>JAEIGA010000230.1_pt1 | contig 78710 bp, 55 predicted proteins | sample 9270691 | NCBI WGS metagenome assembly JAEIGA01 (sample SAMN17057246, study PRJNA624740) | gut metagenome | biome: biome; isolation source: fecal sample | host: Bos grunniens | place: China: Xizang | collected 2019 | reverse complement strand
GTTTTCGCTTTGTCATTTCACAAAGAAATTCGATGCTTTGCAAAATATTGTAAGGAATGGTATTCGATTTTCATTTGCGTTTGAGAAATTATCTCCTGAAATAATTGCGAATTTTGAATTTCCAAGTAATCCTCAATTAATTTCTCATATTTATGAAAACGCTGGCGTTGCCATACCAATGGTGTCATTTTGTGATATTCCCATAACAAGGGCCGCAGACCATATCACTAAGTATGGTCAATATATGATAGGATTAGATAAAGATGTTATAATAGACTTGTATAATGAAATTATAAATCCTGTATTTTATATACACTCAGACAATTTATATCAAGCTATTGATGATATATCAAATGTGTACGCAGAAACAACCAACCAACAAATACAGAGAATTTTAAGTATCGGAAATCATGTTACAATTCCTACACAACAGGAAGTAGAAGAATTTGTAAGAAAGTTTCCATTTTTTGATAGAAAGATTAACACTCGTTTCATTATAGGGATATCAAAATCTTGTTATAGTGATGATAGGAAATGGTGTTATTACGATGAAAGGGAGTGGCGAGCTTTTTGGCCAGATGGAATAAGCGAGGTGGCAAATTGGAAATGGGGAATAACATACGAAGATTACTTATCTAATAGAAATGATTGGAATAAAGATTTAACATCTGATAAAACAAATTACATAACCATTCCCAATGGTTATCTACACTCTGGCATTACTCATATCGTAGTAAAAAATGATGCCCAAATCCCGAAAATGATAGACCTTATAATGAGGTCCAAAACAATATTTGGTCAGTCAAATGTATCGCAAAAAGATCGTCTAATTTTAGTTAGCAAAATAACCTCTCTTGAACGCATTGCAAAAGACTATTAAAACATTATGCTCGCCTACACCTACATATCCCCCGGCAGGTTCGAGTTGATCGATAAGCCGAAGCCCGAGTTGTAGGCTTGCAGAATTTGCCTAATGAGAGAAAAAGCCGAAACTTTTTCTCTCTTTTGTTTAGAGATTATGCGGAACTTTGTCAATAACATACAGTATGGCTTGTAGCGATGATTTTATTCAATATATAGTGGAGCAGTGTGCCGATGCTGGGGAGATCTCTGCGCGAAAGATGATGGGCGACTATTGTATATATTGTGATGGGGTGGCGTTTGGTCTTATCTGCGACAATATTCTCTATGTTAAGCAGACTGATGCAGCCCGAGAGATTTTGCGCGAGATAGTCTTGCGACGGCCATACGTTGGTGCAAAAGAGCCTATTGTTATTACAGACGTAGATGACAGGGACTATTTGGCAACGATTGTCAGAACGACAATGTCCAACCTCCCAAAGCTGAAAATAGACAAACCCACGAAATAACGGTTACCGATAAAAGTGTATTTGCTCCTCTTTGCACCCCACATATCGCCTTTATCTCATATTTTATGGCTGTTTTGTGACATTTTGGTTATCTTTGTGGCGAAAACCCAATAAAGTGCTATGATTGCAAAACTTTTACTCGTTCTGTTCTATCTGCTTGCCCCCGCTGGCGTGCTGTGGGCAACACAGAAGTTTGACCTACTTCGCAGGCTTGGTCCTGTGCTGTCGTTATATATCCTCGGTGTTGTAGTCGCCAATATCGGCATCTTCCCCTCGGAGCCCGAGGCGCATAAGTCGTTACTCGCCTTTCAAGAGAGTGTCTCCGAGATACTCGTGCCATTGGCACTGCCTATGATGCTCTTTGGCTGTAACTTCAAGCGATTCTCTATCGGCAAGAGCCTTATGGCGTTGGTTGTGGGCATTGTGGCTGTCGCCGCTATCGTCGTGGTGAGCTACGCTATGTTTGCCGAGGAGCTCGGTGTCGAGGCTCCCAAGATGGCTGCTGCGCTCGCGGGACAATATAGTGGTGGAGCAGCCAACCTCGCTGCCGTGAAGCAGATGGTGGGGTTGAGCACCGAGAGCTTTGTGATGCTCTCTACGTGCAACCTCATAGTGTCGTTCTTCTACCTTATGTTCCTTATGGGTGGCGGTGTCAGCATCGCGCGTAAGATTGTTGGTCGCCACAACCACGTCGATCAGGTTGTTGAGGTAGACCCCGCCGCCGACAACCCATACCGCGACTTTGCTACGCGCTCGGCTATTATCCAGCTGCTTAAGGTGCTTGTGGCATCGGTGGTTATTATGGGCATATCTGTCGTTGTGGGCACCATCGCTGGTGGCGAGTCGGGTATCTCTATGGTGGCACTTATCCTCACTATCACCACCTTGTCGCTGCTTATGACCATATCGAAGCAGGTGCGCAGCTGGGATAAGAGTTACGATGCGGGTATGTACCTTATATATGTCTTCTGCCTGGTTATGGCGACTATGGCAGACCTGGCGTCAATCAACTGGGAGCAGAGCCTCTTTGTGCTTATGTTCCAAGCGGTTATCGTCTTTGGCTCGCTCTTCATCACCATCTTTTTGGCGCGCCCCCTGCGCATTGATGCCGACACGGCAGTTATCACCTCTAACACACTTGTCAACTCGCCCGTATGTGTGCCTATGATTGCGGCGACGATGAAGAACCGCGATGTCGTTGTTGTGGGCATCACCAATGGCTTGGCGGGCTACGCTATCGGCAACTACCTTGGTTATCTTATCTTCCAGCTGCTGTCAACCTTTTAGTGCGCCGATAGGGCAGTGTAATGATTTAAACAGAGAAAAAGTTTCGGCTTTTTCTCTGTTTTTTTGAGATTATGCGTAACTTTGGAGTAAAATAGAGCTGTTATGACCCCACAAGAGTTTATCGAAAAGTTCCGCGAGGCATTTGGCGAGTGTGCGCCGCTGCCTATCGCCCTTTGGTACGGTGATACCGCTGTAAATAGCGAGTGCCGTGTGCCACGCTGTATGATTGGTGCAATACGTAAGGTCTGCGATGGCAGTGCGCTGACGCTAACATCAGAAAATGTGCAGTGCGGAGGTGGCGGGCTATACACCGCCTTTCGCCCAATGATGGAGCGTGTGCCATTGTTTGTGTCACATACCGAGCACTACAAAGCGACACCCGAGCAGGTGCGCCAATATGTCGAGAGCCTCGATATAGAGCTCACCACGAAGCCGTATCTCAACTTTGTGCGTGTCGACGCGCTCACAAGCTGGGAGGGTGTTGAGGCGGTGGTATTCTTTGCCACGCCCGATATTTTGTCGGGACTTTGCACGTGGACATTCTACGACAACGATGCGGAGGATGCTATCGTCACGAAGTTTGCCTCGGGCTGTGCTGCCGTAGTGTCATTTGCCACGGTGGAGAACTGCAAGGGTGGTCGTCGCACATTCCTCGGTATGTTCGACCCCTCGGCACGTCCGCTTGTGCCGAAGAGTGAGCTTACCTTCGCTGTGCCTATGTGTCGCTTCAGCGAGATGCTACGCACGATGCCCGACTCGGCACTCTTTGAGCACGCCTTCTCGGTGGTTAGGCGCAGGATAAATGGCGAGATAGGGTAGTAGCGCGCGAGCCTGCTACGATGATAATATTTGAGGCAAAGTTAGATAACGATGGTGGTACGCGTGAGGTGAATGTCTATCCGCTATATATTGAATAGTCAGACTGTTGTAGTGTATAAAAAGTTGTTTTTCAGTGACGAGTACCAAGAAAGTTACAGTGCGTGAGGCACGGCGAGACGATGCGGCATTGATAGCGGCAGCTGTATGTATGGCTGTTGGCTACGATACGTCGCACCCCATATATCCTGTCTTTTTGACGCTTGCCGCGAGTGAGCGTGCGCAGTATAGCTATCGTAACTCGCTTATTGGCGAGGTCGATGGCGTGGCGGTAGGTGCTATTATGGGCTATGATGGTGCTATGCTCTACGAACTGCGCCAACCTATCTATCCGCTCCTTGAGCAGCATCTCGGTAGTGTGCCCCATATTGAGGATGAGACAGAGGCTGGTGAGTACTACCTCGACTCGCTGGGGGTCTTGCCCGAGTATCGTTGCTATGGTGTGGGGCGCGCCCTTATTGAGGCTGCCACAGAGCGAGCCTTCAGCGAGGGACACGAGCGCGTAGGGCTTATTGTCGACTACGACAACCCGCACGCCGAGCGACTATACACCTCATTGGGCTTTAGGCGTGTAGGTACACGCCCCTTCCTCGGACACCAGATGTGGCATTTGCAGAAAATGAGATAGACGATGAAACGAGTAAAGATTACGGTGATGCGCATCACGACCTATGCCGACCTTATGGCGGAGTACGAGAATCCTATCGAGCACACGTGCGATATGCGCCTTGGGCAGAGCTTTATTGTTGATGATGGCACCAAGCCCGAGGGTATGTGTCAAAGCGCGTGGGAGACGCTCTATCCCTTTGTTAGTGAGCTTCAGGCAGGTGGCGGGAACTTCTTCGATGGTTGGATGCGCAATCCTCGCTCGGCAATGCTCTCGTGCAACGATGGGTTCCGCCCTGTGAGTTTCTATGTTGAGGTTATAGACTGATTACGATATATCTACGCCTTGCGCTCCGCCATTAGTAGAGTGCGTTTGCGCTCCAACTCCGCGCCCTCGCGCGCACCATTATATCCCCCGAGTGTGCCATCGGCTGCTATCACACGGTGGCACGGCACCTCGGGAGCAAAGGGGTTGCGTTTGAGTGCCTGACCTACTGCCTGCGCACTGCGACAACCTATGCGACGTGCCAACTCGCCGTAAGTTATAGTCTCTCCCATTGGCACATCGAGCAACGCCAAATAGACTCTGCGCTGAAACTCTGTTATATCTGTGGCGCGTCGCACACGCTCGCGTATTGCGTCACACATATCAGCTCTTTTTGTATATCTTCACCTCGCCCTTGTACTCTATCGTGTGTGTTGCCTCGTCGAAGCACACCTCTGCCTTGACACCCTCTTCGGTTATTGTAACCGTTGCTGCTGTGGGGTAGCGGGCATCGAGGTAGTCTGTGCCATCGCTGTTCCAGACGTAATATTTTGTGTAGTATGCACTTACTGTCCACGGTGCATAGCTATCTTGGGCATCCCACTCATACGTGCCGAAGGGTATCCCCAACGCCTCCTCGTCAGCCACTGTCTCGGTGTACAGATCCAGAGCATAGTATGTGCCACCAGCCTGTTCAAAGCCCTGTGCATCGAGACCCTTGTCGCTCAAGTATAGATAGAAGTTGTCGCCACCATTTGGTGCTGTTGTCTTGCCATAGTATACTGCGTAGGCGTGCTCTACCGTGAGGTTACTGTCCTCGGCTGGCTTGGTGGAGATATTTGCTATGACGTGCTCGCCCGAGAATGTCACCGTGTGCGTCTCGCCCGCTATTACTACGGTTAGTGTCGTTGAGTCGCTGCCTACGATGAGCTTTCCTGACTCAAACTCCAACTTCGTGATAATCTCTGTGTCGTTTGTCACCACATACTCCGAGTAGTCGGCAGAGAATGTCCATGCCGCGTATGTGTCCTCGAGATCGTAGATATATTCACCCTCGGGCAGAGACATCCACTCGCTCCACTCACCCGTGTATATTGGTGCGTATAGGTCTATACGGTAGTAAGTGGAATTAGGCTTGATGTATCCGCGCTCGTCGTAGCCGTTATCTGATAACGTGATGAAGTAGTTGTCCGCACCTGCGGAGTATTCATCGCCATAGTACGCGCCACTCGAGTATTTAGCCTCGAAGAGTATGCCTTCGGGTACTACAGGTTCTGGAGTCTTGTTATCATCGTTACACGCCACACCTATAATGGCACAAATAACCAATATTACCTTTACCGCTGTTCTCATAATACAATATCTATATATTATTGGTAATCAATATGCTACAAAGATAATAAAATTTTCTTATCTCCAGCAATAAAAGAAGCGAGGGGATAACTAAATTTAGCTATCCCCTCGTCTTTTGTCGATGCCACACGGCATCTATCTATGGTGTGTACTACCAGATGATGATACGCTCCTCGGGAGCCATATACATCTCATCCTCGGCTGTGATGCCAAATGCATCATACCAAGACTGTATGTTGCGCAATGTAGCGTTCACGCGGTTGCGACCCAATGAGTGTACATCCTCCTTTGTAAGACGCTCCTTCTCCTGATCGGTGATGTTCTGTGCCCAGAGTGTAGCATAACCTATATAGAAACGCTGCTCTGCAGTGAAGCCATCAATATCAGCGGGGTGCTCACCCTGCCAAGAGTCAACGAGTGCTGTATATGCGAGACGCAAGCCACCCTGGTCGGCGATATTCTCGCCAAGCGAGAACTTACCGTCAGCAAACAAGCCAGGGAGAATCTCGATTGCGTTGAACTGCTCTACGAGTACCTGTGTCTTTGTCTCGAATGCTGCTCTATCCTCGGCTGTCCACCAATCATTCATATTACCGTCCTTATCAAACTGTGAGCCCTGATCATCGAAGCCGTGAGTCATCTCGTGACCGATAACCACGCCAATAGCACCGTAGTTCACAGCGTCGTCAGCATTGGGGTTGTAGAAAGGAGGCTGAAGAATAGCTGCGGGGAAGCAGATCTCGTTTGTTGTGGGGTTGTAGTATGCGTTAACCATCTGTGGTGGCATAAACCACTTCTCGCGGTCAACGGGCTTACCTACCTCCTTCATCTCGTCTGCGGTGTACCAGCGGTTAGCCTCTACGATGTTTGCCCAGTAGCTCTTTGCGGGGTCAACAGTGAGTGTTGAGTAGTCCTTCCACTTGTTAGGATAACCAATCTTCACTGTGAATGCCTCAAGTTTCTCCTGTGCCTTTGCCTTTGTTGCATCGCTCATCCAGTCGAGTGCTGTGATGTGCTTTGAGAGTGCGCCCTGAAGGTTCTTCACCATTGTTTCTACGCGCTGCTTCTCGCTCTCGGGGAAGTACTTTGCAACGTATATCTGACCTACCGCCTCCGAGAGGATTGAGTTAGGCACAGCCATAGCGCGCTTCCAGCGGGGGCGTATCTCCTGTGTGCCAGACATTGTCTTGCCAAAGAACTCGAATGAAGCCACTGCAAACTCCTCGCTGAGGTAGCTTGTAGCTGCGTCAATGTAGTGTGCAGCAAGATATGCCTTGAGTGCCTCAAGATCAGCTGTTGCGATAACCTCCATAATATTTGCAAATGATGAGGGCTGGCTCACTACGAGGTGCTTGAACTCACCTACGCCCATAGTCTTAAGGTAGGCATCCCAATCTACTGCCGTGAACTCGCTCTTGAAAGTGTCGAGAGTGTAGGGGTTGTAGCCCTTCTGTATGTCGCGGCACTCCACGTTTGTCCACGACTTCTCGGCGATACGATCCTCCACCATAAGTACGTTGTCTACCATTGCTGCGATGTCACCCTCAACGGCTGCAAGTGTGAATATGCGTGTGAGGTACTCGCGGTATGCAGCCTTTAAAGATGCGTTCTTCTCGTCGGTGTAGTAGTCGCGGTTGCCCATACCAAGACCGCCCTGCTCCATATAGAGGATGGTGTAGTTGCTGTCTGCAAGGTCTGCACCAGGGTAGCAGGCAAAGAATGCGCCAATACCATCGGTGTGTAGACCAGCAAGAGCTGCTACAAGCTCCTCGCGCTCGCTGATAGCGAAGATAGCATCGAGAGCAGCACGAATAGGCTCTACGCCCTCGCTGTTGAGACGCTCCTCGTCGAGACCCATCTTATATAGATCGGCAATTTTCTGCTCAACGCTGCCTGCCTCTGCCACGCTCTCGGTCATTGCCTTGAACATATCATTGAGGCGAATCTCGTTGTTCTCACGAAGTACGTCAAAGCTGCCGTAGCGTGAATACTCGGGCTTCAGCGGGTTGTTCTTCTGCCAGCCACCTGTTGCCCACTGGTAGAAGTCATTCTTAAGGTTTATCGACTCATCGAAGTTGGCGGTGTCGATAGCAGGTACCGCAGCTGTCTGCTCCTCGGTAGTCTGCTGGTTAGCGCAAGCTGTCATCATAAGTGCAGTTGCAAGAATAAAAGTTAACTTTTTCATTTTTTAGGAATCCTATATTTTTTAAGTTTAGTCCTTTGTGCGGAGATAGGCGAGTTGAGCAACTTCTAGCTCCTCCTCCCCTGTCGTTAGCGGTTACTGTCTGCCCTATTACTTGCGTATTGCAGCTACGCCTGGCAGCTCCTTACCCTCCATATACTCGAGCAGTGCACCACCACCCGTTGATACGTATGACACCTTATCTGCCAAGCTGAACTTGTTGATGCAAGCTACCGAGTCACCGCCACCAATGAGTGAGTATGCGCCATTCTTCTCTGTCGCCTCTGCGATTGCCTCGGCAACAGCCTTCGAGCCTGTCGAGAACTTATTAATTTCGAATACGCCAACAGGGCCATTCCAGAGGATAGTCTTGCAGCCGAGGATATGCTCGCGGAACTTTGCCTTACCTTGTGTTGCGATGTCAACGCCCTCCCACTCGTCGGGAATGTTGTTTGCGGGAGCCTCCTGTGTGTTTGCTGTCTCTGCGAAGTCGTCGCAGATAAGAGCATCGGGTGAGCGAAGAATCTTGATACCCTTCTCCTCTGCCTTCTTCAAAATCTCGAGAGCTACAGGGAACATATCGGGCTCACAGATAGACTTACCCTCCTTGCCGCCCTCTGCTCCTGCAAATGTGTAGGTCATACCACCACCGATGATGATTGAGTCTACCTTCTCCATAAGCTTCTCAATGATGGTAATCTTTGTAGATACCTTTGAGCCGCCGATGATTGCGCAGAATGGACGCTCGGGGTTCTCCATAACGCCGTCGATAGCCTTAAGCTCGTTCTCCATAACGTAGCCGAACATCTTGTCTGTGGGGAAGTAGTCAGCAATGAGAGCCGTAGAGGCGTGTGCGCGGTGGGCTGTGCCAAATGCATCGTTGATGTAGCAGTCTGCATAAGATGCCAGACGCTTAACAAACTCCTTTTGTGACTCCTTTACTTTGCTCTTTGCTGCCTTCTTCTCGTCGTCTGTTGCATCCTCTGCCAAGCCACGGGGCTTACCCTCCTCCTCGGCGTAGAAGCGCAGGTTCTCGAGGAGCATAACCTCGCCAGGCTTGAGGTTTGCAGCCATCTCGGCAGCCTTCTCGCCCATACAGTCGCCAGCGAACATAATCTTCACACCAAGACGCTCCTCGATAGCATAGATAATCTGCTCCAGTGAGTACTTTGGATCGGGATTCTTCTTGGGACGACCGAGGTGTGACATAAGTATCACCGAGCCACCCTTCTCCAAAACCTTCTTGATTGTTGGGATAGCAGCACGAATACGTGTGTCGTCAGTTACCTTGCCCTCTGCATTAAGGGGCACATTGAAGTCAACGCGGATGATTGCGCGTTTGCCTGTAAAATCGTAGTTGTCGATTACAAACATAGTCTTAATATTTTTTGGTTATACTTGATTTCAGAAATTTTAGTTGTGTTGCTTACTTATCAGGTCGCTTGCTGTGCTTGCTTCGCCCGCTCACGGCACGTGCTTACACTGCAACCTCTTGCCATCGTGCCACTCTTATATGGTAAACAATCGCGACAAAGTTACTCAAAAAAATGAAATAATCATCTAAACATTATTCAATAATGTTTTTTGTTAGCAAATTTCGTGCTTGACCACTCCCAATAAACAGTACATTTTCGCCACTATATTCGTGTTTTTACCACATCACGAAAAGTTAATATAATGATTTATAGCTAATTACGTGTTATTTTTAGGATGGCTATTATATAACTCATTGATAATCAGCAATAACGAAAATACCATTTTTCGTGGTTTTGTAACCTGTTGATTTACAGTGTATTTTAAGGGGTGCGTGTGAAAAGTTTTTAAGTCTAAAATTTGGCAACTACTGCTCTATATCCTATCTTTGCATTAAGGAAAAACGCTTACAGAAGATATTGTATCTTGGTTGAAACCTAAATATTTGAAGTATGGGTAAATTATACAACGTAAAAAGATTACTATGTCGCTTTGGGGCTGCACTTATTGTGCTACTGCTGCCCGCAATAAGCGAGGCGCAGTCCTATAAATACTTAATGCGTGACTCTCTTGGTACGTACGAGGTGACATTCACACCAAAAAAGGATGTGAATGTTGTTGACGGTAAGCCTATTAAGCGTCCTTTAGTGGCGCGCACACACGAGTCGCGTGCAGGTATAGGCTTCTCGGTACCAACTGTGTGGGGTGGTATGTCGAGTTCAGAACAGCTCCCCAAGAACTACAATAATGGTCATAATCTGCCATATTACTATGGTGACACGCGCTGGCTCACACTCACGGGTGACTATGGCTACTGGATAAAGGATTGGTTCTATGTAGGAGGCTCGCTGACGTGGACTGAAGGTTATGCCTATCGCTATGATAGGTATGCCTATGGCAGACTTGGCTCACGTACGGTCAACTACTTCAGCGTAATGCCTATGGTGCGCTTTGCGTGGCTACGTCGTGGCATCGTCCAGCTATATTCGGGTGCGGGTTTAGGCTTTGGAGCATACTTTATGGAGAATGAGCGCGACTTGGTGAGTAGCAGGGCCACCTTCTACTATGACCTTACATTTATAGGCTTGTCGGTAGGTCGCACGTGGTTTGGTTATATCGACTTTGGCACAGGCTCGCGTGGTGCAATTACAGCGGGCTTTGGTTACAGATTTCAGTCAAAATCTAAAAAATAGTGGCTATGAGAGGTATTTATAACATCACAGCTACCGTTGCATTGCTCTTTGCGTCGTTTGTGGCGTATGCGCAGAGCGATGTCGACGAGCAGCAGATATACGAGAAGGTTGCGGCATATACAGCCGAGCAATATGTTGCCGAGATGGCGGAAATTACTAAAATCGAGGCAAAACAACCCGAGCAGATACGCTGGCAGCACGGTCTGCGTGTTGGCTATGGCCCCCACGGAATAATATCGTTGCTTATGCTCACAGATGGTATATCGCGCGATATATATATGTCAGATTATATGATTTTCAAGGAAAGCAGGTCACACACTTTGAGTGATGAGATAAGGTCTGCGCGTAGCTATTGGGGCAAAGAGATACTTGTTGCCAACATCTCTGCCGAGTACTTCCACACCGTCAAGCCGTGGCTTACGCTTGGCGCAAAGACCACCTTTGCCTCGTACCTCGCGGGCAAATACGATGCAGTGACCCACGAGAAGATACTGTCATACAACATCTACACCGTTAGCTTACTCTTTAATGTCCGCTTTGAGTGGCTACGCCGTGACTTTATACAGCTCTACTCGGGCGTTGGAGCGGGTCTTGCTGCACGCTTTGAGTACAACAACGGCATCATCGTTCCTATGGTCGACTATACTGGCTTCGGTATGTCCGTAGGTCGTGCCTTTCACGGATATATCGAGTTTGGTGGCGGTATGAGCGGCTGGATGCGCGTAGGTTTGGGATATAGGTTTAACACAAAATAGAGTGCGCTATGAGAAGATTTATATATACACTGTTTGCCGTTGCCGCTATCGCAACGTCGTGTACCGTCGACGAGGGTAACGAGACCTCGCCAATGAATATTGCCTACCCGATTGTGAGTGCTACGATTGCCGATATTAGAGATGTGAACAACCTCGTGCATACCATTATCTACTACCACGACTACCTCACTGCCGAGAACGAGGAGCAGCAACAGCTCATCTACAACACCTATCTGCGTGACATAGAGATTACTGTGGTGGATGATATGCACACGCTCACCATCTCGGCATACGACAATAGTGGTACGCTGCACAGATACTCTATCATTATCAGCTCGTCTAACGGCAGCCCCCTTACCAGCAACGTCTGGAGTGTCACACGCCTTGATTATCTTCCCTATAAGATGCGCTTTACAATTGATGCGAACGGTTACCACGCCGATATATCGTCGTTTACATCGAAGTCGCGCACTGGAAGTGCCGATCTGCGCTATGTTGATCTGCGTGATGAGGAGCACAATCGTCATTTCGGTGTCTCTGGCGAGATACACTCTGTCGACACCAATAAGAGTGGCACGCAGCCCCTCACTCTCGACATAACATTCACTACACCTGCCGCCTATATCAACAATATAGGCTACTCAGGTAGAGTCGATATCACTTGTCACGATGTCCTCTATAACACCACTGATAAGGTTACTATGCTGTATAGCACGCAACCTGCTGGCATCTATATCTACTATGGCGACTATGCCGAGTTTGATGCCTATTAGCGGCATATCAACCACCTACTAACACAGAGGGCTGACCAACATTGTTGATCAGCCCTCATTTGTGTCGTCGTTTGCTATCGTACCGATACGCGCCTCTCCCACACGCTCTCGGCTACGCTTGCACCGAACTTGATGTTGCCAGCCTCGATGCGTGACGCCTTATACTTCGTTGTGGGCTTTGCCACCGAGAACTTCATACTCATGGGGCTCTGTACAATCTCCTCGAAGAGGTCGATGTCGGTAGCACCCTCGCGGCTGAACGACATACGCTCGCGGTAGAGCGGACCGAAGTTGCCGTTATCGTCCTGTGCGATAGCGAGCAGGATATACTCAACATCCCACTCAAGACCCGGGTACCACCTGTCGATATCCATCAAGCAGTCCTGCAACAATATGTGCATCAACGACTCGTCTGACCACTCGTTCTTGTCGTCGAGACCCTCCTCGTAGTAGAATATAGCGTAGTAGTAGTGTGCAGGGTTGTTCTCAAGATGAGGATAGAAGGGAACATACGCCAAACCTGCATAGCTTGTATATAGACCCTGCGATGCGTAGCGCGCCATAAGCTCGTCGCCATCGAAATACTCATTGTGCTCAACTGATATTGCCACGTCAGCCACCACAGCCTCCTTTGTGCGGAATGTATCACCGAAGTATACCTCGCCTGCGAATGTGGCATTCTTGATGTCGATAGCCACCGCTACGGGCTTATACTCGCTGTTAGAGTTGAGCTGACCTACAACACTGCTGCTGTCGCCGCGCGATGTCACCTCGTACCAGAACTCCTCAGCCGAGCCAACTATGCCTGCTTCAATATATGCGCCCTCATACTCCTTCATCAATGCCTCGAACTCCGCTGCACTCATATCTGCGTCGATAACATCCCAGTAGTAGTATACGCTGTTGCCAGAGGGGCTAACGCTAACCTCGGCATCGTATCTGCCAATGTTCTTTACCTCAAAATCGAAGCGCAAGTCCTCGGCTGATACACCCTTCTGTGTGCGGAATGTCTTGCGAATCATAGGCGTTGTCATACCACCTGCCTCATAGCCGAAGAGCACTGCTGTGTACTCGGTGTCAGGCTCGATAGCTGTAGGGCCGATATGTACGGTGTTGCTGCCATACTCGACAATCATATCAACATACTCTCCGTACATCAGCTTAATCTCCTCTACAACCTGCTCGTCGTCAAGACCGTCAAACCAAGATGACTCTTGCACCTCCCAGATGTAGCCATCCTCCTCATTTGTTGTGCCTATAACGAGATCAAACTCTATAGTAGAGATATTTGCGATATCGAGCGTGAGCTGGTTGTTTGATGTGATGGGCTCTGTCTTGAAGTACTCACGAACAATGGATGTTGTGCGCTGTCCCATCACAGTAACACCATACGCATAGGCACAATACTCTGTGTTCTGTGACAAGCCGTTCCAAGTCATCGACTGTGCGCCGTTGAGAGACATCTGGCGTATTACATCCTCAATAGTCACGCCATAGCCATCTGCCAAAGCCTGAAAATACATAAGGTCGTTGAGGAAGAAGTCGTCGTCGCTGCCGTTATACGAATCCATAGTCTCTTTGGTTACCACCATAGAGATAAATGGACGCTGCTCGTCAAATGGAATGACTGTGTATGTGGCGGTGTCGGCACCAACCTCGGTTACGTTGATGGTGAACTCGGCGGGCTCGCCCTTTATCTGCACAATCTTCAACGCTGCCTCCTCACAGTTAGGGGCGTTTAGGCGGATGAATGTTGTACGTCCCGTCTCGCCCGGGTTCTTGTCAACGATGAAGCCCACGTAGCCCTCGTTTGAAAGATCAATGGTGTGTACCCAGCTGTCATCTACAGTGGCCTCGACATCTGCCAAATCGCCATTGTAGTCATAGTGTACGAACTTCTGCTCGCCAGCAGCTGCAACGATGATTGTTGTCTCACGGAAAGATAACTCTGGTGTAGATGTGTTGTCTCCATTATTCTCGCACGCAGCGAGGAAGAGGAGTCCACATACAAGACACATCAGCATCTTGAAAAAGCGAAAATTTCTCATATTTTTCTTTTTAGAGTTTTAGTTATTTCTGCTACAAAAAATGCCTTAAACACACTACATACCACATCGTATGCGCGTGTGTACCAGTGGCAAAAGTAGTGATTATTTTAGAAATTATGCAAAAACGCCCCCATTTTTTACAATATTCGCACACAACAAAGACCATATTCTGTGAATTCGAGCCGCGCTGATGTGTTGTTGAGGTGTGCTGTTAAGGCGGGATGTAAGCTCGTGAGGGATGCTATAAGTCTCTGTCTAATATCTCTATGCGCGTCTGAAGTATCTCCTCCATACGGTCTACGGCTGTGCCGAAGGGCAACTGCTCATCGCCGTTGATGTTTGTGCTGATGCTCCACAGTTCAAAGTTCCTCTTCCAAGACTCAAATATATACTCACGCTCCTGCTCAATAAAGTCAAATACGGTCATAAATGATGGCTTCAATTCCGCCCAGCGTTGCGATGCAAGATCTTTGAATGCAGGGTCGTCAAAGAGTCTGCTGTACCACCAGGCGTGGGTCATAAAGAGTCCCCATTGTGCCTGTGGCGAGGCAGCCCAAGAGAATGTTCCCCAGTCGAAGTCCCATACAGGTCCTGCCACGAGCTTGCCGTTGCGGTCTTTTGATAAGTAGACACTACCTGGGTTTGCTAACTCGTGGTTAACGCATAGTTCATATATCAGCCAGTAATCTATAAACGATTGTGCGTCAATGTACTTGGCATAGCCGTTATCGCTATCTTTGAAGTTGTTGCCATATAGCACCCTCTCCACTTCGTCGATATACTTTATTATCCACTCCCACTGCTGCTGTGTGAGATCCTCCTCGTCAGGAAACTTCACGCTGAAGGGTACGCCGTGTGCCGTGTACCACTGCCATAGGTTGTCGTAGTGGAAGTCAAGCTCAAGGAGGTATCCACCCGTTATTGCATCGCCCGCATTGTCGTTGGGTGTCATCTCCGTAATCGCTATGCGGTCATTGTCCACGCGCACCTGCTCACATAGTAGGTATTGCCCGAGGTGCTCACCGTTGAGTATAAGCTCCACAAACTCACAGTGCGGTGTCCACGCCAACGAAGTCTGCTCGGCGAGATAGTATGCCACGCGGTTACGCAATAATGTCCTATCCATATAGTTGGCTAACAGACACCACCTCTTATGCTTGGGCATACCCATTACCTTCTGCTTCTCCGTAAACTTTATATTGTAGGGCTTCTTCTCGTAGCCCCACGTGCTGTTGCCGCGCCCGCGTATCGCCATCTCCACATTGTCAAGGTCGTCGAAGCGTCCCATACCGTCGAGCCAGAGGCGTGAGCCCTCCACCCACCTATCCTTCGACCATATACCCTGTCGTCCAGGTGTCTCTATGCGCACTACGGGAAGCCCTGTGAAGCAGGTTAGGTGCAGTGTGTAGTCTGTGCTGCTGTTGCCCTGCCACGCCACTATTGTTATATCGTGGTTGAAGTCGAGACTGTCACCCGCGGCGTAGTTGTTGCCATTTATCGTTATACGGTCTATGCCCTCGGTGGTTATTGTGGGTATAAAGCTGCGCTCGGGTATGTACTTGTCTATCTGTGCGTGATATGTGCGTGTCAGGCTGTCGTAGTCAAATACCACGTCGTTGTGTAGCGATGGATTGTCGCTACGCTTAAGGCGTATGTCGACGATGCCGCCCACAAAGCTCTTGCTTGTGACATTTACGCTGTTTGAGCGTATCAGCGCGCCCGACTCAAGTTTTATTACTATGCATATCTGCTGGCTGTATATGCGCCCCGTGCCGTTGTCGGTGATGGTGGCTATGTACTCGCCTTTGGTACTACCCTCGCGTACGCGCGTTAGACTAAATTCTGCTGGCTTCTGCGATAGGTGATTGTTTTGGCGCAGCTCTACCTGACAGCCAATGGTTGAGACGATATAGTTGAATACCGCCTTGGCATCTTTAACCACAAAGCGCACCTCGCCACTGCCACCATTGTCGAGTGATAGCGATGTCGTGACACATTCTATGCTGCGTACCTGTGCGGGAGTATTGACAGGAGCAGGCTCCTCGCACGCCCACATAAGTAGACACGCTATGACGAGTGTTATGCGCTTTAGTTTAGCCATTTAGTGCTGCTATTTCCAGATTAAAGATGTTACGGAGCGTGCCGCGAGCTTGCATTTGAAGTCGCCTGCAGGGCTCTTTACCACGAGCTGCTTCTCCTCGTCAGCATCGTTAAGCACCACTGCCGAGTATGTGCCGTCGGGGTTCTCAAAGGCTGATACTGCTACGCCCGATGCCGAGCTCTTTATGCGGTATGCATCGCGTTTTACCACCCTTGACATATGACCTATTGCGTACCAGTGGCTGCGATATGTTAGCGTGTTGTAGGCGTATGATGCGTCACAGTCAACAAAACCGTAGCACGTTGTGCATCCTCCTGGGCGGTTTGGTCCTCTGTTGCCGTCAAGCATAAAGTTCCAGAGTACCACAGCACGGCAGTAGTTGTTTATAGTACCAAGGCAGACCTCGCGGATATGCCACAATAGGTTGTCGCCAAAGTTGGGACACCACGTGCCGATACTCTGCTCGGTGAAGTATATGCTCTTTGTAGGGTCGGCAGAGTGTATCTGTGCCAATGCCGACGATGAGCCTCCGTAGGCGTGCCAAGCAGAGCCCTCAACATACTTCGAAGCCTCCTTATCCTTGTAGATGTTCTTCACAAAGTCGGTAACGTCGAAATTGTGGTCATATATCCATATCTTCGTGTCGAGACCCGCCTCCTCGAAGGCTGGACCGAGGTAGTCCTTTATGAAGTTGCGCTGCTGCTCCCACGACATATATGTCGATGCCGAGTTCCCATCGTGCAGAGGCTCGTTCTGCGGTGTTATAGACTCAATCTTAAAGCCATTTAGCTCCATCTCCTCTACCCACATCACAAGATACTGTGCATACTCGTCATAGTAGTCGGGGTTTAGGCGACCACCTGCCCACTTGTTGTAAGGCTCGTTTTTGTAACGGTCGAGCTTCATCCAAAGAGGGGCAGTCCACGGTGCCGCAATTATCTTTACATCGGGGTTTATAGCCAGAATCTCGCGTAGCACGGGGAAGAGATAATCTCTGTCGTAGCTGTGTACTTCGAAGAACTCTAAACCCTCGGTGTCGCACCACGTGTACTCGTCAAGTGAGAAGTCCGAGCAACCTATCGACACGCGGATATAGTTGTATCCGAGACCCTCCGTGGGGTGAAATGCCTCCTTTAGAATCTTCGCGCGGTCAGCCTCCTTCATCTTTAGGAGGTTGTATGCTGCCGAGCCAGTGATGGCAGGACCAAAGCCCTCCATTGTCTGATAGCGTACCGATGCATCTATGGTGAGCGTCGCCGCCTTATCGGGTGTCTCCGTAAGCTCGGTTGTCTCTATATCCTTGAAGAGCATCGTCTTGTTGGCCGTTGTGGTGAATGCTGTAACACCGCCATCTGGGTAGTTATAGTCAATCTCGCCCGATGTCTTAACCTTGATAGAGATAATGTCGCTGTACAGACCATCCTTGCCAGCCACGCCAAAAACCTTGTAGGTATACCCCGCAGCGAGGTTGTCAAAGGTCACAACCCCCGAGGCCGTTATCTTTTCGCCCTTTAGCATCTTCGATAGCGAGGGTGTTGCTGCGCTCTCATCCGTAAGCAGACAGTAGCCAGCATCGGCGTTTGTCAGTGTCACAGCAACGCTCACAGATAGCTCTGTTGCCGACTCTACGGTCAGGGCTATTGTAGGGTTGTTGTCAATACTGGGCTTTACGGGCTCTTGGTTGTCGCCTCCGCAACCCACAATGAGGGTCATAGCTGCAAAGAGGGTAGAAATCAGGATTTGGTGCATCATATCACTTCAGTTTTTAGATTTATCAAATTGTGCAATACAAAGTTACGAAAAAAATCGGTACTGTGAAAGCCTCCACAACATAATACACCTAAAATATGGACTGTGCACAGTAAAATATACTGATAATAAAAAAGATAGCCATATATAAAAGTGGAATGTGTGTAATACAAAAACTTTTTAGTATATTTGTGCTATGAAAAATATGTTTACCCATTCGTTGCTACTTGTCGCCCTTGCCACTCTCTTTTTGGGCGCACCTTGTGTGGCATCTGCGCAGGCAGATATACTCGACGAGTTAGATCGCACCATAGACGCCACCGAGAACTTTGTTAAGGCTCGAAATGCCAATATCCGTAATATCGAGAGTAGACTCTCTGCTCGTGATCTTACCTCTTTGCAGCAGTATAATATATATTACCAGCTCTTTCTTGAGTATCGCTCATTTCAGTTTGACAACGCTATGGCTATGCTTGAGGAGTGTCACCGCTTGGCAGAGGTGATGGGTAGTCGTGTGCTACTCTCCGATGTGCAGATTGAGCGAGCTATGCTCTTTGCTACGGCGGGTATGTTCTTTGAGGCGGGTGAGATACTCGCTAATGAGATAGACACAACCTGTTTGGATGCTACGCAGCGCATCAACTACTATAATGCTCAACAGCGTTTTCACTCCGACTTTTGGCACTATACCAATGACCACGAGACACGTGAGAGGTCGGGGCACAAGATACGCTATTATCGCACACTTATTCTGCAAAATACCCCTGATACTGCACCCTTACATCGCTATGTCACTGTGCGCAATCTATGTGATAGTGGCAAATGGGAGCAAGCCGAGCAGATAAACAGCGAGCTACTATCTAACTACACCAACGATGAGCACGAGTTTGCAATGTATGCCTATGACCGCGCACGTATCTGCGAGGCAATGGAGCGTAGTGACGAGATGGTGGAGTGGTTTGCACGTTCTGCTATGGCGGATATACGCACAGCCACAAAGGATAATGCCTCGTTGTGTAGCCTTGCCCAGAGTCTGCTCGGACGTGATGACATCGACCGTGCCTTCCGCTATATCACTATTTCGCTAAGCGATGCCCTCTACTACAACGCCAAGTTGCGTCCGTGGCAAATATCGGCTATCATTCCCGAGATTGAGCGCGCCTATCAGGCAAAGCAGCAGCTTCAGGGTGAGGAGATACGCCGTCAGGAGATGCGTGCACGTCACCTCGCTGTTATTATCTCGGTGTTGGCTGTCGCGCTGATGTGCATCTGTGGTTATATGGCGTTACTATTGCGTCGCTCACGTAAGTACTCCCATAAGATATGCGAGATGAATGAGCGCATAGGTCACACAAATAACGAACTTCAGCAACTCAATGAGCGTATGGGCGAGATAAATAGCGAGCTGCGTGAGGCAAATGCTGTCAAGGAGGAGTATATCGCACTCTTCTTGTCTATGTGCTCCGACTACATCGAAAAACTTATGTCTATGCAGCGTGGCATACGTCGTAAGCTCTCACAGGGTAAACTTTCGGAACTTGAGAGCGAGTTGTCGTCGTCGAGTCTTATGGATGAGGAGCTAAACAACTTCTATGAGATGTTCGATAACGCCTTTTTGCAGCTCTATCCTAACTTCGTCGAGGAGTTTAATATGCAGCTTAAGCCAGAGTCGCGTATACACCTCAAAAATGGTGAGCGTTTAAACACCGAGTTGCGTATCTTCGCGCTTATACGTCTCGGTATCACCGACTCGTCACGCATAGCATCGCTCCTGCGCTACTCCGTAAATACCATATATAACTATCGCGCACGAACCAAGAACAATGCCTTGGCAAGCCGTGATAGCTTCGAGGAGCGCATTAAGACCATAGGTAAGTAGCTGTTGGGCTACTATGTTGATTGCTAACAGCTGCAACAACATACTACTTGCAAAAAAGGCATAATGTAAAAAAGTCACCAATAAAATTGGTAAATAGGGTACACATTCAAGAAAGTTTAGTATCTTTGTATGATGTATGGGTGACGTGGTTACTTTTTGTCTTGTAGTGAGTACGTCCCAAGTGTATGTAAATTGACGAAAAACAAAACAAACAATATAAATAAAACAACTAACTATGGAGAACAACAAGCTTCAGCGTGCAGCGGATAATATTCGTATTCTGGCTGCTTCGATGGTGGAAAAGGCAAAGTCTGGTCATCCTGGCGGCGCAATGGGTGGTGCCGACTTTATCAACGTGCTCTACACCGAGTTTTTGCGTTACGATCCCGATAATATGGCGTATCCGCACCGTGACCGTATGTTCCTTGATCCAGGACATATGTCACCAATGCTATATGCTGTGCTTTCATTGGCTGGTAACTACTCTACCGAGGACTTGCAGTCATTGCGTCAGTGGGGTAGTGTAACTCCGGGTCATCCCGAGGTTGATGTGTTGCGTGGTGTCGAGAACACATCTGGACCTCTTGGTCAGGGTCACGCTATGGCACTTGGTGCAGCTATCGCCGAGCGTTTTATGGTTGCTCGTTTTGGCGAGTGGATGGCACACAAGACATACGCATTTATCTCTGATGGTGCTGTTCAGGAGGAGATTTCACAAGGTGTAGGTCGTGTTGCTGGTCACCTTGGCTTGTCTAATCTCATTATGTACTACGACTCGAACAACGTGCAGCTCTCAACAAAGTGTGACGAGGTTGATACCGAGGATATCGAGATGAAGTACCGTGCTTGGAACTGGAATGTTATCACCGTTAATGGTCAGTCTATCGACGAGATACGCGCTGCGCTTAAGGCCGCTAATGCCGAGACAGAGCGTCCAACACTTATCATCGGTAAGACCATTATGGGCTATGGCGCACGTAAAGCTGATGGCACAAGCTTTGAGAATCAGGTATCTACACACGGTCAGCCACTCACAGCTGCTGGTGCTGATATTGCTGCTACTATCAAGAATCTTGGCGGTAATCCCGATGAGCCATTTGCCGTATTCGAGGAGTCAAAGGAGGTATACGCACAGCGTCGTGAGGAGCTTCGCGCGTGGGCAAAGCAGATGCACGAGGTTGAGGCAGCTTGGCGCAAGGAGAACCCTGCGCTCGCCGAGAAGATGGATAACTTCTACTCTGGCAAGCTCCCCGAGATTGACTACTCTGCAATCGAGATGAAGCCCGATCAGGCTACACGTGCCGCATCGGCTACTATGCTTGGCATCTTCGCCGAGAAGGTTGAGAATATGATTGTATCGTCTGCCGACCTCTCTAATTCTGATAAGACAGATGGCTTCTTGAAGAAGACCAAGGCATTCACAAAGGGTGATTTCTCTGGTAATTTCTTCCAGGCAGGCGTTGCCGAGCTTACTATGGCTTGTGTGATGAACGGTATGGCACTACACGGTGGTGTTATCCCCGCTTGTGGTACATTCTTCGTCTTCTCTGACTATATGAAGCCCGCAGTACGTCTTTCTGCACTTATGGAGAAGCACGTAATCTACATCTGGACACACGACTCATTCCGCGTAGGCGAGGATGGCCCTACCCACGAGCCCGTTGAGCACGAGGCACAGATTCGCCTTATGGAGCACTTGCGCAACCACTCTGGCGAGCGTTCAATGCTTGTTTTGCGCCCTGCCGATGGCGACGAGACTATCGCTGCGTGGAAGATGGCATTGGAGGAGAAGCGTCCCGTTGCTCTTGTTTTGTCACGCCAGAATATTAAGACATTGCCCGCGCTCACAGGTCGTACACGCCGCGAGGAGGCTATGCAGGCAGAGAGGGGTGGTTATGTCGTTTTGGAGACTCCCGACGCAAAGGCTACGCTTATCGCTACTGGCTCGGAGGTGTCAACACTTGTTGAGGGTGCCGAGCTCTTGGCACAGGAGGGCATCGCAACACGCGTTGTCTCTATCCCCAGCGAGGGTCTCTTCCGCGACCAGCCCAAGGAGTACCAGCAGGCAGTATTGGGTAACTTGCCGCGCTACGGTATGACATCGGGTCTGTCGGTAAATCTCGCAGGCTTGGTTGGTGAGAATGGCTTCATCCACGGCTTCGACCACTTCGGTTACTCTGCACCTTTCAAGGTGCTCGACGAGAAGTTCGGCTATAATGGTGCTGCCGTTGCTGCCGAGGTTAAGGCTATGTTGAAGTAGTATATACTCCTAAATATACTCGATTAGGCTAATGGGAAACACCTATTAGCCTAATCTCTTTTTTATGGCACACGCCTTCCGATAACCATATTTTGTCGAGGATATCGCCCCGAATGTGTGTGCTACCTTATAAATAGACAACCTGTCGGACTTCACGCCCGACAGGTTGTCGCTTATGCTTTATGGTTATCTGTTACTTAACCTCGAAAGCGAGTGCCTCGCCCGAAGCAGAGTCTCCAGCCACCCACAGCTGGAACTTACCAGGCTCGACAACATACTCCATATCGCGGTTCCAGAATGCAAGCTCCGCTACGGGAAGCTCAAAGCGGCAATGCTTGGTCTCGCCAGCCTTAAGATAGACGCGCTCAAAGCCCTTCAACTCCTTCACGGGACGTACAACAGAGCCTACAAGGTCGCGTACATAGAGCTGAGCAACCTCCGTAGCATCCACCTTGCCACTATTTGTTAGGTCATACTCCACCACGATAACATCACCCTCTGTGTACTCTGTCTTGTCGATAGTGATGCAAGAGTAGTCGAAGGTTGTGTACGATAGACCATAGCCGAAGGGGAACAACGGGCCGTAGCCTGTGTCGAGGTAGTATGATGTGCAGCCCAGCGATGTCTGACCAGCCTTAAGCGGAATGTCGTTGAGGAGGGTCTCTGTGCCGTTGTTGGGGCGACCAGTCATAGGATGGTTGTAGTAGAAGGGTGCCTGACCTGCATCGCGCAGGAAGGTCATCGGAGTCTTGCCAGAGGGTACTGCGCGACCTGTGATAAGGTCGGCGATAGCCTCGCCACCCATTGTTCCAGGATGGAATGAGTAGAGCATAGCATCACACTCTGCCAAGTCGCGCTCGATAGTCAAGGGACGACCAGCGATGACAACAACCACTATGGGCTTGCCTGTCTTGTTGAGCTCTGCTATAAGTTCACTCTGTGCACCCTGCAAGTTGAGCTGTGACAGACAGTGTGCCTCGCCAGAGAGGATAGCCTCCTCGCCGACACATACTACCACTGCGTCAACACCAGCTGCTGCGCGTACTGCTGCGGGGATGCCCGCCTTATTTGTGTCACGGCTATATGCCAAGCCAGGCTCATAGACAACATCGTAGTCGTCGCGCAGAGCCATAAGTGGTGTTACTGTGTATGCCTCCTCGCCATCAAATGCCCAAGTGCCGAGCTGGTCAAACTGTGCATTTGCCATAGGACCTGTCACAAGTATACGCTTTGCATCTGTCAGGGGCAGCACATTGTTGTTGTTCTGCAGGAGTATAGCCGACTCTACAGCACACTGCTTTGCCGCCTCAAGGTGTTCGGGAGCGTATACCTTCTCGCGTACCTTTGCCTCATCGACATAGGGGTTCTCAAACAAACCAAGACGGAACTTCAGGCGCAAGATGTTGCGCACAGCGTTGTCAATGGTCTGCATCTCTATTTTACCCTCGTTGATAAGCTCCTCGATATGCTCAATAAAGCCGAAAGACATCATATCCATATCTACACCTGCATTCACAGCCAGCTCTGCCGAGTGTTTGAGATCCTCGGCGTAGCCGTGAGCGATCATCTCGCCTGCCGAGTTCCAGTCGGTAACAACCATACCGTCGAAGCCCCACTCCTTGCGTAGGATGTCGTCGAGCAACCAGCTATTACCCGTTGAGGGCAGACCATCTACATCGTTAAACGAGGTCATAAGTGTCAATGCGCCAGCGTCGATGCACGCCTTGAATGCGGGGAAATATACGTTGCGTAGGGCACGCTCCGAGATCATCGTGGTATTATAGTCACGACCACCCTCGGCAGCACCGTAGCCCACAAAGTGCTTCACGCACGCAGCCATAGATGTAGGGTCGGCATAGTCGTCGCCCTGATAGCCCTTTACCATAGCTACGCCCATCTGCACGTCGAGGTATGTATCCTCGCCCGAGCCCTCGGCAACACGTCCCCAGCGTGGGTCACGTGCAATGTCGAGCATAGGTGAGAATGTCCAGCGCACACCCGAGGCTGTAGCCTCCACAGCAGCTATGCGTGCGCCCTGCTCAACTATTGCGGGGTCAAACGTAGCAGCCATACCCAGAGGTATGGGGAATATTGTACGGAAGCCGTGTATAACGTCACGACTCACAAGCACGGGTATACCCAAGCGGCTCTGCTCAACGGCAGCCCTCTGTACAGCATTAATCTCTGCGGGGTCGACACAGTTGAGTATCGAGCCGAGGTCGCCCGAGGCAGCCCAGTCACAGAGGTTGGCTCCTCCCGATACCTGATTCATCTGTCCTATCTTCTCGCGCAGGGTCATCTGTGCGAGCAACTCTTCAACCTTGCGGTCAATCTCATTGTCTGGTGTTGTTGTGGCGGTAGTACAGCCCACAGCAGCAAATAGACAACACAGTAGTAGATTCTTTAGTTTCATAGCCTATGTTTTTTTAGATTATATGCAGTTTTATATGGTATATAAACCTGTTTTGCGTCGTGTTTTGAGTTACTCAATTTTCTGGAACACACGCACATAGTCAATCTCGTATGTCGTGGGTAGACATCCCTCATCAACGCCCATAGCACCACCCCAGTTGCCACCCCACGCGAGGTTGAGCTTGAGGTAGAACGGAGCGTTGAAGGGCCAAGTATTCTTGTCGCCCTTGCCGTCGTTGTTGAATGTGAAGTGCAACTTGCCATCGAAGTAGAACTTCATATAGTCGGGTGTCCACTCTACAGCGTAGGTGTGGAACTCCTCGGTCGCTGTCGCGATATATATCTCGTTGGTCTTCTGTGTACCGATAGAGTGGTAGTATGCCTTACAGTGTATCGACGACGACACATAGTTCTCGTGGTAGCCCACGTGCTCCATAATGTCTATCTCGCCATCATCGGGCCAAGCACGGAAGTTCTTGGGCATCATCCAGAATGCTGGCCACGTACCCTTACCCTTGCATAGCTTGAGGCGACCCTCAAAGTAGCCATACGTCCAGCCCAAGTTGGTGTTCATACGCACCGAGCGCACCTTGCCGTCAATCTTCTGTGCTGTGATCTTCAGCGTGCCGTCAGATACCTCGGCGATGCGTACATCCTTATACTTGCCGCCCGCAACATAGTCTTGAAGCTCGTTGTTACCCCAGCCTCCTGCGCCAGTCTCGTACCACCAATTCTCTGTCGAGGGTGACGATACACCAGCTGTGTCAAACTCGTCGTGCCATACCAGCTCGTAGCCCTCGGGAGCGGCTATTGACGGCTGTATGTACTCCGCGCTGTCGGGCTTCGTGAAGCCTGCGGGAGCCGAGAAGTTAAACCATACGTATATCTTCTCCAAGTTGGCATTACCTGTGCAGTCGAGTGTCGTAAGACGCAGCAGACGCTGTATGTCAAGCTCCGTGAGGTTGTTGCCAGAGCAGTCGAGATACTCAAGGTCGGTGAGTTGCGACACGTCCAACGTTGTAAGGTTGTTGTCAGAGCAGTCGAGATATGTCACCTGCGCGAAGTATGTGCCAAGCTCCGCCATCGACTCAATGCCACAGCCAGCACACTCTATGCGTGTTACCTCTGCCGCCTCCTTGGTGCTCAATATGCCGTCACCGTCGCTGTCATACTTGGCTACGAGTGCCGCGAGGAACTTCTCGTCGGCGATAGTCACCGCCTCTACGTCGTAGTTCTGCTTGACGGGAAGCGTGAATGAGCGGTCACGCACACGGAACTCGATGCTGCTCGAACGCACATCATTCGTGGTGTTCTCGTCGATGCTTATGCGTAGCTTTGTTGAGCCCGCCACACCGCCACTCGGCGCAACCTTTACCCAGTCACACTGTGGGTATGCTCCCCACTCTGTATCCGCCTCAACAGTGACGTTAACGGTCTGCTTATCGCAGCTTACCGTAATAACCTCAACGCTGAACGAAAGTGTACCTTTGGGTTTTGTGGTGTTCTCGTCGCCATTATCCGAACAAGCCGTAGCTGCAAGCACTGTGCTTATGGCAATAAACGAAAGTAAATAACGTAAGTATTTCATTGTTAGAATGTTATAATTAGTGCCGTGTACTTTATAATATAATAAAGGCAAGCAGAGCGCGATGCCCTGCCTGCCTTTAAGATTAGAAGGCTATTCAGCCTCGCGGTGCTCCTGCAAGAGAATATCCTTGATGTTTACAACAGTGTTCTCTGCGCAGCCACCGAAGTCAAAGAAGAGGTTAATCTTCGACATATCGATACCGAGCATATTAGGCATTTTGTAAACATAATCCTCGTATGCGGTGAGTGCGTGACGATCAGCAAAATAGAATGTGTTGTCGTCGCCGTCAAGAACCAACTTAATGGTTACACCCGGATGATCCATTGTAGAGTTAAGAACAACATAGAAGTCGTAGTTCTTATCTGCAGATGTGGTCATATCGGTCTTGAACGCCACCTGTGCCTGCCACTGGTCGGTAGTAGCAACAGGAAGGGTAATGGTATAGTTGTTAGTACCATTCTCCTCGAAGCCGGGATTTTCAATTTGAGCCCAACCGGGAGCGTAGTAATATGTCATCTCAAGAATGTTGCAGTTGAGCCACATATTGCCCTCGTATGCGGGGTCATAGATAGTCTGATCGCCGAACTTTGCCTTCTTAACCTCCATATCGAGGATGCCGTCGTTGTCGGTGAAGAAGAATGTGTAGTAGCCAGGCTCTGTACCCTCGATAGTGTGGATGTTACCATCGTCGCCGGGGATATGGAAGAGACCGTTGTCAGTTACGGTACCATACTTATTCTTTGTCCACTCAACACCCCAATCTGACTGACCGAATACCTTAATAGAGCCACCCTCTGCCTTCATAGCCAAGGTGATGCGGTAGGTGTTCTCGCCAATCTTTGCGCAAGGCAGCGGTGCCTCGCCAGTGTTCCAGCCGATAAGGTTATCAACGGTAGGCTTACCACCACCGTCACCGATGATCCACAATGCCTTACCATTGTCATAAGTAGCCTTCTCGCCGTTGTACATAGGAACAACCTTGAACCACTTGCCATCCCACGATACGCGGTAGTCGCCATTCTCTGCCAAGAACTTCAAGTTAGAAGCATCAACAACCTCGAAGAAGTCGGGATCGATCCAAGCCTCCTCAAAGTTAACGCCAGTAACAGGAATTACCTGATTCTTTGCAAGTGAGATCTCTGCGAAGCCTGAAGCTACGTCTACGCCGTCAAATGTCACAGCGGGAGCCTTCACGTCGCGTGCCTTGAATATCATCTGCCAGTAGCAGCTGGGGTTCTCGGCAACAACAACGAGCTTGGTCTCGGTGATCTCTGTCACGTGGAATACGGGGTTAGCCCAAACGTGGTCAGAGGGAACATATACCATAGGAGTATTTGCTGCCAAAGTGATAGTAGAGCCATCAAATGTGTATGTGCTCTCTGTCAATGGCCACTCGATGTCGAAATCGGGCTCTACGCCGGGGTTAGGACCAATAGCTGTCACGCCCCAGTTGATGTACATCAAGCCGTCGGGACCAGAGTTGTAGATATACTTGCCATCAGGAGTGAAGGTGATCTCGTCGTCGTACATACCGAACGCTGCCTTATCCTGTGCGGGTGCTGACCACCAGCCTGTGGGGTTATCAACGCTCTCGCCACAACCAAGGTGACCCTGTGCATCAGCATCCATCACCCATACCTTACCAGCGGCGTCAGTACCTGCCAACAGCTCCTCGGGACCTGCTACGTGTACGAACGGTACAAACTGATACTTCCAAGCGATACCGCCACCACCATTCTCGGTGGGAGCCTCCTGAACGAGTGACAAAGTCTTGCGGATGTTACCTACGTTAGTCTCAAGGAAGCGGTAGCGAGGCTCGTTCAAAGCTGTAACATGAGGAATGTATGAGAGGTTCTTGCCCTGCTCAAGTACGAGGTAGATCTCCTCGATACCTGCATCGTTCCAGTTGTTCTCGATGGTGTATGCACAAGTGAACTCCTCCATAGGTACCTGGAAGTCGTTCTCTGTGCCATCCCAGTACTGTGCATAGTCGCTGTAGCCGTTCATACCCCAGTTTACATATACAGTACCACCCTCGCCAGGTTTGAATGTATACTTACCATCCTCTGTGAAGGTCAAAGTATCGTCATAAAGACCCATACCCTCCTTGCCATCAGGATCGCAAGACCACCAGTCAGTACCGTCTGTGGTAGCCTTACCTGTCTCGGCATTGATTGAGCCGCAACCAAAGTGACCCTTGTTTGCCTGATCCCACTGCCAAGTGTTTGCCATCGCCTTCATATAAGGAGATGCGTCAAACGGATCGCGGTATGTGTTCTCCATTGTAAACTCATAGACCTTTGAGCCTACCGACACACCGTTAGCGTTGTAAGCCTTAACCTCTACGGTGTAGTCACCAGCATCGCGGAAACGAAGCGAGATGCCGTTGCCCGTATAGGCGTAGGTCTTGTTAGCCTTACCGTCAACCTTCTGGTCTTCACCAAAGATGAACATAGGCACCATACCAGTATTGTTCATAGTGAAGGTTACATAGTTTGTCTCTTGGTTGACATCAATCGTTACATCAAAATCTTCAGCCGAGGGCAACTTGCTCTGGTCGGGCGTCGGATAGTCGGGTGTACAACCGACAACGAGCATAGGCAGTGCAAGCAGAGCCGCAGCTATATATTTAAACATCTTTTTCATACTTGTCTGTGTTTTTAAGTTATACTTAATCTACACTGTCGGTTGTTTAGTAACCTACGTTCTGTACAAGGTTAGGATCCTTGTCGACCTCTGACTGTGGCAATGGCCAGTACTTCTTGCCAGGATTCCAGTCAATAGTACGCCACTCGTGGTTTTCAGCCTTAAGAACCTGCTCTGCCAAGCCTGAACGTACCAAATCCCAGTAACGCTTACCTTCGCCTACGAACTCCTTGTGACGCTCCTCGATGATAGAGAGCTGGTCGGTGCCAGAGTCTGTACAACCTGCGCGCTGACGCACCTGCTGAAGGTATGCAGAGCCATCCTTGCCAGTAAGAACTGCCAACTCGGCTGCATTAAGCAGAGTCTCGGCATAGCGGTATACGCGAACGTTGTTACCATAGTTCATATCACCATCAGCAAGCTGACCGTGGTTACCATTTACGCGAGCAACATACTTCTTAAGGAAGAGACCTGTATACTGCCAACGCTCCTCACCAAGTGTCAAGTTGGGGAACTCCTCGTAGAAGTTGAGGATAGAGCCCTCACGACGTGAGTCTCCCTCGTCGAACAACTCCCAAGCCGATGGAGCAACGGGACCAAAGCCCCAGCCACCAACGTAACCTGAATCTGCAGGAGCACCAGTAACACCAATAAGCATAGGATATACAGTACCACCAGTTGCAAGAGGTGCGCCCCAAGAGCGAACAGCACCCTCCGAGATGTAGTTGATCTCCCAGATCGACTCTGTGCCCCACTCGCCTGACTCAAGCCAGATTGAAGCGTAGTCGGCAACAAGTGCATACTCGCCAGAGTTGATAATCTCCTCCATATACTTAAGAGCCTGATCGTAACGTGTAGCATCGTTCTGATACATAACCATCTCGGCATAGAGCATATAAGCCATAGCCTTTGTTACGCGACCCTCCTCGCCAGCTACCGCCTTCATAGGAAGTGCATCCATCTCAAATACCGCCTCAAGGTTCTCAACACACTTTGCGTAAACCTCGTCAGCCTTAAGCTGCGGTGCAAAGTAGGGAGCCTCAAGATTTACATCGTAGTAAGGGATGTTACCCCAATACTTCCACATAATCTTGTAGTAGAATGCCTTCAAAACAGTAGCCTCTGCCTTGTAGCGTGCCTTCATAGCATCAGACATTCCTGGAACACGGTCAACATACTCCAAAACGATGCAAGAGCGGTTGATACCAGAGTAGCAGATAGTCCAAATACGGTCGAGCTGCTCGGTTGAGGTAAGAGTATAGAAGTGAGTCTTAACGATTGAAGGCTGGTCACCCTCGTTAGAGCCACCACAGTAGATATCATCAGCCATTACATCGGCAGTGAGAGTCAATGCATTGACATACTGATCAAAGTAATCGAGCCACTCCAAAGAGTCATAAGCTGCCACCAATGATTGGTAGATACGTGCCTCGTCGATGAAGTACTCATCCATAGGCTCTGAGCCATTGTGTTTAACGGTAACGAAGTCCTTACCGCATGACGAAAGCATCACAGCTACTGTGCAAAGTGCAAAAAATATCTTTTTCATAATCATCATTCGGTTTTAAGGTTAGAATGTAAGGTTAACACCTACACTGAATGTGCGTGACTGGGGATATACACCACGGTCGATACCTGCCTCTGTGCCGAAGCCATTACCACCGTTAACCTCGGGATCGCAACCAGTGTACTTTGTGAGAGTGAAGAGGTTCTCTGCCATCACGAAGATACGAAGACGTGAGATAGCAGCCTTCTTTGTGAGGTGCTGGGGCAGAGTATAACCGAGCTGCATATTGCGGCAACGCAAGAATGAGCCATCCTCCAACCAAAGGTCAGATACGCGGTAGTTCTCGTTAGCCGAGTCGAACATAAAGCGAGGATACTTGTTTGTTGTGCCTTCGCCAGTCCAACGATTCAAGATAGACTTGTTGAGGTTTACGTAGTAGAGGTCGGTACGACGAGATACGTTGAATACCTCGCAACCAGCCTGACCCTGCAACAACATATTGAAGTCGAGACCCTTCCACTCGAAACCAAGATTAAGACCAAATGTCCAGTCGGGCATACCCTTACCAATCATAGTACGGTCAGCATCGTCGATAACGCCATTGCCATCGAGATCCTTGAAGCGTACATCACCTGGAGCAGCCTTGGGCTGCAACAATACGCCGTCAGCGTTGGTGTGAGCGTTAACCTCATCCATATTCTGGAAGATACCATCGGTTACATAGCCATAGAAGTAGGGGAATGGCAAGCCGATTGAGCCGCGTGTAAGCTGACCAATCTTGTGGTTTGAACCGTAGAGGTGAGTAGAGTCGTCACCGAGGTAAGTAAGCTCGTTCTGGTTGTATGTAGCATTAACTGATACGTGGTAGTTGAACTCACCAGCAGCGTCTCTCCAGCCAAGCTCAAACTCAACACCGCGGTTAACCATATCACCAAGGTTACCAGTAGGAGCAGAGTCACCTGCATAACCTGGAACGGGCATTGAAAGAAGCATACCTGCGGTCTTCTTGTTATACCAGTCAAATGTGAATGTTAGGCGGTTGTTGAAGAATCCTGCATCCAAACCGATATCGGTCTGACGTGACTCCTCCCAACGTGCATCTGGGTTAGCCAAGCCTGAAGGCTTCGAACCAAGGTTGATAACCTCTGAACCAGTACCACCTGAACCAAATACGTAGTTGTTACCAGAGTTCATATATACAGCATATACGAAGTTGCCGATAGCGTCGTTACCATTGATACCCCAAGATGCGCGGAGCTTCAATGCTGACAACCACTCGGCGTTATCCATAAATGCCTCGTTCTTGATGTTCCAACCTACTGATACTGATGGGAAGTTACCCCACTTGTTGTTATCACCGAAGCGGCTTGAACCATCACGACGGAAGGTTACCTCCGCCATATAACGCTCGTCGTAGTTATAAGATGCACGACCGAAGTATGATGCCAAGCGATAGGGGATAGAGTTCCAAGAGCCCCAACCGTTGCGGTGACCATCAGACTGCTGACCAAGAGTATTGTTAACAGTGATCTTATAAGGATCATAAGGATACATAAGACCCATTGCTCGTGCACCTACATTCTGTGATGTAGAAGAGATAGCTGACTGACCCAAGATAACAGATACAGAGTGCTTGCCGAAGGTCTTCTCATAAGAGAGGACGTTCTCAACCTGATACTGCAAGCCACGGTTCATCTCCTGTGATGCAGACTCTGCATAGTTCATCTTATCGGTTACGGTAGCATTACCGTCCTTATCATATGTGGTCTCTGATGATACAGTGTTGTAGCTGTAACGCTTTGAAGAGAGGAAATACTGCTTTGAGTAGCCGTGGTTGCCCCAGAATGCGAGGTCAACACCTACTGATGAACGGAACTTCAAGCCGTCGAAGATAGTAAGTTCGCCTACGAAGTTAGCGATGAACTTATCTGTCTCGTACTTTGTACCGGGAAGTGACAAGAATGCCAAGGGGTTGCTCTGCTCGTTGTAAACGTTACCATCAACAACGGTGTAAGCACGACCATCCTTATCACGTACGATGTGCTCGTAGCCATCGGGATAGAGTGTCTTGTATGACTCCTCCTCCTCGGGTGTAGCATAGATATCCAACAGCGGAGAGATGCTCATTGCAGAGCCAAGAGGTGAACCATACTCCGAGTTAGCGTCAATACCTGTAGATAATATGCGCGCGTATGAAGCAGAGGTCTGCACGGTAAGCTTGTTGAGCCAGTCGCGCTTCTTTGAGCTATCAAATACGGTTACGCCAATGTTTGTGCGGATGGTAAGACGCTCGTAGTTTGAACGGTCAAAGTTACCACCTACTGTACCCTCACGTGTGAGGTAACCTGCTGACAAAGCATAGTTCACAGTCTCCGAACCACCAGAGATTGAGAGGTCGTGCTTCATTACAGGTGCGTTGCTGTTGATAACAGCACCTACCCAGTCAGTACCCTCGCCAAACTCAAAAGGATTGTCGTAGATGGGAGCCTGACCTGCGTTGATGTAACCCTCATTCATGATTGTAGCATACTCGGTAGCGTTAAGCACGTTGGGCTTGCGCCAAGGATTCTGCCAACCATAAGAGAAGTCGTAGTTAACAGTAGCCTTACCCGTCTTACCGCGCTTTGTGGTAACGAGGATAACGCCGTTAGCTGCACGAGCACCGTAAACAGCACCTGAAGCGGCATCCTTCAACACCTCGATACGCTCGATATCGTTGGGGTTAAGGTAGTCGATACCACCAGAGATTGCCATACCGTCAACGATGTACAAAGGCTCTGAGTTGTTGATAGAGCCGACACCACGGATACGTACCTGTGCGCCAGCATCGGGAGCACCAGAGGGGGCAGTAACTGTTACACCAGTTGTCATACCCTGAAGTACGTGCTCGATGCGGTTGTTTGACTGTGCCTTAAGGTCATCAGCCGTAATAGATGAGATAGCAGCTGTTACGACACTCTTCTTCTGTGTACCGTAACCTACGACTACGATCTCGTCGATGTCTTGAGTATCCTCCTCAAGAACGATTGCGTAATCGGTTCTCCCCCCCCCAACTAATTGAGTGGCAGAAATATAACCGATATACGATACCATCAATGTCTGTCCGTCAGTAGCATTGATGGTAAAGCTTCCGTCTGTGGCAGTTGTTGTGCCGACGGTTGTACCTTCGACAACGACTGCTGCGCCGATTATCGGTGAGCCTGCCGAGTCCTTAACGGTACCCTTCACTTGTTGGGCAAATGCCGAAACACTGCCTACGCACAAGATCGCAAGGATCAAGGCGATTCTGTAAGTCAAGTTTTTCATAGGCTTTTGTTATTAGTTAATAATTGTTTGTGGTTGTCATTGTATGAGTATCAGACGAAAAAATGTGGTCATTTTTCAGAGCCTGAAAGCTATTCAATATCATTTTTTGCACATACTAAATTAAGCAAAGTTTTTTGTTTCAACAAATTTTATTTGTACAAATAAATGCACTAAAAGATGCGAATATAAAGCCTAAAAATTTTAATTATCAGTAAAACAGCTATATAGCTTTTTGTGGAGTTAAATTAAAGTGGAAAGAATATTGACTGTTATTTTTATAACGAGAAATTGACGCTTTTGACTGCTATTTTTCAGCTAAAAAAGTGGATGTGTGTGGATGCTATTATAATTTAATATACAGATAATCAGTGTGATACATTTTTAATAAATTTTGTTAAAGTGGATATTTTATATTGGCGTTTGCTATAAATTTGAGTTACCAAGCACGTAAAATGCTATGCTTACACGTCGATTTTTATGCAAAAATTCTACACTCTCCACCAACAAAAAATGGCTACCTTCTCGGGTAGCCATCTAACTATTTATGTGGTTAATATTGGTTCTACAGCGTCTGCAACAACTCGATACACATTCTCGAGTTATGGTACGGACACTTCCAGAAGCCCGCCTTATCCTCCTGCATATTTATCGTGCCGTCAGCTCTACGGCTCCACCACCACTCGCCGTTGGTGTGGTCTATAATCTTATTGTCGATGTACTCCCAAGCGCGCACAGCCCTCTCAAGGGCCTCTTCGTCGCCGTACAGATGCCACATATAGAAGTATCCCACCACGGTCTCTGCCTGCACCCACCAGTGTCTGTCGTTGTCGTGGTGCTGGCTCTCGGGGTCATACTCGTAAGCCATTGAGCCATCGCTCTGTAAGCCCTCTGCTGCAGCCGTTGCTATACGACGTGCCAGCTCTCCGAAGTGCTCTATAAGTGTAGCATCGCCCACGACTGTTGCCGCCTCGATGATAAGCCACGCCGCTTCGATGTCGTGTCCGTATGACATCATCTCGGTCTGCGATCTCCACTCGTCGTCGAAGAATAGGCGCAGATGTCCACTTGCGGGGTCTACGATATGTTTTTCAAAGATGTCGAGAAGCCCGCACACGCTCTCCACCAGCTCGTCGCTGCGCCATACGCGAAGTAGGTTGGCATACGGCTCGATGATGTGCAGGTGTGTGTTCATTGACTTACGGTCGTTGCGATCCTTTGTCGAAAGGCGCATATCTTCAATAGGCTGCCAATCACGGCTTGTAGCCTCAATATACCCGCCGTAGCGTCTGTCGTGGCTATGCTCCTCGATGCTGTCGTATAGCTTTATGGCATAGTGTAGGGCCTCCTCATCGCCCGTCACGCGCACATACTCCGATAGTCCGTATATTGCGAAGCCGAGGGCGTAAAACTGCTTCTTGGTATCTAACGGAGCACCCTCTGCTGTCACAGACCAGTACACACCACCATACTCCTCGTCATATAGCTTGTCTATGAGGAAACGTTTGGCGAGTGTTGCTGCGGTGAGGTATTCTGGGTTTTGTGTAATGCGGTATGCTGCCGCCATTGTCCACAGTATGCGTCCTGTGAGGATAGCCCCCTTCGGAGCATCCCTATCTACGACACCCTCGGCATCCATCTTTCCATAGAAGCCACCTCTCTCGGTGTCGACCATCTTGTCGAGCCAGAAACGTAGGATGTTGTCCTCAAGTGTGGACAACATCCTATTCATTATAGAATCTACGTTACTCATCTATCTTACGTTTTGCGTTTAGCTCCTGTTGGATGGTTGCCATACGGCTCTCGCCCAACGGATAAAGCATCATTATCAGTGCGCCGAGCAGTGCTGTGAGCGCGGGTATCCAGCTTATAAGTGACTTCAGACCATCTATCGCTGTGTCACTCTGGCGCGTTGTGATTTGCTCTGTTATTGTACCATCCTCCGCCTTTGTCAGCTCTATGGTTATCATAGCACCGCTGCCGTGCTCCATCTCAAGCATATAGCTCTGTGCGGTCATCGCTGCAAACTCGGTGCGTGCTTGTGTCACCTCGTCAGCTGTGTAACGCTTGGCATCCTCGGGTACTACGTAGCTGAACGACATCAGCAACCAGCCGATAACCAGTGAGCCGAAGGCTGCGCCAAACTTCTGCGCCATTGACGATGACGAGAAGATAAGACCTACGGAGCTGGTGCCGTTCTTGTGCTCTGAGTAGTCTGCCACGTCGGCAAACATCGACCATACGAGCGGTAGCGTAACACCTGCCGCCACAGAGATTACCACCTGCAGTAGCAGTATTAGCCAGTAGCTCATCACACCGCTCTCGGGGATGAAATAGAAGAGAGCCGTGAACACAGCCACTGTGAGTATTGACCAGATATATGCCCACTTCTTACCCACGAGTTTTGCGAAGGGTACAGCCATAGCTACACCCACCATATTTGCAACCTCACCTATGGTAAGGAAGATGGTGCAGGTGAGGAAGATGTTTATGCCGAACAATGAGCCCATAAGGCTGTCGTTACCGATGTAGTCTGCAAAGTAGTATGCCGCTACGCCACCACGTATCGAGTTGAACATTACCACTGCCAACGATACGCCGAGGAGTATCCACCACGGAGCGTTGCGCACCAGAAGTTTGATATCGCGGCCTACAGACGAGCGGTTCTCCGTCTGCTTGTTGTCTACCTTCACGCGCTCGCGTGTCAAGAAGAACGACAATAGGAAAAATATAGCGCAGATGCTACCTACGACAATCATCGTCATCTGCCACGCTTGCGGCTCTGACGACAGCTGTATGTTACCGTCGCTTGTAAGGTTGTTGTGCGAACTGAAGAGGTTGCATAACGGACCAAATATCATCAGCGACACGAAGCTACCTGCATAGGCGAAGAACATTCTGTAAGACGAGAATATGTTTCGCTCTTTTGAGTCAGCAGACATCACGCCGAGCATAGCTCCGTAGGGCACGTTGATAGCTGTGTAGACAGTCATCATAAGTACGTATGTGCAGTATGCCCATATCAGCTTACCAGCATATCCAAACGTGGGTGTTGTGAAGGTGAGAACACCGCACACGGCAAAGGGTACTGCTATCCAGAGCAAGTAGGGGCGATACTTTCCCCAACGCGTCGACGTGCGGTCGGCGATGACACCCATAAGCGGGTCGCTGACAGCATCCCACAGTTTGGTGACAAGTATAAGTAGTGTGGCGTCCTCCAGTGTCAGTCCAAATACCTGTGTGTAGAAGAACATTATGTAGTACATAAATATCTTCCAGAACATAGAAGACGAGAAGTCACCCAAGCCGTAGCCTATCTTTTCGCTCAATTTTGCCATAGTGCGTTATGTTATTTCTGTTTCTGATTCTTATCTATAAGCTTGCATATAGTCTCCACCGAAAGACCTGTACGCAGACCATCCTCGGGGGTATTCAGGCAGTAGTCTACAAGGCGGTCTACCGATGATTCGGCGACGTGCATACGCTTATCTGCCGAGGCATAGTATATCAGCACACGACCATTATCATCCTTTATCCAGCCGTTAGAGAAGAGCACATTACCTACATCTCCAATGTACTCGTCACCATCGGGTGCCATAAAGAAGCCTGCAGGAGCTGCTATGACGCGTGTAGGATCTTCCAATGCTGTCATATACATATAGAGCACATAGCGTAGACCCCATGCGCAGTTTCTTACGCCGTGTGCCAAATGCAGCCAACCCTTCTCTGTGCGAATAGGGTGGGGACCCTCGCCATTCTTCACCTCTTTGATGGTGTGGTAATAGCGCGCGTCAATAATCTTCTCGTCGCGTATCTCGGCACAGGTCATATCGTCAACAAGAGCCCAGCCGATGCCGCCACCACTACCTGTCTCGATAAAGCCGTCAGCGGGACGTGTGTAGAGGGCATACTTGCCATCCACAAACTCGGGGTGTAGCACCACATTGCGCTGCTGACTCTCTGCCTTGATGTCGGGCAGACGCTCCCACGTCTTGAGGTCTTTGGTGCGAGCTACACCTGCTGCTGCGGTAGCTGCCGAGAGGTCGTTGGGCTGTGTTGTGTCCTTGCGCTCAACGCAGAATATACCATAAATCCAGCCGTCCTCGTGCTGTGTGAGGCGCATATCATAGACATTTGTTGCGGGCTCGCCCCACTCGGGCATCACCACGGGACGCTCCCAGAAACGCCACTTGTCGATACCATTGCTACTCTCGGCAACAGCGAAGAATGATTTGCGGTCATTGCCCTCGACGCGCACAACCATAAGGTAGCGACCATCGAGCTTGATGGCACCTGCATTAAATGTGGCGTTCACGCCGATACGCTCCATTAGGTAGGGGTTGCTCTTCTCGTCAAAGTCGTAACGCCACTCGAGGGGTACGTGCTGCGCCTCGATTATAGGGTTCTCGTAGCGTCGATAGATGCTATTAGTACTTTTTAGTGGTCTGTTGGGTCGCATAAGCAACTCTTCGTGATTGCGCTTCAGCTGCGCCAACTTTTCCTGAAATGTTGCCATATCACTTATCGTTTTAAGGTCTAACTATTTTTGTTTGGGACTATTTGAATGATGGTAGTTCGTCGCGTGTGATAACGCGGCTATCAGCAAAGGCGTTGCGCCACCAGGCTATATCTGCGTGCATATGTTTGTAGCCAGCGGTATAGTCGTTGTCGTTGTCGTACCACGGCATAAAGTAGCTCCACATAGCTCCTGCATCCAACTGTGCACCATACGCTGACACATTGCCCATCTCGCTGAGTGATACTATCTTATGCGGGAAGAATTGGTTGATATGATCCCACTGCGTGCGGATGTCCGTGGCATTGGTTACATTGTATATATCGCGTCCAATAATATCTACGTATTCATCACCTGGGTAGAACTCAAAGTCGTTGAGCTGTGTTGTCCACACCCATATTAGGTTGTTCACACCACGCTCGGTGAAGTAGTCGAACATCGTGCGCCACAACTTCTTGTAGGCTTCAGCACCGTCGTTGCCCCACCAGAACCACGCTGTGCCGTGCCACGGCTCGTAGATGTTGCCCGCAGCCTCGTGCAGAGGTCGCCACACTACGGGTATCCCCTTATTTTGCAACAAGAGTAGCATATCTGCCATCTTTGCAAGGTCAACCTTTAGTACCTCATTCTCCCACGTGCCCTCCTCGGTTGCGCGTCTTGCCGAGAAGTGGTTGCCGTCGGTATAGAAGGCGCACGTAGACGAACCTTGACTTATAGGCACGTTCCAATGCCAAGCTGCCGAGACGATGCCTCCAGCCTCCCACCACTCTTCGGCTACCGTTGTGTTGGTGTAGTCTATCCAGTTTGCGGGCGAGAAGTTGAGGTGTATATAGTCGAATGTCGCCATAGCTGGCCACTTACCCGTGTTGTCATATACCCACTGTGCCTCGTCGATGTTCCAAGCCACCTTTGCCATAGCTCCCGACAGAGACTTCTCGCCATAAATATCCCACAGGTAGTCGTATATGCGCTGTGTTGCAGGCATTGCATTCTTCATAACGAGTAGCTTTGTAGGCTCTGTGGGTGGTGTGTAGGGGGCATCTATGGTGCGGAATGTGAGTGTATATGGCTCACACTCGCCACCTGTGTTCTTGTCGATAAAGGCATCGCCACCTACTGTCAGCGTGTACTCCGTCTCATAGTCAAGCTCCTCGACGATAGCTATGCGAGCAGTGGTATTGAGCAGAGTTACCTCAAGAGCCTTTGCGGGCGAAAGCGTAACTTTAGTGATGTCGCCCTCGACGACGGGACGGTTATATATCAACTTAATCTCGAAGGGCTCAAGACCGATGTCGCTACTACCACTCTCTAATGACGATGATGTCACATTGGGCGATACGCGCTCTATGGGTGCTGGCTCATCGCCACCACACGCCACCGCTATAACAGCGACAAGGAGCATTGCCAAGCCACGAAGTAACTCTTTACCACTCATAATTCTCAATGTTTTAGTTTTTTGGGGATAGCGGCGGTAGTCAGCCCCCGCTATCCAACGTGTTTAGGTCTTACTTAAGTGAAAGACGCATATTGTCGAATGCTACGCCAGCACCGATGTCGGTACCTGCTGCAAGACCGAGGTCACCTGTCGATAGGTCATACTCACCTGTGAGGTTGAGTGCTGCACAGTCGATAGTGATTGTTACCCACTTGCCGTCGGTTGTTGAGGGCAGGATACCTGCATTTACCCACTGCCAACCGTTAAGCACAACCTGCAAAGCGGTTGTTGCTGGGTCGATGTCGGGTGTGCCGTCAATCTTCACATCGAGCTTGAAGACATAGTTATCGAAGTTTACTGTGGGGAAGTAGCCCTCGCCGTAGTTAGCCTGATGGTTGCAGTTCATAATCCAACCTATACCAGAGCCTGTTGTGCGAATATAGGCGTTGCCATCCTCCTTGACGATCTCTGCGGGAACACCCCACGAGCCATCCCAGTCGGCATTGTGGTCGCCGTGCTGCTCATAGTCAAGTATCATCACGTCGCTGATGAGGTATGGCTCTGCTGAACCGTTCTCGTATGTCACGTATACCTTCTCGATGATGATACCGCAACCACCGATAACGATACCCGAAGCGTTAAGAGCCTTAAGATCCTCAAGTGTGAGAGGATGTGCATACGATGTTGTGCCTGCTGCAAGCTCTACTACGTTGTACTGGTTGCCTGGGAATGAGGGCAGCGGTGTCCAAGTAGCGTCGTTGAGCTGAATCTGCCAGTAGTTGTTCTCTGTTGAGAGAGTGTAGTCTACGTGGAGCGTTGCACCTGTGCGAGGCACTTTGTTAAATACCGAGCCATCGTACAACTGCCAAGCGTTGCCCCAGCTGTAACCGAGGTCGTGTGAAAGACCCTCGGCGATAACTATCTCGGCGATAGCACCACGAATCTCTACGGTCTGTGCTGTGTACTCGGTGTCGCCCGAGAAGAGCAAGAACTCAAGCGGGTATGAGCCTGTGTCAACAGTAGCAGGAACGGTGAATGTGAGCTTGGTGTCGGTGCGCTCTGCATAAGCTGTAACCTTCTCGCCACCGATAAAGATGTTCTCAACGAGTGAGAAGTTAGAACCCTCTACAGTCATCATATCGCCAACAGAGCAGCTTGCCTGCATTGAGGTTACGATAACGAGTGAGTCATACGTAAATGAGATGCTCTCTGAAGGCTCTACGACTACGCCATTCTCCTGTGTGAGGGTGATAGTACCACTCTGTGATGTGTTGGCAGTAGCAATCACGATATCATCGCCTACGAGTGAGAACTCGTGCTGCATACCGTTGATTTTAACACCCGTAATGAGGTCAAGGTCGCTACCTGATACAGTGATTGACTCGCCAGCCATCAACGCTGTGGGTGTTATACCTGTAACCGCAGCCTTAACGAGTGTCAATGCCTCGCTATCAACGGTTGTTGCGTTGGCAAGAGTGAGGGTGATAGCACCATCAACAGCTGTTGTAGGGATGGTTGTTGTGATAGCCTTTGTGTCTACATCATAGAGCATATCGCCAGCTACGCCCGAAGAGAATGCAAGCGATGTCACAAGGTCGAGATCCTTACCAGTGATGGTAACGCTCTCGCCAGCCTTGAAACGTGCTGCTGATACCTTGATGTCGCTGGGCACAACAAGTGTAAGCTCATCTGTTGATGTTGTGCTTACGCCTGCAAATGATGTAGCCTTAACAGCACCGTTGGTAGCTGTTGCGGGAACAGTAACCTTGATGCTCTTCGCGTCAACTACCTCAATGTCGCTAACTGTGCTGCCTCCAGCAAACTCAACGCTCTCGATAAGGTCAATGTCCTTACCCTTGATTGTGAGCTTCTCACCTGCCTTGATTGTGGTAGGAGTGATGCTCTCGATTTCGGGCTGACGTACAACGACCTCATTTACAGAGTATACATTGATGCCGTTAGCATCGGCAATCTTGATCTGACCTGTGAGGGCATTGTTGGGAACAACCACACGAATAGTGTGACGTGTAACCTCTACGACAGCCTCCGAGTCGATAGCAACATCTACACCCGACATAAAGGTAATGGTTGCCACGTTGTAGAGGTAGTCGCCCTCGAGTGTGATCTCGTTGCCACCACGTACCGACTCAACACCCTCGCCCATATTTACGGTAGGCGCGGTGAATACATCTACATAGACGATGTCGGCAGTAGAGGTGATGATGCTCTTATCCTTAAGCTCAAGCTGCAGCTTACCTGCCTCTGCCTCGTAAGGTACCTTCACCTCGATCTTCTCGTTAGATACGAGTGTAAAGTCCTCTACGCGGATGTCGGTAGGGAATATCACAGCATTTACGTTCTGCAAGTTTTTACCGATGATGGTCATATCGCCATTGCGCTGTACCTCGGGACCAAATGCCTCAAGAAGGGTGGCACCTGCATCGCTCTTGTCCCACGAGAACTCGTTCTGGTTCTCTGTACATGCTGTGAGTGAGATTGCGGCTACGCTCACGAGCACTGCTATCTTGCTAAAAATATTTCGTATCATATCTCTTCAGGTTTTAGTTCTTCGACAGACGTAGGTTGTCGATATAGAGGTTGATAGGTGTACCTGCGTTAGCTGTATCCTTTACGCCACCGAAGAAGAATATGCAGAAGTTACCCATATCGCTGGGCAGTACCACGCGATCTGTTGCTGTCTCCTCCTTGTTGGTCTTAAACGCTGCCACGGGGATAGTCACCGTGATCCAATTCTCGGTAGATGTAACGCCCTCGGTGAAGGGTGCCCAGTGGTATTGAGCCTCTGCGCCATCTGTTGTGAACTCGTTGTAGACACCCGAGAACCACATTGTGAGGTGTAAATCCTGCCAGTTGTTAATCTTAACCTCGAACTTGAGTGAGTAGTCAGTGGGGTTAGCACCCTCGGGGATAAGCTCCACCTTCTTGCTGCCGTCTGGCTGTATGTTGTTGAAGAAGAGTGCGCCACCATTGGTGTTCCAGTTCCAGTCTGAAGCGGGTGTGCTGAACTCAACATAGTTGCCCGAAAGTGAGTTGTTGTCGGTGCGAACCCAAGCGCCAGAGTAGCTCCAGCCATCCCACCACAAATCCTCAAAGTCGATGAACATACCCTGTGAGTCGCGGTAGTTAAACTTGGTAAGACCTACACCATACTCGCCCTCGATAGAGATTGCGCCCTCCAAGTTACACTCGGGAACAACTACTGTGAGTGAAGTCTCGCTGAACTCAACAACCTCTGCAGCAGCACCACCTGGGAATGTTACGTTGAAGGTGTTGCTCTCGACAAATGGATAGAAGTACTGACCTGTGAATGTCATCGTGCTACCTGGAGCTGCCCACTCGCAGTCTACGCTTGATACGAAGGGCTTGGGAATCTCCACTGCGAAGTCATATACAACCTCATTGCCCTTACCTGTTGTGAGGGTCATAGTGTTGCTGATGACGGTAGGCATCACAGCGGGTACGCTACATACGATAGAGTTTGAAGTGATCAAAGCGGGGTTAAGTTCTGCCTCGACGTCGTTGAACAGAATAGATACCACGCCCTCAAGACCTGTTCCTATGATTGCGATGACATCGCCCATAGCAGCACTTGTAAGCAGTTGGTCTGCCATTGCGGGGTCGGTAGGTCGAATATACTTAATCGACGGTATCGCCTCGCTATCCATATCGTTAACATTGGGTTTGTCACACGAGGTGAGCTGTAGCGACATAAGTGCTACACATCCCAACATTATCAACTTAAATATGTTTTTCATAATCTTTATACTTTATTGGTTATTACTCGGCGTAGTAATCTACGGCAGGTGAGTTGAGTATCGGAGCCTTGGTCATAACGTCGGCGGGGATAGCTACAGTAAAGTTCTTCTCGCTCAATACGATAGCTGCTGCACGGTTTGAAGTGTCCACATCCTCGCCCGCACCAACATCGGTGTACACCTCCTGATCTACGCGTGTGTACCACTGACGTACGTAGTACTCTCGCTTGTTCATTGCGTCATACTGGTTTGCATCTGTTGCATCGGGGTAGTCCAAAGCATACTTCTCCCAGTTGAACACGTAGACCTTATCGCGGTACATCTTGTTCATATAGTCCAGAGCAACATTTACGTCGAGGTAGTACAGACGCTGGATATCCAACCAGTTCATACCCTCGAATGCAAACTCCTTACGACGCTCTTTGATAAGCTCAAGGTATGTGAGCGACTCTACAGTGTAGCCTGCGTCAGAGTCACCGCCACGGTTAAGCACCTGATTAACATAGCCCAAAGCCTCGGGGTCGGTGAGTGTAGCGTTGAGGTCACCACGCAAGCAAGCCTCGGCATATACGAAGTATACGTCGGCAACGCGCAACAAGTAGAGGTTGTTTGAGCCATCCTGCATTGTGCCGATGTTTACACCACCGTGTGCATTGATGATATACTTCTTGATGTGTGCAAGACCCTCGTTGGGAGCCTCTGTTGAGAGATCCATTGATGTATTACGATATACATAACCGTTAGAGTAGTCTACCTCGCCTGTGCCGTAGTAGTCTGACTCGCCTACAGCAAGCGAAGGATATACATCACCCTGCTGCATATATGTCCACATACGGCGACCATCCTCGGGATGCTCCTCAAATGCCTCCTGCAAAGATACGGTAGGCGACTTACCTGCACCCCAGCAGCTTGCGCCAGTAACAGTACCGTTACGACCCCACTCAATAGAGCGGTTGTTACCGTAGCCGTAGCCACCTGTGATACACTGAATAGCGATAAGTGACTCTGAAATGTTCTCTGCCTCGATCTCAAACATCTCCGAGAAGTTGGGATAGAGTGCGGGACCCATTGTAATAACCTCCTTCGCTGTCTGCTTTGCAAGCTCGAAGTAGTCGTTGGTGTCACCCTCGTGGCCACTGTGGTTCTTCTCATAAACGGCACGTGTCAAGTATACCTTTGCCAACATACCTTTTGCAGACCACTTATTTACACGACCCGGCTCGTTATCGCTCTCGGGCAGCAACTCTACAGCCTTCTCCAAGTCCTCGCAGATGAAGCGATAGAGTGAACGCTGCGTAGCCTTGGGAACGTATATATCCTGAACATTACCAGAGGTGATAAGTGCCTCGGCATTGTCGATGATGGGTACCTCGTGCCAGTACTCTGTGAGGAAGTAGTAGGCAACGGCACGGAAGAGGTAAGCCTCACCCAACGCCTTGTTGATAACGTCGTCAGATACACCATTGAGACGTGCCGCCTCGGGCATATCGAGCATTACAGAGTTGGCATAAGAGATCACATTGTATAGACCTACCCAGCCGTTGTTTGAGTACTGGTTGTTGTCGGTAACGGTATTCAGGTAGAACTGACCCTCATCACCATAGGTGTAGTGCAGGTCGCCTGACATCATATCGCCACCCATCCACATAAAGCGGTTCTGGAAATCCCACCATACGTAGTCGTAGAGTGTAGCTGTGTTAGCACGAACAGCCTCTGCGCTGTTATAATAGTTCTCCTTAACGAGTGAATCCTGTGGATTTACTGTTAGGAACTGCTCGCAACCCATCGAGAGAAGGGTCATCGAGATTACGAATATTTTAACTATATTTTTCATCTTTATCCAAGTGTTTTAGAGATTAGAAACCAATGTTTACACCGAAGATAAACATGCGAGGTGTGGGATAACGTCCCATATCGTAGTTCTGCATACCTGCCGACTGGTTGAATGCACCAATCTCGGGGTCGTAACCTGTATATGCAGTCCAAGTGTAGAGGTTCTGCAATGTCACATATACCTTCAAGCTCTGCATGTTGATCTTGTGCATCCAGTGCTGCGGGAAGTTATATGCGAGTGTGATATTCTGAATACGTAGGTATGAGCCATCCTCCAACCAACGGTCACTCATACGGCGGTTGCCGTTGATATCGTTGGGAGCGAAACGAGGAGCGATAGCCGAGCCAGCATTTGCAAGATAGTCGTTACCATTCTCGTCGGTTGCGATGAGTGCGCGGTTAACCATACGTGCTGACTGGTTATCCCACTGTGAGCTGAGTGACTCTACACGGTAGCGTGCAATATTGAGGATGTCGCCACCATAAACACCATTAAGACCTATAGTAAGCTCGAGGTTTTTATATACGAAGGTATTTGTCCAGCCGAATGTGAAGTCGGGGTTGGGGTCGCCGATAATGGTCTGGTCATTAGAGTCAATCACGCCGTTGCCATCCAAATCCTTGAACTTAACATCGCCCACATAGACACCGTTGTTCTTGTTATAGAGGTTGACACCCTTGTTGTTGCCATCCTCCACCTGTACAGCGTGTGAGAGTACATCCTGCTCATTCTCGAAATAGCCCTCGGTAGTGTAGCCGTAGAATGCACCAATAGGCTCACCCACCTTGATTACTGATGCAGTCTTGAAGGCAGCACCGAAGTAAACGTCAACACCGTTGTAGATAACCTGTGCATCGTCATTGAGTGCCAATACCTCGTTGCGGTTGACAGAAACGATGATGTCTGAACGCCACTGGAAGTTGGGCTTCTCGACGGGAACAAGGTTTACAGCAACGTCGATACCGCGGTTACGCACCTTACCGATGTTAGCGTATGGAGCCTGAATTGATGTACCGAGGTATGAGGGTACAGATACCTGCAACAACAAGTCACGAGTATCCTTCTGGTAGAGATCTACCGAGAATGCTACGCGGTTGTTCACAAAACCTGCATCCAAACCGATGTTATACTGCTCCGAAGCCTCCCACTTAAGGTTGGGGTTAGAGATGTTTGAAGGACGGTATGCCGAGCCTGTGAAGGGCGACAAGAGGGTAGTCATTGTCGAGCCATACTTGTATGTACCGATGTTGTCGTTACCTACAAGACCGTAGCCCAAACGCAACTTAAGGTTAGATACAGCCTCTACATCGCGCAAGAACTTCTCGTTAGAGATACGCCAAGCCACCGCTGCCGAGGGGAAGTAACCCCACTTGTTGCTGGGGCCGAACTTTGAAGAGGCATCGGCACGGAATGTAGCGGTGATAAGGTAGCGGTCGTCGTAGTTATAGTTGACACGTGCAAATGCTGATGCCTTTGTTGCCTCATCCTTCCAACCGTTGTTTGAGCCAAACTCACCATCTGTAGTTACGATAGTGATATCGTCGCTTGACAGACCCTGCTTGATAAGCTGTGAGCCTGACCACGCTGACTTCTGCGCCTCGAAACCAGCCATTGCCGAGAAGTGGTGCTTCTCGCTGAAGGTCTTGTTATATGTGGCGTAAGCCTTCCAGATCCAGAACATAGAGTCGTCTGTACGAATCATCGCCTGGTTGATCTTGCTGGCTACAGTACCGAAGTCGTAGCGAGGCATAAAGCTCTCATTCTTGTTGTTTGAGAGGTCGAAACCAAACTCTGTACGGAGGTTAAGACCCTCGACGGGGTCAACCTGCAAGTAGAGGTTACCCATAGTACGGTTACGTACGAGGGTGTTGGTCTGCGCTGATGCCTGCCACAAGGGGTTGTAGCCCGATGAAGCGTAGATTGAGGCGGGTGTTGCGTAGTTGCCCTCGAAGTCATAAACAGGTACATTGGGCATCATTGAGAGAGCACCCATAATAACACCATCGTTACCATCCTGACGTGTGATGACCTCGTCAGTGTGTGTGAATGCCAATGAACCACCAGCACGCAACCACTTCTTAATCTGACCGTCACCATTGAAACGTGCATTGTAACGCTCGAAGCCAGAGCCTACAACTGTACCGTCCTGTGACATATAACCACCCGAGCCAGCAAACTGGAACTTGTCTGTACCACCAGAGAATGATACCGAGTGTGAGTGTGCCAACGCATCACGGAAGATAGCGTCCTGCCAATCTGTACCATCACCGAGGATCGTGGGGTCGGCAAGTGTCTCGTCAACCTCGATAGCGGGGTAGAGAGCTGCCAGGTCGTTCTGGTATGATGCATACTCCTGAAGGTTCATCATATCGATACGCTTACCCTGCTGCTGAAGAGCGACATAGCCGTCGTAGTTGAGCTTCATAGAGCCCTTCTCGCCACGGCGTGTGGTGATGATAACGACACCATTAGCACCAGCAGAACCATAGATAGCAGTTGCTGAAGCATCCTTTAGCACGTCCATTGATACGATGTCTGACGGAGCAATTGTTGAGAGCGGGTTAACCTTTGTCTGACCGCTTGTACCACCTGCCCAGTCGAAACCACCAATTGAGGTACCATCACCCGAGAAGGGGATACCGTCAATAACGTACAGAGGCTCGTTCGAAGAGGTGATTGACGAAGCACCACGTACGCGGATAGAGGCAGCACCACCTGGAGCACCCGAGTTCTGTGTAACCTGCACACCAGCTACACGACCCTGAAGCATCTGGTCGGCATTGGTGATAACCGAGGTCTTGAGCTCCTCGGTAGAGATTGAGGCGATTGAGCCAGTAAGGTCGGCGCGCTTCTGTGTACCATAACCAACTACAACAACCTCGTCAATGTCTTGAGCATCCTCCTCAAGAACAATTGCGTAACTGGTTCTTCCCTTCTCGACAGCTACCTTCTTGTCGAGATAACCGATATACGATACCACCAACGACTGACCGTCAGTTGCGTTGATGGTAAAGCTACCGTCTGCGGCTGTGGTAGTGCCGACGGTTGTACCTTCGACAACGACAGCTGCGCCGATTATCGGTGAGCCTGCCGAGTCCTTAACGGTACCCTTCACTTGTTGGGCAAATGCCGAGGCACTGCCTACGCACAAGATCGCAAGGATCAAGGCGATTCTGTAAGTCAAGTTTTTCATAGGCTTTTGTTATTAGTAATTAGTGAATTTGTGTGTCTTAACGGTATATTATCGAGTTGTAGAACTCTTCGCGCGCCTGCCACCACTCATCCTCTCGCTCGACCTGGTGTCCTGCGTGCGGGAAGACTATCCAAGTCTTGGCTGTTGTGATGTTGTTGAATGCCGCGAAGTTGGTGTGTGGCGGGCATACGAAGTCCTGCAGACCGAAGCCCATAAGCACGGGGCACTCTATATGCTCCACAAAGTTCTTTACGTCGAAGTATGTCAGCGTGTGGTACATCTCCTCGTCGTTTATGCCGAGTAGCTTTGCCTCCTCACACACGGGCCACATAGGCCAGTCTACCAATGTGAAGTAGTCGGGATAGTCCGACAAGAATGGCACGAATGGTGCCGCTCCTGCTACACGACCATCGAGCGATGCCGCTACGAGTGTCAGTGCGCCACCCTGCGAGCCGCCGTCGACGAATATTAGGTCGCGGTTGGTCTCGGGACGTGACCACACAAAGTCGATAGCGCGCACAGCGTCAAGGAATGCTCCGCGATAGTAGTAGTTATGCTTGTCGGCAAGACCGTAGCGTATCCAGTCGCCATACTTATTCTCACTCTCATTGAGACCCTGTCCACGATGTGATAGCACAAACTCGGCACGATCGGCGCGAGCATCTGCCTCGGGACACCACGGCTTCGAGCTGTAGCCCATATATGTCACGGTTACGGGATATACACCCTTGGCTTTGGGCACAACCCAGTAGCCACGTATTGTCTCGCCACCCCACGACTTCATCTCTACGGTGTAGACGTTGCGCAGCTTGCCCGATAGCGACTTGTCGCGCTTGAGCTTATACTCGGGAGCAACCTCCTTAAGTTCATCGAGGCTGCTCTGCCAGAATGTCCAGAAGTCCTCCTTGGCATCGCTTGGGGATACCACCTCGTCGGGACGTACGCCAAAGTTAAAGGCTGTGACCTCCACGCCATCATCCTTAACTGTTGCGCGATAGAAGCCTGCGGCCATCGATGCTATACGAAACTGCATCTGCTGTGGCTCGCCAGCCTTGATTGCGTAGGTTTGGCTCATAGCATATAGCGTCGCGTGCTTATCGGTAGCGATAGTTAGCTCCAAAAGACCCGTAGCACCCTCCTCGCCTGCGGTGAGCATTATGTTAAAGAAGACCTCATCGGTGTATATCCACTTGTTGGTACACTCTGCCTCCACGTCGATAAGACCCTTTGCCCAGAGTCCCTCAATAGATATGAGTAGCGTTGCGGCAACGCAAGCTATGTAGTGTAGGTATCTCATAATATGTAGTGTTTACTATTTTGCAATGGGGCTTAAGCGATATAAAACAACATCGTGCGCAGGGACTGTTACCTCTTTGCTACGTTTTGTTGTACCCTCCTTGGCTGCCTTGCCCTCTTTCCATAGGTTTTCGATGTTGTAGCGTGTGTTGCTGAAGTCTGTTGATAGCTTTGATACGCTCTCATCCGTCCAGTTGAACCTCTCCCAATTAATGGTGTACTCTATGGGCTCTGTGCTACGGTTGAGCAGGCAGAATGCCCAGTCGCCACCCTTCAGTGGCTTGAGCCATACCTCAAAGTCACCCTCATCGAGAAAGCGGTAGCCTTGTACGCCCAACTCATCTTGGTCAATGGCTATCACACGCTTGTTGAGGATTATGGCGAGTGTCTCATCGCTGATGTTGCGTATGTCGTTACCGAGGATGAGCGGAGCAGATAGCATACACCACATTGTGAAGTGAGCGCGATCCTCGCTCTGTGTCAAACCATTACCCACCTCTAACATATCGGGGTCGTTCCAGTGACCTGGGCCTGCATAGTCGCGTAAATCGGCATTCATATCGAGGATGTGCATCACGCTCCACGCCTTCCACGAGCCGTGGTCGAGTATCTGGTCAAACGAGCACCATATATCGCCTGTTGTGCGCCACGAGTGAGCTATATCTTGTGCCCACTCCCACGGCTTTGCGGTGCCCCACTCGCACATTGAGAAGAGTATAGGTCTGCCAGCTGCACGTAGAGCATTGCTCATAAGCGTATATGCGCCTTTGGCGTTGATATTGTCAGTGGAGCACCAGTCATACTTAAGGTAGTCAATACCCCAGCGTGCATACTGCAACGCATCCTGGTACTCGTGACCCAATGAGCCGAGTCTACCGCCGCAGGTGTGTGTGCCTGCATCGGAGTATATGCCGAGCTTAAGTCCACGCTCGTGTACATAGTCGGCCAATGCCTTTATGCCCGAAGGAAAGCGCACGGGGTCACACTGTATAAAACCATCGGCATCGCGCTCCGAAGCGTGCCAGCAGTCATCGAGGTTGATATACTCGTAGCCTGCTGCGGCAATGCCCTTCTCTACCATAGCGTCGGCGATGTCGCGTATAAGCTCCTCGTTGATATTGCAAGCAAACTTATTCCAAGAGTTCCAACCCATCTGTGGGGTCTGGGCGATACCCTCAAATTTCTGTGCCGTGCTGTTGCTAATGCCGAGCATTAGGCAAACAGCTACTATTACTATGCTCCTCTTTATCATTGTCGTACCTAATTTTCGTTGTTTAGTATGTACTCCTGATGTAGCGATGCCATCACTAATAATGACCAGTCTTTAAGGTCGTGTACACCCCAGCCACCATCGGCTGGATGTGGTGTTGCGCCGTGTCGTAGCATCGAGCAGGTCTCCACCTTGTCGGAGAGCGACCACGCTATCCAGCCCACGCCATTTTCGCGTGCCCACTCTGTCCAACGACCCCACCACTCAAAGTCGACAACACCTTGCCCGAGGTGGTTCATACCGCCGCACTCCGAGATAATAAGGGGTAGTCCGCGCGACAGCGCATAGTCGCATCGTGTCATATTCTCCTGCTGGTGTGTCGCTGCGTAGAAGTGGAACGAGTAGACGAGGTTGTCGAACCCATCAATAGGGTCATCTGCCACAATGTCGACATCCTGATCCCAGTGCGGACAGCCTACGATGATGATATTATCGCTATCTATGGCGCGTATGGTTGCTATGACCTCCTCCGAGTATGCCTTAACCTCTTCCCAAGTCTGGTACTCTGGCTCGTTGAAGATCTCGTAGATGATATTTGGCTTGTCGCCATACTTTGTGGCCACTGTCGTGAAGAACTCCTTTGCCTCTTCGAGACGTATGTTGTGGCAGTGCCAGTCGACAACGACATAGCAGTCGCGCGCAATGCACTCGTCGATAACGCTATATAGAGCCTTGTACGCTCGCTTTGGGTTCTTCAGTAAGCCATCGCCAAGCTCCACACTTACCGCAGCGCGCACAACCTCTGCGTGCCAATCGTCGACGAGTGTGCGTACCACATCCGCGTTGTAGTATTGGTCAGCGAAGTGGTGCCACGCAAGCGATACTCCAGTCAGTGGCTGACATTTGCCCGTTGTGGCCTCCACAACTTTGCCGTCGCGGACAGCTAATGGCTCAATGGCGTGTGTTGCGGTAGTTGCAAGGAGGAGCGTTGCAGCTAATATTATATATAAGGTGTGGCGCATCATCTTTACCCGTTTTTTTGTGGTATATTGTAAACTTGATGTTGAACAGTGGTTACTCTTCACTGTTTTGTTCAGCCAGGGCTGTGGCTATGTTGTTATTTGCAGAGCGTATAATCTCAATTGTTGTATGGTCGTCTGCAAATATCGAGTTCAAGCCCTGCTGCTCCTGTGCTGGGTCGCCTGTGTAGTCGTCACCACGCTGCCAGTAGATGTGGTCATCGACATTTGTCTCGGCAAAACCGCCCCAGCCCCAGAAGTTACATCCTGCTAACTTGCCACCTTCTGCCGCAGCCTTAACAACCATATCAAATACCGATGTATAGTACTTGTCACGATTTACGGTTGACGACTGCTTGTGGAAGTCCATATTGTCGCGCGGGAAACCAAACTCTTCAACTACGAGGGGTTTGTTGAGGGCCTCTGCAACAGCCACGTGCTCCATAATGTAGCGATGTGTGTTTATGCAGGCTGTGTTGAGTGTCTTGCTGATGTTTTCGCCATCTATCCACTTCCAGTTGTAGGGCCATACGTGGCAGTTGACGTAAGATATCTCCTCGAATGCGTGTATGCGCTCGCAGAGCTTCATATCATTCTGGTTGCCGTGGAAACCCTCCGAGCCTGTCGATATCATATGGTTGGGGTCAAGCTCGCGTATGAGCTTCGCTGTGGCTCCTATCCACGCTGCAAAGGCAGCCTTGTTGAGGTTGTCAAAGGCACGAGGCTCGTTACCCACCTGCCAAGAGAAGATTGTGGGGTCGTCGATATACTTCTCGCCTGTGTAGCGGTTGGTTCGTGTCACGATGTTGCGCACGTGGTTGGCAAATAGCTCCTTCGCCTTGTCGTTGCGCACAAACTCCTTTGCATACTCCATATATGCATCCCAGCCATCTACGCTTGGTATGGGTGCGGGTGTACCCTCTGCCCAAGCTACATACTGGGTATAACCGCCGCTCCACTCCCACGAGTTGTTGAGGTATAGCACTGCAGTCATATCGCGCTTGCCCATCTCCATAAGCAAGTAGTCCAAGCCGTCGAGTATGTCGTCGTTATATACGCCAGGTGCTGTCTGTAGTGTAGGCTCAATCTTTGAAGGCACGCCATTGTCGCCATCGCCACCTACCAGTACGCGCAGGTTGTCCACGCCAAGCTCCTTGAGCATATCAAGCTCCCTGTGGAGTCTCTCGCGGTCGCCACCCTCGCCCTCCGAGCCGAGAATTGCTCCGTACCAGAAGTTTGTGCCAACGAAGTAGTAGGGCTTGCCGTTGCGCATAAACTGACCATTCTCAACGGTGATGATTGTGCGTGTTGTGTAGTCGCCTTCAGATGATGAGCAGCCGATAAATGTAAGGGCTGAAACTGCAAAAATTGCGGTTAGAAGTATTCCAAAAAGTCGTTTCATAGTCCTATAAAATTATTTATAATGCAAAATTAACACATATTGTTGAACTCTTATAATACTATTTTAACATATACTTATACTAATATTTCATAGTTAAAATCTCGTTATTTTGCATAAATTCGTGAAAAACTGCACAATTCTTTGATTTAACTGTGGTTAATAGTATTATGTTTTGTTAAAAAAGTATCATTGCAATTTGAAAATATTATACTAATTTTGTATAACGATAATACTTTTTTACGATATGAAACGATACTTCTTTGCACTTGTAGCATTTATGTCTGTGGTATGTGGCGCAGAGGCGCAAACAACCACCTCGACAACCCCTAATCGCCACCCCTCTGACAAGGAGGCAACGGAGGCAACAGTAGAGCTTTATAACAACCTCTTTAAGTGGGACGACAAGGGTGTTATGCTTGGTCATCAGGACGACTTGGCTTATGGCATTGGCTGGCTTGACAGTGGCGACTATAAGAGTGATGTCCAGATGGTTACGGGCGACTATCCCGCACTCTTTGGCTGGGATCTCGGTCACCTCGAATTGGGCGATGAGTGCAACCTAGATGGAGTACCATTTGAGGATATGCGTCGTAATATAATCTGGGTAGATATAAATGGTGGTGTCAACACCTTCTCGTGGCATTTGCGCAATCCGCTAACATTGGGTGACTCTTGGGATGTTAGCTCCAAGAAGGTTGTGTGGTCTATCCTCAATGACGCCTCGACACGTAGATGCTACTACGAATTTCTTGAAAAACTTGCCGAGTTTATGCTGTCTCTCAAGCGTGAGAATGGTGAGCTTATCCCCGTTATCTTCCGCCCGTTACACGAACTATCGGGTAGCTGGTTCTGGTGGGGTAGAGATCTTTGCACGGTAGATGAGTATGTTACACTGTGGCGCGATACTATTGACTTCTTGCGTGCAAAGGGTGTGCATAATATGCTCGTATCTTACTCTATGGCAGGCTATAAGAGCGTTGAGCAGTTTACAGAGCGTTATCCTGGTGACGACTATGTCGACATCGTTGGCTTCGACATCTATCACTATGGCACAGCCAAGGAGTATATTGAAGATATGCACATTCGTTCAGACATAGCGCGCGCATTTGCTCTGGAGCGTGGTATGATTTGGGCTGTTTGCGAGACGGGCTACGAGACCATTCCCGATAAGGACTGGTTTACCACCGTTCTGCTTCCGGGTGTCGAGGGTAAGCAGTGTAGCCACCTACTCTTGTGGCGCAATGCACAAAACCGTCCTAACCACTTCTATGCATCCTATCCGGGACATAAGTCGGCACGCGATATGAAGCGTTTTGCAAAGCGCGATGACGTGCTTACAATGAGTGAGTTACGATAGATGTTGCGCTATGAATACGGGTATCCTTACAGAGGTTCCGCCCGTAAAGGCGGAGGAGAGTTTTGCAATCTTCGAGCGACGTAAATCGTCGTTCAACTTCCCTATTCACATCCACTCGCTCTATGAGCTAAACTACATAGAGGGCGCGCGGGGCGCACGACGTATTGTGGGTGACCACACCTCCGAGATTGATGACCTTGAATTGGTGCTTATCACTGGCTCGCACCTTGAGCACGCGTGGGTCAACCACAACTGCACCTCCAGCGATATCTATGAGGTCACGATACAGATGAACGATGACCTCTTTGATGGCGGTCTATTGTGCAAGCGACAGTTTCGCCTAATACGCAAGATGGTGGAGCGCGCGACATACGGTTTAGCCTTCTCGCGAGCTACGATACTCGACGTAAAGCCCATTATCAATGAGCTGCTTACGTCGGAGGATAAGTTCAATTCTATGCTTATCTTCTTGCGCCTTTTGCATCGCCTTGCGCAGGATCAAGATGCCGAGGTGTTGTCACATCAACTCTTCAGCGAGGGCTCTGTTGCCTATGACTCGCGTCGTGTGAAGCACGTTATGGAGTACCTTCAAGAGCACTATGCCGAGCACGTTACGCTTACCGATGTCGCGGCACTCGTCAATATGAGCACCTCGTCATTTAGCCGCTTCATCAAGATACGCACGGGCAAAAACTTTATCGACTGCCTCAATGAGATACGTGTAAGTGCTGTGGCGCGCCTGCTGGTTGATGAGCCTACGCACACCATTGCCGATATTGCCTATAAGTGTGGTTTTAACAACATATCTAACTTTAACCGCATCTTTAAGAGATTGCGTGGTTTTACGCCGCAACAGTTTAGAGAACAGTTTGTTAAGAAACGTATAATCGTGTAAATTGTCGGGGTGCTTCTGTGGTAAAATAGCCTAAATTATTGACATCCAAGCAGGTCGTGTTTCAACCTGTGATATGGGCGTGAGGTGACTATCTCGCGCCCTTGTTTTTACACGTGTTGTCACACCCTACAAACGCTGGGTTGCAACAATTCAGAATTTTTAGCTTTTTTCGTAGAAAAACTATCTTTCGGGGGTTGTATTTTCCGCGTAGAATTTATAATTTTGTGGTGGAAATTGCGCTAATCTCCCCTTGGTTGAAATGTTGCCTATGTAATACACTGTCAATCAGTATATTGCCGAGGATAAGCGCAAAATGCAATATTTTCTTGTAAGCGATGAAACGAGTAATTCTATCTGGTGGTGGCACCGGTGGTCATATATATCCTGCAGTTGCCGTTGCCGAGGCTCTCAAGCGTGAGATGGGCGACGATGTCGACATCCTCTTTGTGGGTGCCGAGGGTAAGATGGAGATGGAGAAGATTCCTGCATTGGGATATCGTATTGAGGGTCTTCCCGTGGCGGGTTTGCAACGCAGACTAACACTTAAAAACCTTGCACTGCCCTTTAAGGTTGCTGCGAGTGTGCGCCGTGCCAAGCGTATAATACGCAACTTTAGGGCCGACATTGTTGTTGGCTTTGGTGGCTACGCCTCGGCTCCAGTGTTGTGGGCGGCGCAGCGTTTGGGCATTCCCACCATTATTCAGGAGCAGAACTCTTACGCAGGTCTTACCAATAAGATTTTGTCGAAGCGTGCACGTCGTATATGTGTTGCCTACGATAAGATGGAGCGATTCTTTGACGCAGACCGTATTGTTATGACGGGCAACCCCTTGCGCGGACGCTTCTCGGCGGCTGTTGGCAATAAGCGTGAGGCTTTAGCCTACTATGGCTTTAATGACGAGTTGCCTGTGGTGCTTGTTGTAGGTGGCTCACTCGGCACACGTTCTATGAACGAGATGATGAAGAGCTGGATATGCTCTTTGGAGGGTGTCGCTCCTGTGCAGGTTATATGGCAGACTGGTAAATACTACGAGCAGGAGATGCGCGCCTTCTTGGCGGAGCATCCTACGAAGAACATCTGGCAGGGTGCCTTTATCGACCGTATGGACTATGCCTATGAGGCTGCTGATGTTGTGATATCGCGTAGTGGCGCGTGTACTGTGTCGGAGCTGTGCCTTGTGGCAAAGCCCACGATATTTGTGCCGTCGCCAAATGTTGCGGAGGATCACCAGAGCAAGAATGCTATGGCACTTGTTGAGAAGGGTGCCGCAGAGATTGTGCGCGACAGCGAGTGCCGCGAGCGTGGTATGTCAGAGGCGGTGAAGCTCACAGTAGATAAGAGTCGTCTCGAGTCACTCTCGGCAAATATTGCAAAACTTGCAATCCCAGACTCTGCAGAGCGCGTAGTGCGCCAGATTGAGGAGGTGCTCAAGGGCTGTTAGGAGATATATCGTTAGTGATGTAAAACAGAGTAATTTAGACTATTGTGAACGCCAAACCTAAAAATATATATTTCCTCGGTATTGGAGGTATCGGTATGAGTGCCATTGCGCGCTACTTCCTGCACGAGGGTTGTGCTGTTGCGGGTTATGACCGTACGGCAACACCGCTTACGCGAGCTTTAGAGGCGGAGGGTGCTGTTGTGCACTATGACGACGACCCCGAACTTATACCCGAGACTATGCGTTCACCCGAAGATACCCTTGTGGTGCTTACGCCCGCAATACCGTCAGACCACCGCGAGTGGGCTTGGTTGCGTGAGCGTGGCTTCCGCATAGAGAAGCGTTCACAGATGTTGGGCTACCTCTCGGAGGGTAAATTGGTGATGGCTGTTGCTGGCACACACGGTAAGACCACTACGTCAACACTTGCCGCGTGGCTCAACCACGCTGCCGCAGGTGAGGGAAGTGCCTTCCTCGGTGGCATATCGCGTAACTTCGACTCTAACCTTGTGTTGGGCGAGGGTCGCAGGCTTGTTGTCGAGGCTGACGAGTATGACCGCTCATTCTTGCGCCTATCGCCCGATGTTGCCGTTATCACAGCCACTGATGCCGACCATCTCGATATCTATGGCACGCCAGAGGCTATGGTTGAGGCCTTCGAGCAGTTCGCCGCGCAGATAAAGACGGGTGGTGCGCTCATTCTCAAGCAGGGAGTCTCGCTTAAGTTTGATACGTCGGAGCGTAGGCTCTACCGCTACTCGTGTGATGAGGGTGGTGACTTCCACGCTGAGAATATTACACTCTTGGCAGATGGTCGCTATGAGTATGATATTGTCCTGCCAGATGGGTGTATACGTGGCTGTACGCTGGGCGTGTTGGGTAAGGTGCATATCGAAAACTCTATTGCTGCGGTTGCTATGCTATGGGCAGCGGCAGCTATTGAGAATAAACATCTTGACTACGATGCTGTGCGCACGGCACTCGCTACGTTTGGCGGTGTCAAGCGACGTATGGAGGTCTATGTAAATACCCCCGAGCAGGTATATGTCGACGACTATGCCCACCATCCCGAGGAGCTGCGCGCTACGATAGAGTCGCTGCGCGGCATCTTCCCAGGACGTAGGCTCACGGCGATATTCCAGCCGCACCTCTACACCCGTACGCGCGACTTTGCGCGCGAGTTCGCCGAGGTGCTGTCGTTGGCAGACGATGTGATAATGGTGCCGATATATCCAGCACGCGAGGAGCCTATCGAGGGTATATGTTCCGAGTTTATCGGTGAGCAGCTTACCGTTGAGTGGTGTTTAGCCGAGCGTGAGGAGCTTGCTCCGTTACTTGAGAAGCGAGCTACGGATGTTGTGGTGACCTTTGGTGCGGGCAATATTGATGTTGTGTGCAAGGATGTCGCCGAGGTTATTCAAAAGAAGTGTTCGAGCCGATAGATGTTACGTAAGATAGGCAAATATGCGGGTTATTTCCTGTTGTGGGCGTTGGTTGTCGTTGTGTGGGTGTGGGCTGACAGTAGCTCCAATAGCGCGCGACAGAGCAGGCTCACAGCCCAGATGGAGATACTCATCGAGGGTGGTCACCAACATAAGATTGTCGACGATAGGCTTATGTATGAGTGGCTCGCTACGCACGGTGTCGTGGCGGTGGGTGTCGCTGTTGATAAGGTGCCTCTCGACGAGTTGGAGAGCGTGGCACTTATGCATAGTGCTGTGGCGGAGGCTAATGCCCACGTCACGCACGATGGATGTGTTGTTCTGCGTATCGTGCAGCGAGAGCCTGTAGCACGCCTGCGTGTCGAGGGCTACGATATGTATATCACGTCGGATGGCTACCTCTTCCCAGCGTCGGATGGCTATGCACAGCTTGTGCCTGTGATAACAGGTGGTTATGACCCACTGTTTGAGCCCGACTACTCGGGTTATATGCGCGATGCTGTGCGAGATACGTTAGCCTCGCTTGAGGCTGTTGTTGCTCAACTTGAGGCGGAGAAGATTCCGCACCTTAAGGAGCGTCAGCAGGCCCTGAAAGATATGCGCAAGGTCACTATGCAGCGTGTGCGTAAGACACCCTTTATGTCGAATTACGAGTTTGATAAGCGTAAAGAGGATCTTAAGGCGGCACAAGCAGAGGCACGTCGCATCAACCTTGAGGCTAATAAGCGTATTGATGCCCATATAGCATCACTTGAGCTGCGACAGGATGGTATTCGCCAGAAGCAGCTTATGTTGAGAGAGGTGGGCAGCGACTTTGAGTCGATGTTAAGCTTTGTTGAGAGCATCAACCACGACAAGTTCTGGAGTGCCGAGGTTGTGCAGATTGTACTTTCGGGCGGTGGCGACGAGCCTATGCAGGTCGCTATTGTGCCGCGCTCGGGCAGCTTTGTGGTAGATATGGGTTATGCCCAGAGGCTTGAGGGGAGGTTGGCTGTGCTGCGTCGCTTCTATAACAAGGCGTTGACCAACTTGGGTTGGGATAGCTATCGTTCTATAAGTCTACGTTACGACGGGCAGGTTGTATGCCGTTAGTGGGGTAGGTAGAGTGGTAGTCGTGTTAAGAAACAAAAAATAGATAAGATAATGAAAGCCAAGCAAATTGTAGCAATTGATGTAGGATCATCGAATGTAGTTATCGCCGTTGGTGCTGTTGAGGATGATGGTCGCGTGGAGATACGTGGCATCGTCTCGGAGCCTGTTAATGGTGTCAATGCGGGACGTATTGAGAATAGCGACACTGTAGGTCAGGCTATTGCTGCCGCCAAGCAGCGCATAGAGTCGCAGTTAGATGTGCGCATTACCGAGGCGTACGCAGGTCTGTCGGGTGACTTTATCCGTTGTGTTCAGCTCACCGACCACGTCTACGTGCAGGATGAGTTGCGTAATGGTAGCAACCAGATTACGCAGCGCGATATTGATGACCTTGACCGCCGTATGCGCAGTGTCAAGCTCCCTGACGAGCGCGAGATGATTATCACTATGGAGCCTATGCGCTATAAGATTGACGAGCGTGAGGTGGAGATTCCCGTGGGCTCGTATGGTCACGTGCTGTCGGCTACGTATAACTTCATTTTGTGTGATAAGTCTATGCGTGACCGTCTGCGTCTGTGCTTGCAGCGTCAGGGCATCACTGTTAAGGAGTTTGTGCCTAACGCGCTTGTTTCGCACCTCTCTGTCGCTACAACAGAGGATATGCAGGATGGTGCCGTTGTCGTTGACCTCGGTGGCGGAGTTACCGATGTTACCGTGTTGCTTGGTGGTAAGGTGCGTTATATAGCCTCGATACCTATTGGTGCAGATGCAATAAACAGCGATATTCGTTCATCGAGCATTCCGTCGAACTATGTCGAGGATCTTAAGATACAGCATGGTGCCGCTATTGCCGAGTTTGCCGATGACGATATGATTGTCTTCCAGTCGGCACGCCGCGGTATGGTCAAGAGCATCCTGCGCAAGAACCTCGCGACGATTATCGAGGCACGTCTTACGGAGATTGCCGAGTGGGTGCGCCGCGAGATTAAGGATGCAGGCTGCGGCTCAAAGTTTATGCCTGTGGTGTTGCTTACGGGTGGTGGCTCTGTTATGCGCGATATTGAGCGATTGTTTGCACGTGAGCTCAAGATTGACGATGTGCGTGCCGTATATCCCGAGTATGGTTTTGTTGAGGAGTCGTTGACCAAGCATATCACTACGCCAGCATACGCCACTATCGCATCGTTGTTGCTGTATGGTGCTACACACGGGTCATGCGCTGTTGTTGCGGGTGGTGCTACCCGTCAGTCAGCCCCAGCTCCTACCCAGGAGGAGGATGTTCAGGAGAAGCAGACCATCAAGAGCCCACAGCGAGAGCCAGAGGTTGCGCGCGACGTGCCTGCACACGAGCAGGAGAAGACAGTTGCGGTAAATGATGACGATGACTTTGATATGGACATCGACGCGGGCGATATCGAAGATGATGTAGTCCCCAAGCGTAAGGGCTTGATGGGTCGATTCCGCAATTTGCTTGACAGAATGGGTAATACCTTTACCGAGGTCGAGGATGATAATGACTTTTAGCCGATAGAGATGGCTATGTGGAGTGTAGCAATGCTATCGTAGGCGAAAAAAAAGTATTTTAACAGAGAAACGATGTATGAATAGTAGAATGAACAATATAGCAGATGATGACCTCATTCGTGAGGTTGCAGGAGATAATATCTCGGATTTTGTCTTTGACTCCGAGTCTATAATTATGGTTGCTGGTGTTGGTGGTGCTGGTGGTAATGCTGTTAACCATATGCAGACTATGGGTATCACGGGCGTTAACTTTGTTGTGTGCAACACCGATGCCAAGGCTCTGGAGAACTGCGATGTTCCCAATAAGATTCAAATGGGACCTGGTCTTGGTGCTGGTAATAACCCTGAGCGTGGACGTGAGCTCGCTATTGAGAGTGAGGAGCAACTACGTAGCTTGCTCGAAACCTCGGGTGTACAGATGCTCTTTATTGCTGCTGGTATGGGTGGTGGTACTGGTACGGGTGCGTCACCTGTGTTGGCAAAGCTTGCCCACGAGCTTGGTATCCTGACTGTGGCTGTTGTCACTATGCCGTTGCGCGTTGAGGGTAAGACCCGTTACGAGCAGGCCGTCAAGGGTGTGCACGAACTTAACCAGTGGGTAGACTCGTTGCTTATCATCGACAATGAGAAGGTGCTGCAGATGTATGGCAAGTTGCCTATACGCGAGGCATTTGGTAAGGCTGATGATGTGCTTGGTATGGCTACAAAGGGTATTGCCGAGCTTATCACTGTGGAGTTTGCCCTGGTCAATGTCGACTTTGCCGATGTCGAGAAGGTTATGCGTGGCAGTGGTCGTGCGCATATGTCAGTTGTTACAGGCTCGGGCGAGAATCGTGCTCTGCAGGTTGCCGAGGGCTCACTCTCGTCGGCACTGCTCGACGACAACCTTATTACAGGTGCCAAGAATATATTGTTGAGCTTCTCGGTATCAGATATCAACCTGCTCACACAGGAGGATGTGGTGATTGCTATGGAGTATATCCAGAAGCACGCCAGCTATACAGATGAGGATGGCAATATCCACTCGGCAGATATCATCTGGGGTGCCAGCGAGAAGAAGACACTTGGCGATGGCGAGCTTGAGCTTGTTGTTGTTGCCACAGGCTTTGCTGATGGTAACACCCTCAAGATAAACAGCTCGTTTACCGATGTTGTCGACCCGTTTGAGGTTGCCAAGAAGCGTGATGATGACACTATCATCGAGCCTCCGAAGCCCGTTGTTGAGCGTCCCATTGTTGAGCGTCCCGTTATTGAGCGTCCGTTGCGTCAGCATAGCGAGGCCCCAACTATCACGCCGTCGCAAGATCGCTATGCGCAGTTGGCACTTCAGAAGCGTGAGCCAGCGTATAAGCGTCGTAAGGTTAACTTTGTGGCAGAGAGCGAGACGCAGACAAAGACGGTGTTTAGACCTACGTCGCGTGACACGCAGACAGAGGCGCAGTCCGTAAGTAGCGATGGCTCATTGTTCTTCTAATAGGTTGTTGAACGAATAACTCTTATAATGGATGCAATAGCAATAAAAGAGGGTATTGATATCGTAGCACTCTGCTTAAACCTCGTTCTCGCCTTGGTGCTTATTATGCTCTCGGCGATGGCTTCAGGCTCGGAGGTCGCCTTCTTCTCGCTTACGCGAAACGATATCGACACACTCACCGATAGCCACGATGCCGCATCGCAGCGTGTGCTGTCGTTGCTCACAAATACAGATAGGCTGCTTGCCACAATTCTCGTTACTAATAACCTTGTCAATGTCTGCTTGGTAATACTATCTACGCAGATTATTGACGAGGTGTTGCAGTTTAATAGTTCCACCTACGAGTTTATCTTCAACACCATTGTAGTAACCTTCTTGTTGCTGCTCTTTGGCGAGATTATGCCCAAGGTCTTTACGCAGAGCAACCCTGTGCGTATGGCGCGCTTCTTCTCGTTGCCGTTGAAGTTCTTCCGTTGGCTTGTCTACCCGTTGGCTATCGTTCTTATGCGCACCAGCAGCCGTGTGAGTCGCTTTGCAGTTAAGAATGCCGAGATCTCTATCGAGGAGCTTGCCGATGCTGTTGACCTTACGGAAACAGGCTCGGAGGAGGAGCAGAAGATGCTCTCGGGCATCATCAGCTTCGGTCAGACGGAGGTCGTGGAGATTATGCACTCGCGTGTGGATATCACTGGTCTGGAGTATGAGGCTGACTATGACGAGGTGCGTAAGGTTATCGTTGAGACGGGCTACTCGCGTATTCCGGTCTATGGTGACGACTTGGACGATGTGCGTGGCGTGTTGTATGTCAAGGATCTTATGGCGCATATCTCCGAGGCAAAGGATTTCCAGTGGCAGAGCCTGTTGCGTAAGCCATATTTTGTCCCCGAGCATATGATGATTGACGACCTGCTTAAGGAGTTTCAGAAGAAGAAGATACATATAGCCATTGTCGTTGATGAGTATGGTGCCACGCAGGGTCTTGTCTCGTTGGAGGATATCCTTGAGGAGGTCGTGGGTGAGATTACCGATGAGAGCGATGACGAGGAGCGTCTCTACGAGAAGGTTGGAGAGAATACCTACATCTTTGATGGTAGGATACATATAGGCGAGTTTGAGCGCATCTTGAATTTTGAGGAGGACACCTTTGCCGATGTCGAGGGACATGCCGAGACTCTGGCAGGACTTATGATGGAGCTTAAGCGTGACCTGCCACGTCGTGGTGACGAGTTGTCGTCACACGGTGTTAGGTTCTTCATCGCCACGATGGATGGTCGACGTGTCGATAAGATAAAGGTTGAGGTTGATGGATAAACTCTTTGTCGAGCCTGTTGATAAGGTCTATGCTTGCTGCGACACTCTTATTACGGCACAGGATGTTGCTTCTGCGTCACGCTTTCAGAATGAGCGTCGTCGACGTGAGCACCTTGCGTGGAGGCGTGTTGTAAGGCGAGAGTTAGGTCGTGATGTAGACATCGACTATAACGCTGTGGGAGCACCAGTGGTGAGTATTCCTAATATATATATAAGTGTGGCACACGCAGGCGAGATGGTTGCCGTTGCCATCTCTGATAGGCGCGTAGGTGTTGATATTGAGCGTGCTGACCGTGATTTTAGCCGTGCTGCAAGCCGCTATATGTCGGCTGCGGAGGCAGCCCTCGCCACGCACGATAGGTGGGCAGGCGAGGTGTGGTGCGCCAAGGAGGCTATGTATAAATACTATGGTAAGCAGGGTGTCGACCTTTTGGATGACCTCCACGTTGAGAGTTACGACGGTGAGCGCGGTATTCTTGTCGGGTGTATGGTCGGAATGGAGAGTGTAGAGGTTGAAATTTCTGATTTTCGAGATAATTTTATTGTTGCGAGAGCCGTTTCGCGGTAAACGGGGTATCTTTGCGACCTGACTAATATATGGCAATAGCACAAAATAACACAGTATCGCTTGGCACCGACTCCTTGGGAAAGTTGTTGGCGCGATATGCTATACCTGCCATTATCGCTATGGCATCGTCATCGCTGTATCATATTATCGACAGTGTGTTTATAGGTCACGGCGTTGGTGGCGCAGCTATATCTGGTATGGCTATCACGCTGCCTATAATGAATATAGCTTCGGCCTTTGGTGCTATGGTTGGTGTGGGTGCTGCGGCACGTATCTCTATACGTCTGGGAGAGGGAAATAAGCGAGCTGCCGAGCGCATTTTGGGTAATGCTGTGTTGCTTAACCTCACTTTGGGTGTGGGTATTATGCTCATATTCCTGTTCTTCCTCAACCCCATACTATACTTCTTTTCGGGAGGCGAGGCGAGCGAGGAGACCATCAACTATGCGCGTGAGTTTATGCAGATAATAATGTTTGGTAACATTATTACGCACCTCTATCTTGGTCTAAATGAGCAACTTCGAGCGTCGGGCTATCCGCGCAAGGCAATGTACATTATGCTTACCTCTATGGTGCTATGTACCATCCTTAATCCGTTGTTTATCTTTGTTTTTAAGTGGGGTGTGCGAGGCTCGGCATTGGCTACTGTCATTGCGCAGAGCGTGTCGCTGTTGATACAGATACACCACTACACCTCGCCCAAGAGCTTTTTGCGCTTCAAGCGCACGAGTTTCCACTTTGACCGTAAGATTATTGGGGCAATACTCTCTATTGGTATGGCTCCGTTCCTGCTCAATGTATGTGCCTCGCTCGTTACACGTTTTATGAACACGGCACTGCTGCACTATGGCGGTACGGGAGCCTATGATGTCATCTCGTCAGCGACGTTTGATGGCAATGTTGGCGATGTCTATGTGGGTGCCTACGGTATTATGAACCGTGTGCTGCTACTCTTTATTATGGTTGCACAGGGCTTCAATCAGGGTATGCAGCCTATTGTCGGCTATAACTATGGTGCCAAGCAGTATGGGCGTGTTATCAAGGTGCTTAAATACACCATTGTCTGCGCTACGTGCGTCACTACTCTCGCCTTCCTTATAGGTGTGTTCTTCCCGCGCGAGGTCGCTGCTGCATTTGTCGACACCTCTAACGGTGCTACAGATAGCGCAATGGTCGATGTCGTGGCACAGGGCTTGGGTATTGCGATGCTTATGTTCCCATTTGTAGGCTTCCAGGTTGTCGCTGGTAGCTTCTTCCAATATATTGGACGCGCACCTTTAGCGATGTTCCTCTCAACAACACGTCAGCTTCTATTCTTGTTGCCGCTGTTGCTTATCCTACCGCCCAAATATGGAGCTATGGGCGCGTGGGTATCTATGCCGTTGGCAGATGCTGCAGCTATTATCGTTGCGGGCATCTTGCTCATCCTCCAGATACGTAAACTCAAGCGCATGGAGCACGACCTCCACTTCAGTCGTTAATTTGTGCGCTTTGGCTCTAATGGCATTTTAGGCTATGACAATAGAAGATCTTGCACTAATCTTTACGCCAGGCATAGGTAGCCGTGGTGCTGCCTACCTTATAGATTACTTCGGTAGTGCCGAAGCACTCTTTGCTGCCTCACGTGGTGAGCTTGTCGAGGGTGCGGGTCTGCGCGAGGAGCTTGCAGGGCGTATACTTAATCGTGATGGTATGTGCCTTGCCGAGCGCGAGATAAAATATTGCCGCCAAAACAGTATATGCGCTATCGCCGCTACCGATGCAGAGTACCCCGAACCTCTGCGCGAAACCTCTGACCGTCCTCATGTTCTCTTTGTTCGTGGTAATGTCGATGCACTCTCTATGCGAACCCTCTCAATGGTTGGTACCCGAGAGGTCTCTCCATCAGGACTGCACGCCTGCGACGTGCTTGTTGGCGACCTTGCCGCAAAGGTTGAAGGGTTGTGCGTGGTTAGTGGTCTTGCCTATGGTGTGGATAGTGCCTGTCACCGTGCTGCCATACACCACGACGTGCCGACAGTTGCTGTTGTGGCAAATGTGCTGCCCGAGGTTACACCGTCAGCACATCGTGCCCTTGCCGAGGATATTATCAAGCACGGCGGAGCTATCGTCAGTGAGTTACACTCCGCATCGCGCCAAAATGGTAAGCTCTTTATTGCGCGCAACCGTATCATTGCTGGTATGAGTATGGGGCTTGTTGTCGTAGAGTCTCCCGCATCGGGTGGCGCGCTGGCTACTGCCGATATCGCCGATAGCTATGGTCGTCAGGTTATGGCTGTGCCTGGGCGTATCAGCGATAAGAGCTCGTTTGGCACAAATAACCTTATACGCACAGGCAAGGCGCGTCTTGTTATCACGGCTGATGATATTATCGAGGATATGGACTGGCAGCCCATAGTGGCGCGCGGTGAGGATGATGCAGCTTCCGCCAATAGCCCACTTGCGGAGCTTGAGCCCGCCGAGCGCGCTGTGTATGATGCTGTTAGCAGCGGTGTTAGCCGCGAGTGGTCAGAGTTATTGGAGCTCTCGGGACTTACCATCGGCGAATTTTCAATGGCACTATTGAATCTCGAAATGAAGGGACTTATACGTAGCTTGCCAGGACGCCGCTATGAGGCGGTGTAGCCTTTGTAATGGATAAATAACAGGTATAATCCACCGATATTGGTTATGATAGATACACATTCACACATATATGCCGAGGAGTTTGACTCGGATCGTGATGAGGCTCTCCAGCGCGCTGCTGATGCTGGTGTAGAGATATTGATGTTGCCAGATATTGACTCCGAGAGCCGTGACCGTATGTTTGAGCTTGCTGCGCGTGATGCATCGCGCTACCTGCCTATGGTGGGTCTACACCCCACCTCTGTCAACGATAACCCCAAGTGGCAGCAGGAGCTTGATATGGTTGAGTCGTTGCTGCGCAGTGCCCCTATGCGTCTGTATGGTGTGGGTGAGATAGGTCTCGACCTCTATTGGAGTCAGGACTACTATCGTGAGCAGCGTGAGGCATTACACTCTCAATTAGAACTTGCGCTGCAGTACGATCTCCCGGTGGCAATACATACCCGCTCGGCATACCGAGAGATGTTGGACGCTGTGACAACATACCGTGGTCGCGGTCTGCGTGGTGTGCTGCACGCCTTTGCCGATAGCGTAGATACGTTCCACAAGTTTGACCACCTCGGCGAATTTGTCTTTGGCATAGGTGGCGTTGTGACATTCAAGAATAGTGGTCTTGATAGGGTCGTTGCCGAGATGCCTTTGGAGCGCATTGTTTTGGAGACCGACTGCCCTTATCTTACGCCTGTGCCACATCGTGGCAAGCGCAACGAGTCGGCGTACGTAGAGCATATATGTCGTAAGATTGCCGAGCTGCACGGAGTATCTACCGCGCAGGTTGATATGGTTACAACAGCCACGGCGCGCCATATTTTCGGGCTGTAAGAGTCTGTGAAGCCCATAAAATGGGGCTGTCGCGATAAAAAAATGCAGATGTGGTTACACGTTTGCATTTTTTTTACTACCTTTGTAATGATATGTATGGCACTAATGCCGTACAGCTGATCTGCTATGAAGAGATCTTCGATACTAATAATATATACCGGTGGTACTATCGGTATGAAGACAGACGAGGTGACAGGAGCCCTTGTTCCGTTCGATTTCAGCGGTATTTATGAAGAGTTCCCGTCGCTGAAACGCCTCAATATCGACCTTGAGGTTTTGACCATTAAGCCCCCTATCGACTCATCTAATGTCTCTGTTGAGAACTGGGTAGATATGGCGCGCCTTATCCGCGACAACTACTCAAAGTATGATGGTTTCGTGATTTTGCACGGCACAGATACTATGTCGTACTCGGCAGCTGCATTGAGCTTTATGCTCGAAAACCTCGCTAAACCCGTTATCTTTACAGGTAGCCAGATTCCTATCGGTATATTGCGTACCGATGGTCGTGAGAACTTTATCACGGCTATCGAGATTGCAGGCGCACATAATGAGGATGGCGCACCTCTCGTTCCCGAGGTTGCTCTCTATTTCCAAAATAGATTGTTCCGTGGCAACCGTACTACAAAGTTTAGCGCCGAGGCTCTAAATGCCTTTGCGTCGTTCAACTACTCTGCATTGGCAGATGTGGGTGTCAACATACAATACAATATGTCGGCTATTGCCCCCTATGCTCCCGACTTCTCGGATGAGTTCCGTATTAGCGAGAGTATGTGCGATGAGGTTGTTGTCGTTAAGCTCTTCCCAGGTATCCGTCCGTCGACGCTGCGTGCTATGTTGCTAGACAGTGGTGCTCGAGGCGTTGTCCTCGAAACCTATGGCGCGGGTAATGCTCCAACGAGCGACTGGTTTGTCGACCTTGTTAAGGAGGCTGTCGAGCGCGGTGTCGTTGTTGTTAATGTGTCGCAGTGTAAGGATGGTGCTGTGCAAATGCACCTCTATGAGACAGGCTTGGCACTACAGGAGGCTGGCGTGGTGTCGGGACACGATATGACTATCGAGGCAGCTGTTGCAAAGTTAATGTACGTTTTAGGCAAAAACTTGCCATTATCGGAAACACTGGAATTGATGCGTCGTCCGTTGCGCGGAGAATTTACTTTGTAAAGCGTTGGTATTTACAAAAATAATTTGTATATTTCGCACTGTAAAAAGTCTCAAAAAGAGCAAATTAGTCAGTTATATGCTCATTTTGGGAATGCTAAAGTTTTGATTGATATAGACTTCGGCGCAGTGTACCTCGTGTAGGACACATTTTATGGGCTACGTAGCAAGCAGGATGCCATTGAGGCGCAGATAGAGTGTAGGGTTGCCGAGGGGTGAAGATGTGAAGCGGAGATTTGTAACAAAACAGATATAAAGAAAAAACAACTACTAAAAATTTCAAATTTTAACTAACAAAACACTATGAAAAAATTATTTTTGGTTTTGGCAGCTGCCACTTTGTCATTCGGCGCTGCTTACGCACAGGAGGAGGCTCCCGCACAGGAGCAGACTGTAGAGGCTGCAGCTCCCGCAGTTGAGGCAGAGGCAGAGGCTGAGGAGTTGGCTGGTGAGCCTATGCACTTTGCTTTGATGAAGAAGTTCTTGGAAGGTGGCTGGGAGTGGATGCTTCCCGTGCTTGTCTGCTTGATTCTCGGTTTGGCTATCTCTATCGAGCGTATCCTTTATCTGACATTTGCGCAGATCAACACCAAGAAGTTTGTTGCCAAGGTTGAGGAGCTTATCAACGCTGAGGGTGTAGAGGCTGCAAAGGAGTACTGCCGCAACACACGTGGTCCTATCGCTTCTATCTACTATCAGGGTCTTATGCGCTACGATCAGGGCTTGGAGGCTGTTGAGAAGGCCGTTGTATCTTACGGTTCAGTTCAGCAGGGTCATATGGAGTCAGGTCTTTCTTGGATTTCACTCTTCATCGCTTTGTCTCCTTCATTGGGTTTCATGGGTACCGTTGTTGGTATGATCCAGGCATTTGATGACATTCAGGCACAGGCAACCATCTCTCCTACCGTTGTAGCTGGTGGTATTAAGGTGGCTTTGTTGACTACTCTTATGGGTCTTATCTCTGCTGTTATTCTCCAGGTGTTCTTCAACTACATCCTCGCAAAGATCGAGTCACAGGTAGTTAATATGGAGGATACATCTATCACATTGGTAGATATGCTTACTGCATACAGCAAGCGATAATTAAGATCGAATAATAAAGTAGTAAAAAGTAATTATGAAAAACTTAAATAGAATAGTATTCATCATCATTGCCGTTATCTCGGTATGCTTGATGGGCTATGCAATCTATGTAGGTGCAAAGGCCCCCGAGTCATCGAAGATCGCAGGTAATATGGCTCTCGTACAGCAGTTCGACGAGCAGGGCAATGCCGTGATGGATGAGAATGGCAGACCTGTACCCGTTCAGTCTACCGACGAGGGTATCGAGGCTTTGAAGACTGTGTTCGCAACACAGTATAAGAACGGTGATTCTGGCGTGCTCTACGGTGAGTCACTCGAGGAGGCTAAAGTAAAGAAGGAGGAGAACCTTAAGGTTATCCCTGAGCTTGAGAAGAGGGTTGCTGCTATGCAGGCTGACGCCGAGGCTGCTGCTGCCAAGGTTAAGGAGCTTACAGAGAAGCGCGGTAACAAGAAGCAGATTGAGGAGGCACAGGCTATCGTTGACGAGTACACAAAGCTTGTTGATGAGCTTAAGCAGCGCAAGGATAACGATATCGCTTGGACAGAGAACATCCCCGCATCGGAGGTAGTTATCGCTAACGCCGAGGCTGATGGTGCAAGTGTTGAGGCCCTTGCAAAGGCTATTAACTACAACATCTTGTGGTTCTACTTCTTGATGGCATTTGCGATCTTCTTTGTATTGATCCAGTCTATTATTGGCTTGTTCCAGAATAAGGGTGGTCTTGCAAAGACTCTCGTATCTGTAGTCGTTGTTGTAGCAGTTGTTGCTGTTGCTTACTTCGTAGCACAGTCACACGGCTGGGCTGAGGGTAACGTTCTCTACGATGTTAAGGGTCATCCTCTGGGCATCGGTAACGACCTCGCAACTCGTACAGTATTCGGTGCATTCGAGTATATGATCTCTGATGCTTGCATCATCGTAACATATATTGCATTTATTGGTGCAGCTCTTGCAGCTCTATTCTCTGCACTTCGTGGAACATTTAAATCGTAATTAGTATGGCAAAGAAGAAGAAAAAGGCTGGTGAAATCAACTCCAGCTCAATGGCGGATATCGCATTCTTGCTGTTGATATTCTTCTTGGTGACTACTACGATGGATGTCGATACAGGTATGAAGCGTACGCTTCCCAAGTGGATCGACACTACCGAACAACAGAATGATGTTGATGTGAACGAGCGTAACGTTCTTAAGGTAAACGTATCGCGTAGCGGTATGATCATGGTGGGTACCGATGAGTACACCTCTGCCGATCTTCGCCGTGGTGCGCGTCACTCGCGCCTTTCACAGGAGGTTTATAACTTCCTTACGATGCCAGATCGTTCTGTTAAGGAACCCAAGGAGATTGGTACAACGAAGTGCGATGTAAGTAAGGGTCTTGTGTCACTCAAGGCTGATGACGAGACTAAGTATAAGGTATACTTGCAGGTGCAGGACGAGCTTACACACGCCTTCAACCTCTATCGTGACGATATAGCGATGCAGGTATATGGCAAGAAGTATGACGAGTTGGATGAGATTCAGGGAACAGCTCTTCGCAAGGCTGTGCCTATGAGTATCTCTGAGGCTGAACCTAACGATCAAACAAAGAAGTAGTTATGGCAGTAATGGCAAAAAAGGGCAAGAAAGAGGTGCCCGCGCTATCGACTTCGTCGCTTCCCGATATTATCTTCATGCTTCTGTTCTTCTTCATGGCGGCAACGACCATGCGTGAGACAGAGCCTATGGTGACAGTATCTATGCCTGAGGCACACGAGATTACGGAGCTCGATAAGAAGAATTTGGTAAATATTTGGATGGGTAAGCCCCTTAACGCGGCAAAGGGCGAGGATGCGTTGAAGATTCAGCTCAACGATCAGACTGGCGACGTGGAGGATATCCAAAACTTCATTGCAGCATCTGCTGTAACCAAGAAGATGGATGTTGGCGCAATGGTTGTTAACTTGCGCGTTGATGAGGGTGCTACCGTTGGTAAGTTGACCGCTGTAAAGCAGGAGTTGCGTAAGGCAGATGCGTTGAACATCTCATACGCAGCAAAGGCAACTAACTAATACTTTTAGTGCTTGATAAAGGATCCGTGACTTCGGTCACGGATCTTTTTTTTGTGGCTTGACCAAGGTGGGGAGGGTAATGAAAAATTGGTAATGATGCAAAAACGCCAACTATTTACATCATTACCTGAAAATATCTCTTATATACAACTTCAAATAGAAGGGGCTGTCGCAACGCACTTGTTGGACAGCCCCCTGCTACGTAGCCGTGTAGATACTACTGCAAAGCCTCTGCCTTGAATAGCTCCACGTCTGATGCCTCTGACTCCTCGATGTATGAGTAAGCCTCGGTAATCTTCTTTGTTGCGTACTTCACGAATACCTTTGTGGGTGCTACGTACTCCTCGCACTCGGCAGCCTGACGGAGCATAATGTGTGAGAGGATGATGTATCCAGCAATCTCCACAAGACGGCGTGAGTGGAACTCCTTGTATCCAGCAGTCTCCTTGTCTATTGTCTCGACACGCTCTACTGCCTTCTGGTACTTCTCGCGTAGTGCCACCAGCTTCTCGCCCATAGCCTTTGTAGCCTCGGTGCGGGGGTTCTCCTCGTAGCGCATAATCTGCTCAAGGTATGTGCCCTTTGTCACGTGATTGATAGCTGCTACCACCTGCAACTGTGTAGTACCCTCGTAGATGTTCATAATACGGGCATCGCGGTAGAGACGCTCACACGCGTAGTCTTTCATATATCCCGAGCCACCGTGTATCTGTATTGAGTCGTAAGCAACCTCGTTTGCATACTCCGATGCGAACATCTTTGCGAGGGGTGTGAAGCCGTCAGCCAGGCGGTTGAAGAACTTCATCTCCTGACGCTCCTCTGGCTCGAGTGAACGCTCCTGCGAGATGTGGTTGAGCTGCTTGTATATATCTACGAAACGCGCTGTCTCATACAACATTGCACGTGACGCAAGTGTCTTTGCCTCCATATTCTTGAGCATCTCGGCAACAGCTGCAAACTGTATGATAGGCTTTCCGAACTGCTCACGCTCGCCAGCATACTTTAGCGCTTCGCGGTATGCTGCCTCGCACAAACCTGTTGACTGTGCGCTGATACCAAGACGAGCTGCGTTCATCAACGACATAACATACTTGATAAGACCCATCTTGCGGTCACCGACAAGTGTTGCTGGGGCGTTGTTGAATACCAGCTCACAGGTGGGTGAACCCTTTATACCGAGCTTATTCTCGATACGGCGCACCTTAACGCCACCATCGCGCTTGTCGTAAACAAGCATCGACAAGCCACGTGCATCCTTTGTACCCTCCTCGGTACGTGCCAGCACGAGTGAGATGTCACCATCACCGTTTGTGATAAAACGCTTGCAGCCATTAAGACGCCATACGCCAGCCGCTTCATCGTATGTTGCTTTGAGCATTACAGCACCGAGGTCAGAGCCAGCATCGGGCTCTGTAAGATCCATTGCGCAGGTCTCGCCAGCAGATACGCGGGGCAGGAACTTTGCCTTGATTTCGTCCGATGCAAACTCGTTTATTGTCTCTGCGCAGTCCTGCAAGCCCCATATATTCTCGAAGCCTGCGTCTGCGCGTGCTACCATCTCGTTAGCCATAGCAAAGCATGTAACGGGCATATTAAGACCGTCATACTTACGCGGAAGTGTCATACCGCCAAGACCTGCCTCTGTGAGTGCCTCGATGTTGCGCACTGTGCCTGATGCATACTCCACGTGGTCGTTGACAACGCGGGGACCCTCGTGGTCTACGCCCTCGGCATTGGGTGCTATAACTTCGCCACAGACCTCACCTACGATGTCCAACACGCGACGATACGAGTCCAAAGCGTCCTCTGTGTTCTGCGGTGCGTAGTCATAGACGTTGGCATCGGCAAAGTTACGCTCTTTCAGCTCTATAATCCTCTTCATCAAGGGATGCGAGAGGTGATACTGTAAATCTTTGTTATCTGAAAAAAAGTTTGCCATAGCTTCCTACTTTGAATTCTGCTTGTAATACTTAATCATCTTGGGAATTACCTCCTCGACGCTACCTGTGATAGCGTAGTCGGCAATCTTGTTGATAGGTGCTGCGGGGTCGGTGTTGATTGATACTATCATTGCCGAGCCATCCATACCTGCAGTGTGCTGAATCTGTCCCGAGATACCGCAAGCAATGTAGAGCTTGGGACGTACAGTAACACCTGTCTGACCAATCTGTCGCTCATGCTCTGTGAAGCCTGCATCGACAGCTGCACGTGATGCACCTACCTCGCCGCCAAGAACGTCTGCAAGCTCGTGTACAAGCTTAAAGCCCTCCTTTGAGCCTACGCCGTAGCCACCAGCCACAATGATTGATGCACACTTGATATTTATCTTGCGCTCCTCGATGTGGCGCTCTACAATGCGCACGGCAAGATCGGTATCTTTTACCATCGGCTGCCACTCTATTTCGCGGATCTCGCCTGCAGCGGGTGTAGCAAGCTCCTCCTTGCGCATTACACCTTCGCGCACTGTTGCCATCTGTGGGCGGCACTCGGGGTTGACGATGGTAGCTATGATGTTGCCACCAAATGCGGGACGAATCTGGTAGAGCAACGAGTCATACTCCTTGCCTGTCTTGGGATCCTTGTGCTCGCCAATAACCAACTCGGTACAGTCGGCTGTAAGACCGCTGTGCAGTGCCGATGATACGCGTGGTGCGAAGTCTCTACCTACGGGTGTTGCGCCAAAAAGCACTATCTGTGGCTGCTCCTGCTTGATAAGACCCACCATTACTGCTGTGTGGGGAAGTGTGCGGAAGGGTGCAAATATCTCGTTGTCGGCAACCCATACAGTGTCGGCGCCATACTTTGCCAACTCGGGAGCTACGCCCTTGATGTTTTTGCCCATTGCCACAGCCTCAAGCTTTACGCCGAGAGTGTTAGCAAGCTCGCGACCCTTGGTAAGAAGCTCCAGAGAGACATCGGCAATCTGCTGCTCCTCGATCTCTATATATACAAATACGTTATTCATACTCATATCCTCCTTTTTAGCCGAGCGTGTGGCTCGAGATAAGTTCTACCATCAAAGACTCAATGTCGGCATCCTCGGCTGTGAGGGTCTTTGCCTCCTTTGCCTGGAAAACAACATTCTCAATCTTCTTAACCTTTGTGGGTGAGCCAGACAAGCCGAGCTGCTCTGGATCGGGATTTACATCTGCTGCCGCAAACTCAACAATATGCAGGTAGGGACGCTGCTCGATAAAGCTCTTTGTTGCCTCGTCTGCTGCTGCCATCTCCGATGTCGCAAGGGCATATTTGAACTTCATCACACGCTTTGCGTTACGTGGGCGGCACTCCTTTGCCGATGAGTTTACTGTGATTACAGCAGGCAGCGGTGATACTACAACCTCCGAGCCGCGCTCCAATCGACGCTTGATGGTTATCTCGCCCTCGCTTATTGCTATAAGCTCCTCGGCGTATGTTACCTGTGGCAGGTCAAGTTTCTCGGCTACCTGTGGTCCTACCTGTGCGGTGTCGCCATCAATAGCCTGGCGTCCAGCTACGATGATGTCCGGGTTAATCTTGCGAAGTGCGCACGAGAGTGCATACGATGTCGCCAATGTGTCTGATCCTGCAAACTCCTTACCCGAGAGCAGGTAGCCACCATCTGCACCGCGAAACATTGCCTCGCGGATGATGTCGGCAGCGCGCTGGGGACCCATCGTAAGAACATGAACGGTTGCTGTGCCAATGCTATCCTTCATCTGGAGAGCCATCTCAAGAGCGTTCAAGTCCTCGGGGTTGAAGATTGCTGCGAGGGCGGCACGGTTTACCGTACCCTCCGAAGTCATGGCATCCTTGCCCACATTGCGTGTGTCGGGCACCTGTTTTGCCATAACTACGATTTTCGTTACTTTTTCCATAACTATATGTTTGATATATGTTAGTTCTTGACTCTGCTCGGTTGTATAAAACCTGACAAAGATACTTAATTTTGCCTAAATAGGCACAAGTTTTATCTTTATTTTGCTGTTATATATTGTAAATCGCTACTATATTGCGAGTTAGCTATAATTAAATTTTTTCTATTTTGCTAATTGTTGTTATTGTGTTAACACATCCGTTTTTACCACTCCATTATGTTCACCCCTATGCGTTTATAGCTGTTTGTGATGTTATATGCTATGACCTCGGGTCTAAATCGTGATGCGTGTTCATACCCGCGCTTTATCATCTCGGTACGTAGCTCCTCATTGTGTAGCACTGCGTCAATCCTCTCTGCGAGCTCCGAGCTGTCCTTTGGCGATATGTATAGTGCTGCCGCTCCACCTGCCTCCTCGTGGCTTGAGCCTGTCGCTGCAATTACGGGTGTACCTACACTGATAGCCTCGGCTATGGGCATTCCAAAGCTGGAGTATAGAGTGGGGTAGACCATCATCTCGGCACCACGATATATAGCTGCGAGCTCCTTGTTGTTGGCGTTGTGTACAAAGTGTACCATATAGTCGATGTTGAGCTTCTCGGCAATCCTCTTGAGCTTGTTTGTGTGTGAGGTCTTGTTGCCTACAATCACAAGGTGTATCTCATCGTCGAGTTTGGTCATAGCGTCAAATATAAGCTCTACGTTTTTGCGCGATGACTGTGAGCCGACATTGAGTATGTATCTATCGGGAAGCTCATATTTTTTGCGTACCTCGTCGATGTATTCTCTATCTATAGGCTGCGTGAAGATAGGGTTACAGCCTGGATATATTACGTCTATCTTCTCGGCATCTATCTCAAGTAGCTCTACAAGGTCGCGCTTTGTACACTCGCTCACAGCGATTATTCTGTCGGCACGACGACACGCCGAGCGCAGGGTAAATCGTGTAGTGAAGCGTTCTATGATGTTTACTACGCTCGGGTAGCGCAGGTACATAAGGTCGTGAATGGTTACGACGCTGCGTATGCCATATTTGGATAGTCCGTATGGTAGCTCGTTATTGAGTGCGTGGAATAGCTCTACTCCTCCACGGTGTGCATCGCGCGTAACACCCCACATATTCCATAGTTTCGTCATCTTGCGCCATATAGAGCCATCTGGCTCCATCGTTTCGATGTTGATGTGCTGGTCTAATGAGGGCTCTTGTGGCGCACTCTCCCTCTTGTTGACATAGAGTCGCATATATACGTTGCGCTCATTAGATGCGGCAATAGCCTCAATCACTGAGCGTGCATGGTTGTATGGACCTGTGCCACTTTGGTTAACACAGTTTGCCTCAAAGCCGATTGTGTGGTTACGCTTCATTTAACACTCCTAAATATTAACGTGCGCTCGCGCTGTACGCGCCTGCGCGCACGCGCATTTGTCGCAAAATTAGTAATTTTTAGTGTGATTAGCAACAAATGCTCACTCTTTTATCTCCGCCTTTAGTAGGTTTTGGTCTATCTTCTCTCTCTGTTTGGCGGATTATGAGCCGCTAATTTATGTCCTGTTGCTGCCCAAATCTACTCCTTTTGCCTTTGAATGTCGTCAGCCTGCTAAAATATCGTAAATTTGTGTGTTTTATGTAAAGCATAGTAAATCAACGATATAACATATTTTGTAGTGATATTAATTAAAACTATTGAAAAATATATTGAAAAAATTTAATAAAAAGCTTGGTGGTTTCATAGATAGTGCTTACCTTTGCAGCGAAGTTTTAAGGTTCATTTAGGTTAGTAGTTTTAGGTTGGAGAGGACAACGAAAGATTGTAGCAGAAGATGCCGACTCAACGAGGGGCATGTTTTGTTACTAAAACAGACGGTGTGGTAAGCCGTAGGTTGAATATCTTTCGATGTCCTCCTTTTTGTATCTAATCTGCCCTATGTCACTCCCGCAATATTGCTATTTTTCGTCGTAAATATACAGCTCTTCGAACTGCAAATCGTGGTGCTTTTTTCGATAAATATAACCAGATTTATATTAAGCATATCAATCGCCTACAAGAGCATTATTGAGTGTCGATATTCTGCCGTTGTACTGCCGATGCTTCAAATACTTACAAGGCTATATCCAGTGTGCGTGATTTTTTGTTATGTTCGGTAAAATAGTCCAAAAATAGCCTATATAAGAAATAGTCTTAAATTCAAAAAGATTAAAAATGTAAAAATTTAATCAAATTAATGCAATATGCAGAAAATCAATAATATACATATTTGCCTATAAATGTGTGATTATAACTTTTGAAAAATAATAAGAATATTTTATCGACTTTTGGGAAGTTTTCAACAAATTGGCACGAAAAAACAGTGCATATATATTGTATATCAAAAATTATGCGTATCTTTGCGGGCAATTTCTCGCAAAAGGGAATTGAAAGTATTAACAAAAAATTAAAGGACAAAAACGTTTTAGAAATGCCAACTATTCAGCAGTTAGTAAGAAACGGTCGAGTTAGCCAGGTTGACAAGAGTAAGTCGCCTGCACTCGCAGCGTGTCCTCAGCGCCGTGGAGTTTGTACTCGTGTGTACACAACAACTCCCAAGAAGCCGAACTCGGCTATGCGTAAGGTTGCACGTGTAAGATTGACTAATGGCAAGGAGGTCAATGCCTACATCCCAGGCGAGGGCCACAACTTGCAGGAGCACTCAATCGTGCTC
>JAEIGA010000228.1_pt1 | contig 79009 bp, 69 predicted proteins | sample 9270691 | NCBI WGS metagenome assembly JAEIGA01 (sample SAMN17057246, study PRJNA624740) | gut metagenome | biome: biome; isolation source: fecal sample | host: Bos grunniens | place: China: Xizang | collected 2019 | reverse complement strand
TAACAAAGGGCTTGAAGAGCTCAATTGCCATCTCTTTAGGCAGACCACACTGATAAATCTTAAGCTCGGGACCTACTACGATAACGGAACGTCCGGAGTAGTCAACTCGCTTACCAAGGAGGTTCTGACGGAAACGACCTTGCTTACCACGAAGCATTGCCGACAAAGATTTCAAGTCACGGTTGGAAGGCCCAGAGAGTGCCTTACCACGACGACCGTTATCAATAAGAGCATCTACTGCCTCCTGAAGCATACGCTTTTCATTACGCACGATAATGTCAGGAGCATGAAGCTCAAGAAGTCTTTTAAGACGGTTGTTGCGGTTAATAACACGACGATAAAGGTCGTTTAAGTCACTTGTTGCAAAACGGCCACCGTCAAGCTGTACCATAGGACGAATATCAGGTGGAATTACAGGCAGTACATCAAGTATCATCCACTCAGGACGGTTACCTGAAAGACGGAACGCCTCTAAAACCTCAAGACGCTTTAAAATACGAATACGCTTCTGACCATTTGCAGTTTCAAGCTCCTCTCTGAGCTCTGCACAGGTCTTTTCAAGGTCAATTTCGCAAAGAAGCTTTTTAATAGCCTCAGCACCCATTTCGGCAACGAAATCATCCTCATACTTTTCGCGCATATCATGATACTGTTTTTCATTAAGGAGCTGTTTTTTCTCAAGAGGAGTATTACCCGGGTCGGTAACAATATACTGAGAGAAATAAAGAACCTGTTCAAGAGCTTTAGGAGAAATATCCAAAGCGAGTCCCATACGTGATGGAATAGTTTTGAAGTACCATATATGAGATACAGGAGCAGCAAGCTCAATGGTACCCATACGCTCTCTACGAACCTTTGCACGAGTAACCTCAACACCGCAGCGTTCACAAATTTTGCCCTTATAACGAATACGCTTATATTTACCGCAATGACATTCCCAGTCCTTAGTAGGTCCAAAAATACGTTCACAGTAAAGACCGTGTTGCTCTGGCTTTAAAGTGCGATAATTTATCGTCTCAGGCTTGGTTACTTCACCATAAGACCAGCTTCTGATTTGTTCAGGAGACGCAAGTCCTATTTTTATAGACTCATATTCAATATTATTATCCATTTGCGTTTCCTCCCTTAATTATTGTCATCATAATCATCAAAGTCATCACTTTGACTGTCAACGATTTCTTCGCCGTTTTCATCCTGCAAGGTGTAACCGTCAGGAGTTCCATCAAGAACGGTTTCCTCCTCTAAGGTTTCATCAGGAGCAGGAACGAATGGTAAACCGATGTCATCATCTTCTTCATAGGTCTGCTTAAGGTCGATTTCGTTATTATCTGCATCAAGAACCTTAACATCAAGACCCAGCGACTGAAGTTCTTTAATAAGAACCTTAAAGGACTCAGGCACACCTGCCTTAGGAACATTCTGACCCTTAACGATAGACTCATAAGTCTTAACACGACCTACAACGTCGTCAGACTTAACGGTAAGAATTTCCTGAAGTGTATAAGCTGCACCATAAGCTTCGAGTGCCCAAACTTCCATTTCACCGAAACGCTGACCACCGAACTGTGCCTTACCGCCGAGAGGCTGCTGAGTAACAAGTGAGTAAGGACCGGTAGAACGAGCGTGAATCTTATCATCAACAAGGTGATGGAGCTTGAGGTAGTACATATAACCAACGGTTACAGGATTATCAAAACGCTCACCTGTGCGACCATCGTTAAGGAAGGTCTTACCGTCAACAACCTTAAGCTTACCTTCAAGAGCGAGCTCGGTAAGAGCATCTTCATTATTACGGATATTATCATCAAGGCGGCGAATATCTCTCTTGCCATCCTCGGTAACAACCTCTTCTACGAGAAGCTTACCTGCAAGAGGCTCAAGGAATGTCTTGTTCTCAGCATTGAAGATAATATCACGGCATACACCTGCCTCAATAAAGGACTGAATAATATCAGACTCATGAGCACCATCAAATACAGGTGTACAAATCTTCCAGCCAAGCTTACTTGCTGCATAACCAAGATGCACCTCAAGAACCTGACCGATATTCATACGTGAAGGAACACCAAGAGGATTAAGAACAATATCAAGTGGTGTACCATCGGGCAGATAAGGCATATCCTCACTGGGCAGAATACGGGATACAACACCCTTATTACCGTGACGACCCGCCATCTTATCACCAACAGAAATCTTTCTCTTCTGTGCGATATAGCAACGTACAACAAGGTTTACACCGGGACTGAGTTCAGAAGAATTCTCACGGTCAAACACCTTAACATCAACTATAGTACCGTACTCACCGTGAGGAACACGCAGAGAAGTATCACGCACTTCCCTTGCCTTCTCACCGAATATAGCACGGAGAAGTCTTTCTTCAGCAGTAAGCTCGGTTTCACCCTTAGGAGTAACCTTACCCACAAGAATATCACCTGCAGTAACCTCAGCACCTACACGGATAATTCCGCGCTCGTCAAGGTCACGCAAAGCGTCCTCACCCACATTGGGAATATCACGGGTAATATCTTCAGGGCCGAGCTTAGTATCTCTTGCTTCGATTTCATATTCTTCAATATGAATAGAGGTATACATATCCTCTCTTACAAGCTTTTCATTTATAAGAACAGCGTCCTCGTAGTTATAACCTTCCCAGGTCATAAAGCCGATAAGGGCGTTTCTACCAAGGCTTATTTCACCGTTACTGGTTGCAGGACCATCCGCGATAACCTCCTTAGCAACCACTTGCTGTCCAACTGTAACGATAGGCTTCTGATTTATACAGGTGCCGTGGTTGGAACGAAGGAACTTGATAAGATTATATTCATCTATTTCGCCTGTTTCGGTCTTAATACGTACTGTATCGGCAGAAACATAGTCAACAGTACCTGCACGCTGGGCAAGTACAACAACTCCTGAGTCAACTGCAGCCTTATATTCCATACCTGTAGCAACAATAGGACTCTCGGTCTTGAGAAGCGGAACAGCCTGCTTCTGCATGTTTGAACCCATGAGTGCACGGTTGGTATCATCATTCTCAAGGAACGGAATCATAGCAGTAGCAACCGAAACAACCATCTTGGGAGATACATCCATAAAGTCGGCATTAGCTGACTCAATTTCAAGGAATGCGTCACGATAACGAACATTTACCTTAGGACGAACAAAATAACCATTTTCATCAAGGGGCTCATTAGCCTGAGCTACATAATAATCGTCCTCTTCGTCAGCAGTCATATATACTACCTCTTCGAGAACTTTACCTGTAGCCTTGTCTACCTTACGGAAAGGAGCCTCAATAAAGCCATATTCGTTAATACGCGCATAAGTAGCAAGGTAAGAAATTAGACCAATGTTGGGACCTTCAGGGGTTTCGATAGGACACATACGGCCATAATGGGTATAGTGTACGTCACGAACCTCGAAAGAAGCACGGTCACGGGAAAGGCCTCCGGGACCGAGGGCAGAAAGACGACGCTTGTGAGTAAGCTCTGAGAGAGGATTGGTCTGGTCCATAAACTGAGAAAGAGGAGATGAACCAAAGAATTCCTTAATAGCTGCAACAACAGGACGGATATTAATAAGTGACTGAGGAGTAGCATTGTCAACATCCTGAGCCTGAAGTGTCATTTTCTCACGAACAACACGCTCCATACGAGAGAAACCGATACGGAACTGGTTCTGAAGAAGCTCACCAACGCAACGGATACGACGGTTGCCTAAATGGTCAATATCATCAGTGCAACCAACACCGTTATGAAGTCCTACAAAATAGTTGATGGAAGCGAAAATATCATCAACTGTAATATGCTTTGGAATAAGGTTATCAACATTAGCAGCAATAGCCTCGCGGATAGCCTCCTGTCCTTCATTGTTTTCAAGGATTTCCTTAAGACAGGCAAATGATACGTCTTCGTTAATACGTAAATCCTCAACATCAAAGTCAATAAAATCTTTAATGTCAACCATACCATTGGAAATAATTTTAACTTCCTTAGTATTGCCCTCAAAATCAACAGCATTGATATAAGCTTCACTTACACCCTTACGCTGAATCTCGTTAGCAAGTTCCTTGGTAATCATAGTATCAGGTTCAGCAAGAATCTCACCTGTCATTGGATCAATAACAGGACGGGAAACTGTGTGACCTACAATACGTGCACCAATAGCAAGTTTCTTATTATATTTATAGCGGCCTACCCTTGAAATATCATAACGACGGGCATCAAAGAATAACTGAGCAAGATAGTTCTCAGCACCCTCAACAGTTACAGGCTCGCTGGGACGAAGCTTTTTATAAAGTTCAATAAGTGCCTCAGACTTAGTAGAAAGACCGTCAGCCATCATAGTAGCGGAAAGACACTCATCACTTCCGAAAAGCTCGGTAATCTGTTCATTGGTTTCAACACCTAATGAACGGATAAGAACAGTAACAGGAAGTTTACGGTTTTTATCAATACGAACATAAAGTACATCGTTCATTGAAGATTCGTACTCAAGCCATGCACCACGGTTAGGAATAATGGTAGAGGTAAACAGACGTTTACCTGTCTTAACATCAGCGGTAACGTCATAATATACACCGGGAGAACGAACAAGCTGAGAAACCACAGTACGCTCAGCACCGTTAATAACGAAAGTACCCGACTCGGTCATTAACGGAAAGTCACCCATAAATACTTCGCTTTCCTTAATTTCCCCTGTTTCATTATTGAGCAGACGGGCAGTAACACGAAGCGGTGCTGCATAGGTAGTATCCCTTGCTTTACATTCGGTCACATCATACTTGGGGTTTTCATCAATGCGATAGTCGATAAAATCAAGTACCAAATTACCTGTATAATCGGTAATTGAGGACATATCGCGAAAGACCTCTTTAAGTCCCTCTTCGATAAACCATTTGTATGAATTCTTCTGAACTTCAATGAGGTTAGGCATATCAATAACTTCATTGATTTTGGAGAATGTCATACGAGTGTTTTTTCCCAGTTGAACAGGTTTAACCTTAACTGTTGTCTCCATAGGTTTTCAATCACTCCTCTAATATTTTACGGTCTTTAAAAACCGTGAAGAAAAACCTTGTAATGCGGTAAAACGGCGGTTATAATACAAACATTAAATACATATTTATATATAATAGAGCCATAATACCCCATCATTCAGTGATTATTTATTATATTACACATTTAAATATAAGTCAACCCCTTTTTTTACATAATTTAGAAAAAAATAACACAGCCGCTTAAACTACGGCTGTGTTATTGGCTTATTTTTATTCTTTTATTGTAACAACTTTAACGATTTCCTCTGCTAAAAGTTCCTGTACCGCAAAATATTCGATATAATTTTCGGTATAGTAGCTTACAATTTCCTCCTCGGTTGCTCCTGTTTGCTCAACCATCTTCGCTTTCATATCCTTAACTGCTGCATCATTCACTTCAACACCCAAATCATCAAGACAGGCATAGAAAATCATTTCATTCTTAAGTACATCCAGTTTGAAACCATCCTCGGTAATACCGTTACTTGTGAGGAACTGTTCAAACGTAGCACCGTTCTGCTGAGCATAGCTTGTGTAATAGGATTTGAAGAAGCCATAGCTATTTCCATCTTCATCAGCAGGAACAGAGTTTACGGTACTGCCAGAGATTATGTTAGAAAGCACATAGTTTTCATCAGCACGTTTTTTCAGGTCCTTTGCATACTCATCTGCATTTTCATAGCCCGCTGCCTTTGCAAAATCGTCATTAACCTCACTGTATTGACGGCTGATGTAGTTAACTGTTACGGTAAACACAACCTGTTGACCTGCAAGTTTCATTGTCTTAGAGCCTGTTTCAAGGTCGGTTGTATCACTGTAATCGGTAGGAAATGTTACCTTTATATCAACGGTTTCTCCAACCTTTACACCGATAAGCTGTTCTTCAAAGCCATCAATAAAAGTACCTGAGCCGATCCCAAGGTCATAACCCTTTGATGTACCGCCGGTAAAGGCAACCCCGTCAAGCTTACCCGCATAATCTATATTAGCGGTGTCACCATCAGCTACCTCGCCCTCTTCAAGCTTTAAGGGATAATAACTCAAATCCGAAGCTATAAGGTCTTCCTCTACCTCTTTATAGTCTTCGGCAGCTCTGTCAACAACTATAGACTTATAATCAGCAAGCTTTACATAATCGGTAAGTCCGCTCTTGTAATTAAGTCTGTCATACTTTTTACCGCCTGAGCAACCCACGAACACACTGCAAACAAAAAGCAGCACCAGAGCAATAGCAATAATTTTTTTCATTTTAAATTCTCCGTTCTTTTAATTATTATTTAGGGTCCCTGTTGAAGAAGCCTTTAGATACGCATTAATAAATCCGTCAATATCGCCGTCCATAACGGCATTTATATTTGAATATTCAAAGCCTGTACGGTGGTCTTTGGCAAGGGTATAGGGCATAAATACATAGGAACGAATCTGAGAGCCCCAAGCAATTTCCTTTTGCACACCCTTAATATCCTCTATTTTATCAAGATGCTCACGCTCTTTGATTTCAACCAGCTTTGACTTAAGCATACGAAGACAGGTATCTTTATTCTGAAACTGACTTCTTTCGGTCTGACAGGCAACCACTATTCCTGTTGGAAGATGGGTAATTCTTACAGCCGAGGAGGTTTTATTGATATGCTGACCGCCTGCACCGCTTGAGCGATAAGTGTCAATCTTTAAATCCTCTTCACGAATGTTTATTTCAACATCATCTGTAATTTCAGGCATAACCTCAAGGGAGGCAAAGGAGGTATGTCTTCTGCCCGAAGAATCAAAGGGTGAAACACGAACAAGTCTGTGTACACCGTGTTCGCTTTTCAAATAACCGTAGGCGTTAAGTCCCTCAATAGTAAGGGTAGCACTTTTAAGTCCAGCCTCATCGCCGTCAAGAAAATCAACCATAGAGGTCTTAAAACCATGACGTTCAGCCCAACGGGTGAAAAGACGAACAAGCATCTGATTCCAGTCCTGAGCCTCAGTTCCACCTGCACCGGCGTGAAAGGTCAGAATTGCATTATTCTTGTCATACTCACCAACAAGCAGCGTTTCTAGTCTTTGTGCCTCAAGGCTTTTTTCATACTCATCAATTTCGGCAGTAATATCCGAAAGCATTGTTTCGTCCTCTTCCTCATCAGCCATCTCAATAAGCACAAGTATATCATCATATCCGCTTACCAGCTTATCATAAGCCTCTACCTTATTTTTCAGTGCACCAAGCTTCTGAAGAACCTCCTGCGATTTTTCAGGGTCATCCCAAAGCTGTTTTCAGCAGTTTTATACTCAAGCTTATCAATTTCCATCTTAGTGGAATCGTAAGCGATTGCATCCTTTAAATCCACCATTTCACTGTAGTGGGCCGTAAGACGCTGTTTAAGCTCTTCAAATACTAACATAATTACTCCTTAATTCTTACAACAAAAGCATACCAATTATCCTGAGTTCGTTCCTTTTCGATAATAAAGCCGTTATTTTCAAAGGCAGCTTTTACTTCCTCTGCTCTTGTATCGATAATTCCCGAAGCAATAAGAACTGCTCCTTTTGCCATATATTCACCAACATTTTTGAGCAAACGGATTATAACATCGGCAACAATATTTGCACACACAATATTATATTTACCTGTCACCTTTTCAGCAAGGTCACCGTGAATAAACGAGGTTTTATCTGAAACATCGTTCATAGCGGCGTTATCCTTTGCCACCTTTACAGAAGCCTCATCAATATCCACACCAATAGCCGTCTGACAGCCGAGCAAAACGGCGGCAATACCTAAAATACCGCTTCCGCAACCTATATCAAGAGTAGTTGTTCCCTCTTTTGCATATTCTTCAAGAAGCTGCAGACAAAGAGAGGTGGTAGCGTGAGTTCCTGTACCGAAAGCAACACCGGGGTCGATTTTCAGCACACTTCTGTTTTCAAGGTTATCATAGCTTTCCCATCTTGGAACAACGGCAAGACGTTTTCCGATTTCGGTGGTATGGAAAAACTTTTTCCAATATTCATTCCAATCAATATCAGCCACCTTACCAAAGCTTATTTCAAAGCCGATATCTTCTGCGGTAAAGCGTTCCTTCAGGTATTCTATTACATCTGTGAAATCCTCAGACTCATCAACATATATATGAATGTAAGCACTACTTCTGTCTTTAGCAAGTAATTCCTCATCAATAAGGTCGATATGAGCAATTTCCCAGGCACCTTCCTCAAGGTCGGAATAATCCTCAATATAAATTCCGTAAGGAACGGTCATATTTGCAATTGCCGAAGCTTTTTCACATTGCTCAGTAGGAATTTTTATAACAATTTCTGACCAGTCCATAATCTACACCTCAACATATATGGTACTATTGTAACACATATCTTTCAATTTGCAAAGTATTTTTATTGATTTATTTTTAATATTGTTGTATAATCAATATGAATTGTTAACGGAGGTCAAATTATGATATTTCATAGCAGTAAAACTGAGGATGTACTTTCCTACTTCGAAGTAGACTCAGAAAAAGGTCTTCCCACAGGTGTTGCCGACCAGCGACTGAGCGAATATGGCGAAAATATTATTGAAAGCGATAAAAAAACTACTGCCAAGGATAATATTATCTCTCAGATAACCAGTCCAATTAATATAATCCTTATTGTAAGTGCAATTATTTCACTTATAGTTAATCTTACATACGACAGAAGTAATTCGTACTCCCCTATACTGATTTTTGTAATGCTGTGTATTAATATCGGTATTACAGTCTACAGTAAAAAGCAAAGCGAAAATGTTTCCGATTCACTCAAAGCCCTTAATTCCCCAAAGGTAAAGGTGCTTCGTGACGGGATTGTTAAAACTATAGATTCTGTCTATATAGTTCCCGGTGATATACTGGTTCTTGAAACAGGAGATTTCGTTGCCGCCGATGCAAGACTTATCAGCACTGTTGATTTCAGATGCGACCAGTCTGGTGTTACAGGCGAAGAGGTATCAGCCGAGAAAATTGCTGATAGTCTGGTAAGTGAAATTGCACCTATTGAGCAACGCTGTAATATGGTTTATTCCTCAAGCAATGTACTAACAGGTCACGCAAAAGCCGTTGTTACCGAAACAGGTATGAATACCGAGGTAGGCAAAGCTGTTACTATATTAGAGGCTTACAACACTTCAAGTTCTAAGATCAAAGACAAACTTGCTTCTATCGGTAAGGTTTGTTCTATTGTTCTTATCGTATTTTGTGCACTTACATTTATTCTCAATTTGCTGATGAATATAAGTTCAGGTGAAAAATTTGCCGTTTTACTTATTGAGTCCTTTATCAGCAGTCTTGTTCTTTTAATTTCGGTTCTTCCCGACGGACTTCCTGTTTTAGCAGCAGTTGCAGTGGGCTATTCAATTGAAGCTCTTATGAGTAAGGGCCTTATTATAAAGGAATTCGGTGTACTTGACACTCTCCCCGAGGTAAGCGTTATTTGCTCTGATAAAACAGGAACGCTCACAAAGGATAAAATGCACCTTGAGAAAATCTTTAACGGCAAAGAGGTTATCCAGTCCGAAAATGCCTTTGAAAATGACGGAGCTCTTATGGTGCTGCGACTTGCTGCCCTTTGCACCTGTCAGTTAAAGGATGACATAGACACTCCTATGTATAACGATACCACCGAGCTTGCCATTATTGATTCTTTTATGGCTAACGTCAGTTCGGACAAGCGTGACATATTTAATATCTACCCCTGCCTTAATAAGCTGCCCTTTGATGCACATAGAAAAATCACAGTTACGGTTAATATGATTGACGGCGTTCCCTATGCAATAGTTAAGGGTGCTCCCGATTATCTTCTTGAAAGAAGTACAAACGGCAGTTCTAAGCTTATAAGCGATACAGTTACTGAGTTTGCCTCTCTTGGTATGAGGGTAATAGCCGTTGCTTTTAAACGCCTTAACGAGATCCCCTCTAATCTTGATTACAGTGATATTGAAGAAGGACTCTGCTTTGCAGGTCTTATAGCCCTGAGCAATCCTCCACAGAGTGACAGTGTATCTCTTGTAGAGGAATGTAATAGAGGTAGTATAAGAACTCTGATGATTACAGGCGACCATGCTGCTACTGCCAAGGCTGTGGCAAAAAGGCTTGGTATTATCTCAAGCGGTGATACAGTTATAACCGGAGAAGAAATATCAAGGTTAAGCGATGATGAGTTAAGTGCTATTATTGATAGCTGTTCTGTCTTTGCTCGTTTACTTCCCGACCAAAAGCTGAGAATTGTAAAAATTCTTAAGGCCAAAGGTCATACAGTAGCCATAACCGGTGACAGTGTAAACGATGCCCCTGCTCTGCTTTGTGCTGATGTAGGCATTGCTATGGGTACAAAAGGTACTGATGTAGCAAGAGGTGCTGCCGACATAATAATGAATAACAGCAGTTTTTCATCCATTATTAATGCTATTCACACCTCTATAGGTCTGTTTTCTGCTATAAGAAAGTCTATCACCTATCTTTTCAGCAGTAATTTAGGTGAACTTATTTCCATAATCCTTTGTATTCTTATATTCGGAAAATTCCCGCTTACCGCTGCACCGCTTCTGCTTATTAATCTTATTTCGGATACCTTCCCTATTATGAGCATACTTTCTGACGGTATTTTTGAGCACAAACCTTTACATATCTTTACTAAGGATGATAAGTCGGTCTTTACAACAAGATCAAAGACTACCATAGCTGTTCAAGGAATATTAATAACTGTTGTCAGCGTTATTGCCTACAGTATAGGACATATTCACAGTGCTGTACTTGCACAGACTATGATGTTTGCGGTTTTGCTTTTATCTCAGCTTTTCAATATGGCAAGTACAAAGTTCGAAGACTTTTTCTATAAGCACTCACATTTTAAAAACCTTTTTGTGTCCATAGTGCTTGGCGCTTTCACACTGCTCACCCTTTTACTGCTTCTCACTCCTATGGGAAGTGCCTTTGGACTGTGCGCTCTTTCCTTTAGTCAGTTTATTTCAGCTCTTGCTCTTTCCTTTATTGTTTTCATTTCGGGAGAGCTTGTAAAATTAGGATTTTATCTATACGAAAAACTCAGCAAATAACACAAAGGCTTTCTCGTTTGTTTAAGCGAGAAAGCCTTTTAATTATGAAAATGATTATATATATTTTCTGCTGTTTTCCTATCTATCCCTCTGATAGACGATAGCTGTTCTACAGAGGCATTTTTTATCGCCTTTAAGGTTTTCAGTTCTTTAAACAGGATAGCTATTCGCTTACCGCCCACACCGTTAATGGATGTCAGCTCACTATAGAGCATACTCTTTGACTTTCTGCTTTTGTGATAGGTAATAGCAAAGCGATGGGTTTCATCCTGTATCTGAGTAACGAGGAAGAAAACCCGTCTTGTAGGCTTAATAGCAATATCTCCTCCTGTGGTAGCAATAGCACGGGTACGGTGCTTTGAGTCCTTGACCATACCGAATACGGCAATGTTTATACCGTATTTTTTAAGTACAGGAAGCACAGCCGAAATCTGACCCTTTCCTCCGTCAAGAAGTATAAGGTCGGGAAGACGTGAGAATGCTTGGTCCTGACGCTTTTCATATTCAGCAAATCTTCTATCAAGCACCTCTGCCATACTTTTATAGTCGTCCTGCCCCAAGAAGCCCCTAATTTTAAATTTACGATAATTTGAGCGTAAGGGACGGCCATCATAAAAAACAACCATCGAAGCAACATTTTCGTCCCCTGCAGTATTTGAAATATCATAAGACTCAATATATCGAGGCGCACTGTTCATATTAAGAAGCTGTGCAAGTTCATTAAGAGCCGAGGTTTCCTTACCCGTTCTCTCAAGCCTTTTGGAAAGATTTTCGGAAGCATTGCTAAGGCACATATCAAGAAGCTTTTTGTTTTCACCCTTTTGAGCAACGGTTATTTTTACATTTTTATCAGTCTTATGACTAAGCCATTCTTCAAGAACAGTCTTTTCTTGTGGCAATTCATCAACAATAATTACATTTGGTATATCATCTGTTTTACTATAAAATCTCGAAAGCAATTCACTATATAGCTCTGCTTTGTTTTCATAATCCTCAAAGATAAAATGTTCTTGGTCAGACAGTCGGTTATTTCTGAAATTAAGTATCTGCACACAGGCAAGTCTGCCAACACAAGCAGTCGCAAAAACATCCTGATTCTTATTGACCGAACAAACAACCTTTTGCTTATCTCTAAGCTTTGCAACAGCCTCAATTCTATCTCTCAGCTTAGCGGCTGCTTCAAAGTCAAGGCGTTCTGCTGCCTCCTCCATTTCTTTTTTCAGACGTTTAATATCCTCTTCGCTATAGCCGCCTTTTTTAATAAATGCAACGGCATTTTTTACAGTATACGCATATTCTTCTATGGAAGTCTTAAATTTACATGGTGCAAAGCAAAGACCGATATGATAATTAAGACAGGGCTTACTGGGTTTTTCAAAAGTACGGTTACATACAGGAAGCTTAAATATCTTATTTGCTTCATCAACTGCATTGCTGACAACAGCGCCCGAATTATAGGGTCCTATATATTTTCCGTCCTTTGTTTTTTGTTTTACCCACTGTAGTTTTGGCCAGTCACCATCAGTAATTTTGATATAATGATAGCCCTTATCATCCTTTAGCAAAATATTATATTTAGGCTGATTTTGTTTAATAAGAGAGTTTTCAAGAATCAAAGCCTCAAACTCGGTATCGCACAGAATGTACTCAAAATCAGCAACGTTCTCGACCATTCGTCTTACCTTCGTGCTATGGTTTGTGTCAGAGCCGAAATATTGGGTAACACGGTTTTTAAGAGCCTTGGCTTTTCCTATATATATAATACTGCCGTTTTTATCCTTCATAATATACACACCGGGTGTAAGCGGTAGTTTATTGGCTTTAGCCTTGAGAGTTGCCTTAATTTCCATACGATACCTCCTTTTCTTAAGTTAAATATATTGTACCCTTTTCTTTTTTTATTTTCAAGAGTTGATTTTTTTGCAATTTAGTATTACAATTCTATTGGTGTTTTTATGAAGATTATTAAAATAGTTATTTTTCTTGTTCTTATTCTTTCTGTTTGCTCATGCAGTAAAACTACTCCTGAATTCTCATCACCCGATTATCCCATTATCGAAAAACCGGAGGATAACTATCAGGATGTGTCGGTGACAGAAAATCAGCAAGCAACAACTATTTATTATGCAAACAAGAAAACCAAAAAGATACATTTGCCCTCCTGCTATTATGCAACGAAAATGTCTGAAAGCAACATTCGTATCGAAGAGGACAAAAATGTACTTATAAATGAGGGTTACACCCCCTGTGGTGTATGTAAACCATAAAAAAGATAAATGCTTCGGCTAAAAAAGGATAAACGCTATGTCACTTATTAATTGTAAAAATCTAACAATCGGCTATAACGACCGAGTAATTTTAAAGGATTTGAATTTTTCCGTTGGCGAAAACGATTACCTTTATATTATCGGTGAAAACGGAAGCGGTAAAAGCACACTGATAAAAAGTCTTTTAAAGCTTCAAAAAGCTATCGGAGGTGAAATAGAATACTGTGAAAACCTTAATTCAAAGGAAATAGGTTATCTGCCTCAGCAAAGCAGTATTCAAAAGGATTTTCCTGCAAGTGTAGAAGAAATTGTGCTGTCAGGCTGTATAAACAAAATGGGTCTGAAACCCTTTTACAGTGCTAAAAACAAGCGTAAAGCTCTTCATAATATGGAGCTAATGAAGATAAACTCCTTAAGAAAAGAAAGCTATCAGAACCTATCAGGAGGTCAGCAACAGCGTGTACTTCTTGCCCGAGCACTCACCTCCAGCAGTAAAGCGCTTTTACTTGATGAGCCTGTTACCTCCCTTGACCCTATTGCCGCTTCGGATATGTATTCCCTTATTGAAACCATAAACAAGGAATACAGAATTGCAGTAATAATGGTGTCCCACGATATTAATGCCGCCTTTAAATACGCCACCCATATTCTTCATCTTACAAAATCGGGAGTGTTTTTTGGCACAACACAAGAATATAAAAACAGCGAATTTCACAAACGCTTTTACGGAGGTGGAATTTATGACTGATTTTATCAATATTTTTTCCTATTCCTTTATGCTCAGAGCCCTGATAGTAGGTGTGCTTATTTCCCTTTGCTCAGCACTTCTTGGTACAAGCCTTGTACTAAAACGCTATTCAATGATTGGCGACGGACTTTCCCATGTAGGTTTTGGAGCTCTTGCTCTTTCCTCAGCACTGCATTTATCCCCCTTAAGCGTTGCAATTCCTGTTGTTGTTATAGCGGCTGTCTTTCTTTTAAGACTAACCTCAAGCAGTCGGCTTAAGGGTGACTCTGCTATTGCCGTTATTTCCACCTGCGCTCTTGCTATTGGTGTAATTATCGTATCGGTAAGCGGAACAAACACCGATCTTTCAAACTATATGTTCGGCAGTATTTTATCTCTTACAACGGCTGATACCGTAACAAGCGTTATAGTAACGGTTATTGTTGCTATTCTGTTTATATTCTTTTATCACAGAATATTTGCCGTTACCTTTGACGAGGACTTTTCGGTAGCAACTGGAGTCAAGGCTTCTTTTATCAATACCGTACTTGCTGTGCTTACCTCTGTAACGGTTGTAATCGGTATGAGAATGATGGGAACATTGCTTGTTTCAAGTCTTATTATCTTCCCGCCCCTTTCAGCTATTAGACTATGCAAAACCTTTAAGGGTGTAACAATAACCTGTGCAATTATTTCGGTAACAGCTTTTTTACTAGGCCTTATGCTTTCCTATGAGCTTTCACTTCCCACAGGAGCAACAATAGTGGTAACAAACCTATCCCTTATGCTGATATCCTTTATCATTGATAAAATAAAGAACCATATTAAACGCAAAAAATCGGATTCATAAGAATCCGATTTTATTTTATATTGTTTCGGCGATAACTGCCTTTATGGTGTGCATTCTGTTTTCAGCCTCTTTAAATACTATGGAACGCTCGCTCTCAAACACTTCGTCGGTGACTTCCATACTATTTCTACCAAACCTTTCTCCCATTTCCTTGCCGATTTGAGTTTTAAGGTCGTGGAAAGCGGGTAGACAGTGCATAAACACACAGTTGTCATCTGCCTCATTCATAAGAGCAGTATTTACCTGATAGGGTGAGAGTTCTTTAATTCTCTCTTCCCATACTTCAACAGGCTCACCCATAGACACCCATACATCAGTATAAATAACATTAGCGTTCTTTACGGCTTTTACGGGGTCTGTTTCAAATTTAAGGGTAGCACCGCTTTTTTTAGCCAAAGCCTTACAGGTATCAATAAGCTCTTTACTTGGCATATACTTCTCGGGAGCACAGGCTGTAAAATTAAGTCCCATAATAGCACAGCCAACCATAAGAGAATTACCCATATTATATCTGGCATCACCCATATAAACAAAGTTAATACCCTTTAAATAGCCAAACTGCTCCTTAATGGTTAAAAAGTCAGCAAGAATCTGTGTAGGATGAAACTCATTAGTAAGTCCGTTCCAAACCGGAACGCTTGAATAATGAGCTAATTCCTCAACGATTTCCTGACCGAAGCCTCTGTATTCAATACCGTCATAAATACCCGAAAGCACACGGGCAGTATCGGCAATGCTTTCCTTTTTGCCTATCTGTGAACCTGTCGGGTCAAGGTAGGTGGTTCCTATACCAAGGTCACTTGCCGCCACCTCAAAGCTGCAACGGGTTCGGGTACTGGTCTTTTCAAATATAAGAGCAATATTCTTTCCCTTAAAATTATCGTGAAGAATACCTGCTTTTTTCTTTGCCTTATACTCTGCCGCTTTATCAATAAGATAGTTTATTTCTTCTGCATTAAAATCAAGAAGCTTTAAAAAATCTCTGCCTTTTAAATTCATAACAGTTTACCTCTATTCACATACACTTTTTATAACTTCCAGTGCTTTTTTCAGTGTTTCTATAGGAATATTAAGCGCAGGAAGCAGTCTTACCTTTGTTTTAGCGGTAAGCACAAGCACTCCCTTTTCCATACAGCCTTTCACAATGTCAGAAGCACCTTTTTCGGTTTCAATTCCCAACATTAGCCCTGTACCTGTTATACTTTTAATTCCCTTTGCTCCTGTAAGAGTGTTTATTATAAGTTCATTTCTTTCTTTTACACCCTCAAGAAGAGTATCATCAATTCTCTCAATTATATTAACAGCACCTGCACAGGACACGGGATTACCGCCGAAAGTAGAGCCGTGACTTGATGGGGTGAGCACATCCTTAACCTTGCCGAACAGCATAGTAGCACCAATAGGCAGTCCCCCTGCAAGTCCCTTTGCAGTAGACACGATATCGGGAGTAAAGCCATAATTCATATAGCCGTAAAGACTTCCTGTTCTGCCGTTACCTGTCTGCACCTCGTCCACAATAAGAAGAATATCCTTTTCCTTTGCGATTTTAACCATCTCATTGACAAACTCTTTTGTGAGAGGATTAACACCGCCCTCACCCTGAACCGTTTCAAACATAATAGCACTTGGACTATACTTTTCAACATTCTCTATAAGAGCATTTATATCATTGGCAGGGGTATACTCAAAGCCTTTTGTAAGGGGGAGAAAATCCTTATGAAAAACATCCTGTCCCGTAGCGGCAAGGGTTGTTATTGTTCTGCCGTGAAAGCTGTTAACAAGGGTAAGAATTACAGGCTCTTTTATACCCTTAACATCAGTTGCATACTTTCTTGCCACTTTAATTGCACACTCGTTGGCTTCTGCACCCGAATTAGAGAAAAACACCTTGCTGCAGCCCGTACGGCTTGACAGCAGTTCTGCCAGTCTTACACAGGGGTCGGTATAGTAAAGGTTAGAGGTATGCTGAAAGGTGTTTAACTGTTTAGTTACAGCCTCTATCCAGATTTCATCACAAAAACCGAAGGTATTTACGGCAATACCTGTACCTAAGTCAATATACTCCTTACCATCACTATCTTTACAGATACTTCCCTTTCCCTCAATTATCTCAATAGGAAAGCGGTTATATGTAGAGGCAATATATTTTTTATCATTTTCAAAGCAAGAATTCACTTTACTCACCCTTTTTTCTATAGAACATTGTACCGATACCCTCATCAGTAAGGGTTTCGATAAGTATGGAATGTTCGACTCTGCCGTCAATTATAAATACCTTTCTAACACCCCAGTCAATTGCATTAACACAGCACTCGACCTTGGGTATCATTCCACCTGAAATTATGCCCTCATCCATAAGAGACTTTGCTTCATCAACTTCAATATGGGAAATAAGGGAAGCAGGGTCGTTTACATCCTTTAAAATACCGCTTATATCAGTTAAGGAAATAAGGCTTTCTGCAGTCAAAGCACCTGCTATTTTAGCAGCAGCAGTATCGGCATTAACATTATATACATTCCCCTCTTTATCACAGCCAAGGGTTGATACAACAGGAATATAGCCTTTTTCAATAACGTCCAAAATAGGCTGAACGTTAACCTTAGTAATATCTCCTACAAAGCCAAGCTTTTCATCCTTAGCCTCGGCTCTGAGCATATGTCCGTCAATACCCGAAAGACCGATAGCCTTACCGCCCTTTCTTTCAATAAGATTAACAAGGCTTTTATTAACCTTACCTGCAAGTACCATCTGTACAATATCAACGGTATCCTTATCGGTAACACGAAGACCGTTTACAAACTTGCTTTCAAGTCCTACTCTGCCGAGCATTTCGGTTATCTCAGGACCGCCACCGTGAACAAGAACAACCTTAACACCTACAAGAGTGAGAAGTATAATATCACTCATTACAGAGTTTTTAAGGTCTTCGTTTATCATAGCGTTGCCACCATATTTGATAACAACGATTTTTCCTGTATACTTTTTGATATATGGAAGTGCCTGAACAAGTATTTCGGCTCTGTCAGCATTAGAAATATTCATAAAATTAATCTCCTTTATAAAGGGTTAAAATCTCCATATCAATGGAGATTTTTATTTTTTAGGTTCTGTAGTCACCGTTAATTTTTACATAGTCATAGGTAAGGTCACAGCCCCAAGCAGTAGCACTACTATCTCCATCCCCAAGACCTATAATAATTTCTATCTCGTTCTCAAGCAGAATTTCCTTTGCCTTTTCCTCAGAAAAATCAATTCCGCTTCCCTGTTTGCAAACATCAATTATACCCTTTTTGGATTTAAAGGAAACGTCAACTTTGCTAACATCAACGTCACATTTTGCATAACCGATAGCACACAGCACTCTGCCCCAGTTGGCATCAGCACCAAACATTGCCGCCTTTGTAAGAGAAGAGCAGATAACACTCTTAGCCACCTTTTTGGCAGTTTTAATATCCTTTGCACCACTGACACTGCATTCAAGAAGCTTTGTAGCACCCTCACCGTCAGCCGCAATACATCTGCAAAGATAAACAGTTACGGTGTTAAGTGCCTTCATAAAGGCTCTAAAGCTTTCGTCTTCCTCTGTAATTTCCTTATTCCCTGCCATACCGTTAGCAAGAACGGTAACCATATCATTTGTGGAGGTATCACCGTCAACACTTACCATATTAAAGGTATCCTTAATATCGCTTGACAGAGCCTTTTGTAAAAGGGACGAAGATATAGCACAGTCGGTAGTTATAAAGACAAGCATAGTTGCCATATCGGGATGTATCATACCGCTTCCCTTTGCAATACCGCCTATTTTACACTCTATTCCGTCTATATCAAAGGAAACGGCAATTTCCTTTAACTTTGTATCTGTGGTCATAATTCCGTGAGCTGCATCTGAACTGTTATCACCTAAATTTCTCACAAGCTCAGGAATACCCTTTTTAATAGGCTCAATATTAAGAGGCTGACCGATTACACCTGTAGAGGCAACCACAATATCCTCGGCACCTATGCCAAGCTCATTAGCAATAAGACAGCTCATTTCATTTGCAACCTGAACTCCATTTGCATTACAGGTATTTGCATTACCGCTGTTGCAGATAACCGCCTGAGCCTTACCGTCAGCCAGATGATTTTTTGTAACGGTTAAGGGAGCACCCTTAACAAGATTAGTGGTGTAAACCGCAGCAGCCGAGCAAATTTTTTCACTGTAAATAAGAGCAAGGTCTTTTTTTGTTTTATTCATTCTTATTCCGCAATGAATGCCCGAAGCGGTAAATCCCTTTGCAGCACAAACTCCGCCATTTATAATTTTCATAAATAAATTTGCCTTTCTTATATATTAAGTCCCATAGTGCTGTCTGCACCCATACATATGTTCATACACTGTACAGCCGCACCTGAAGCACCTTTGCCAAGATTATCATATCTTGCCGTAAGAAGAATTCTTTCTTCATTTCCAAAAACAGCAATCTCCATACTGTCAAGAGTGCTTAGTGCAGTTGCCGATAAAAAGCCTTCCTCGTCAGCCTTTTCCTTAAAGCTGACTATAGGGCCTGTATATTTATTTTTAAATACCTCTTTAATGTCCTCTATAGTTTTGCCTTCATTAAGCTGTGAAGTAAAGAGAGGTATTGTTACACACATACCGCTATAGAAGTCGGCTACAATGGGAGAAAAGGCTGGGCAAAAATCAATTCCCGAAATAGCCTTCATTTCCTTTAGGTGCTTATGCTGCTGAGTCAGTCCGTACTGTCTTGGACTACTAAGCAAAGCATTTCTGTCCTGAGCCTCATACTCGGCAATCATCTTTTTACCGCCACCGCTATAGCCTGTAACAGAGGTACAGGTAAGAAGTGCATCCTTTGGCAGAATACCTGTCTCAACAAGAGGATAAACAAGGGCGATAAAGCCACTTGCATGACAGCCCGGTACGGCAATTCTCTTTGTTTTTTTAAGCTGATTTTCTATATTCTCATTCAGCTCAGGAAATCCGTAGGTCCAGTCACTATTAGTCCTATGGGCAGTAGAGGTATCAAGAACAACTGTATTTTCATTTTCAATAAGTGATACAGACTCTCTTGCCGCATCATCAGGCAGACAAAGAAAAACAATATCAGCACTGTTTATAGCTTCTTTTCGTGCATTAATATCCTTACGCTTTTCTTCAGGAAGCTTAATAAGGGTTATATCACTTCTGCCTTCAAGGCGTTCGTAAATTCTAAGCCCTGTAGTTCCTGCACTTCCGTCAATAAATACCTTTTTCATTTTTTCAAAAACTCCGTAATATACTCAATTTGCTGTTTTACAGATTCATAGCCTGTGGACCCTGCTGAAATACGCTTAGCAACACAGGTTTCAAGAGAAATTTCGTTATACAAGTCACTGTCAAACAGTTCTGAATATTCCTTATACTTTTCAATAGGCACTTCTTCAAGAACAGTACCATTTTCAATGCAGTAGCCTACAAGTGTACCAACATGCTTATAAGCGGTTCTAAAGGGCATACCTTTTTTAACAAGATAATCTGCTAAATCGGTAGCATTTATAAAGCCTTTTTGAGCAGCAGAGTACATATTACCTTTAAGCACATTCATAGTAGCAATCATAGGAGCAAAGATAGAAAGGCACTTTTTAACAGTATCTATTGAATCAAAAATAGCCTCTTTATCCTCTTGCATATCCTTATTATAAGCAAGTGGAAGTCCTTTAAGGGTGGTGAGAAGAGCCATTAAATTGCCGTACACTCTGCCTGTTTTACCTCTTACAAGCTCTGCCATATCGGGATTTTTCTTCTGTGGCATAATGCTTGAACCTGTTGTAAAGCTGTCATCAAGCTCAACAAACTTAAATTCCCAGCTTGACCAAAGAATGATTTCCTCACTAAAGCGAGAAAGATGCATCATAATGGTTGCAAAGCAAGACATAAGCTCAATACAAAAATCTCTGTCAGACACACCGTCAATACTGTTCATCATAATACCGTTAAAGCCGAGTCTTTCTGCCTCAAAGGCTCTGTCGGTGTTATAGGTAGTTCCTGCAAGAGCACAGGAACCGATAGGACAGTAATTCATTCGCTCTACAGCGTCCTTTATTCTGTCAAAGTCACGGCAGAACATCATTGCATAGGCAAGTAAATGATGGGCAAAGGTAATGGGCTGAGCCCTCTGTAAATGGGTATAACCGGGCATTATTACATTCTGATTATCCTTTGCCTTATCTCTGATAACCTCAATGAGCTTTAAGAGAAGACCACCGATTTGGTCACACTCTTCTCTTAAATAAAGTCTTATATCAAGAGCAACCTGGTCATTACGGCTACGGGCAGTGTGAAGCTTTTTACCGTTGTCCCCTATTCTTTTTGTCAACTCAGACTCAACAAACATATGGATATCCTCTGCTTCCATATCAAAGGAAAGCTCACCGTTTTCTAAGTCCTCTAAAATACTGCTTAGTCCCTTTAAAATATCAGCATATTCATCCTTTGTGATAATACCCTGATTTGACAGCATCATAGCGTGAACCATAGAGCCTGTTATATCCTGTTTATACATCCGTGAGTCAAAGTGAATAGAAGAATTAAAATCATCAGCTTCCTTATTTAAAGCCTTGTTAAATCTTCCTGCCCACATCTTATCCATTATAATTACCTCAAATTAATCTAAATTGTTATTTTTCTTCATCTTTGCATAAACCTTTGTGGGAAGACCGTAAAGGTTGATAAAGCCTGCAGACTCTTTCTGGTCGTATACATCATCCTCGTCAAAGGTAGCAATTTCACTATCGTAAAGTGAATAGGGTGAAGTTACACCAGCATTGATTATATTACCCTTATAAAGCTTAACCTTAACATCGCCTGTAACGGTTTTCTGGGTAGTTTTAACAAAAGCAAGAATAGCTTCGGTAAGGGGGGTAAACCAAAGTGCATTGTATACATTCTCAGCCAACTTCTGAGCAACAAGGGACTTATAATGAGCAGTATCCTTGTCAAGAGTAATGGTTTCAAGAATCTGATGTGCTTTATAAATAATAGCACCGCCTGGGGTTTCATAAACACCTCTGCACTTCATACCAACAAGACGGTTTTCAACTATATCAAGAAGACCAATACCGTTGGCTCCGCCAAGCTCGTTAAGGCGGGTCACAAGAGCAACACTGTCCATTTCTACACCGTCAATAGCGGTAGGAATACCCTTTTCAAAGTGAATGGTTACATAGGTAGGCTTATCGGGAGCCATTTCGGGAGAAACGCCCATTTCAAGAAATCCTTCCTTGTTGTAAAGAGGCTCGTTTGCAGGGTCCTCAAGGTCAAGACCTTCGTGGCTTAGGTGCCAGATATTCTTATCCTTTGAATAGTTGGTTTCTCTGTTTATCTTAAGAGGAACATTGTGTGCCTCGGCATAGTCGATTTCTTCTTCTCTTGACTTAATATCCCACTCTCTCCAGGGAGCGATAATAGGCATATCGGGAGCAAAGGCTTTAATTGCCATTTCAAATCTTACCTGGTCATTACCCTTACCGGTACAGCCGTGACAAATAGCGTCAGCACCCTCTTTAAGTGCAATTTCAGCAATACGCTTTGCAATAGGAGGACGAGCAAAAGCGGTACCAAGCATATAGTCCTCATAAAGAGCACCTGCCTGTACACAGGGGAACACATAGTCATCAAGGAATTCTTTTGTAAGGTCCTCAATATAAATCTTGGAAGCGCCTGTTTTAATAGCCTTTTCCTCAAGACCCTCAAGCTCACTTGCCTGTCCCACATTACCTGAAACAGCAATAATTTCGGGGTTGTTATAATTTTCCTTTAACCAAGGAATGATTATAGAGGTATCAAGACCGCCTGAATAAGCAAGAACTACCTTTTTAATTTTACTTTTATCCATTTTAAATTCCTCCAAAAAAGTTTTTGTATTTCAATGTCAGTATTATATCACTCTTTGTATATTTATGCAAGTTTTTCTGCATAAATTTTGTACCCATTTTTTAAAAACTCCTTTTCTTACAATTAATGTACAAAATCATAGCATACTTTTGGTCATTTTGATAGCACACATTCTATATTTATGCACATTCGTTGCATATCCATTCACTTTATCGTTCATTTCACGCACAAAATTATAAATTATCTGCACCACATAACAAAACCCAAGACCATTAGGTCTTGGGTTTTTATGATTTTATAACAGAACGATACACAGGCTTTCCATGCTTGATGCCTCCACAACCGCTTTTCACTTGCTACCCTACCTCACAAAATTTAAAAATATACTGTTAATAACAAATAGCACAAAAACCGCTTTAGAAGCCGCTTCAAGAGGAATACAAACTATATGCACGGATGGAAAAATTGCACTTGAATCCTTTTGTTACGTTGGAACAGATGCGGAAAGTATTCTTAAAAAATATAATGCAGATATTGCCTTTTTTTCTTGCAGAGGCATTACTGAAGACGGTATTGCAATCGATAATTCTATTTTAGAAAACTCAATTAGAAGAATTATGATAAAGAATTCAAAAGAAACTTACTTGCTTTGCGATAAAACAAAATTTGGAAAAAATTTCTTAAGCACGCTATGCAACATAAAAGATATAACCTATGTTATAACAAATAAAACCAATTAAAGATAAAAGGAGTTGCTTTTTAACTTATGATACGTCTTTTAGTTGTTGTTCAGGAATATTTTGAGCCGTTTCCAGCATATTTTCAGCAAAGATGCCGTATCCCTTTGTCGGCTCGTCAATAAGCACGTGGGTTACGGCACCTATTAGTTTTCCATTTTGTATGACTGGCGACCCAGACATGAGTGTGTCAAGATAGAAGCAACATTATTCTTGTGCTTTTATTTTCAATTCATTTAGAATCTGCGGATAAAGCTGACAAGACATACCGCCGTCGACGATAAGTTCTGTACCTGTGATATTTTTCGACAGATCGGTGCCTAAAAAGAAGCAGGCGTTTGCAATATCCTCAAAATCGGATATATCCCCTATAGGTGTGAGGGTGCCGTTTACTATCTGCTTATTACCCATTTGCACCCATCGTTCAGTTTTTATTGTGCCGGGCAAAACAACATTACAACGGATACCATATTGTCCGAGGTCTACTGCGAGCGCTTTTGAAAGTGAATTTATACCGCCTTTTGACGCGGAATATGCGGCTCTGTTTGGAATCGCTCTGTATGCGGTGTTTGAACTGATAAACACGACCGAACCACCGCCGTTTTCACGCATGCGGACTGCCGCCTGACGTATTATAGTAAAATTCCACGCAAGGTTTGTCTCAAAAACTTCTCGGAAATCTTCAACGGGCACAGTAAAGAAATCTTGACCTGCCGCGGGGTTTTCAGGATAAAATCCCATATTAGCAGCGTTAAGGATTAGTGTTTCAACAAATCTGCCCGTTTTGTCAATATCGTTGAAAATATCAATTACCTGCTGTTCATTGCGGATATTACATTCATATCCCTTCGCAAATATTTTGTATGTATCAGCGAGTTTTTTTGCTGCCATTTCCGCATCTGTTCCGCTTCGGCTGGTTATAAAAACATCAAACCCTTTCTTTGCAAAGTGTTCGGCAATACCGTATCCCGTGCCACTTTGAGCACCTGTTATAAATACCGAACTATTCTGCTTCTTCATCAATATTAAAACCTCCAAAAATTATTAGGATGGGAGAATCTGTAATGGGCACATTTTTAAAACGGTAATAACCGTCTTCCATCATAAAATGATTTTCGTCAAGTTCGTATATACTTCCGTCAAGCATATCGATAAGTTCAACATCCCTTTTTACATCCTCCGACTTTATTTTAAAGGAAGTTTCACCGTCATACGTTTCGGTAAGAATGTTTTTAGGATTCCAGTAAAACAGTGCGGTACTGCCGTCAGGTCGGCGGAAGAAATATCGTGTCGCCGCACCGAAATCAAAGTTTTCACCCAACATTCTTTGTGAGTGTTCTTTTATAACCTCGACCTCAATATCAGCCTTTTCATAATCTTCGCACAAAATAGAAGTAAGATTTTGAAGCGCATAGTATGACGGTTTGGCATAATAGCTTCCTGTGGCGCGGGCATTCCCGTCAAATTCAGCACCAACAACACCAAAGTAACCGAAATCACTGATACTTGCAATATCGCCAACTGTGCCACTTAATGCCTCTGCCATATCCATACAGGAAAAATAGGATGTAAACTCGGCACCTAATGCCAAATCGGTTATAAGGTGGCGAAGCAAAAACTTCGCCTGTTTAAGTTCGGTCCAAGCACCGCCTTTAAGTGCGCCACACCCGTCAGAGCGCGACTGTGTACCGCTTTCGCCCTGAATGATTTTAAGTTCGGGTTTGTACTTTTGGCGGATATTTTCATAAAATTTATAGATATTTTTGAAAGAACCGTCCGACCCACCGTAGGCGTGGTAGGATATGGCGTCGATATGTTCACAAACACCCTTCTCACACATAATTTTATGAAATTCGGGTTGTGCACAACATGTAACAAATCCGATAACCTCACATTCGGGGTCTGCCGTCTTACAAGCCTTGGCAGTAGCGACCGTAAAATCCGCAAGTTCATCGGCACTTGGTCCGTGTTTCCAACACCATTGACCGTCAGGTTCATTCCAGACCTCATAATAATGTATCCTGCCCTTAAAATGAGTAACCGTCGCCTTTACATAAGAAGTCCACGCCTCGCGTTCCTCGGCGGTATTTATCGGTGGGCAACCTACTGCACCGAAAACCGTCTTTGCGGCAGGTGTATAAAGGTCATTGCCATAGCACAGGCACAGCCACGGCTCTACACCGATAGATATCATTTTATCAACTATACTGTCAAGCCACGAAAAATCGTATACCCCTTTTTCTCTTTCGGTCCTCTGCCAGCCCGACTGAAGGCGCGCCCACTTTATTCCCGAATCAGCAACAAACGGATATGATTTTTTAGGGTCGAATATATCGCGGTCAAGTTTTTCAAAACCCAGTCCTATCCGCGATTTTTTAATATCCACAGATTTTTTCGGTTTTATCTGACCGATTTTTTTAAGTTGTTCCATTCTGATTTCCACCTTTAATAATAAAATTCAGTTTCAGCGGGACGTATATCTGTTAATGCACCTGTATAATGCCTTAAATTATGCGGATGATACGGATGCTTTAAACATTCTTCTTCATTTATCTCAATACCAAGTCCCGGTTTGTCAGGTATAGTAATGTAACCGTCGTTATACTCAAGACTTTCGTTAGTCACATCTTTTCTCCACTCAACATCGCTGTACATAATTTCAAGTATAGAAAAGTTAGGGCAACATGCCGCAAGTTGAAGCGTTGCCGCATTAGCAACAGGTCCGGAGGGATTATGAGGCGCAAAGGGAATGTAATAAGCCTCAGCAACTGCCGCAATCTTTTTAAGCTCCATAATACCGCCTGCATGGGAGATGTCGGGTTGAATATAGTCTGCCGCACGCATTTCAAAAAGGTCTTTATATGACTTTAAGGTATAAAGTCTCTCGCCTGCCGAAATTGCAACGGGCGACTTATCTCTTACAGCTTTTAACGCCTCTAAGTTATCGGGCGGTGTCGGTTCCTCAAAGAACATAGGACTGAACTGTTCAAGTTCCTTTGCAATTTTAATACCTGTAGGCACATTAAATCTGCCGTGACCTTCAATAAGCAGGTCAACATCCTTGCCGACAGCATCTCTGACTGCCGCTACACATTCAAGTGCAGTATTAAGGTCCTTATTTGAAATTTCAAGGTAAGATTTACCGAACGGGTCCCACTTCATTGCAGTAACGCCACGCTGTACCGCGATTTTTGCCTTTTCACCAAACTCCTCAGGAGTCTTTGCACCTGCAAACCAACCATTCACATATATTCTAACTTTATCATTTACTTTCCCACCAAGTAATTGATATACAGGCACATTTAAGTGCTTTCCCAAAATATCCCAAAGAGCCATTTCAACGGCTGATAAAGCACTCATTAAAACTGCCCCGCCTCGCCAATAAGCATCTCTGTAAATATCGTGAAAATGTTTTTCAATATCTAATGGATTTTTACCGACAAGATAGTCTTTTATGTGTTCAACCGCACCAATCAGCGCTTTTTCCTTATATTCGAGTGTTGCTTCACCAACACCTGTGATACCCTCGTCGGTATAGACCTTAACAAATACCCAGTTAGTTCTGAAACAATCAACTGTAAAGGTTTTTACATCTGTTACTTTCATAGTTCTATCTCCTTATATATTTCTGCTATAACTTTATTTACACAATCGAATTCCTCGGTTGTTAATTCATCAAACATTCCAATATGTATCGGCACCGTTTTTTCAGCATTTACTCTTTTTGCAAAATGTGTGGCATCGGTCATATTCATATTATTTCCAACACCGTTAACGGGCAAAAATAATGCATAAATATCGTCAGGTATATCTTCAAATATTTCTTCGTTGTAAAGTGTATCGCCTGTTATGTAATATTTCTTTTCACCGTCATCAATAATAACGCCTATCGGTGCGCTATCACTGTGCTCTGCTTTAACTGCAGTAAATTTAATTCCGTTTTCAGTCCAAGATGTATGACGGTTAAATAAAACATAGTTGTTATTACCGCCGATTTTTCTGACCTCATCCCAAACCGATTTAGGTGCTAAAACAAGAATGTCACTATTTTCGGTAATGAATTTTTCTACCGTTTCGGGATCATAGTGGTCAAGGTGGTTATGAGTAAAAATCATCACATCAGGTTTAATTTCAAAAAAACTTTCATTCACAGGAACTCTACGGTAATTTTTAGGATTAATTCTTTCCACACTATTTGACAGATAAGGGTCGACCATTATTTTAAAACCGTCTTTTCTAAACAAGAATCCTGCTTGACCCAGCCAAATGCACGTCATATTTATTCCCCCATTGACTTTATTTCGATTCTATTATATTATATAAATTACTGAAATAATATAGCAATTTTACTATATTTATTAGAAATCTTACTTAAAGAGGTTTTAAAATGGAATTACCAATTATCGTCGCGGCAGGTATTTTTGATTCAAAGATTGTGGCAAAAAACACCGTTGTCAGTAGAAAGCGGACAACTACTATGTTTGAAATCGAACTGCCAATAGATGACGGTGGCATTTCGTATATCGATGACTCCTTTTCGCCAATAAAAACAAATATGGTGGTCTGTGCAAAACCGGGTCAAAAAAGGTACACCCGTTTCCCGTATAAATGCTACTATATACATATGATAGTTCACGACGGTATTCTGTACGACACGCTTATAAAAATTCCCGATTTTTTTGAAACCGACAAATACGAAACCTATGAAAGGATATTTAAACGACTGATAAAGCACTATAACGCCCTATCAAAAGGCGAAGAAATTATTATTCAAAGTCTGATTTTAGAATTGTTATATGACCTTGGTAAAGATTCAGCGCAAAACATTGCAAAGCAGAAAAACACCAACCGTCATCTGCTGACTGAAAAGGCAATCGGTTATATAAAAGAACATCTGACCGAAGATTTAAGCCTTGATACGTTAGCAGGCGCAATGTCATTAAGTCCTATTTATTTTCACAATCTTTTTAAGGTTTCAACGGGCAAAACACTCCGAGAATTTGTTGAAGAATATCGCATAAAAAAAGCCATTGACCTGCTTTTGACAACCGATTTTTCGCTGACCAAAATCGCATATGAATGCGGATTTTCATCTCAAAGTTACTTTAGTTACGCCTTTAAGCGAAAAATGAAATTAACACCGCGAAAATACATACAGGAACTTTACAGCAGGTATGAACTGTAGTACGGCTCATAACACACACAACCCAAGACGATTAACGCCTTGGGTTGTTTTTCACGATGCTTCTTTTAGTTGTTCGCTTGCAACGCTTTGAGCAGTTTCCAACATATTTTCTGCGAATATGGCATATCCTTTTGTCGGGTCGTCAACTAATACGTGCGTAACTGCACCGATTAGTTTACCGTTCTGCAATAAAGGGCTACCAGACACGAGTGTGTCAAGGCAGATACAACACATATAATCTAAGCATTTTCTTTTCCATTTCGAAATGCTAATGGAGAAGTGCCATAATACCTTTTAAACATTTTTGAAAAAATGTAAACATCATTATATCCTACAGACAATGCAGTTACCGAAACGGTGTAACCGCGATTTCGAATAAAATCAGCAGCTTGTTCCATCCGATATTTAAGCAAATATTTTTTTGGAGATATTCCTATTTCCTTTTTAAACAGATTAGAAAAATAAGTTCTTTCCAACCCTATTCTATCGGCAATTATCTGTATAGAAATATCAGACATATATTCCGAATGAATAATATTTAACGCCTTTTCTGTGTAACCGATTTTTTCTTCCTTTTTTTCAAGTATTTCGGCAAAAAATTGCCATATTTTTGAGCACAAAAATTCCGTTCTTCCAACGGTCATTGTGCCGCATTTTTTCATTTCCTCAAAAATACGAGCCGCACCTGGCAGAAATATTACATCATTATGCAGAAAATCAAAATCCTGCGGCGCTGTAAATCCAACCCATATATATTCCCACGGCTCTTCAAGGTCGGCCTCGTAGTATGTTTCAACAAAAGGCGGAATAACAAAGACATTACCTGCAGAAATGCTGTATTCCCTACCCTCTATTTTAAAATAGCCCTTGCCTGAAGCAATAAAATGCAAAAGCCAATGTGTTCTAAGCGCGGGGCCATAGCTATGCCCTTTTTCACAGCTTTCATAACCAAATTGCATTGGATTTATACCAACATAGCCTTTATTTATAACCGTTTCCGAATGCTGCATATTTCGATCTCCAAAACAACAAAATAACAAAATATCAACAACATTATAACATTTCTATTTTTATGCTGTCAATATATAATTCTTATATAAACTGTTTTAGGGGGAATTATTATGAAACTTACTTTTATGGGTGCGGGGAGCACTGTTTTTGCAAGAAACGTAATTGGCGATTGTATGTGCTCCGAGACATTACGCGACAGCGTGTTCGCTTTATATGACATTGATGCAAAAAGACTTGAAGAAAGTCGCACAATTCTTGAAGCTATGCACAAAAACAATGGTGGTTACGGCAGAATAGAATGCTATCATGGCATTGAAAACCGCAAGGAAGCTCTTAGAGGCGCCGATTTTGTTGTTAACGCAATTCAAGTTGGTCTTTATGACCCCTGCACAATTATTGATTTTGAAGTGCCTAAAAAATACGGTCTCAGACAGACTATTGCTGACACCCTTGGTATTGGTGGGATAATGCGCGCCCTTCGTACCATTCCCGTTATGAAAGATTTTGCCGACGATATGGCAGAGGTTTGCCCTGATGCCCTTTTCTTAAACTACACCAATCCTATGGCTATGCTTACGGGATATATGCTTAGATATACACCTATTAAAACCATTGGACTTTGTCACAGTGTTCAGGTTTGTTCTCAGGGTCTCCTTGAGTCATTAGATATGAAGGATAAATTAGAAGGCAGAAAAGAGCTTATTGCCGGAATTAATCATATGGCATGGCTTTTAGAAATAAAGGATAAAAACGGTATAGATCTCTATCCTGAAATTAAATCGAAAATAGATTCAAAACTTAATGACCCCAATTTTAAAAACAAGGTTCGCTTGGAATATATAAAGAATTTTGGCTATTATTGCACCGAATCAAGCGAACATAACGCCGAATATAATCCCTTCTATATTAAATCAAAATATCCCGAGTTAATCGAAAAATATAATATTCCGCTTGACGAATATCCGCGCAGATGTATTAATCAGATAAACGGTTGGAAAGAGGAATATGAAAAGATTTTAAGGGATGGTGTAAAAGAACACCAAAGAAGCCACGAATATGCTTCTTGGATTATGGAGTCAATCATTAACAATACCCCTTATCAAATCGGCGGAAATGTACTTAATACCAATCATTTAATCTCGAATTTACCTCAAGAAGCATGCGTCGAAGTGCCCTGCCTTGTAAACGGCAACGGAATTGCTCCTTGCAGTGTTGGTGCTCTTCCGGTGCAATGCGCCGCAATGAATATGACAAATATTAATGTTCAGCTTTTAACCATCGAGGCGGCCGCAACAGGCAAAAAAGAGCATATCTATCAAGCCGCAATGCTTGATCCCCATACAGCCAGTGAGTTAGATATTGATACCATTAAGAAAATGGTTGATGACCTTATCGACGCACATGGTGATTATTTACCAAAGTATCATTAATTTTTAGTCCTGTAAAATTTGCGGGTGCACTTTTTAATAGTGCACCCGCTTTTTTGCTTATGAGGCCTCTTTAAAGCTATTACTCTCAGCAACTCCCTGCGCAGTCTCTAACATATTCTCCGCAAATATGCCGTAGCCTTTAGTGGGGTCGTCCACAAGGACGTGAGTGACGGCGCCGATTAGTTTTCCGTTTTGGATAATAGGACTACCAGACATACCCTGTACTATGCCGCCTGTTTTTTCTATTAGTTCTTTATCTGTGACTATTACTGTCATATCTTGCTCAGCACTGTTTGACTTGTTTGTATTAACCTTTATTTCACAGGAATAGGTCTTAGGTCCTGTTGAGTCCACTGTTGAAATAACGGTGGCTGCTCCGCTCTTTACATCCTGTTTATGTGCTATCTGAGTAAGATTTGTGGTATCAATATTACAGGTAGCCTGTCCGTACACTCCGTTTGTCAGATTGGCACTAAGGGATGCGATTGAAGAGTAACTGAGTCTTCCCTTAAGTTCACCCGGTACTCCTTTTGTACCCTTTACAATAGAAATAATATCCGCACCCACAAGACTGCCTTTGCTAAAATCAATTACCTCTTTGGTTTCACTGTCGTATATACCGTGACCAAGTCCGCATATCATATCGTTATATGGACAGTAAAAGGTTAAAGTTCCTATACCTGCAGAGCTGTCCTTTACCCAGATTCCCGCTTTATAGGAGGAATCCTCCTTTGACAAAACAGGTGTGATTAACAAGGTATATTTAACTGAATCTCTTCTGATTTGAATGGTCATTTCTTTGCCGTCTGATGAAGAAAAAATTCTGCTCAAATCCTCGTTTGATGAAACCTTTTGACCGTCTACCGACAGTATATAATCGCCAACCTTAAGTCCTGCCTTTGTTGCAGGACTTTTTTTGCCGTCAGGAGTTTCTATTTCCTGCATATCGACAACAAGCACACCAAGGGTATACATCTTTATTCCAAAAGGAGTGCCAAGCACAGCAACATAGCTTTCCTCTACCACCTCAATAGTGGTTGATTTAACAGGAATAATACCAAAAAGCTTTACATCTACCTCAAAGGAGCTTCCCACAGAATTTATCTCATCACATTCCGACAACAGAGCACCATTATACTGTGCCGTAACGGGAACAAGAGTATTAAAGCCAAAATTACTTCCCTTAGTTATTTTATAGGTATCCTCTATACTGTCCCCATAATAGCCTGCAGTAGCTGTTATGGACAAAATTGCCACTGCAAACATAAAATAAAATATTTTAAAAAATGTTTTTGCTATCCTCATTTTTCTCACCCTTTTTTTATTGTTACCCCAAAGAGTGAAAAAACCGCTTACAAACTTTTCCTAACCAAATTTTTGGTCAAAATCGGGCCTTTTATCAGCACCGTTTCGTCACCTATCACCTCAATATTTGACCAGGGAATCATAACATCCTCTTCCCTGCCTAAAATCCCCATTAGCCTTTGTTTACCAAAAATCACAATATTTGCCACACTTCCTGTATCGGTATCTATTTCAAGCTCACCTACATATCCGATAACTGCACCTGTTTCGGTGCTTACTACCTGTTTATTTTTAAAATCTGCTACATTATAAAGCAAAAAGACCACCTCATTTTAAAATATGAGATAGCCTTTAGTTTAATTACTGCCCTTTGATTTTATCAATTGCATTTTTTTCAAGTCGGGAAACCTGTGCCTGTGAAATTCCTATTTCCTTTGATACCTCGGTTTGTGTCATCCCTCTCATAAACCGCATTGTAAGGATATTCTTTTCCCTCTCATCAAGATTGATAATAGCTTCCTTCATAGAAAGCTCGTCTATCCACTGGTCAGCAGAGCTGTTGTCACCTAACTGGTCAAGCACATACACCATATCCCCACCCTCTGAAAACACAGGCTCATAAATAGAAATAGGGTCAACTATGCTCTCCAGCGCTATTACAACATCACTTTCGGGTATCTGTAGAATTTCTGCAATTTCACTGATTTTAGGCTCCTTCTGATGCTTATTGATATACTCCTCCTTTGCCTTCATAGCCTTATAGGCTGTATCCTTAACCGAACGGCTGACACGAATTGGGTTATTATCTCTCAAGTGCCTCCTGATTTCTCCGATTATCATTGGCACAGCATAGGTTGAAAAGCGTACATTCTGTGTTACATCGAAGTTCTCAATAGACTTTATAAGACCGATACAGCCCACCTGAAACAAATCGTCCATATTTTCCCCTCTGTTTGAAAAACGCTGTACCACACTCAGCACAAGGCGAAGATTTCCCATAACAAGCTCGTCCCTTGCCTTCATATCCCCTGCTCTGAATTTTTTTAACAATTCTTCCTTTTCCTTTTCCTTTAAAACCTTTAGCTTTGATGTATCAACACCGCAAAGAGTAACCTTACAGTTAAAAATAACAGACACCTCCAACAATTCTTAATAGAATTATTGCCAGATGTCTGTAAACTAAACTTATTTTTTTAAATTTGATTTAAAATATTTTTAAAATATTCGAGTGTGTCTGCTAACTGCTTATCCACTAAAGGCTTTATTTCTTCATCACTCAGCCCCGAGTGCATAAGGGCGGAAATTTCCTCCTTTGCAAGTTCACCTCTGCCGAGAACAAGATTTATAAGCTCCTGTCGATTTTCGACGTTTCCTCCAGCCAGAACACAGTTAACCTTTACGGTTTCAGAAATTATTTTTCCTATTGCTTTTACGGTATATTCCTTAACATCAGACGCAACCTCTTCGTTTTCGGTTAAAGAAATATCAAAACTATTGTAATTTTGCTCTACAGGTAGTTTTATATCCTCTTCCGCCTCCTCGTTGTTATCAAGGTTGTCACAGGCGTTTGCGTTCTCATTTTCCGCCGATTTTGCCATTTCATTTTGCTGTCGAGCCTTTAAAAGCCTGTTACTAAGCACAGCAATATCATTTTCTCTGTCGGCAAGAGTGTTTTTAAGCTCTGCTATCACTTTATCTGCCTCAAAAAGCTTCTCTGTAAGAAGTTCATTTTGCCTTATAAGCTGTCTCTTTCTCATAAAGGTTCTCCTATTCATAAACTTATTAACAATAAACACAACAAGCAGAACAAAGGCAATACCTAAAGCACTGCCAAGGCTGTCGGTAAGCATATCGGTAAGCTGACAGCTTCTGCCTGGTACATATTTCTGATGATACTCGTCCGACACTGCAAAAAGAATACAGAAAATCTGAGAAATCAAAAATCTTAAGAAACCACTGATTTCATAGGTGCAGATAAATGCCGAAACGGAACTTCCAAGGGCAAAGAATATAGTAAGATGTGCAAAGCTCCGTACAATATGTTGCAGTGACTCTACAACTACGCTCATTTCCTCTCCCTTTTGAAGAAACGGAAAAAGCGTAACTATTTTTTCAATAATGCCTCCACTGACTGCACTTGACTCTTTAGCACTCTGAGAGGAAAACTCAAAAATTAAAGCCATTATAGAAATGGTGGTTATAAAAAACAACACCCGAAACAGTATATTAAGTTTCGGGTGTCTTGCTATAAAGTTATCCATTATTTATCGAAAGAATAGTTAAGAGGATTGCGCTTAACATCATTTTCTATAATTTCATAATGGAGATGGTAACCTGTAGACCAACCGGTAGAGCCAACATAACCGATAATCTGCCCTTTCTTCACATTAGCACCATTACTTACAATAGCTTTAGACATATGAGCGTAAAGAGTTTTGTAGGTTTTACCGTTAGAGCTGTTTTTACCGTGGTCAATAGCTACATAATTTCCGTAACCGCCACCGCAACCACAAGATTTTGATTTACCGTAGTTATGGTCACAGCCGTTTTTTGAAATATAAACGATACCGTCAGCTGAAGCGCGAATAGGCTTTCCAGTGATTCCGCCACCTGCAACATCAATTCCTGAATGTTTGCCTTTATGAACATTATCATTACTTTTCCAACCGGCAGAGATATAATAGTGACCTTCTACAGGCCATGTAAATCCACCGCTAAAGGAAATGTTTTTATTTCCCGAGCTACCTTGATTAATCTGCTTAGCGGTATCTTCCATAATCTTTTGTGCAGCAGAAATATCGCTGTTCAAATCGGTTATAATCGCATTAACCTCTTTAACATCACTATCCAGTTCCTTTTTCTGTGCAGTAAGCTTGCTCTTCTCCGCATTCTGCTCATCAACCAAAACTTTAATTTCAGCCTGCTGTTCCTTTATAACAGCAACAGCCTCGTTAATCTTATTAATAAGTTCGGTATCTCTTGCCGAAAGATTAGAAGTCATTTCAGCAAGAATAAGAAACTCGGAAAAATTCTCAGCTCCGAGAAGAATCTGAATATTACTCTGAGTACCACTCATATAAATAGCACGAATACGTTTTCTGAACTGCTCCTTATCAGACTCCATCTGAGCGTTTTTAGCATCAATCTCAGCCTGAGCAGAGGCAATTTTGCGGTTAAGAGAGGCAATCTTGCTATTACATTCGTTAATAAGAGCCTGTAAAGAAGAAATTTTTTCATCTAAAGCCTTCTTGATTTTATCCTGACTCGCCTTTTTTGACTTAGCATCAGCAAGGTCTTTTTTTGCTTGGTTATACTTCTCCTGTGCCGTACTTGCAGCACTTACCTCAATAGTTTGAGGCGCAACAGCTACAGAGGCAAAAAGAACCACACAGCAAATAACAGCTATTATTTTTACAATTGTTGATTTCATAAAAACTCCTTAAAAAGCGGCAAATTCGCTGCCTTCACGCTTTAGGTACTTGCTTATCATAATAAGACTTCCCACAGTACCTGCAAGTACACCAATTGCAGCAAAAATACCCAGCAGCATAAGAGCCTGAGAAGAATAGGTTATAAGCTCAAATGTACCTGCATTTGAAAGAATTGCCTCAGCAGCAACCCTATAGCAGCAGTAAAGCAGACCTTCGGAAATAACAGCAGAAACAAGACCTATAGCAATACCCTCAACAACAAAGGGAAAGCGTATAAAGCCGTCTGTTGCACCTACAGCCTTCATAATGCTTATTTCAAGCTTACGGTTATACATAGTAACACGGATTGTGTTGGATACGATAACAAGAGAAATTATAAGAAGAATTGAAATTATCGCAATACCTGCAATAAAGATACCATTCTTAATAGAGGTAATGGTCTGTGCCAAATCATTCTGAGCCTGAATAGCATTAACGCCCTTGACATTTCTGATTTTTTCAAGAGTTTGGTCGAATAATTCAAGGTCAACCATTGTCACTCTGGCACCGTCAGAAAGAGGATTATCCTCCCCTTCCAGTGTTTCCATAGCAGCATCGGCATTCTGATTCATATTCTTCTTTGTAATCTCCAGTGCCTCTTCCTTAGAAACATACTGAACATCAGCAATATTATTAATTGCTTTAATCTCTTCACAAACAGCCTTTGCTTCCTCACTGTTATGAATAAGATACATTTCATCACATATACCGTTATCGTCAAGCTCAGTTCCCTCGGGGGCTGTTCTTCCATTAAGGTCATAACGGGCAGCGTTATAGTCATCAAAGAAAACCATAACGACATTCTGCTGTTCAAGATTACCTATAATTTTGGTAACATTCATTGAAAGCAGAACAGCAAGACCGATAAGCACCATACAGGCAACAAGCACACCTATTGACGAAATTGTCATAAGGCGGTTTACCCATACGTTCTTAAGGCCTTCCTTGGTAAGATATTTAACACTACTAAGCTTCATTTATCTTACCTCCTGTATTATTGGCAACTATTTTACCCTGGTCAAGCATTATAACTCTGTGACCGAAATCACGCACAAGATTATGGTCATGGGTAACCATTATAATAGTTGTACCTCTTTTATTAATCTCTGTAAGGAGAGTAACTATTTCATAAGACATATTGGGGTCAACGTTACCTGTAGGCTCGTCCGCAATAATAATTTCGGGATTATTAACAAGAGCTCTGGCAAGACCTACACGCTGTTGCTCACCGCCTGAGAGCTGATTAGGCATAGAACGTGCCTTATCACCAAGTCCCACAAGAGAAAGAGCTTTTGAAACCTGAATTCTTATATCTCTGCTTTGAGCACCTGTAACATGCATTGCAAAAGCAACATTTTCAAACACCGTCATATTTGGGATAAGTCTGAAATCCTGAAACACAATACCCATTGTTCTTCTGAGTAAGGGAACCTGATTATGACGGATTTTATTAAGGTTGAAGCCGTTTACATTGATAATACCTGTGTTTGATTTCTCCTCACGCATTATAAGCTTCATAAAGGTACTTTTACCTGCACCCGAAGAACCAACCACAAACACAAATTCGCCGCTGTTTATGGTTATGTTAACATCACTAAGCGCATGAGTACCTGTCTGATAGATTTTTGAAACACCCTTAAATTCAATAGCAGGTTTAGTCACACTAAAACCCGACTGAATCTCTGACATAAATTTACCAACTTTCTGATATTAATACTTTATAGGGTTAGATTTAAGATACTTGTTTACCATAAGAGCAATCTTGAAAACAATAGCATGGTCGAATTCTCTAAGATCAAGACCTGTAATCTTCTTGATTTTCTCAAGACGATAAACCAGTGTATTACGGTGAACAAAGAGCTTGCGGGAGGTCTCGGAAACATTCAGGTTATTCTCAAAGAATTTCTGAATAGTAAAGAGGGTTTCCTGGTCAAGACTCTCAATTGAACCGCGTTTGAATACTTCCCTTAAAAATGATTCGCAAAGGGTTGTAGGAAGCTGATAAATAAGACGTGCAATACCCAAACTGTTATAACAAACAATAGTCTTATCTGTATCAAATACCTTTCCTACCTCAAGAGCTGCCTGAGCTTCCTTAAAGGAACGGGCAAGGTCTTTAAGGTTATCAACGGTAGTGCCCACACCAATATTCGCATGAGCATAGAATTCACCTGTAAGGGTATCGGCAATAGTAGTAGCAAGTTTTTCAATATCTCTTGACTCAATACCGGGCTTGGTTTCCTTAACAAGAGCGATATCGGTTTCATTGATATTAACAACAAAGTCCTTTGCTTTATCGGGGAAAAGGTTCTGAATAACATCATAAACAGAAACGTCCCCGGGGTCATTTACGCGAATCAGAATAACTGTACGCATAACATCGGAATTAAAGTAAAGTTCTCTCGCCTTTAAATAAATATCCCCTGGCAAAATGTTATCAAGAATTATGTTCTTAATAAAGTTTCCTCTATCATATTTTTCATCATAATAAAACTTAATGTTCATAAAAGCAACAGCAATAACGGAGCAGTATTTTTCTGCAAGTAAATCGTCGCCTTCAACAAATACAATATAGTCATTATTTTGATTGGGGTTAACTGACTTAAAGGTATAGCCCTGAGCTTTTACAACATCGTTTCCAACAGGAATTTCTGTGGATAGGTTCAAGGCTTCACCGATTTTACCAAGCTCACTGCAAGCGATAATAATATTGTTTTCGTCAAGCACTCCAAAAGGCTTATCTATAGAATCCTTCATCTGATGGATTACTCCCTGAAATAAGCGATTTGACATATTAAACATCCCCTTCTGAAAAAATAATTATTCACACTACCATTCTACACAAAAACGAGCAATAATTCAAGAGGTAATTTCAAAAAAGTTACAAAATTATTACAAAATCGCAAAAAGCATCAAAGCTTAAATACAAATAAAAAGAAAAAAGAGCCAAAAGGCTCTTTTTCTGTATAAATATTAGTTGGTAATAGTCTTTTCTGTATCCTTATCAAAGAGATGAATCTTTTCAGGTTCAATAGCAATTTTTATAATATCACCTGGACGAGCGGTATTGGTAGGAGCAACACGAGCGTTGATTGCATGGGTTTCACAATCCATATAAAGATAGGTTTCTGCACCCATAAGCTCGGTTACTTCAACCTTAGCCTCTACAACACCGTCAGAATAGGTTACAAGAAGGTCTTCTTCGTTATGAACATTTTCAGGACGGATACCCATAATAACTTCCTTGCCAACATAAGCTTCAAGGCAGTTATCCTTGTTCTTGCTCTCAGGTAGCGGAATCTTGAATTTAACACCTGCGCGAGTCTTGGTATCTTCACTTCCGAACTCAACAAAGTATTTGTCGCCTTCTTTAAGAAGCTTAGAATCGATAAAGTTCATCTGAGGAGAACCGATAAAGCCTGCAACGAAAAGATTGCAAGGATAGAGATAAAGGTTCTGGGGGGTATCAACCTGCTGAACAAGACCACTCTTCATAACAACTATTCTGGTACCCATTGTCATAGCTTCGGTCTGGTCATGGGTAACGTAGATAAAGGTTGTACCCAATCTCTGATGAAGCTTGGAAATTTCGGTACGCATCTGTGCACGAAGCTTAGCATCAAGGTTGGAAAGAGGTTCGTCAAGAAGGAATACCTTAGGCTCACGAACGATTGCACGACCTAAAGCAACACGCTGACGCTGACCACCGGAGAGAGCCTTTGGCTTTCTCTCAAGAAGATGTTCAATATCAAGGATACGAGCAGCCTCTTCAACACGACGACGAATCTCGTCCTTGGATGTTTTACGAAGTTTAAGACCGAATGCCATATTATCAAAAACAGACATATGAGGATAAAGAGCGTAGTTCTGGAAAACCATCGCAATATCACGATCTTTAGGAGCAACGTCATTTACCAAACGGTCGCCGATGTATACTTCACCATCGGAAATTTCTTCAAGACCAGCAACCATTCGAAGAGTAGTAGACTTACCACAACCTGAAGGACCAACGAGAATGATAAACTCCTTGTCCTTAATTTCAAGGTTGAAGTCAGAAACAGCTACTACACCACCTGGGTATTTTTTGTAAACGTTGCGAAGTGATAAGCTTGCCATTATTTGTGACCTCCTAAAAATGTAAACATTTTATTACTAAGTTATTATACCAAATGCTTTTTAAAATTACTATAGTTAAAATAGAAAATCTTAACAAAGGTATTTTGGCTATATTGCATAAGAAATTAAGAATTTGTTAACTATCAATAAGATTTTCGGGGGTTATTTCAACAAAGTCCCCTTCCGAAAGGCTGTCAGGAAGTGTGTAATTTCCCATTCTTTCTCTGTGCAAATCGTTCACACCTATATTATAGACACCGAACATTCTTTTAATCTGATGATACTTCCCCTGGGTGAGAATAACCCTTGCCTTATTATCATCAAGTTTTTGGCAAACAGCAGGTTTACATTCACTGCCGTCATAAAGAGTAACACCCTTTTTAAAGCCATCTATAACTTCTTCGGTAACATCAGCATCCAGTGTTACTATATAAGATTTTTCTATATGGTGTTTAGGGCTTGTAATTCTGTGGGCAAATTCTCCGTCATCGGTGAGAAGCACAAGTCCCGTAGAATCCTTATCAAGTCTGCCTGCAGGGAATATATTTCTTTTAGAATATTTTTCAGGAAGAAGGTCAACTACGGTTTTACAGCTTTTATCCTCACTGGCAGAAAGCACACCCTTTGGCTTATTCATAGCAATATAAACATATTTCTGAAAGTGAACTGCCTGTCCGTCAAGGCATATACTGTCGTTTTCCTCCACCTTAAAATCAGGCTGACAAACCGTAATGCCGTTTACACTGCACTGTCCCTTAAATATCATTTTTCTGATTTCACTTCTGCTATAAAGCGTCTCATTGGAAATATATTTATCAAGTCTTATTTTACCCATTTTTTCTCACTTTCAAAGGATAAATTTTATTATCTTTCATATTAAAGCAATCCGCACAAATAAGTCTGTCCTCAAATTCTATTAAATGCACTATGTCATAACTGAAAAAATATGTATAGAGCATTACCTCTTCACCCTTATATTCAGATATACCATATCCGCCCTTTTCCATTATGTCAGTATACTGCTCAAAGCTTTCTGAAAATCCGAGAGGTAATATAACGCTTTTACTTTCCTGCAGGTCAGGAGAATTAAAGCCCATAGAAGAAAGATATGAAATTCTTGCCGACTCACTGCTCAGATGTATATTTGACTGCTGTACCGACACACAGGAAAACATAGCAAAGCATACAAGCATAGTCACACACAGCATCAAAGCATAGCTTTTTGTAATCGAAAAATAAATCTTCATTGTTTCACCCATAATTATTTTATGAAGCGAAAGAATAAAATATTAATCAATCAATAATACAAACGCTATGGGCAGAAATACCCAGCAGTTCACCGGTAAAGCCAAGTCCCTCTTCGGTAGTGGCTTTAATGCTTACCTGTTCTTCATCAATAAGAAGAAGACAGGCGACGGTTTTTCTCATATCAGCAATATAAGGAGCAAGCTTTGGCTTCTGAGCTATAACCGTTGCATCAATATTAATAATTTTATAACCCTTTTCATAAAGGACAGAGCCAACCTCTTTAAGTAAAATTTTACTGTCAATCCCCTTATATTTATCATCATTATCGGGGAAAAGATGTCCTATGTCACCAAGAGCTGCAGCGCCAAGCAGTGCATCACAAATAGCGTGAAGCAGAACATCAGCATCGGAATGACCCAATAGTCCTTTTTCATAAGGGATATTAATTCCTCCTAAAAACAAGGGTCTATCAGGGGTAAAGCGATGAACATCATATCCGTGACCTATTCGCATTTTTCTCCCTCCGTTAAAATAAAATGGGCAAGTTTAAGATCATAAGGAGTAGTGATTTTAAAATTACTCTCCTCTCCCTCAATAATAACCGTATTATAACCTGCCGCTTCCATAACAGAGGCATCATCAGTAAAAACCGATTTATCCTCACATTCTGTCAGCAGTTTTTTATAGATACCGAAGTTAAGTGCCTGTGGAGTTTGCACAGCAATAAGCTTACTTCTGTCAGCGGTGGTTACTGTTCCATCATCCTCAATTTTCACAGTATCCTTAACTCTTATTCCGCAAACAGCGCAATCCTCAGTAAGTGCCGCCTTTGCCATTTTTTCAATAAGAACATCACTAACAAATGGTCTTGCACCGTCGTGAACAAGCACACCCTTCGCCTCTTTTATACAGTCAAGTCCACAAAGCACAGAGGAAAGACGGTCACTGCCGCCCTTTACAACATTTGACATTTTGCTTATCATATAATTATTTTTTATATGCTGTATATCGGCAATGTTTTCTTCCTTTGTTACTACGATAATTTCACTTATAAAGGAGCTTCTTTCAAAGGCAAGCATAGTTCTTGCAACAACAGGAATACCGCAAAGCAGAGAAAACATCTTATTTATTCCGCCCATACGGGAAGAAGAACCCGCAGCAACAATTATAACGGGGACTCCCCTGTTTTCAGTGTTATCAATGCTATACTCAATAGCAAATTTCGTTTCAGGCATAATACACCTCTAGCCAAAGCATTCAAACTTGAATCAGATTTTGAAACAAGTATTTTTAGCTGTGGCTTTGTTAAAATACTCGTAAATCCGTCAGGATTTACTGCGTTTTGTGCCTCGCCAATCAAAAAATCCTTTATTCACAAAATTCTCCGACCTTAAAGGAACGGTTTTTTGAGTGGATTTTGGTGAAGCGAAGCAAATAAGGCTTACGCCTATGTGCGACAATGAGCCGAAAGACACCTAAAAACCGCCCTTTAAGGCTGGTTCAAGTTTAAATGCTTTGGCTATACAAAAAGCACCTGATCAGGTGCTTTTTAGTTTTTATTCTTCTTCAGAGTCCTCTTCTAAATCGAACTCAAGATTAGTACCGCAATTCGGACAGGTCATACCCTCGTCCTCAAGCATTTTGTCGTCAATATAAATCACATCGTGACAGTTAGGACACTCAACCTCATAAAGCTCGTCGTCATCCTCATCATCACAACCACAGCAACACTCACACTCGTCCTCTTCGTCCTCATACTCTTCATAGACAAAGTCTTCAAGCTCAGCCAAATCCTCGTCAACAGCATTAATCTGCTCAGCAAGTTCGGCACAGGCATCCTGTGTATCCTCAATATCAACAGCAATATCACTTAAAAGGTCAACGATAGCAGCAAGAACCTTACCTTCTTTGGTAGAGTCATCAATGCTAAGGCCCTCTGCAAGACCTTTAATGTATGCAGCTTTTTCAGCAATAGTCATCATATTTAATACCTCTTATGCTCTTTCCATATATTCACCGGTACGGGTGTCAATACGAATCATATCTCCCTCATTAATAAAGAGAGGTACACGAATTTCAGCACCTGTTTCCAGAGTAGCGGGCTTTGTAGCATTGGTAGCGGTATCACCCTTAAATCCGGGCTCTGTTTCGGTTACCTGAAGCTCAACAAAGGTAGGAGGCTCCATACCGAATACCTTTCCCTTATAAGAAAGGATTTTGCATACCATACTTTCCTTAACGAACTTAAAGCCGTCACCAAGTTCAGACTCATTAATAGGAACAAGCTCATAGGACTCAGGATCCATAAAGTAGTAAAGACCGCCATCATTATAGGAATACTCCATATCCTTACGCTCAACAAAAGCGGTGGGGAACTTAGCACTGGGGTTATAGCTCTTTTCAATGATAGCTCCTGTAATTACATTTCTTGTTTTGGTTCTAACGAAAGCAGCGCCCTTACCGGGTTTTACATGCTGGAATTCAACAACCTGAAGCACGTTACCGTCTTCTTCAAAAGTTACGCCGTTTCTGAAATCGCCTGCTGTTACCATAATAAATTTCCTCCAGATATATCATAATTAATCTTCTAAAGAATTATAAGCTTTTTTTCGCATTTTGTCAAGTTTTCGTTAACATTTCTTCCCACAACAATCATATCTTCTATTCTTACACCGAATTTTGAGGGCAAATATACCCCCGGTTCAACGGTTACAACCTGATTTTCAAGAAGAGCCTCGTTGTTTCTCTGGCTTAAGGTGGGGTATTCGTGAATGTCAAGTCCCACACCGTGACCTGTACTGTGATTAAAGTTTCCTGCAAAGCCTTTATGAGTTATTATATCCCTTGCCTGTGCATCTACGCTTTTACAGTCCACACCAACACCGATTTTTTTAATTGCCGCATTCTGAGCTTTAAGAACAAGGTTGTATATTTCCTGCATTTCATCACTGGCATAGCCCACAGCCACCGTTCTTGTCATATCACTGTGGTAGCCGTTTACAACAGCACCGAAATCAAGGGTTAAAAAGTCACCCTTTTTAAGAAGTCTTTCGGTAGGCACACCATGAGGCAGAGCCGAGTTTTCTCCCGATACAGCAATGGTTTCAAAGGAAACGCCCTCACTTCCCATTTTCTGCATCTGATAGTCAAGCTCCAGAGCAATCTCCCTTTCGCTTATCCCCTCTTTTATAATATCAAGAACATTAAAATATGCCCTTTCTGCAATACGCTGAGCCGAGATAATATTCTCTATTTCAAATCTTTCCTTAACACTTCTGCTTTTTAAAAGATAAGTACTAAGCTCTTCACTTGGCAGAATGTTACAGTGAAGTACATTTTTCAAACTACCGAGAAAGCCGACAGTTATCTCTGTTTCGGTATAAAGGGTGTCTATTTTAAAGCGTTTAAGCAAATCTCCAAGCTGTTTGGAAAGACGCTCAAGAAGAACAACCTTTATATCGCTACAGGCGGTTTGCTTTGCCGCCTCAAAATATCTGCCGTCCACAAAAAGAAAATTACCCAGTGAGCAGATAAGCAGATAACCCAGAGAGGATTTAAAACCGCTTAAATACCGTCTGTTTGTTTCTGTACAAATTAGCACTGCACTGTTTGAAGATATAAATTTATCAAGATTAAGCATTGTTTTTATCCTAACGAATTATAATATTTTTTCATTGAAAGAGCATCCTCTGCCTGTGTACCTGCCGATTCACAAACGAAAATCGGGGATAAATTCTTTTTATAAACAAGCTCAAGCAGTGGCTCAAAGTCGGGGCCGTAAACCGTATCCTCAAAGGTTAAATGCCGTTTTTCTCCACCCGATGTATACTCAATCTTTGAAAAATGGGAATGGAAAACCTTAAGCCTATCACTTCCAAGCTCATTTTCTATAGTATCGAGAATTTTTTCAAAATCCTCTTTTCCCTTAATCTCACCAAGAGTTCTTGCATTAAGGTGGCCGAAATCAATACAGGGAATTATGCTTTCATCAATTTTACAAAGAGCTATAACCTCGTCTAAGGTTCCAAGCTGATTTATTTTTCCCATAGTTTCAGGACAAATATGAATATGTGAAAGATTTTCTTCCTTTAAAGCTTTAAGGGCAAGCTTCATCGTATCACTTGCAAGGGAAAGAGCCTCTTCCCTGCTTATTTTACCGCAAGAGCCGGTATGAACGATAATACGGTCGCCGCCCATAGCATTGACTGCTCTTGCACTCTGTAAAATATAGTTTACGGAATTAAGGCGTTTTTCCTCCTCCACAGAGGACATAGATATATAGTACGGAGCGTGAAGGGACAGGCTTATTCCCTGCTGTGAGGCAATTTTTCCGAATTTCTCAGCCTTTTCATTAGATATATTAACACCTCTGCCACACTGATATTCAAAATGGTCAAGTCCCATTTTAACAAGATACTCAGGCACCTGCTCACTGTGCCTATAGCCCATAGCGGCAAAGCTTTCAGAATTTCCTGCAGGACCGAATTTAGCAGCCATATCCGTTCTCCACCTTCATTTTTTTAAGTAAAATTTTTTCAAGCTTTCGTCTTATTTTAAAGCTCAATTTATCCTCAGGCAAAATAAGGTCGGTCATTATTGTAGTTATACCGAAAAGCCGTCCACCAAGCACATCAGTAAACATCTGGTCACCTACAATAGCTATTTCCCGTTTTTTTATTGCCAGTCTTTTTTTAGCCTTCATATAACCAAATGGCAAGGGCTTAAGTCCGAGAGAGCAAAAATCAAGACCGATTTTCTCAGCAAAGGGCTTTACCCTTTTTTCTTTAGAATTAGAAAGAATAAGCAGTTTTATGCCGTCACTGTGCATACTCTTTATCCAGTCCTCAAGACCGTCAACAAGCTCCATACCGTGATGGGTTGACAGAGTGTTATCCACATCAAGTATTAAAGCCTTGATGTTCTTTTTTAACAGCATATCGGCAGTAATATCCGTTATTCTGTGTATTTTAATGTTTGGTTTAAACATAGCATTCTCCAAAAACAAAAGCAGCTGATAATTCAGCTGCTTTTTCTCTTTAAGTATCACTTATTAGCGGAACTTACGCTTACGTGCAGCTTCCGACTTTTTCTTACGCTTTACAGAAGGCTTTTCATAATGCTCTCTCTTACGAACTTCCTGAATTACGCCGTCCTTAGCAGTCTGACGCTTAAAACGTCTTAAAGCATTATCAAGTGATTCATTTTCTTTTAATCGAACCTGACTCATTAATACATTCCCTCCCTCCGCATTTTTGCAGGGGTAATATTTACAACGACAATTATACTATAAACCCTCACCCATTGTCAAGTGTTTTTTATTTAAAAAAAGTTTATTTGTGCAACAGATGGAAGGTTGGGAAAGGATAAATAATGTTATTTATACAGAGGCATACGGAAAAGTCAGAGGTTGGATAAGGAAAAATCAATAACTATGTAGATATTATGTAGATATTATGTAGATATTATGTAGATATAAAAAACCTTTATTTATAAGGCTTTAGATAGATTTCTCTACATTCTCAACATAAAATATAGAAACTTTTTATAAAATATATTTTTTTAAAAAAAGAAAAATAATAGAAAGTTTTAGAAAAGAATGTTGTGTTGTTACAACTTCCCCTAACCCCTAGTCCCTAACCCCTAGTCCCTAGTCCCTAAATCCTAGTCCCTAGTCCCTCAAAATCAAACTCAGGAACATAGGTTTTATCTGCACTGCTTCTTTCCTGAACAAAAACATTTTCAAGGTTCTTTTCCATTACATAGGACAGCACCTTTTCGTATTCCCTTTTTGTGATTTTTCGGTTTATTTCGCTGTACTGCTCTGCTTTGCCTGTGGGAAAATACTGTGACATTATACTGAGATACGCTTTTGGAGTGTTTTCACTTACCCAGTCAATTACCCTTATAGCCTCATTGGTGGCAAGGGGCAGACACAGATGCCGTATAATCAGTCCCTTTTGCATTATTCCCTGACTGTCAAAAACACTCTCACTGCATAGCTTATATGCCGTCTTTATGCTCTTTTCTGCATATTCAAAATAATTTTCAGCCTTACTGTATTTAAGGGCTTTTTCATCGCTTATATACTTTAAATCCATAAGGTATATATCAAAAATATCCTCTTTTATCACTTGGGGCAAATCATATCCCCCGCTGTTATACACAAGAGGAATTTTCGGTCTATAGATAGAAAGAGCCTCTTTTATAGCCCATATAAAATGGGTGGGATTAACAAGGTTTATATTGTGTGCGCCCTTTTGTTCAAGCTCTCTGAATATTTCGGACAGTCTTTGCGGTGTTATTAGTACACCCTTTTTCAAGTGGCTTATTTCATAGTTCTGACAGTAAACACAGGAAAGCGGACAACCGCTGAAAAAGATGGTACCCGAACCGTTTTTTCCGCTTATACAGGGTTCCTCACCAAAGTGCAGAGCCGCTCTTGCCACAACGGGAAAAAGCGGCATACCGCAGTAGCCGCCTTGATTTGTTTCTTCACTTCTTATTTTATTGCACTGTCTTGGACACATCCTGCACAGCATTTTCATCTTTCTTTTCTACCGCCTTGATATCAACGATTTTCTTCTTCACTATAAGGTCATCGTATGTCTTTTTAAAGGACACTCTGCCGATAAAGGTACGCCTACAGTCAATACACCTGAAATTCGCCGAAAACCAACCGTTACGGTATTTAAAGCCTGTGATACACTTAGCCACTTCACCGCATTTATCACATTTAAAAACAAGGTTTTCAGCCTTTATATTATCGTCCTTTAAATTAGAAAGTGTATAGGATTTAAAGGCAAGGCGTCTGAAAAATTCCGGATTGGTGGCATCCTTTATATAGTTCTGCATTTTATCGGTATTATAAAAGCGTTTCAGCAGAGCAACCGACAAAAGACAGTCATCCTTTGCCCTGTGCAGTTCAAGTCCCTCGCTGGATATTGAAAGCATTGCTGCTGCATTTGAAAGTGAAATCTGTGATTTCAGCTCATACCCCACACTTCTCATTTCATTCTGAACATAGCTTTGAAGGTCGGCATATTTTTCAATACGGAATTTTGTAGAGGGGGTAAGAAGATAACGGCAGTTTTCAATAATAGTATAAAGGTCGGAGGTACTCCAGGTCATAGTAAGGGTGTTTTTCCCTGCCCATTCATTATACTGCTCTACAGCCTCGCTCAGAGGCACTCCTGCCCTCATCATATCATTAGTTATCCCCGTTAGCTCAACAAAACGCTTGGTAAGCTTTTTAGAGAGTCTGCTTTTAACCGTTACCGAAAAGGTATCTATTATCTCACAAGCAGTATCAAGCTTTACAGCGCCAATCTGAATAATCTGATTAACAAAACGCTGATGCTTTACACTGTATGCGCTGTCCCATTCCAAATCAAGAATTATAATATTCATCAGTGTTTATTTCTCGATTCTGCCTTCATTCTGAGTTCTTTATTTAAAATTCTCTTTCTCAGACGAATGCTTTTTGGTGTAATCTCCACAAGCTCGTCATTCTTGATAAACTCAAGTGACTGCTCAAGGCTCATTACTGAGGGGGGAACAAGACGAAGTGCATCATCACTTCCTGCAGCTCTTGTATTGGTAAGCTGTTTTTTCTTGCAGACATTACATACAATATCTTCATTTTTTGGGTTTTCGCCGATTATCATACCCTCATAAACAGGCACACCTGCACCTATAAACAGTCTGCCTCTGCTTTGGGTATTAAAAAGGCCGTAGCCTGTAGTTTCTCCGTTTTCGTGAACGATAATAGAACCTGTGCTTCTCTGCTCAATATCGCCCTTATACTCCTCATAACCGCTGAAAACGTGACTCATTATACCGTTTCCGTTGGTATCGGTCATAAACTGACTTCTATAGCCCAGAAGTCCTCTTGCAGGTATAAGGAATTCAAGATGGGAGGTACCGCCCTGTCTGGTTCCCATATTTTTAATTTCTGCCTTTCGTGAGCCAAGTCTTTCCATAACAGAGCCGACATACTCCTCAGGAACCTCAATCATAAGCAGTTCAATAGGCTCAAGAAGTACACCGTTTTCGTGTTTATAAATAACCTCAGGAGGAGAAACCTGAAATTCATAGCCCTGTCTTCTCATAGTTTCAATAAGGATAGACAGATGAAGCTCACCTCTGCCCGACACCTTAAAGGTATCAGCCGAATCGGTTTCCTCAACCCTCAGACTTACATTTGTTTCAACCTCTTTAAAAAGGCGGTCACGCAGATTTCGGGAGGTGACGAATTTACCCTCTTTACCTGCAAAGGGGGAATTATTTACCATAAAGTTCATTGAAAGTGTAGGCTCGTCAATTTTTACAAAGGGCAGAGGCTCAACGCAGTTGGGAGAACAGGCAGTCTCTCCAATATTCAGGTCATTTAGCCCTGCTACCTGAATAAGCTCACCGACACAAGCCTCTTCCACTTCGGTTCTTTTAAGACCCTCTATAACAAAAAGCTTACCTATTTTCACATTGCTGACTGAACCGTCAATATGGCTGAGTACAACATTTTGTCCGTTTTTAACCTTACCTCTTTGAACTCTGCCGACACCGATTCTACCTAAATATTCATCATATTCAATATTGGAAAAAAGTATCTGAAGAGGTGCATTTTCGTCCCCCTCGGGTGCATCAATTTCCTTTATAATAGTATCAAAAAGAGGTTTTAAATTTTCTCCCGGAGTTTCATCAAAGGAAGCATATCCGTCCCTGCCCGATGCATAAACAACAGGAAATTCTATCTGCTCATCATCAGCTCCAAGCTCAATAAACAAATCAAGAACCTCATCAACCACCTCGGCCGGTCTTGCCATAGGTCTGTCGATTTTATTAACCACAACCACAGCCTTTTTACCTAAAGCCAAAGCCTTTTTAAGCACAAAACGGGTCTGAGGCATACAGCCCTCAAAGGCATCAACAAGAAGCAGAACGCCGTCAACCATCATAAGAATACGCTCAACCTCACCGCCGAAATCAGCGTGTCCGGGGGTGTCAACAATATTAATTTTAATTCCGTTATAGTGTACGCTTGTGGTTTTTGAAAGAATGGTAATGCCTCTTTCTTTTTCAAGGTCATTAGAGTCCATTACTCTTTCGTCTACCTGTTCGTTACTTCTGAATGTACCGCTTTGTTTTAAAAGCTGGTCTACAAGAGTGGTTTTACCGTGGTCAACATGAGCAATAATTGCTATATTTCTGAGATTTTCAATTTTTGACATTTTTATACTTCCCTTAAATCAATCTAACTAAATAATTATAACACAAATATACCGAATGTCAATTAACAGTATTTACAGGACTTCCGCTGAGAAAGCTTTCTATATTTTTCTCTACTACACCCATAAGTCTTTTTCTTGTTTCAAGACTTGCCCAAGCAATATGAGGGGTAATAATGCAGTTATCTACATTAAGCAAGGGGCAGTTTTCATCCATAGGCTCTTTTCTTAATACATCAAGTCCTGCTCCCATCAGCTTACCCGAAACAAGTGCATCCCTTAAAGCCTCTTCATCCACAAGACCGCCTCTTGCAGTATTAATAAACACAGCCCTTTCCTTCATTTTTTCAAAAGAGTGTCGGTTCATTAAGGTGTCGCTTTCCTTGTTAAGAGGGCAGTGAAGTGAAACAATATCACTTCTCCTCAGCAGTTCTTCAAAACTCACCTGTTCCACCCTGTTATCCTCGGTTTTACTTCTCTTATATACAAGCACCTTCATACCAAAGGCAAGGGCAATATCGGCAACTCGGCTTCCTATACTGCCAAGACCCACAAGTCCAATAGTTTTTCCCGATAATTCAAACAGAGGAATGGGGAAATAGGAAAAGGTACGGCTTTTCACCCAATCTCCCTGCTTAACGGTTTTATTATAGTCAGATGTTCTACAGGCAAGAGAGAGGATAAGAGCAAAGGTATGCTGAGCAACAGCCTCGGCGGAATAATCAGGAACATTGCATACGGTTATTCCCTTTTCACCTGCAGCTTCAAGGTCAATATTATTAAATCCGGTAGCAAAAAGACCGATATAACGAAGTTTTTGTGCATAGCCTAAAGCTTCTCTTGTAATCTGAGTTTTATTACATAGAAGAATATCAGCATCCTTTATACGCTCTTTAAGTTCTTCTTCATTTGTAAGCTCGTATATTTCCACTTTACCAAAACGATTAAATACGTCAAAGGAAATATCACCGCTTGTAACGGTGGAAGCATCGGTTATTACTATTTTCATAATTTTGCCTCACATATTTATTAATACACTAATTTTATAATATAACCCCTTTAAAGTCAAGAAGTCAAAAGTAAAAGCCTGAGAAACTCAGGCTTTTAAATGGTTTAAATTGCTCCTGCTAATGTAAGCTTTAGTATTGCAAGGTCGGTTGTTCCAACCTTTCCGTCACAATCAATATCAGCAGCGGTCAATCCGTCTTCATCAAGCTCATTAGCTCCTGCAAGATAAAGCTTAAGGTTAGCAAGGTCGGTGGTGCCGACTTTTCCGTCACCGTCAACGTCACCTGTTATACAGGCTTTCAGAGATACTGTTATATCCCTTCCTAAAATCCATACATAGCACTCCTCAGGCTCGCCGTTTTTATCATAGGTCATTTCGATATAGTATTCAAGCAAACCGTTTTCGGTGTTTGCAATACCCATACAGCCCATAGAGTCAAAATCGTTATACCAGATGTTTTCAAGCACCAAGCTATCGGTTGTACCATCATTATATGTAACCTTAACAAGCATATCTTCTCCTGTATAGGAAAGGTTATCAAGCTCTACGTCGATTATCTTTTCATCGATAAAGGTTATAAAATCACAATCTGCGTAAACATCAAGAACGGAAAATCTATATGCCTCATTATCGTTTTCGTCATAATATGTATCAATGAAAATCTTTAAATCGTCTGCAGGTATATAACGCCGATAGTAACTGCTATACTCATTAGCAACATTTACAATGGTATCTTCCATAATTTCAACCATTTTGCTTGTACCATCGGTAAATTCTATCAGAAGTATTGTACCGATAAAGTCAGGCATAAAGCCTTGTTTATATTCGGTTTTAACAGGCTCCTGATAAATAGTCAGTGAAGCAACAGGGCTTTTTGCAAGGGTAACGTTATAGGTATCACTTGCGCCCTTATAGTTTATTGTCACTTGGGTGTTTCCAACCTGTGCTGCTTCTCCATATCCAAAATCGAAACCAATAACATAGCCGTTAAGAATATATTCTCCGTAGAGATAATCAAGGTCGTTATAGTCGAACTGCTCACTTGTTCCATCGGTATAATACACTGTGAACTCTATTCCGCTAAGGTCGGTGGGATAGAAATAATAGTCATCTTCTATCATATAGCCATATTCGGAATCACCATAAATATAGGTCTTTGTAGGTGCTTTATCTACAGTGATTTTCTGAACATCACTCTTTATAACCGATACGGGAACCTTTGCCGTTTTGCCGAGAATAGAAACATTTAAATAATTGTCGTCGCCAAGCTCCCAATGATTTTCATGCTGGTCCGATTCACTTTCAAACCAATATCCTTCTATACTTGTACCATAAGGTACCGTTTCGCTTGTACCGTCTGTGAAATTAACCTTAATCATTAAATCCTCAGGAATATTGTAGTAATAGTAGAAGTATCTATCATCTTCACTTTCTTCCCAGTATCCTTCAACATTTTCAAGAACTGTTATTTCACCCGAAACATATTCAATAGAAGCAACAGGATTTTTTATAACGGTTATGGGTAGAACCACGGTATGTCCAAGGTAGGTAACATAGGTTATATTGTTGCTACCTAAAACCCAAGGCTCTTCATTCTGATTGCTGTCCCAGGAAATTTCACAGCCATTTACATAATCAGAAACATAAGCATATTCATAGGTAGAATCCTTATAATCAATTCTGATTTTTGCATCATAAGGAGTATTGGCATAATAAATAAATACTTCCTTTTCTGTATCGGTTTCAGGGTCATAAACCGTTGTGTAATAGCCGTTAACATTTTCAACATACTTTCTCTTTGTACCCTTTACAAGAGTAATTTTCTTTACAGGGTTTTCCAGTATATTAAAGCTAAAGGTTGCAGGCTCGGCTGTAGCGTATTCAATAACACTATATAGATATTCACCCTCTTCTGAATATTCTTCATAAATTCTAATATAATATCCGTCAAAATATTGGTCTCTGTTATCCCAAGTCTTTGTGGTGCCGTCCTCATAAACAAACTCTAAAGCAAGACCATCATAATAAAAGCTTTCCTGACCTTCATAATAATCCATTTTATTGGGATAAGAAGTAATATTAATTTTGCTTACAGCATTAACCTTTTCTATTTTGGTATAGAAAACACCTTCATCGCTCGAACTATAAAACTGAGGTTCAAAGTAATAGGTCTGCCCCGCTGTAAGCTTATAGGTAATCTGGAAATTATTATATTCACCCGAATCATCATCACAAGCCAGCACTGTCATTTCAGAGTCATAAAGATATGCTTTTGAGTCAATTTCATCATAATTATAGGAATAGAATTTATAATGTCCATCCTTATCGGGAACGAATTTATAAACTCTTCTATAGCCGTCATCAGAGGAAATTTCCTTTTCCTCATCAACAGCTATTATATCATAATCCTTAACGGTAATGGTTTTTGTTGCAGTAAGGCCGAATTCGCTGACTGCATTAACATTAACAGTACCTGCAGAGAGAAGCTCTATTTCACCCCACTCACTTACATAAGCTACTTCGTCGTTATCTGCTGACCAGGTGATGCTTTCATTATAGCTTCCCTCAGGATAGAAGTCACAACACAAGGTATAGCTGTCGCCTACATAACCTACTCCTGAGCTTTTGACCGCCATTAAGGTTGCCATAATTGCCTTACTTGGAGTAACAGATATTGCTCCTGTCTGAGCAGGGTCTTTAAAGCTGACAGTTACAAAGAATGTTTCAGGCTCTTCTATCTTAAAGGACAAGTCGGAAATATAATAGCCCTCCATCGTATGACCATATTCACCACTTGTTCCATTGGTTTGTGAAGAAACCCGATATATATATTCGTACTCACTCTTTATACAAATATCATAATACCCTGTTTCCTCTGCCTCGAAAGTGTAGCTCACAAAGTCATACGGCTCTGTAATTTCCTTGGTATATGTAGTTCCAAGCTCGATTTCCTGTGGCTGAGCAACCCTGACAGTACAGGTATCAGTAAGACCATTTTCGCTGGTTGCGGTAATTGTAGCCACACCCTCGCCGATATACTCAACATAACCCTGATCGTTTACGGATGCAACATTTTCATCACTGCTTTCAAAGGTTACATATTCACTTAAACAGCCATAAGGCAATAACATATAATCAATTGATTCTCCACCGCCTACAGTACCCAAAAGACTTTCATCAATTTTAAGTTCATTTGCAGCAGGAGACGGAATAACAGCTATGGTATAACTGCCGTATCCATCTATTTCATAGCAATATGTGTAGAAATAATAGGTTTCACCTGCTGTATAATAAAAGGTTGCAGCAAAGTTTAATTCTTCTCCACCATCATCATTATCGGTATACCAATTGCCATTCATATCATAGATTTCACAGTAAGGGTCAACCTCACCGTTATTATAAGAATAAAAGGTATAGTATCCGTCATTCTCTGTAGTAAAACTGAAATATCCTTCCATTTCATTCATTGTACCGCTGATAACCACCTCTTGATTAAGAGAAATAGCTGTATACTCTGTATCTGTTGCAAAAACAGAAAGAGGTACACTCGCAAAAATCATTACAACGGTTAAAATCACTGCCATTATGCGTTTAATATTTTTCATTTACAGCACTCCTTTTCGGCATTATGTATAGCTTTATATTTATAGTATCATAACAATTTGTAAATTTCAACTAATTTTTTCCCATTCCCTATTCCCTATGCTACTTCGTAGGGGAGGATAATTTATCCTCCCGATTTTATTTGCTGATGTTTAAACGGGCGGATAATTTATCCGCCCCTACACCCTATTCCCTATCATAAGCTCATTTTCATAGCTGCAGACAATACTGTCTCCTGATTTTATTTCATTTGATAACAATTTTTCACTTAAGGTATCCTCAACTTTAGTCTGAATAGCTCTTCGAAGCGGTCTGGCTCCGTATATATCATCAAAGCCTACCTCAGCCATTTTCTCTTTGACAGTATCATCAAAGGTGGCAGTTATGCCGATTCTTTTAAGTCTTTTTGCAAGACCATCAAGCATTTTACCTGCTATCTCACCGATTTCCTCTTTTGAAAGCTTTGTAAATACTATTGTATCATCAACACGGTTAAGGAATTCGGGTTTAAAGGCTTTTTTTAGTTCTGACAGTACCTTTTGTGCAATATCCTTATGCTCACTCTCAGCCGAATTTTCAGCAAACCCAAAAGCCTGTTTTTTCTCGGTAATCAGTCTTGCTCCGATATTAGAGGTCATAATTATAACGGTGTTTTTAAAGTCCACCTTTCTTCCCTGTGAATCGGTAAGAACACCGTCATCAAGAATTTGCAGAAGAATATTGAAAACATCAGGGTGAGCCTTTTCAATTTCGTCAAACAGTACCACAGAGTAGGGATTTCTTCTTACCTTTTCGGTTAGCTGACCGCCCTCGTCAAAGCCAACATATCCGGGAGGAGAACCAACCATACGGGATACTGTATGCTTTTCCATATACTCGGACATATCAAGTCGTATCATTGCATTTTCACTGCCGAACATTGCCTGAGCCAAAGCCTTGCAAAGCTCGGTTTTACCTACACCCGTGGGGCCTAAGAAGATAAATGAGCCTATAGGTCTGCCCTCATCCTTAAGACCTACTCTGCCTCGTCTTATAGCCTTTGCAACAGCCGTTACTGCCTCGCTCTGACCTATTACACGTTTATGAAGCTCATCCTCAAGCTTTAAAAGTCGTTCACTTTCTTCTATAGTTAGACTTGCCACAGGAACACCCGTCCACTGAGAAACGATTTCTGCAACTGTTTCTTCTGTTACCTCAGCTACCAGACTGCTTTTTTCTTTCCATTGTTCCTTGCGTTTTTTAAGTTCATCCTTAAGAGAATTGCCCTCATCCCTGAGCTCTGCCGCCCTTTCAAAGTCCTGATTTTGTATTGCCTCGTCCTTTGCATCCTCATTATCCTTGATTTTATCCTCTATTTCTTTAAAATCCTCCGGAGTTGCAAATACTGTCAGTCTTACCTTCGAGCCTGCCTCATCAATAAGGTCAATTGCCTTATCAGGCAGAAAACGGTCGGTTATATAGCGGGATGAAAGCTCTACAGCAGCCTTTACAGCCCCGTCGGTTATCTTTACATTGTGGTGAGCCTCATACTTATCCTTAAGACCCATAAGAATATCAATACTGTCAGAAACACTCGGCTCACCAACAGTAACAGGCTGAAAACGGCGTTCAAGAGCTGCATCCTTTTCAATATTTTTACGGTATTCACTTATTGTAGTAGCACCGATTATCTGCATTTCCCCTCTTGCAAGGGAGGGCTTTAATATATTGGCGGCATCGGTGCTTCCCTCAGCACTTCCTGCTCCCATTATTGTGTGAACCTCGTCAATAAACAAGATTATATCCTTTGCTTTTTTAACCTCATCAATAATGGTTTTGATTCTTTCTTCAAAGTCGCCTCTGTATTTAGTACCTGCCACCATTCCCGTTAGGTCAAGTGTAATAACCCTTTTATCTTTCAAAATTTCAGGTATATCACCCTGTGCTATTTTTAGGGCAAGTCCCTCGGCAATTGCAGTTTTACCAACACCCGGCTCGCCAATAAGACAAGGGTTGTTTTTTGTTCTTCTGCAAAGAATCTGAATTACCCTTGTAATTTCGGTTTCTCTGCCAATAACAGGGTCAAGACGGCCCTCCTTAGCTTCTTTGGTAAGGTCGTGACCAAATTTCATAAGTGTATCGGCTTTAGAGTTTTCTTTTCCACCCTGCAACTTTTCCTCTTCATTAAGGTCAACACCTGCTGCCTCAAGAGCCTCTTTAGTTATGGTATTTACATCTGCACCCATTTCCTTTACAAAACGCACAGCATAGCTGTTGCCCTCACTTAAAACAGAAATAAGGATATGCTCGGTACCCACCTGATCTTTACCAAGGTTTCTACACCCCGCAACTGCAGTTTCAAGCACCTTTTTAGCCCTTTCGGTAAAGTATTCGGGTGACAGGCTTGTTTGTGTTCCTGCACCAATTTTAAGTGTTATTAATTCCTCAAGTTTATCTGCCGTTATATTATGTCTTGAAAGAACTGAAAAGGCAACACCGCTGCCAACCTTAGCAAGACCCAAGAGTATATGCTCACTTCCTACATAGGTATGACCCAAAAGCTGTGCCGAATTAATAGCGTGATTAAGAGCCTCATTGGCTTTTTCAGTAAAGCCGTTAAAATTATATTTCATTAAACATTCTCCTTTATTAAATTTCTCACCGTTTCTGCTCTGAGAATGTCCCTTTCCTGTGGTGTTTTTTCTCCGCATTTACGGCAAAGCATATATGGCTGTGTTTCTATGAGAATTTTTACAGGCAGAACGCTGTCTACACTAAGTATACCCATAGAAACGCCTATTTTAAGCCTTGATACAAGCTTCATCATTTCGTCACTTGACAGTATTCTCTGATTTTTCAGTATACCGTAGGCTCTGTATACCATATCCTCAATTTTTATTTTGTCACACTGATTTCTTTCCTGTCTTTCCCTTGCTATAAGCTGACCTACTATAACACCCAAATTCTCTATTGCATTCTTTTCGGTAATACCAAGGGTAATCTGATTTGAAATCTGATAAAGAGAAGCCTTTGACTTACTACCCTCACCGTACATACCCCTCACGGTAAAACCGATTTTTCCAATAGTTTCTGCCATTTCATTTATCGCAGAACCACTTTCAAGAAGAGGTAAATGCAGCATTACCGAAGCACGTAGCCCTGTACCTATATTAGTAGGACATTCGGTAAGAAATCCTAATTGATTGTCATAGGCAAACTCAAGTTTAGAAGCAAGAAGATTATCTATGCTGTCTGCTATTTCATAAGCCTTATTTAGTGCAAGACCCGGAAGAATTACCTGAATTCTTATATGGTCTTCTTCCCCTATCATTACACAAATACTCTCATCCTCTGAAATAATTACAGCCCTTCCCTCAGTTTTTTTAGCAAAATCAGGGCTTATTATATGACGCTCTACCATTGCATATATTTCATTTTCGGGAACATCCTCCATAGAAATATATTTAAGAGCTTTAGCATAAGGCGTATCACTATTAAGAACGGCATTTTTAACCTTTTCATTAAGAGCCTTTTTGTCCTGTTCGTTCATATAGGAAGGAAAAGGAGTATTTTTAAGATTTCGGGCAAGTCTTATTCTTGTGGAAACCACTATATCATTTTCATTTCCCACAACACTGTACCAATTACTCATTACCCTGTTCCCCCTCGTATTTTTTTATTTCATCTCTTACCACAGCCGCTTCTTCATATCTTTCATTCTTGACAAGAAGACTGAGTTTCTTTCTAAGCTCACTGATTTTATCGGTAGGAGTTACAATAAGCTGTTCCTTGGACGGTTTTTTACCAATATGGTCAACACCGCCGTGAACCCTTTTAAGATAAGGTAAAAGTTGTTTTCTGAACTTATCATAACATAAAGGACAACCAACCTTGCCAGTGGAAGCAATTTTAGAAAAGGTTGCACCACAGCAATCGCACTTTTCCTCTGCTATATGAGTACCCTCAGCAAGAGAACCGCCAAGCATTGAAGAAAGCATATCCATAAGGCTGTTCTGACCTATTTTATTATACCCCTCCTGAGAGGCACAGGAAGCACAAAGAAGCTTTTCACTGACTATTCCGTTTATAACCGAACGTATATGAGTTGTAGCGGTGTTTTTACCACATTTCTGACATAACATATTCATACCACCTTTACTGTATTTGTGTTAAAAGAATTTGCTTGATTATAGCCGCCCTCACTTCATCTCGAGATGAGATAGGTACAGCTGACATAACCGAATTTGATATTGCAGCAGATAGAATTCGTGACGCTTCGTGACCAATCAGTCCTGTTCGCATACAGTTTTCAACAACTATTCTTGATGCCATAGGGTCAATAGAATTACCGATAGAATTGACAATATGCATTATTGCTGTTGGCTGATTAAGCTTTGCTCTGGTTATACGGATATAACCCCCACCGCCTCGGTAGCTCTCGATTGTATAGCCCTGTTCTGCAGTAAATCTTGAGGACAGAACATAGTTAATCTGACTTGGAACACAGCCCATCATTTCAGCAAATTCGTTTCGCTGTATTTCGGCTTTATTATCAACAGATTCATCAAGCATTTTTATTATCGCCTGTGTTATTATATCGCTCATTTTCATAAAGAATTCCTCACTTTGACCTTTACTGACCTTATTATAATAGCAAAGTCAGAGAAAGTCAAAAACCGTTATCCGCCAATTTTAAGCAATTTAAAGGTCAAAAAAGGACAAATTGCTGATTTACTTCAATTTTCTCGTAATTTCTTTCATTTACTAACTTTTTTAAAATTCTGTAACAGAAAATTAAAAGCTACATAGTATGTAATATAACGGAAAGGAGGTAAAAGAAATGTGTAACGGCTTCGGAAATAACTGTACTTGGATTATCATAATCCTTCTTCTTCTCTTCTGCTGCGGTAACGGCTGCGGTACCAACACCACTAACAACTGTGGTTGCGGTTGTGATAATGGTTGTTGCTAAACACTCCATTCCAGTAAAAAACGGCGGTACTCGAAGAGGCGCACTTCGTAAGGGGGTGCGCCTCAGTTATATTCGCTTGCAAGTTTTAATTAGTATGTAACCCACTATGACACTTATCTGCTGAAAGTGTCAATTTTTTTATAAAAGAAAATCGGGAGAACACTTCTTTACAAAGTGCCTCCCAAAGAGTACTGCCGTTTTAACTTATAAAATAAAAGGAGATGTATCTCTACATCTCCTTAAAAATATTAGTTGTTCTTGAAAATATCAATGATGTCGATATAATCGTCGCCCTCGTCCTCGTTATTCTGAACAAGGCCGCCAAGCTTAGAAGCTAAATCGTCATCCTTTTTGTCTTCCTTTTCATCGCCAAGACCGGTAGCAACAACAGTTACACGGATTGCATCCTCAAGGGTATCGTCGAACTTAGCACCCCAGATAATTGTTGCATCGGGATGTGCCATATCAGCGATAATGTTAGAAGCAAGCTCAACCTCTTCAAGACCGATATCCTCAGAACCTGTAATGCTGATGATAACACCCTTAGCATTATCCATAGAGGTTTCAATAAGAGGACTGCTGATAGCAGCACGTGCAGCCTCTTCAGCCTTGTCACGACCTGTAGCATAGCCAACACCCATATGAGCATAGCCTGCATCAGCCATAATAGCGGTAACATCGGCAAAGTCAAGGTTAACAAGTGCAGTTTCATTAATAAGCTCAGTAATGCTCTGAACACCCTGACGAAGTACATCATCAGCAATATCGAAAGCATTCTTAAAGGTAATCTTCTGTTCAGAAACGAACTTAAGACGCTCATTAGGAATTACGATAAGGCTATCAACCTGCTCCTTAAGAGCGGCAATACCTGCCTCAGCCTGTTCCATACGCTTTTTACCTTCAAAGCCGAAAGGCTTAGTAACGATACCAACGGTAAGTACACCAAGCTCCTTAGCAATACGAGCAACAACAGGAGCAGCGCCGGTACCTGTTCCGCCGCCCATACCTGCAGTAATAAAAATCATATCTGCAGAGCTTATAGCAGCAGTAATTTCATCGGCAGCCTCTTCTGCAGCAGCTCTACCCTTTTCGGGATTAGCACCTGCACCCTTACCGCCTGTAGTCTTATCACCAATCTGAAGCTTACTGTTAGCTTTAGAAAGGAACAAAGCAGCTTTATCGGTATTGATTGCAATAAATTCAACACCCTTTACTCCGGCATCAACCATACGGTTAACAGCGTTTCCGCCGCCACCGCCGACACCTACAACTTTAATCTGAACAACCTCTTCGCTGAAATTTTCGAATCCGTTAGGCATTGTGAATTCCTCCATTTTTTAATTTAAACAGTATTTTCCATTAAACTATTAAAACACAAAATAATAATAACACAGTTGATTTTAAATTTCAATAGCTTATTTGTAAAAAAATTATTTTATTTTAAATTTTTTAGCATTAATTGTCGTTTTCAAAGTAAGAACCCTTTGGATTATCGGGATTCCACATATCAAGACGGAATACTCCGCTGTCCTCCTGTGTTTTACTTTCAAGCATTTTAATCAGTAATGCCAGTTTTTCCTCTATGTATACAGCTTCGCCAAGCTCCACGGTAAATCTGTCATCAATTCCCAGTCTTACTTCATACAGGTCGGTAACATCAATATATTCGGTTTTTAAAGAAAGATTTTCTACCGCCTTTATAATCTGCTCTACAGTTTCGCTGTGCTGCTGAGTTTCCATTTTCACCTTGCGTATTTTATCCTGTGATATAACCGCTTTTCCTTCAATATACAAAAGGTTCTCGGGCAGTTCATAATACTCCCCAAGCACTCTTCCCTTTTTATCGGTAGAATAAAAGGCGCCGTCAATGCTATAGCAACACAGTTCCTGAGCATCACTTACCTTGACACTAACCGTATCAGGCAGCTTTTTCGTCAGCTTTATGTTATCAACAAAAGGTAGCTGTTGCTGTATATTTTCAAGAACACTTTTTTCACTGATAACAAGAAGATTATCACCTTTCTTTATTCCTAAGGCTGCTTCTATTTGCTCTGTAGAATAATAACTGCTCTGTGTTATTTCTATGTTTTCAACAGGAAAGAACACAGTCAAGGACAGAGTGCAAAGAAGACCTATGGCAAGAAGCATAAAAAACAATAATAACAGTTTCTTTTTCCTTCTTCTTTTACTTCCTCTCTTTTTTTCGTTACGGCTCATTTTACACCTCCGATATAGTTGCATTTCCGCCTATGGCGTTAAGGCACTTGTGCATGTTGCAGTAGCCTCTTTCTATATGGTGAATATCATTTATTATAGATTCTCCCTCACAGCAAAGAGCCGCTAAAACAAGAGCCGCTCCTCCTCTGAGGTCGGTACATTTAACCTCTGTAGCTTTTAGCTTTACGGCACCAAAAGAAACAGCCGTATCGCCTTCCAGACGCATATTTGCCCCAAACTTATTAAGTTCACTTATATATCTGAACCTGTTTTGAAAAATTGTTTCTTTAATAGACTGTACTCCGCCTATTTTACTGAATAAGGGAACAACTATAGGTCCTGCATCGGTTGGAAAAGCGGGATACACATCGGTAATTATCTGTTTTGTCGGGCGGTATATTTCTTTTCCTCGAATACAGATTTCCTTACCGTTACTTTTAACCATGCAGCCGATTTGAGTGAAAAAATCAAGCAAAGACATCATATTAACTGCATTACAATCTTTAAGTCTTATTTCTCCGCCTGTCAGAGCCGCTGCACAAAGGTATGTTGCCGCAACAATTCTGTCAGGCAGTACCCTATGCTCTGTACTGTAAAGTCTGTTTACCCCTTCTATAGTTACAACCGAAGAGCCTGCACCCTTTACTTTGCCTCCTGCTCTGTTAAGAAAATCGGCAAGGTCGCTGATTTCCGGCTCCTTTGCCGCATTTTTAATAACGGTTGTGCCCTTTGAAATACAGGCGGCAATAATTATATTTTCTGTAGCACCAACGCTGGGAAAATCAAGTCGTATTTCACTGCCTATTATACCCTTTGGTGCAGTACATATAATCTTATCATCTGCTTCCTCAACAAGAACACCCAACTGCTTTAAGGAAGAAATATGCAAATCAATAGGTCTGGGCCCTAATTCACAGCCACCGGGATTTGTTATAACAGCTCTGCCCATTCGTGAAATCATAGCGCCCAAAAACACAACAGAAGACCGCATTTCTCTCATAAGTTCCTTGCTTATTTCAAAATTTGCGGCATCACGGGCATCAACTATAACGGTATTATCGTCCCTTACACAAACACAGCCAAGCATAACAAGAATTTTTAAGGCTGCCGAAACATCGGTAAGGTCAGGACAGTTATGTAATACACTTTTATCCTTTATAAGAAGTGTAGCAGCAAGTATCGGAAGAGCGCTGTTTTTCGCCCCCTGTATAGTAAGACTGCCACTAAGCTTTTTCCCGCCTTTTACCTTAAAAACTCCCATAAAAGCACCCCACAAAATATAAAATTACTATATTTTATAATATGCCGCTTTTATGTTTTTGACAAAACTCAGTTTATTAAATTCATTATTATATTGTATATTCTCTCATTTGCATCATCAATTGCAATCTTATCAGCGTTTTTACTCATAAAATCAAGCTTTTCTTTATCGAATAATAGCTTTTCCACCGTGCTGATAAGAAGCTCACCTGTTAAATCCTTTTCTTCTATAACCTCTGCTACACCTGCATTTTTAAGGGTCATAGCATTATGGTACTGATGATTTTCAGCAACAAAGGGAGAAGGAATAAGTATGGACGGTTTTCTGCAAACAGCAAGCTCGCTTAAAGTAATTGCCCCTGCTCTGCAGATTACAAGGTCAGCCGCCGCCATACATATATCCATATCGGAAATATATTCACTCACCCTTACGGTGTCGTCAAGCTTTATATCGGAGAGAGCGTTCATCACATCACTGTAGCCGCTTTTTCCTGTTCCGTGAATATGATAAAAGCTTTTTTCTCCGTTAAATTTTTTAATAAGCTCTACTGCCGCTTCGTTTATCTTTCTTGCTCCAAGGCTTCCGCCGAAGGACAGTATAACAGGACGGTTATCAAAGCCCAGCTTTGCTTTAGCCTCTGCCTTGCTTATCTCTGTTAGTTCTTTTCTTACGGGATTGCCTGTGAGAATAGGCTTGTTTTTAAGCTTCATTCTCTCTTCTGCCTCAGCCATAGCAAGCATTACCCTATCAACCTTTGAGGAAAGCATTTTATTGGTAACACCGGGATAGGCGTTTTGTTCGTGAATGGCTGTTTTAATGCCAAGTTTGGCTGCTTCGCTAAGCACAGGACCGCTTACATATCCACCTGTACCTACTACAACATCAGGCTTTAACTGGCGAAGCAGTTTTCTTACCCTTACAGATGAGGAAACTGCATAAGCCACAGTTTTTATATTATGAACAATACCCGACGGGGAGAGGCTTCTTTTAAGTCCCTGAACCTTTATGCTGTAGAAATCATAATTTTTCTCGGGTACAAGCCTTGCTTCAAGTCTGTCGCTTGTACCGATATAACTGATTTTAGCATCGGGATGCTTTTCCTTAATATAATCCGCTACGGCAAGGGCAGGATTAATATGACCTGCTGTGCCGCCACCTGCAAATAAAATATGCATAATTTCTCACTACACCTTCTCTAAATTCGAACTTCGTGAAATGGAAAGCACTATGCCCATTTCAGCAAGGAGTATAAGCAGTGCCGTACCGCCGTAGCTGAAAAAGGGTAAGCTTATACCTGTATTTGGTATGGTATTGGTTACAACCATTATATTAAGGGAAGCCTGTAAAGCTACCTGAAAGGTAAGTCCCACTGCCATAAGAGAGGAATATTTATCGGGAGAATGCATTGCTATTTTAAAGCCTCTCCATACAAGAGCACAGAAAAGACAGATAATAACAAGTGCACCGATAAGGCCAAGCTCTTCGCATACAATAGAGAAAATAAAGTCATTATGAGGCTCAGGTAGCCAGGAATACTTTTGTCTTGACTGACCTATACCTCTGCCAAGCAGTCCGCCTGAACCAATAGCAAGAAGTGACTGTATAGTCTGATAGCCCTTTCCTGTTGCATCAGCCCAAGGGTCTAACCAGTACTCAAAACGGCTCATGGCATATTTAACAAGACCTGTAATAACTATAACGGCAACACCGCCTGCTGCTGCAATTACACCGCCTACAATGTACTTTACAGCCATACCGCCTACTATCATAAGCACTACACCTATAAAAAGAATCAGTATAGTTGCAGACAGATGGGTTTCTACCACAACAAGACCGCATATAACTGCAAGTAAGGATAGCAGTCTTACTATAAACTTAAACTCACCCATTCTTTTATAGTTCTTAGCTATTAAGTGAGAAAATAAAAGAATGATTGCAAACTTTGCTATTTCAGAGGGCTGAAAGGAAAAGGAACCTATAACCAGCCATCTCTTATGCTCCATTCCCTCCTGCATTGGCGGAAGAGCCAGAACCACAGCCAACATAATAGCCGAAACGGTATAAAGAACAACCGAAAACTTTCGGTAGACTCTGCAGTCAATTCGGGAAAGCACCAACATAACAATAACACCAACAACTGCAAAAATTGCCTGTCTTATAATAAAATGATAGCTGTTGCCGTACTGGGCATAACAATAGGCGTAGCTGGCAGAAAAAAGCATAACAATGCCAATGGAAAGAAGTATAAGCACAAAGGAAAGAAACTGAATATCCAGCTTTCCCTCCTGATATATTCCCATCTTTTTAAGCACTTTTGCCAAAAGGTTATCCTTCATCTGATAGCTGACCTCCTAATAATTTAAAGAACTACGGTAAGTATTGCAATAATCGCCCCAACACAGCCCACTGCTGAGAAGGTGAAGACAATTTTTTCCTCACTCCAACCACTCATTTCAAAATGATGGTGAATAGGACTCATTTTAAATATACGCTTCTTTGTCAGCTTATAGGATGTAACCTGTAATACAACTGACAAAGCCTCAAGCAGATATACTATTCCGATAAGAAGCAGAAGTATGGGTCTTTCGGTACCAAAGGACAGAGCAACTATTGCACCGCCCAAAAACATAGAACCAGTATCTCCCATAAATACCTTTGCAGGATGCATATTCCAAACCAAAAAACCACCACAGGCACCTGCAACAGCAGAAGCATAGGTATTGATTCCCATAAGTGAACCTGCCATTCCCGATATAAACATAAAGCTACAGCTTGCAACAAGTGTTACCGATGAAGCAAGACCGTCAAGTCCGTCAGTAAGGTTTACTGCATTAACAAAGCCGTAAACAAAGAAAAATGCTATTGGCCAGAAAAGAAGTCCTGCCCCATGTGTAATGGACACACTGCCCACAAAGGGAATCCAGGTAGTATTCATTCCTGCAAAGAAAAGCGAAACAAGATAAAGGGCTGTAACAAAGCTCTGTAAAAAGGTTTTCTGCTTTGCGGTAAGACCCAGATTACGCTTTTTAACCACCTTAATATAATCATCAAGAAAACCTATAAAGCCCATTGCAAATGCCATTACAACACCTGCTATAAGCATTGCCGTTCTCTTTATGTCGGCAAACTCTTCTATAAACGCCCCTTTTATTATAACCGAATATAAAAGACCTATTATCATAGAAACAAGAACTGCCGCCATAAGCATAACTCCGCCCATTGTGGGAGTTCCTTGCTTGTTTTTATGCCAGGACGGACCTATATCAAGTATAGTCTGCCCGAATTTCAGCTTATGAAGATAAGGAATAACCTTAAATCCAAGAAGTGCAGTAGCCAAAAAAGAAACAAGTGCAGTAATTATAGGAGTAATATCAACCATTATTTCAGTTCCTTTCTTTTTTCCATAGCAACGCTTAAAACTTCTCTTTCGTCAAGATGAATTGTTTCGTTTGCTAAAATCTGATATGTTTCGTGTCCTTTTCCGGCAAGAACGATTATATCATCACTCTGTGCATTTATGATGGCATATTCAATAGCTTCGATCCTGTTTTCTATAACCTTATAGGGTGTATCTGTATTCTTCATACCCTCAAGTATATCGCAGATTATAGCGGATGGGTTTTCGCTTCTTGGATTATCGCTTGTAACAATTACAAAATCAGCCTTCTCTGAAGCAATTCTGCCCATTATAGGACGTTTGGTTTTATCCCTGTCACCGCCACAGCCGAAGAGCACCACAAGTCTTCCCTTTTTACACTCCTCAAAGGTTTTAAGAATATTTTCAAGTCCGTCGGGAGTATGAGCATAGTCAATTATAACTGTAAAATCAAAGGGATTTTTAAACACCTCTGCTCTGCCCTTAATTCCTGTTTGCTCACAAATTGCCTTTTTAACCGTTTGTTTATCAATACCGAGAACAAGTGAGGAAACCACCGCCGACATAGCATTGTAAACAGTGAATTTTCCTCCTGTAGAAAGGGATAGTTCCATATCATTTTCACCATTTAAATCAAAGCTTACCCCGTCAGCACGGTAATCTATATTTTGTGCATAGTAAGAGGCGTTAGTTTTTTCTGCAGAAACGGTTATTAACTTGCACTCAAGACCGTTAATCAGCCTTTGAGCGTACATATCATCAATATTTATTACTGCTGTTTTACACATAGAAAATAGCTTTTTCTTTGCCTCAAGATAATTATCCATAGTTATATGGTAATCAAGATGGTCCTGTGTAAGATTAGTAAAAATTCCCACCTCAAAGGTCAGCCCAAACACTCTTTTTTGATCAAGAGCATGGGAGGAAACCTCCATAACGGCACAGGTACATCCCTCTTTTACCATATCAGCAAAAAGTGAGTTAAGCTCATAGCAATTAGGGGTTGTTCTTTCGGTAGAGTAAACAACGTCACCTATCATATTTTGTATTGTACCGATAAGTCCTACCTTTTCGCCATTTTCCTCAAGAATATGCTTTATCATATGTGTAACAGAGGTTTTTCCGTTTGTACCCGTAACACCTATAAGCCTTAGCTTATCTGCAGGATAAGAAAACCAAGCTGCTGACATAAGTGCATAAGCGGCACGTGTATCCTCAACAATAACCTGATTTGAAAAGCCTGTATCCCTTTGTGCAATAATAACGGCTGCACCTTTTTCTATGGCAGAGGCGGCAAAATTATGACCGTCACTTACCGTTCCTACAACACAAACATAGGCATATCCCTCTTCTACCTTGCGAGAATCGTCGGTTATACCTTTTATCTGAATTTCACCGAGTTCTCCCGATGAAGCTATAAGCAATTCTTTGAGAAGCATAATTTTTACCTCTATTCTTCGGGTACAAAGTCAGCAATCGAGCTATCTCTGAAATACACAGTAACACTTGTTCCCGTGCTTACAGTTTCTCCCGCCTTAATACTTTGGCTATATGCTAATGTATTTGCCGAAGAAAGAGTATTTCCCGAATATTTTACGTTTATTCCTGCATTAACAGCAGTGCTATTAACCTCAGATACACTCATTCCCTTAAAATCAGGCACGGTTGTAGTTTCGTTCTCTGCCGTAGTTTCATCGGTATAAAGAATTACAAGACCGCCTGAATAAAGAGAATCCTTAGAGGACGGAAGCTGAGATACAACCGTATCGCCCTCGCCCACTACCTTATAAATAAGTCCTGCCTTAGTCACCATTGCTTTAGCATCACTAAGAGAGATACCTGATACATTTGGAACCGAAATGGCACGATTTTTAAGTTCTTCCTCGCTGTACTGAGGCTCAAAGCCCATATAAGGCATTATTTCACTTAGAATGGCTGAAGCTACAGGAGCTGAAACAGCACTACCATAAATGTTGCCTGCAGACGGTTCATCTATAAGCACAAGTACAGCTATTTCAGGGTCATTAATGGGAGCAATACCAACATAAGAAGCTATATAAAGACCCTGAGTATTTGTCTGATTCATTTTATCTATTTTTTCACTGGTACCTGTCTTACCGCCTGTACGATAGCCCGCTACATAGGCATTTTTTGCACCAATACTTACAACACCCTCAAGAGCAGTACGAAGCTTTTCTGAGGTTTGCTGTGAAATTACCTGACGGCGATATGATGTAGATTTATTTTCAATAACATTTCCATCTTCATCAAGTACCTTAGACACCAAATGAGGCTGGACAAGATAACCGCCGTTAGCTGCTGCAGCCGCTGCAGTGATAAGCTGAACAGGCGTAACCTTAAAGGTCTGACCAAAGGAAGCTGAGGCGAGTTCAACAGGTCCCATATCCTCTTTGCTATAGTAAATCGAATAGGTTTCACCGGGGATATCTATACCTGTTTTTGTGGTAAAACCAAAGGCTTCAAAATATTTTGAAAATGTGCTAACACCAAGCATCTGACTTATTGTAATAAAAGCAGGGTTACAGGAATTACCTATTGCACCCATAAGGTCAAGTACGCCATGTCCTGTACGCTTATGGCAATGATATGCCTGACCTGCTACCTGAGTATGACCTACACAGGTAAAGGAGGTATTAAGGCTTACCTTATTTTCCTCTATTGCTGCCGCCGCAGTAATAATTTTAAATACTGAACCCGGCTCATAAGCATCAGATACCGCCTTATTACGCCACTGACGGTTTCTCAGCTCACTAAGCTTTGCTGTACGCTCGTCACCCTCAAGAGCATCAACGATACTTTGATCAGCACTTGACAGTGTAAAAGGCTCATTAGGATTATAGTCCCCCGAAATAGCCATAGCAAGAATTTCGCCTGTATTAACGTTCATAACCATTGCTACGCCACGTTCTCTGCACTTATTATCCTCTACCGCCTGTCTTAGCTGTTTTTCACAAACATACTGAATGTAGTTATCTACAGTCAGCACAAGAGAGTTGCCCTGAACAGCATCCTCAACCATTTCATAGGTAAATGGCATATCTATTCCCTGAGCTGTTTTTGCGGCTACAACTCTGCCCGGCTCACCAGTAAGAGTGGTATCGTAATAGCTTTCAATACCTGCAAGTCCCTGGTCGTCATCTCCCACAAAGCCAAGCACAACCGAAGCTAAATTATTATTTGGATAATAACGCTTTGTAGATTCGTCAAGACCGATATATTTAGTCAGCTTATAGTCCTTGTTATCGGTTATAAAGTTTCTTACCTTATCTGAGGTTTCCTTATCAATCTTCTTTTTTACAATAACATAATAAGAACGCTTTCCTGTATCCTCATAGGTTTTTTCTCTGTCCACACCCAAAATTTCAGAAAGTCCGTCTGCTATAAGGTTTCTTACCTGCTCACGCTTAGCCTCATCGGAAATATTATTAATTCCGTTAGGGGCAATATACACCGTCCAGGCTGTTGTACTGGTAGCAAGTACATTCATATTCTTATCGTATATGTTGCCTCTGGGGGCAGAAATAAGGCTGTCATAAAGCTGTTGCTCAGAAGCCATACCCTGATATTTTTCTCCTCTAACAAGCATTAAAAGAGTAAGTCTGTAGCCTGACACTCCTACCGTTATTATAACAACACAAAGCAGGACAATAAACATTCTCTGAAGCATTTTTTTGTTTGGTTTACTTGCCATTTTACTGTCCCCTTCACTAAAAAATTTTACAGGTTTTAAAATCGGGAAAACGAGAGCTGAATTTTCAACTCCCGTACTTCTATTTATATTACCCTTTATCTGTTACTATGCAATTGTGTTACTGCTTTGAAGTAATAACCTCTCCGTCGCCGTTTTTAGCCATATTCTTATCATTAACCCTTACATATACAACCTGATTTTTATCAAGTTTACGCATACCAAGAGCAGTTGCCTCTGCCTCAAGATTTATATAGGATATTCTGTTTTCATATTCCATCTGTAAAGCAACGCTTTCACTCTGCTTCATTGCAAGTTCTGATTTAGCCTTGTTTATATCATTATTAAGCTCGTTAACGCTTATTCTCAGCACAAGATTTGCACAAAGCGCACCAACAAGAATAACAGTAGCAACAACAGAGAATACACTAACAGAAAACCGTGATGCAGCTCTTCTGTTTGTTCTTGTGTTTTTTCTGCTCTCAGGCATTTTAACTATATTGTCGCCGGTGTTTACAGGCTTTTCCTTTGGCATAAACATCTGAAAATCGTATGCTAAAGAATCATTATAGTACTTGAGATTGTTCATTCCTATCTATCCTTTTTAAAGTTTTATTATTGTCCTCAGCTTTGCACTTCTGCTACGCTTGTTTAGCTCTATTTCTTCCTTTGAGGGCTCTATTCCCTTTCGGTTTACCATTTTGCCTCTTGGAGTTTTTCCACAAACACAAACAGGCAAATCAGGGGGACAAACACAGCCCTGAGTAAATTCCTTAAATTTTCTTTTTACAATACCATCCTCAAGAGAATGGAAGGTAATTATTGCAAGTACACCGTCTTTACTGAGTAACTCAAAAGCGGTATCAAGAACCTCTTTTAAAACATCAAGTTCACCATTAACCGCAATCCTCAGTGCCTGAAAAACTTTTCTTGCAGGATGACCTTCCCTTCTTGCTGCAGCAGGTACGCTGTTAGCAACTATCTCAGCAAGCTGTGTTGTTGTGGTAATGGGACATACTTCCCTTTCCTTAATAATCGCATTTGCTATTCTTCGGGCAAATTTTTCTTCACCAAAGTCAAAGAAAATCTTGGAAAGTTCTTCTGCACTATATGTAGCGATTATATCGGCAGCAGTTATACCTTCTTTACTCATTCTCATATCGAGGTATGCTTCTTTATGATAAGAAAAGCCTCTTGTTCCTTCATCAAGCTGATAAGAGGAAACGCCAAGGTCAAGAAGTATTCCGTCAACCTTTTGAACGCCTTCCTTTAAAAGCACTTGACCCATATTTTTAAAATTACTTTTAATTACCTTTGCAGGAAGACCTTTAAGTCTTTCTGAGGCAACCTTTACTGCATCAGGGTCTTGATCCAATGCATAAAGCATACCGGAAGTCAGTCTTTTTGCTATTTCCTTTGAATGTCCTGCTCCCCCTGCCGTTCCGTCAACATATATACCGTCAGGCTTAATGGATAGAGCATTTATAGTTTCACTGAGTAAAACGGAGTAATGATTAAATTCCATATTGCCACTCCGTTAGAAGTTAAGTTCTTCCATAATAGAAGCAATAGATTCGGGGGTAAGCTTCTGATTTTCCTCTGCCCAAATAGCAGGATTCCATATTTCAAGATTGGTATCCATACCGATTATATGAGCTTCAGTTTCAAGCTTTGCATATTCTCTGAGTGTGGGAGGAATAAGAATTCTTCCCTGTGCATCACATTCAACATTAAATGCACCGTTATAAAGAAAACGTCTTACGGCACTGGATTTAGTCTTTGGAAGAGTGCTGATACTTTCAACAAGCTTGTTCCACTGTTCCATTGAATATACGCAAAGATTCACCTGTCCCGATATACCCTTGCATATCATAAACTCTCCGCCAAGCTCTTCACGGTGTTTAGAGGGTATGAAAACTCTGCCCTTTTTATCAATTGTATGTTCGTATCCACCATATAACAAAGTTTTCAGCCTCCTTTTCACCACTTTAAGACATTTTGGTGATTTTTTAACCACTTTAAACCACTTTTAATGTCATTATAGATTACTTTTATGTAAATTGCAATAGTTTTTTTAAAAAAATTTATATTTTTCAAAAAAAATAACGATGTAGAGTAAAAATACTCTGCATCGTTATAAAAATCTTGTTATATCGGAATAGCAAGATTATTAATATATTTTTCTTTGCTCACAGCAATATCTTATATTTCAGATATTCTTTCAAGCATATCTTTTTTAATTTTTTCTGCATCTATGTCACTGACATAAAGCATTTTCTTATGGCTGCCTGTAAGTTTCCAACATACATTGTCATCTATCAAAGGTTTTTCTCGTATTTCATAAGTTAAAAGTTCAGGTCTTGAAAGAAGAGCAACAGGAATAGCATCCCATATTACCCTTTTAAGCTTAGGGAAATATTCCTTTGAACACATTTTGCTCATACAGTAAATAAGATAGTCGCCGATTTCGTTTTTCCCCTTAAAAGCTTTAACACACTCTTGGCTGGATAGCTCAAGTTTCTTTGCCACATCTATACAGGGAACCAACATCAGCGGTGCGTCACTTTCCATAAGCACCTTTGATGCTTCTAAATCCTTTTGAAGATTGTATTCAGCTGTATCTTTCTGATTAAAATCGTGACCAAACAATGCAACCACAACTATTTTTTCAGCAATGGACGGCTCAAGCGATAAGGCTGATGCTATATTTGTTACAGGTCCAATAGCAAGTACATAAAGCGGGTTTTCCTTAGAATAGCCTTTAGACCTTTCAATAAGGTCGACAGCCGCCTCACTCTTCTCAACATTACCTCTGTCAAAAGCTCTTGTACCACCTGCAAACACTTTATCAGCAAGGTCTTGTCTATGACATCTGTTAACCACCTCTATAATACCTCTTTTAAATTCAGGGTCATTAGTAAAAGTATAAAACGCCTTTACATTAAAACAGGAATAGGTAAGCATATATGCAATTGCGAACTGATCGTCCATTTCATAAATACTGTCAGCATAAGCATCAGTATCAACTACAATGTCAAAATTACATGTCGGAATTTTGAATATTTCTTGGTTTTTCATTTTTGCTTTTCCTTTCTGTATTTTAGAGGTGAAAAAGAATAAAGTTCTTTAAAGTTTTCACGGAAAAAGGTTTCATTGCTGTAACCCACTTCTTCTATAATCTCGCTTATACTCATATCAGTGCTTTTAAGAAGCTCTGCCGCCCTTTCACATCTTTTCTTTTTAACAGCACACGAAAAACTCACTCCGATTTTTCTTTTAACAAGTTCACTTGTATATTCCTTTGTATATCCAAAAATTCGAGATAGTTCGTTAAGGTTAGCTGTTTTCAGGTTTTCATCAATGTATTTATATATAACAGCACTTTTATTGAGTGTACTGTTTGTATATTCTTTCATTTCTTTAATAGCAGCATCAACCTTATTCATAGTGGGAATTGATGGTGCTGCACCCATTCCCGAAACTGTAACAGCAGACGCAGCGCTTGATATTTTAAGGGCTTTTTCAATTGACATACCTTTACAAACACAGGACAGAAAATATCCTGTAAAGGTATCTCCTGCTGCAGTTGTATCTACAACATTAACCTTGTATGCAGATTGTTTTAGAATTTTATCGGCATAGCTGCAAATACAGCCTTCCTTTCCTACAGTTAAAATCACCGTGAGTAAAGGATATTTGTCTTTTATATATGCAATGCTATCCATAGGCTCTTTTTTACCCGTAAAGCCCATAGCCTCGGTTTCATTAAGTATAAGATATGTAAGCTTATTAAAATCAATAGCTTTAAGTTTTTCATCAAAGGGTGCAGGATTAAAGGCTATTTTCATTCCCTTTTCATAAGCCTTGCTGATTATATAAGGAACATTGCTGATTTCATTTTGAAGAAGAAGAATATCATCCTTGCCGAAATTTTGAAGAACCTTATCAACCAATTCCTTAGTGACCATAAAATTAGAGCCGGGATACAAAACAATACTGTTTTCTCCCTGAGAGCTAACCTGTATAACAGCGTGTCCGTTTTTTCCTTTCACAGTATACAAATAGTCTGTATTAACACCGCTTTCACAAAGAACATCCTTCAGCATTTCGCCGTCACTGCCTATACAACCTGCATGGTAAACAACTGCACCTGCTCTTGCGGCGGCTATTGACTGATTAAGCCCCTTTCCACCGGCAAACAAATCAAGCTTATTACTGGACAGGGTTTCTCCGGGCACAACAATATTCTCCACAGAATACACAAAATCTATATTACAGGAGCCAAAATTAAGTATCTTCATATAATCCCTCCACTATTATCATACCACAACTCAGAAAATATAAAAAGGTCTGTTTTAATCAAAAAACAAACCTTTTTTAATATTTATAGACCAAAAATTCTTTTTGCGTTCAAGCCAAGCATTTTTTCTTTTTCCTCATCACTAAAGTCAAGAGAAAGAAAAATTTGCATTTCCTTACTCGGTGACCACATAGGATAATCTGTTCCGAAAAGAATTCTGTCGGCACCATATTTTTTCATAACGCTTTCTATCTCTTTTACATTGCCAAAGCCAAAGCAAGAAGAACAGTCAACATAAAGATTGGGATAAACACTTAACTGTTCAAAAGCTTCATTCCACATAGACCAGCCTGCCAAATGAGCACCTATAAATTTAAGTTCCTTAAAGCGTTCAAGAATAGGCTTAACTCTATTTGGATTTGAGAAATCGTAACGATAATCCCCTGTATGCATAAGAAGAATCAAGCCATTTTCTTCACACAACTCGTAAATCTTCATACAGTTATCATTATCACAGGGAAACTGCTGAATATCGGGATGAAGCTTAACGCCCTTTAGGCCAAGCTCTAAAAGATGCTTTACATCCCCCTCTATATCCTCGCTGTCAGGGTGAAGTGTACCCAGTCCTGTCAGTTTATCCTTTGCACCATTCACACTTTCAGCAATAAACTCATTTATGCTTTTCACCTGCTTAGGAGTGGTTGCTACCGACTGAACTACAAAATGGTCAATCCCCGCTTCCTCTCCCATTTTAAGCAATCCCTTTAAGGTGCCGTCACCCTCGGCAATCGTATCATAAAACCTATCAGTTCCCGCAACTGCCTTTTGGGCTATTTTTTCAGGATAAATGTGACAGTGTGAATCAATTGTATAATATTTATTTTCTACCATCTAATCACCATTAGCCAAATCATTCAAGACCCAGCTTCTTTGCGGCATCCTCTCTCATTTTATATTTAAGAATCTTACCTGCTGCATTCATCGGGAAGCTGTCAACAAATTCAATATAACGAGGAACCTTATGACGAGCCATACTCGCCATTATAAATTCCTGCATTTCTTCTGCCGTCATAGTTTCTCCCTCTTTAAGAATAATACAAGCCATAATCTCTTCGCCGTACTTCTTATCGGGAACACCTATTACCTGAACATCGCTAACCTTAGGATTGGTATAGATAAATTCTTCTATTTCCTTAGGATAGATATTCTCTCCGCCTCGAATAATCATATCTTTAAGACGACCTGTAATAAGATAATTTCCGTCAGGTCTTCTACAGGCAAGGTCACCTGTATGGAGCCAACCATCCTTATCAATAGCGGCGGCAGTTGCCTTAGGCATTTTATAATAGCCCTTCATTATGTTATAGCCACGAGCTACAAACTCGCCGTTAGCTCCGTCAGGACAGTCCTCCCCTGTTTCAGGGTCAACTATTTTACATTCAACATTAGCAAAGGCACTTCCTACAGTTTCGGTTCGCACCTCAAGAGAATCATACCATCTGCTCATAGTACAACCGGGACTTGCCTCAGTCTGACCATAAACAGAAACTATCTCTTTCATATTCATAACCTCTGTAGCCTTTTTCATAAGGTCAGCAGGACAGTTTGCACCCGCCATAATACCGACTCTCATATATGAAAAATCGGTCTTTTCAAAATCAGGGTGCTGCATCATAGCAATAAACATAGTAGGTACGCCGTTAAAGGCAGTAATATGCTCGTTATGAACACAGGCAAGAGATGGCTTGGGTGAAAAATACGGCATAGGATACATTGTAGTTCCGTGGGTCATAGATGCAGTCATAGAAAGCACCATACCAAAACAGTGGAACATAGGCACCTGTATCATCATTCTATCGGCAGTGGATAAATCCATCTGATCTCCGATATACTTACCATTGTTTACAACATTATAGTGAGTAAGCATAACACCCTTGGGGAAGCCTGTTGTACCTGAAGTATACTGCATATTGCAGACGTCATCCTTGTCAACGGCGGCAGCCATTCTGTAAACCTCGCTTAAAGGAGTTTCCTGACTTTTTGCAACAGCCTCATTCCAGTTCATACATCCCTTTTGCTTAAAACCAACGGTAATTACGTTACGAAGGAAAGGAAGACGCTTACTGTGAAGTGGCTGACCTGATTTAAGGCTCTCAAGTTCAGGACAAAGCTGAGCTATAATCTGACCGTAATCGGTATCCTTGCTCCCCTGTGTCATAACAAGGGTATGGGTATCCGACTGCTTTAAAAGATATTCAGCTTCGTGAATTTTATAAGCGGTATTAACGGTTACAAGAATTGCACCGATTTTTGTTGCCGCCCAGAAAGCAATATACCACTGAGGTACATTAGACGCCCATACAGCAACCTTAGTTCCTGCCTTAACTCCCATAGCAACAAGAGCACGTGCAAAGGTGTCAACATCATCTCTGAACTGACTATATGTTCTTGTATAATCAAGGGTTGTATATTTAAAGGCATACTGGTCAGGAAATTCCTCAACTATTTTATCAAGCACCTGTGGGAAGGTAAGGTCAATAAGCAAATCCTTTTTCCATACAAACTTTCCTGTATGGGACTTGTTGTAATAAAGTGTTGTTTCGTTTTTGGAAATGTCGCCATACTGCTTCATAAAGTTAACAAACTGAGAGAAGATTATCTCCATATCGTCAAGCTCTTCACACCAAACTGGGTCCCAGATAAGTGAGAAATAACCGTCATAGTTAACACTTCTGAGAGCCAACATCATATCGTCAATTGGAAGCTCTCCCTCACCGATAAGGCAGTATTCGTATTTACCATCAATCTCCTGTGCATCGCGTATATGAACGTGCTTAACATAGGCACCGAGATTTTTGATAATCTGCTCAGCATCCTCTTTGCCTACAAAATATGCAGAATACACGTCCAGAAGTGCGGCAAGGCTGTCACTGGCAAAACGCTCAAGCACATCACGAAGAAGTGCAGTATTTGAAAAAATACCCGAGGTTTCAAGAAGAAGGGCTATTCCCTTTTCTTCCGCCTTTTTGAGAGTTTCTTCAACAATACAAATAACATTGTCTACAGCCTTTTCGGTTTCCTCTGACATACCTGCATGAAGTCTGATATAGGGTATATGCAGATTAGAAGCAATAGCTATACATTTATTTATTTCATCAATACTTTTTTCTTTTTCCCCGCTGTCAGCTATGTTACATATAGTATCAATACAGGGAATGGAAAGCTGTTTTTCAAAAAGCTTTCTCAAGGTTTTAGGTGCACTGTAATCGTGGAATGCACCCTCTTTGTCGGTAAACAAAGAATTATATATATTATGAAGCTCAATTCCCTCAAATTTAAGTTCTTTGGCTATATCACAAAACTCATCAAAGGAAATATTATGCCATCCTTTAGTGGAAAAGGAAAATTTCATTTTTTTATGCCTCCTCGTAAACAATCTTGTTTACGGCACTTAAATATGCCTTAATACCTGCTCCGATAATATCGGTGGAAATACCGTTACCGCTATAGAGCTTTCCGTTGGCGCGGAGTTTTACAAGAGCGCTTCCCATAGCTTCCTTACCCTCGGTTACAGACTGAATTTGAAAATCATCAAGCTCATAGTGTGTACCGATAATCTGTTCAATAGCAAGGAAAGCCGCCGCAATAGGACCGTCACCGATAGCAACACCCTGACAGTTTTCCCCATCCTTCTGAAGAGTTACCTGAGCACTTGAAGCGATTATATTACCATTATTGAGAACATAGCTTATAAGCTTATAGGTAGCAGGTACCTGCAAAGCAACACTTGCAACAATAGCATCAAGTTCTTTTGCTCCTACCTGCTTCTTAGCGGCAACTCTTTGAAATTCTTCATAAACTTTTGTCTGATCTTCTTCACTTAAATCATATCCAAGTTTTAAAACAGCGGTCATAACAGCATCCCTGTCATCACTTGCATAAAGGGTTATAGCATTTTCGAAAGCATCATTTTTGCTAACAGCAGTTTTTCCTGCTTTAGAGTTATCAGCTACCCAGTTAATCTGTTT
>JAEIGA010000227.1_pt1 | contig 79028 bp, 116 predicted proteins | sample 9270691 | NCBI WGS metagenome assembly JAEIGA01 (sample SAMN17057246, study PRJNA624740) | gut metagenome | biome: biome; isolation source: fecal sample | host: Bos grunniens | place: China: Xizang | collected 2019 | reverse complement strand
TTTAACATTTTATTCATACAATACACATGATGATGGTTAGTATGGTAGATAGGGTGGGAACGGGTATGGGTATAGGGGGGGTACTCGGTGTAATAGGAAGGGGTATCCATTTGCTATAGCATTGTATAAATATGACTCATAATACTTAATAGTAAGTATTATGTATACTATAGTAACATAGTACACCATGCATTACACCATAGGTATACCCATCCATCTTAACAATACACCACAATAGACATCGTATAGGACACCTTATAGAATAGTTATAGTGAAAAGTCTGCAAATACGACACAAATAAAGGGCTTTTAGCCCCGTAGGAGGGTGCTCTATAGATGGTCTGTAACAAACGTCTATTAGAAAGCTATTAGTAAGAGTAAAAACTTTGTTAAAACAGCCTAAATATGACCCAAAATAGGGCACTATAATGCTACCCAAATGTAAAAGAGCTATTAATTGACTAAAACACAATCTACATGGCCCCAAATAGGTACGATTTCAGTATCAAAAGCATCTTCTATAGTATTTAATAATTTGCTAATCACATTTTCTAACAGTCAAGAAGCATTTTTCATGTAAAAACTCAGAATATGACGCAAAAGATACACATAATTGGTTTTTCTTGCGAGAAAGCAAGTACCAATCAAGTTTAGTGCACATAAATTACGATGTTATGTACCAGCATTTTTGTTTTGGGAGTGGGTAGTAATACTCTATACCAAATATGACCCAATGTATTATGTAAATAGCTAATAGTAAGGAGTACCTACTAACTCATGCAAGAACTAATAGATACCCCTTAACTATTTAAATATGACCCAAAGTACTATGTAGCCCTAGCACCATACTTCAACTCTTTACTTGGAACCCACTTGCCATCAGCATAATCGTCCTCAGTAACCTTCACATAGTTACCAGTTAAATTGTACTTGACTATCTCGTCATACGCATCATTAACAGCTCTAGTGTATTGAGCAGGACTCAATCCATCTTCAGCAACATCTCCAACACGTCCTAGATAGCCGCTAGTACAGTAACCCAAGTGTACAACACCCTGATCGTCTAAGTGCCACCCATGATGAGTATCCCATGCATCCCATTCATCATAGTGGGTAAAGGGGTTGTACGGATTGTCTCGTGTTGTTAACATAAAGATTGGTTCGTCCACAAATATGACCCCCTTACTCACTTCTCAGTATACTGTTTACGGTAGTAGTACTAATACCAAGAGCATCCGCTATCTCGCTCTGTGTCTTACCAGATGCTCGCATAGCTTTTGCTCTTGAGACAGTATTAACATTAACTTTACGATCTGTCTTAGGTAACGCAAGCTCACGAACTCGATCTGCATCGGCAGCCGATAGTATTGCCTCAAGACGCGTCTTGTGTATAGCACCAGCTTGAATGGCTTCCCACTCTCTATCAGTAATAAGAAAGTCGCTCTTCTTAGCACCAGTACGCTCTCGAGCCTCTCTTAGCGCCTGATTCTTGACTTTTTTAAGTCTATCTGGATCATCTGCCAAATCGGGATTAGCCCTCTTTTTAGCTTTCACTACACAATCAGTGATAAGCTGTGCTTGACGCTCAAGAGGCTTATTGCGTTGAGCCTTCTTATAGTGCGACTCCAACGATGCCACTTCTTTAGCATAGGCTTTGCGAGCAGATGGAGAATATGGCACAGAAGTCGTAGAAAGAGCCTCTTTGCGAGCTCTATTAGCAAGGCTTTTTAAGCGATTAGCATGGTCTGCATAAATGCCTTCCATAACAGTACCAGAAGACAGAGAATATGCATCATTTGTGTCGGCCATGTTAGTAGTAAGAGTCTGGGCCTTCTTAATATGACCCGTATTCTCCCACTTGCCTGTTTCCTTATTCTTCTTTCGCTCTTCATACTCGCGATTAGTGTAAATATAACGCCTTTCACCAGTACGTTTATCAGGAGCTATCTCTTTTCGCTCATCAACTCGCTTATCGCCCTTAGCCTTTGAAATAAGCGTTGATGCACCGCCATTAGGACCACCCTGATACTTGCGCTTTAAATCGGGAATACCATTTTCTCTAGCAGAACGTCGCCAATCCAGATTATGCTTTTCAGCATCAATAACAACCATCGAATGTTTGACTGCACGTGCGAGTTCTTCGTCATCTGCGCCTTTAAGAGTCATGTCAGTAATAAGATTGGAAACTTTACCCATTTCCATTTGCTTATTAAAGCCATTTTTCTTAGAAGTTTCGGGCATTCCAGGATATGCACGATACGCATCTTTTGGCTCAAAATCTTTAAGACCCTTCAATGGTCCTTGAGCCTTAAGATTAGTACCTCTGGTCGGAATAACCAAAACAGTATCGCCATCAAAGTCTGCACCAGATAATATAGCCGCAGTCTTAGCATTAATACCCACAGCATCGGGAGAATTCTTACCAATAACTTTTTCTGCTGCTTTGGAATTATTGTTTACCGTTAATAAAGGTATTTCAAAACGACCAGCATGTGGGTGACGAACCAACGCAACTTGTTCTCCGTTACGATAGTTCGGAGCAAATATCTCATTCTCTTTGATACCTGGCACTGGTAATATGACATGACTAGACTGTCTTGGTAATGCAGCAGCCTTTAAATGAACTGCGGCTGAATCACACTCATCGGCAAACTCATTAAGAAGTTTCTTCTTAACTGTTGGGTTTGTCAACGACATGATGTCGTCGAACTCTGCTTGTCTAGCATCCGATGCGACCTTTAACTGACGCTTAGCCATGGCTGGTGTTTGTTTAGATAAGAACTGACTTGACAATGTTGGAGCCCATGTCTCCCAATCGCCCTCTTCATTAACAATGTTAATGGCCGAAAGCTTCTTATTGCCATCCTTATCTACATAATATCTTTGTGCCATGTTAAGGTCCTTCTCACCCTTAATCGTAGCACCAAACGGATTGTCCCAGTCAATATGACCCGTTTCTTTATCCACCTTCATAGGCTTAAGAACACTATTGTCTTTATTACCCATCATTGGTGTATCAGAACGCTTATTAGTGTTAAATATGACATCAACACCCTTTGGCATGTCGTCACTATAGACCGCCATACCCTTTAAGTAATGTGTATCACCAACATTAATGCGAACCTGAGCATAATTAGCACTCCCTAAGGATATGTCATCAACTCCTCGACGAAGCTCGATAACACCGTCCTTATCAATACCACGACCACCATCTGGTCCGACATCATCCTTATAGCGTATCATTACTCGTTTAGGATCAATACCAACAGGCTTTTCCAAACCAAGACTTGAACGACCTGTTACAGCAGTTTCATCATATGGAGGATTTACTATACGAATATGACCCGTATTATTAGCAACTTCAACCCAAGGTGTACCAGGAGGTGCTAAAACTTGAACAGTTGTGTTCTTACCAGTACCAGCCTGAGTAACTTTAATGTTGTGAACCTCATATCCCTCAGACCTTAACTGAGCAATAGCATTCTTCATGACATACTGAGTAGTACCTAAATACTGCTCAGTACCAGTACCAACATCAATATAACCCCCATGTTCGCTAAGCTCGCGTTTAAGTAAGTCAGCAGTATCACTAGTTCTGTTAGCTCGCTCTTGAATATCTTCTTTAAGAAGATTACGAACTTGTGACTCATTAATACCCATGCGACGACCAACAGCAGACTGAGAATATCCTTTTGCGATTAATCGTTTAGCCTCTGCCACATCTTCTGCACGATTCTCTGCTCGAGCTCTAGACATGGCTGCCACTAATTCATTCTTCTTCATTCCCATACCGCGAGCAATCTCAGCATCGCTCATTCCTTGATGGCGAAGATCCAATACATATGATCTGAAATTAGCATTGCGCTGATATGGATTATCTCCTGAACCCCATGGATATCGACCCGAATGCCGAGGAGTACCATAATGCATCAAATATGACTCATATTGTTCGTCTGTCACATCCATGAACTATCCTCCTCTTGCTTCATATCTTCAATGATAAGATCGAATTCTCGTATCTTTTGCATAACTTGTAAAATATCTGTTGTTTCCGGAATTTCAATCTCTACATCATCAGATTGGTAAATACGCAACTCGATGTCCATCTGGTGTGGATCCATAGCATACTCGAGACAAAACAGCGCCGTATAAATATACAACTGTTTCATCGATGCTGGAGCAACACCAGTCTTAAGATCATGAATGCGAAGCTTCTTAGTCCTCTCTCTATATGATATAGCATCAGCAGTACCAAAGCAATTATTAGAGTAATATAGAATTTGCTCAGAAGCCATGCGATACCCAATAGCATCATTAACAAACATATTAAGTGTCTTACGAGAATTGGGAAGCTTAACTCCAAGTTTTATAGCTTGACTAGCAAACTCATGTAGCTGAGTACCCCTATACCTAGCTTGGTTATTGAAATATGACTCACGAAGCTTATCACTATCGTAGTTAAGCCACGAATACTTACTAGCACCAAGAAAAGCGTGTTTACCCTCCAGATTGAAATGCTTGTTGAAGTTCATGTATAACCTCTTCTTTATTTTCAGGATATATAAAACTGGCAAATGACATTCCGTCAAGCTTCTCAATATAATAGTCCTGATTCGGTCGATGGCTAGCATCAGAACTTCTCTTACATTCCAACATTGCCCATCTATCATTATAGAGCACTAACCAATCGGGTATGCCTTGACAGTAAGATGAATCATTCTTTAAAACCACGCAACCTGGAAATATCTTTTTTAACTCTTTTATCAGATCGGATTGAAATTCATTCTCTTTTTTCATTGCCGCCTTTCAATTGCGAAAAAAGAATAACAGTTTTTACTGTAAAAAATATAGGAGAGATAGGGTTTTATCTCTCCTATATAAGTGTGGGTTTTTTCTGCGCGGACATTATGTCCGCATGAAAGCATTTTCATTAAAAGTTTGTTTGTTTCGTAATGCCAACAATATAGCACGATCTATTGTGGAACCAGACACAAAGCGATAATAATACAAATCAGAATATGGAGAATTGATTCGATCGATACGACCAGATGCCTGTTCCATAATCTTGTACGAATAGTTAAGAGAATAGAATATAATAGTATCTGTTTCTATACAGTTCCAACCTTCAGCTCCAGCTGCATACTGAACAAGGTAGATCCACTTATCAGTCTTTGGAATAAGCTCATGCTTATGCCCATTCCATTCTGCTAGTTGATAGTCGGATACTTCAGAATATCTTTTTGTAATCTCTCTTAGAATCTCTAACTCTCTATCTAAATTGTAAAACACTATAACCTTTGTATGATCTTTTAGAATCTTAACCAATTCTATTTCACGACTCTCATCACTATTGACTATTCGTCTCAAAATATGACACAACTGACCGGCATCCCTAATTGGTTCTTCATCAAATGGATTCCATCGATTCTTGTATGCAATGTCATAAATATCTTTTTGGTATCCAACTGGAACATCATAGACATGTCTGGTCGTATGGCGCTTGTCTGACATTGTTACGAGTATTTGCTTTTGGTAGTTGTGTAGCCTGTATGTATCGACATATCTAACAATTTTAGGATACTTAGCAAAGCGATCAAATATAGCATGTTGTCTTAGAAAGGCTGTACGATTCTTATAAAAGCCATTAGCAACAAAGACTGGAATATAATCTGACCATGTGTCTCCAGGTGTGGCACTTAACAAAATCCATTCGTTATTCTTTACAATCTTCAAAAAAGCTTTGACCCAAGCACCAGATCCAACTACTCGTTGTTCGTCAAATATGAAAAACGCATCTTTTACATTAACATACTTCGCAATGTTATTCCAAGAATCTACTTTTACAAATATGCCCCCAACACTAACTTTAGGATCACTAGCTAAACCAAACTTTCGATACTCATCAGCCCATTCTAATGTATCTCGCTTTCGAGCAGTTGTAATAATATAAAGCGATCGTGGTTTTAATGGAGTAGATATTGTAGAGTAATTACCTTTACAAACTTTCTTAATGAAATATGCCAGCGCCGTAATAGATTTACCAGAACCGACCCCACCAACTAAGATGGAGCCGGTCCTAAGTTTTTCTAAGGCTCTTTCCTGTTCAGGATATAGCCTAACCATTATTAGTCATCATTGTCATTAATGTCAGGGACATCGTAGTACTTGTTAGCAAACGGATCCTCAACAACAGTAGCATAGATCGCCTGCAAATATGCATTAACACCAGAGTCGCCATTAGGACGACGCCAACGATTCGGACGAATAACAAGATCAATGTGCTCAAACTCATAGTCGTCCAAAAGACCAATGGTCTGCTCAGTCAGATTACGCTTAACGTGACTATTGATAAGCATTGCAATCGGAGCACGATACTTGTACCCGATGTTCACCTTAATATAACTCACAGGGTCATAACCATCACGAGGCTTAGTGGTCTTGACATTCATGCCATAGTCGAGAGCCTGCTGAAGAGCCTCACCCTCAAGAACAACATTAAAGTTGCGCTCACCCTCATTATTATAAGGTCCTGGAACACCCTTGAAATTCGTACGGAATATAAATCTAGCATCAGAAATGTTGATAGTTGCAAAGTTGTTCGTAGCCATAATACTTTCTCCTTACATTCTTAGCAATACTTCAGAAATATCAAAACCTAAGTCGCATAGGTAATGATCTTTTTGGAAATGAGGACAAACCTTGCATGATTCCATAGTTAGATCACCGCATGGCATAGACCATGGAATATAACTATTGTCCTCTACAAATCCATAATAGTCACCATACTTCGAAATAGCATCAACTGCCTTATCGACTAATGCTTCAAAATATGACTCATCAACATATTGTTCTAAATCGGTTCCTTGTACAGCTTCTGCTTCTAAGAAACGATACCCCTTAGTACCAGATGCTGCTGAGAAACGACCATCAGATTCTATACGCATGAGCAAGCCGCCACCATATCCCGGCTTGATCGGAACAAACGAACCAGCTCTACCGACAAACGTCATAATATGACCCGAATCGCCAAGCTTCTCATTCATGTCAAGATAGAATGCCGACTGTGTAGTCATTGTTATACACATGTCATTAAAGGTAATTGGCTCATGCGTAAATATCTTTTTAAACACATAAGGCTCTTGGAACTGCTTTCCAGTAGCAGTCCACTTTCCTGGTGCCTGAGGAGAAGTAACAGTTTGCTTACCAATAAATACTGCATCATTCACCAAGCATAACTTTTCCCACTCAGCTTCAACTTCAAATGTGTATCCGTATTTTTCACCAAACTCATATACAAATTTTTCAATCTCTAGTGTGGGGTCAGCAATCTTAATAGAATCTGTCTTAATATGCACTACTTTAAAACCACGACTCTCGACTTCATCTTGAAGAGTACGCATAAACAAAGCACCACGAAGAGCGACAATGTTGTTCTTATTCCTACGATCCCTAAACGGGTTATTAAACGTTGCTGAAGTTAAACCATACACCGAATTAATGGCAGTCTTCAAAGCATTTGACAAATCCTTAGCCTCATTTTTATTATTCAAATATGGCTTGAGTTTTCCATCGAATAGATTACCGACAGCATCATAATCACCATGTTTAATATACAAACGAATATTTACGAGATCTTCAAAACGATCTGTATACTCGCCCAAATATCTTTCTTGTATAATAGACCTAGGATGCATCGATGCTACGTCAAACGTCTTACAATGTCCATACATACCCGGATTAGCATAGACCCAACCACCACGACCAATATCATCTCCGCGATACATGTTCTTACCATTTTTATATTGATACCCCGGAAACTCTTCAGCAAGATCATACCAATTCAGTTTAGGTTTTTTATCGGTACCAAATATAATTCTAGTAGTAAGACTATTGGTAGAATCATTAACCGTCATCCCAGCAATGTCAGCAAGAATCTCTCGAGCTCTAAAATCGCCACTCAAATGATGAAAAACCGCTTCTGTGGATATAACATCGTTATCGCAATACTCAGCAACCAAACCCCACTGTTCTTCTGGAACAGGCTGATCCCACGGAAGACCAAGTTCTTGGTGATGCAATCCAAGCTCAATCTCCCACTTCTTAAGAGACTTCTTATGGCCAGCAGACGCAAAATCGTACACATCAGTATACGATATATTAAATGCTTCTCCAAATGTATGGTTACCGTGCTTATCGTTTACAATCTGCTGACTAAGGTTAAATATCTCTTCATTGTTATACCCAATGTACCGAGCATAAAGAATATGATTATCATACCTACGATTATTAAAACCAACAAGTTTGTAATTAAACAACTCACCAACTTGTTCTGCCGTAGGATTAATCATTCGAACACAACTGTCTGCACCATCAAACTTCCAGTTGATCAAAAATAGATTTGGAAACACTTCGCAATCAAAGAATACAATGCGGTCATCAGAATATGACCCCTGAATATTCATGCTATGCTCTTCTGAACTATAAGGCATTTCACTAGCAAGCTTCATACAATACTCTGCCTGATTAGTACTGTTCATGGCAAATATCATTATCGCTTGCTTCATGTCCGATACATCGTAACTAAGTCCCGCTTCTTTTGCTTCAACCAACAAATGGTTGATGAAATCAACAGAAGGCTTAGTAGCACCAAACTCTTTTGTGAGGCACCGATTGATCAACTCACGAAGTTTCTGTTCACTTTTCACCGCCTCGTGATTAATCACTTTCTTCTCCTCTCTTAATGGTAATCCACTGTTAATTGTACGAATATCAATGTCGTTACATTTAGACAACATTCGTCGTAAACTACTATTACCTTTAAAGACTTTTACTTCAATTCCTTCATTATAGTATGGTCTAAGCCGATCTACATCTCCATCGTAAATATAATGCAGATGTAAACCAGCACCGCTCTTACTAAACTCCGCATAAGTTTCAGGCCATTGCGACGCAGTTTTAAGATTTAAGTCTGCAGACTTTTTTCCAGTTGCAGGATCCTTCAAATCAAAATCGATGACAATATGACCCGTAGGAACTTTGACATAATGTAGTTTATGCGTATCGAGCATGCTAAGAACACCTTTAGCGTTGTCCCACTTTAAGAATGGCGTACCATTCTCATTAGCATATTGTGCTTGACAATCCTTTAGTAAAATATCAAGCTTAGACATACTAGCATACTCTTCGCTAAGATTCAGCCAATCTGGTAACTCATCATCGTCATCGCCCTCAACTATTGAAATATCTTTCTTGCCATTAATCTTCCAAGTCAGAAAACCTCGATAGTAGTTATAAACTCGAGTACCATCTGACAGAACAGTATCTTTTAAAAACTCATCAAAGTATTCACTAAGTTCTTGTTTAAAAATATACTTGGGCATTAGATACTTCAAACCAGCTTCTTCAGTATACTCTTTAAACATAGACCAAGCACGCTTAAGCGTCACACCATCGTCACGCTCGAACGTAAAATATGACTCCTCAATAAAATTGAAGAACACATCTGTACGCTCCATCATATCCGTAGCACGATAAGCATCATAATAATGACGGCCAAGTTCTTTGTATACTTCTAAACAATGATTAGCTATTGCACCAAGCTCAAATACTACTCGTTCCTGTAGTTTCAAATATCTTTTACTTGGAATCTTATCACCAGACGGATTCACATCAATCAAACGACGAATCAAACCAGACTTAGCATCAGTAATTTGAACTGGATTGTTCGTAGCCAAAAATAGCATTGTCTTTATCTTGACACTATATGGTGCCTTATACAACTCTCGTACCAATATGGTTTCGTGAGAGACAATAGAATTAAGCCTAGTATTATTCTCAATTCTATTTAACTTACTATCATACTCTATACCAACTAGAGGATTATCCTTAAAAGACGATGTACTAAATTCAGCCGTCTGTCTGCCAAGAGCACTTGATTCTACTATTGTATAATATCCATCGAACAATCTAGCAATGACGTCTAATATGGTCCCCTTACCTGAACCAGGTGCACCATACAAAACAAAGAACTTGCTAATATACTTTGACTCACCCGCTATGATACTGCCGATAGCCCATTCAATCTTTCGTCGTTCAAGATTATCATACAGAGTACCAACCAACTCATCCCATGCTGGACACGAGTCTGTTGATAAAGAATATGGAAGACGTTTACTAGCATAATCATCTCTAACACGAATTTCATTAGCAAATGTTAACTTGGAATCCAATTCCACATAGTTGTCATACATGTCTTTCAAATATCTTTTGTACTTAGACCATGAGCCGGAATTATAACTAGACAAGTATTGAACCGTTACACTTCCATCAAAATCATCCCAATGCTCTCTTTGATACTCATTAAGTTCTCGATCAACTAATTCTTGAACTCTACTCTCGTCAGTCGACCATAGTCCAGTCTCGGAATCAAATATGGCATAAAACGAATGTCCTCGAACCATAAAATCTTTATGATGACCAACTATAAAATCTGGAAATATCTCAACACCAGTTTTAGTATTTCGAGATCTAATTTTGAAAAAATCCAAAGCTTCACCTCCTTCATTTTTCTTCAAAAATTAGAAAAAATCATGCTAAAAACGGTACACGACTTTTCGACCATTTTCACGGCGTTTAAAATGCCTAAAACGATTTTTCAGATTAAAACCTCGTGAGAACCCCATATGCATCTAGCAGGAGTTTTATCTACTTTTCACTATATTCACTACTTTTTTTCTTTAAAAAAATAAAAAGGAAATAGTATTTTAAAGCCCTTTTTAAAAAAAGTCAAACATACCCTAAAAAACGCGTTTTTCGGTAAAAAAACGGGAAAATAGTTATTTTTTGCCCAAAAAATCACTAAAATGCGGACATTATGTCCACAAATTAGAATGCTTCATGAAAAGTCGCTCAAATCTCATTCGATTCATTCAAGCAAATATCAATGTTGTTAACTACTTAAAAATGCTCAAAATTTACTTAAAGAACCCACTCAAGTATGCATGCATCTGATACCAAACTTCCATGTTTTCCCAACCAACAATCCAGAACCAACCACCTCTTGAATCGCCATTGCTATAGATACCATCTCGATTCATAATATGCTCACATGTTTCAGTCACATAAGCACGACTATCAAATCCTCCAGTATCCCAATGTTCATCATCAAGAATATCAAAGCCGACCCGGTTCATGATTTCCCAGAACCATCGACTCACACTATTGTACACTCCTAAATCTTGCATCAGATCATACATACGAGTTGATAAGGCTATCAACATTTCAAGTACTCGACACCTACCCCACATACGCTCAACATCGTCTGATGCATCATCGTGAATATAGACGCCAATATTTTCGCCAAGTGAAGATAAATATCTATTTCGTAACTCAAGACCTTCAATAGCCCTATCATCATCGTTACCAAACGATGGAATATATTCAATACGCCATAGACGCCAAAGCAGCTTGTTATATGATAAACGCTGCTCTTTACTTACTCGCTCATCCTCAACGAGCGACATGAGCCATTTGACATATGAGACTTTTCCATCAGAATATGATCCGCTCTCTTTTAAAACTTCATCTACAACAGACATCTCCTACCTCGCCTCCAAATATCAATTACGGAGGCAACTCTAACCGTTCCTTGATTCCGAGCTATCTCGAACTAATCTTCTCGTCAAACAAACCTGCTACAGTCTCTTTGTATGATCGATTGTCCAAGGCTACCTCATAGTCGATACCAGTCTTCATATTATGAACAAATATAACCCCATTTTCGACACCTGGTCCACCAACAATCAAGCGATTTAAAGCAGCCATGCCAACTACATCTTCAGGATCGGGAATTATCTGCTCACCATCATCACACAACGTATAGTCACCAGCATAGTATGTTAATGACACGAAATCCATAGGATTGTCTCCAATGAATACTTCGAAGTAACCTTCTATACGTTCAAGCGTGTATTCGTCATGAATATCAATTTCAAATGGTGAAAGATCTTCGGGTTCATCGTCTTCTGGATGATCGGTTACTACATTGTAATCTTCGGGACCATACTCTACATTATTGTAACTCTCTCGAGTATTAGTACGCTCAGACACGCTATGCAGAATATCACCCATATCACTAGAACCGTCAGCGGTATCATCAGACTTATACATCTTCGAATACCTGTTCCTCATGTTCTGGATATTTTCGGTACGCCGAGCTTCAAATTCCTTACGGCGTTGATCATCTTCCGAGCCCGATCCGCTACTGTCGGTTTTTCCGACGAGACTTCCTGCTCCGTTATTTCGTTTACGGTCGACACCCGATTTGCGAAGAGTCCCTTCAGGGCTTTCATAGAAGTGGTAAAGGTCATCTTGAACGGACCCGAATTCGGTGTGACTTCTATCTTCACCTTGTCTGGATTTTCCGTTTCGGCTGTCTCTTCCTTCTCCACTTCCTTGTCCCTGTGGAATATCTTTTGAATTGTTCGCCGTGCCTTCTTGATCAGATTGCGAAAGAACCGTCCTATCCGCCTTAGAATTCTCACCATCAGTCCTATCTTCTCGAGGAATATAATCTTCTATGTCTCCGACAGGCTTGTTAAGCTCATATTCTAATATAAATGAAGAACCAAACAAACCGATGCCAATACCAATTAGAGTGTATCCAACTTTTGCAAGAGTGCGTATGCTCATTTACGTATCCACCTCCTTAGAAGTCTTCTACATAACCGGTGCCTTCGAAGGTATAGAGCCATGGGTAGTTAAGAATATCAATGTCGAATACTCCACAACCCACAGCTCCTAGTCCATCGCGTTCTCAAATGAGATCGTACATCACACCGTCAACGTTAAAGTCCAGCCACACACAAGGCTCAGCAGCATTGATGAAATCACGCTTAGCAGAATCCTTAAAGAGTGCGTCGTAAATACCAAAGTCAACATAATCATCACCAGCATGCTCAGGGATCTCCTTCTTGGGATCGAAGACCCAACCAACAATCTGGCCCTCAGTGGTACGAGGGAAACCAAGCATTTGATAGACATCGTTGAGGAACAAATATCCTTCTGCGCGAAGCTTATCGTTTGCATAATTCTGCTGAGCACGAAGGAATGTGAGATTACTAACAGGATTACGAGACCAATTAGAATTTGCCTCATCGAATATCTTAGCATAAATACTATGGGTTGTACCGTCATCATGAACAACCATAGCATTCTTAACCTTCTTAGGTTTACCATCCTCGTCTTCTACAGAAATATCCATCTTCTCTGCACCAGCACTAAGAACTCGCTCAGCATCAGTACCAAGCTTGTTTTCAACGCGCTTGCGATATTGTTGAAAGTTAGTAAGAAGATTGGAATATGCAATAGCAAGTGCGGCATTACGATTACGAAGAACCTTGTGCGCACCAAATATCAATCCAAAGCCAATACCAGCACCTATAATTGCAGGACCATATACCTTAGCAAGCTTCAAACCTGTCTGAGCATAGAGCTTAATGCGATCCTTACGAGCATCCTCCTCGTCATAAGACTCAACGGGATGCTTTTCAGGATCCATCTCCACTGCCTGCTCAATAATATCAAGGTCGTGGTTTGCCTCTTCAACGATCTCTTTAGCTTTGATAGTCTGCTTGCATGCATACACAGCACTACCAACCAGCACAACCGCACCGGTTACAGCCATGATCTCAGGAGCATGCTTCTTTGCCACGAGACCAAGCTTATTAATACTTTTCGGAACCCTTACCTTACTAAGAGCCTTCGATCCGCCTGCGAACAACATAGCGTTTTCTCCTTTTCTTTGCAAATATCAATCTAGCGGGTCTGGGTAGTACACAACACCTTTAGAACACCTCTCAGAGCTCGTGAGATCCATTCTAACAAGTGTCAAATACCTAATTGGGTAAGTTAGTCGATTGAAATATCAATGTCGCTAAATAGGCCTAAATTAACGACAAAAACCACTCTCAATCTTCTAGTAATCTAGTTGGTGGGAGTAGAACCATGTAACCATCACGAACGGGCTTAATTTGTGCACCACGTATTGACGTCCACCCATATTTGTTATCGGTCCACTCTCCAGTTACACCAACAATATCGTAAAATGTTGCAATAGATGCCTGACCATATTTATGAATAACATAATCTAGTTCATCTAATGCATCATTAGCAGCTGCACGAGATGGCAGAATAATATCGTCTGGGTCGTATGGTGCATCACGATATGAACCAGTACGTCCACTACCGCGTCTATTCTTATCGTCATAGTATTTGTCATAAGAAGTGCGTCCACCCTTGCGAATACCACCACGATTACTAGCTGGTCTAGGACTATCATCACCAAACAACATTCGTGCGACCATCTCGTTGAACGTATCAAATATAAGATTTCTAATCCCGGGTATTAGAATTTCTTTAACAGTATGTTCACGAGCTTCTTCAATTGTATCTTCGATGATATACTTTCCAAATTTTCGAAGAATACTTTGTTTTCTAACTTTGCCTTGGGCTACTTGTCTCGGTTTCACTATAGCTTTGACTTCCTCAACATCTCCTTTAGGCTTTTTTCCTGCGGAAATATCAATTTCATCTCGAGCGGTATAACTATTACCTGGTAATGTAGTATGTTCAGGCATCTCTCGATTCGCCATCTATCAACCTCCTTCTATGTATTAGCGAACGTTTTTCAATACAAATGTTGCTGTCTGATGCCATTGTTCCGAACGATCTGGTCCAAATATCTCATCAAAATTACATTCGAAATATTGACAAAGTTGTAATGCAATGTTTAGCGTAAACTCTTCTTGCTGCAAACCTCTACGTATTGTTCTTTCGCTTACACCAGTATATGGTTCTATCTGACGTATCGACAATCCTTGAGCTTTTATGAATGCCTTGAAAATATCCGGATCTACGTGTCTTTTTAGAACAACCTTATTCGGCATTGATTCTCCTAAGTTTCATACTCATTTTCTATGTTATGAGAAAAATATAAATGTCAGTTATTAAGTGACAAAAAGAAAAAGGCATAGGAGCCACTTTCGTGACTCCGTTTAGCCTTATTCTGTGTTTACAACCTATGCGGTTGCCTTTGCCTCTTCGGCCTTGCTCTCGTTCTTCCTAACCTTCTTGTGATGGTGCTTCTTAGCCTTCCCAAGTTTCCTTGTGACCATCCGGTGAACGTGCTTTGCCACGCCACGCATCTCATGCAGGTCCTCGGCCACAGCAGTGCTAGTCAGCCACTGTGCCGTTATTCCCGACCCGTACTTTACCGCATTGCGCTTCACCGCGTCCATCGTGGTGACCGCAACCGGCAGAGCAGTGTCGACGACTTCCGTCACAGCGAGGCCAACTGCCCCACCGACACCGATGGCTACTGCATCGATACCGACGCTGATCACATCCATCTTCTCGTCATCATACTCGTTCGCCATTTTTAGCTCCTTTCTGGTTAGAGAACCCTTTGTTCTCTGTCATATAAGGAGTAGTAATTTTTGCGAATTTTTAAGTTCAAAACCATCATTTTTGATATAAAAATATCAATCTAGGCTAGTTTTCATGCAACAAAAGCTCTTTTTTGGTTTCGACAAGGTTTTGATGTCTTTTTCGAGCTTCATCCAATCCGCGCTCATGATAGCAAATTTCAATACTAGCCTTTGAGATTACGTGATCGAGGAGAATATCAATGGCTTTTCTACGATTTGGCTCAAAAAGATACGTTACGTATCGATCGTGATAAGAATCATAAAAAACGTCTTCGCTACGCCTAGGTAATTCAATACGAATGTTTTTAGTATAGTCGACACCATATACATGATCTTTAGGTCCATCAAAATTTAGACTAAAATCTATTCGATCCCAGATCATATTGAAATATTCTTTAAACGTACGTTCCTTTGCATCAAACACGTACACTGCTGGTATCTTACGTCTCATGGAATATCTTTCTAGTAGATCCGATAGAAAAGAGTAAGGAGCTGTTTTTCAAGCTCCCTACTCAAGACAACCACATTACTATGAAGGCATTAATATTTACTAGATACTTATACTAAATATCAATTTCGCCAATATCCTGGCTGTCGACTTCACACCTCACTAAGCCATGCAGATGTAGGGCGAACCTCCATTCGAATAGTTCCACACGGTACATCAGGACCGAGTAGTGCCGTACCAATCTCAATGGTAACCTCACCATTCATATCCTTCTGCCAACCCATATCATCTCCTAGTGGAATTTCATCAATGCCGAGAATAGAATATACGTCATTGATTCCAACAAATCCGTTCTTATCAAGCATTCTATTAGCCTCAAGTTCGGCACGACGAATATACTCAGCATTGCTATAGAAATATCTATTGCTAGTCTCATCATACCAAAGACTCAACTGAACAGGATTTGGAATATTTGGCTGAAGGGTATTTGCTTCGGTTGGCGGATTTTGGTTGATATGAGATTGAATGATATCATCTGAAATCTCGCTGGCTTTTTTCTTGCCAAGCATTTCCTCAGCCTTTTGCTTATACTCATCGAACGCTGTTTCTTTAAGAATATAAGCTCCGGCAAGTGATGCAATGCGTTGTTTACTAATATGATTGCCACCAAATATACAAAATATAGATGCAGCAGTCATGATTGCTGTAGGTGCATAGGCCTTTACATAAATAAGAGCTTTGTCAGCTTTGCTAAGAGTTGACTGCGTATCATTATACGCCATTGTCTTACTTTCTTCTATGGTCATACCACGTGATTCCATAATGTTGCAAATATCTTTTATTGATTCTTTGCTATCAACGTTATCAGGAAGATACTTATCACAAAGATCTCGGTTTTGATTCTTAAATTCTTCAACCTCGATAATGTGCTTAGCTTTTAGTGCTGAATCAGAACTCATAACAACTGCTGCAACAGTTCCAATAGCACCCATGGTTGCAAGAATAGTCGGTGCATTCTTTACAATGAATTTTTGAGCTTTTAGAAATAATCCTGCTTTCATTTTGGTCCTTTCATCTAGATGACAAAAATATAAATGTCGGTCTTGCTGACCATCCTTTCTCTTCGTATTCCGACACTTCCATTTAAGTGGCGGTGAAAATTGCGAGAAAATTATAGCTGTTCAATTTCTCGAATGTGTTTATCAACATAATCATACCATTCAGCTCGTTCTTTATCGGTCATGTCTTTAAAAACATCCTTTATTCGTGTTTTATCACGAGTTGCTGCACGATAAGCGCTTATTATTTTATTAGTATGTAGCGTAATAGTTGGTCTAGTCTTAAAATATCTTTTATCGGGAAACATAGTATCATCTGCTAATTGAACGCCTTCTACAACTACTCGACGTCCTTTATTATAACAATGTCTCCCATATGGTTCGATCTGATCACCAATAGCGTCTATAATTTTCCATCGTTCATTCCTACTAATATTAACGTCTCGTGCTTTTGGTACATCAATGCCTTTTGTCATACAATATTCTTCAAACTCTTTGTTACGAGCAGATGTGCCATGTGCAGTATTTTCGAACAATGTATCTAAATGAATTATAGAATCGTTTTTATCAGCAAGACCTAAAGCCGTGGTTGATTTTCCAGAACCAGATGCACCAATAATATAAAGAACATTATGGTTTCTATTAGACCCCCATTTATCAAAATTACGAAGTTTAGCACCTTTTAAATTTTGTCGAGCATAACGTTTTTGTCCCTCTGGTGTTAAACTACCATCTGGATTTTGATAACGCCTTACGCCCCACTTTTGACCTTTGATACCATGGTGATAAATATCGTTATCTTCATTTTCATCATCAACACTTCGTAACTCTCGCAAACGATCAAACGTCTGCATTATACTCACCAGGCTCAAGATCGTCTAAATCTGGATCGTACTCGTCAAGATCTGGTTCTTCAAGATGCTCTTCCCCACTAAGAGAATCGTCATTATCTTCGTGGAGAATATCAATCTTGTCCACGATCTCAACTGGCTGCTCATCGAGGTTATGAGTATAGTCAACCACTACCTCAGCATTGTCTAGATCGATCAGCTCACCAGGTTGAAGTTCAACATATGGAATATCATACAATGCACAAATCATGTGCTCAACAATACATCCATGTGCGTTGCGCCAATTAGCTGAGAATATAACCAGGTCCGCTTCAGACAAATTAACAATAGATTTTCCAAGATACCAGATAGATTCGTTAGAAATATCACTAGGAAGATTTTCATGTTCGAAATTTTTGATCAGCTCGAACTCGGTTTGATATTCGTTATTACAAATATCATGAAGTTCGGCCATCTCTTCTCGAACTGCTTCCTCAGTTCGCCCACGCATAGGTAAACTGACAAATAGTTTAGGCATTTATTAACTCCTTCAAATATCAATGAGTGAAAAAGAGAGACCGCGTTTTTAGTGCGGTCCCCCTTAATGACAAGTCTAGAATCTACTCGTCAGTTCCTCCCTCAGGACTCTCCTCTTCGGAAATATCCTCAACCGTGACCTCGGCCTCGGACAGTTCCTTAACTGTCGGTCCCTCTTCTAGCAGCATCGTGTCATCATCGCCTGCTGCCATTGCGATAGCGATACCGCCACCAAGCATAGCAACACCAGCTCCGATCTTAATCAATGCTCCCGTGTCGAGAGACTTGACAAACCTAACTGCCTTGCCAAACATTCTACTAATAGATCCGAACATTGCTTTCTCCTTTCAAGAGAACTTACGGCTGTTTCCAGCCCTGTCAAATAAGTAAACGGAATTTCTGCGAGCTATTCCGAGATATCATTAGCAAACAACGGCATAATAGATATGGTGAAAACAATTCGCAAACGTCTATCATTAGTCCCAACTTCAAAGTAATTAATGCCATTCCAAGCAACTAATGACTCTTGCTTTGTATCCACATTATCAAACCATGAATCGTTATGTTTTAAAATATAATCGCTTTGTCTTTTTGCACGATCTATAATTATTTCATAATCTTCTGAACTACAAACCGGCTTTATATCGTGCAGTACTTTAGAATCTTTTATGTATTTACTTTTGTAAAATATAAATGTATTTTATGCTAGTCATTATGCATACCACTTAGGCTTAGCGCGGAACAATCTGATTCCTTCGGTATAACCTAAAGCTTCAAGAGTCTTACACATAAGCAAATCCATCTCAGCATGACAATCCTCAAGAGATTCGTAGGTTTCGATAATATCTTTCATTTTTGCTTCAAACTCTTCTGGAGTTAGAACATTCTTTTTAGACATTGTCATCACCTTCTATTACTTTAACATGTCGTCCACTGATCTTTGCACCACAATTAGAGCAAAATCTACTGAAAATATCAATGTTGGAATTACAATTAGAGCATTTGCAACTACCTATTATATGGTCGTCATCAAACATTGTAACTACTGCCTTTGCATAGATGCGCTTGTAGTACTTGTCAAGTAAGATTTTCCCATTAGTGCTAAATATAGATGATACTAGCGTAATAACATCTGGAGTGTGCTGTTGATGCCAAGGTATCTCTATTTCAATAGGTGTCTCCATTGGTTAGCTTCCTAACATGTGACAAGGCTCGAGCCTCTGATCTATCGATAGTAAACATTATAGAATCATATTCAGAGTCATTCAACAATTTATCCTCATGCATTCTATCGATATGATGACGTGTGTTCGCAATAGTGGTTTCGAAATCGGTTGGAATATCAATGTTATCAAACGCTTTGTATTTCATGGTATCCTCTAATAGAAGTACATAATCCATCAACGACCATCCACCATCGGCTGTAGCAGACTCGATCTTTCGATCGCCATACTTCTCTACAAAAATATCATAGTTTTTATCCCATTCACCCCAGCGATATTCAAGAGTATCTACTTCTTCATGATAGCCTATAAGATCCCATACAGTTTTATACGATTGATCGGGAGAGATTTTAATTCTACCCCAATCACCATTTCGAGATATAACATCGTTTAGAAACTGCTTGACAGTTGGATGTTGATTAGTATAATCAAATATGACTTCGTGTGCAGCAGTACAATCCGCACGTTCTGGTCCACATCGTCTTAATTGAAAAAGGGTATGAAAATAGGTCATGCTCTTACTTTCTCTATAAAGAATAATTCATCATCTGGAATATAATAGAAATCGAGTTCATTTTTCTCATAATCTCGCACCATGCTAAAAATTCTACGACCCTTAAACAAATATACTGGTCGTCGACTATAGCAATTAGTTCGTCCACGAGGAACTGGCGGCGATGGATTCATCTTTTCGATCACACCGATCAAAATAGACTCGGACAAGATAGTTACACGAATATCATCAAGCGATGTCAAATCATTAACCAGATCGTACATGTCAATACCGTTGCCGATCATTTGTCCACCCCATATGTTAAATCGCCTTCATGATTAAATATAACGTCTTGATAATAATCATCATGTAGCCATAATACTTTATAATCAACGCTTCGAGATTCTTTATTATCGATTATTGCAAATTTAAGAAAATCGCCATCTTGAAGATTCTTTTCGTCAAACCGTAGAATCTCAGCATCTTCTAACCCATACTTATAAATATAATCTATTAACTCTTGACCAGTCATGACTATTCTACCTCAATGGTTATTATTCCAACAAATTCATCATATTCTATATCGTAATAATCGGTATATACAAATAAATCGTTACTAAAAGGTTTCCCATACCTACTGTGAATTGTTTCTTTTACATAATCTCGATTGTATTTATGATTCTTTTCCATAACGACATCAACAGCAAATTCTATAGCTTTTTCTAGATTGGTAAATCCCTTGATAAGGGTTCCACTGTAATGGTAGTAATCACTTGTGTGTACTATATAAACCTTCATATTACTATTCGCTTTCTATCGAGCTTTTAAAAATATAAGAGGACCCACCAAAGTATGTCTCTATGGCCGTATTGACACTGGACATACCATTACCAAAACCGCTACGCCTCTTATCACCTAGTTATGCTAAACTAGACACCCGGGTAAATATCAATTTAGATTAGTGTGACAGCACTATAGTTTGCAGAACGAGCAATTCGTTCTGCAGTTTTAGCTGCATTTTCAATTGCTGCCGCATTCTTACGAGCAATATCACGCTCTCGCTCGTCAAGCCTACGAGCACGCTCCTCATCAGCCTGAATTTGGCGACGCTTAGTCTCCTCTTCCTGCTTGATTCGCTTCTGCTCCCAATATTCAGCTGGAGCATCCTTTTCAAACTCACGAATTGCTTGGCGCTCGGCATCTTCGCGATTACGCTGGTCAATCTTAAGACGCTCTTGAGACTGGATATCAATTTCGTGCTTCCTGACAGATGCTTCATGCTCGGCAGCCTTTGCAGTCCAATACTCGGGCGGCAAATCTACTTCCATCTCTTTAAGCTGACGCTCATGCTCGCGAGCTTTCTGTTTGTCAGCCATAATACGCTTTTGATACTGAGACTCCTCATAAGCATGAATAGCGAACATACCAAGCACGATGGTGCCGATACCAGCAATAACCTTAACTTCAGAACTAATCATTTTCTTTTCTCACTTTCTTTTGAGCAATTTATAAAACCTTAAATATCAAACTGGTCATTTTTAGATAGACATTTGTTAACCCACATAAGGCATTCCTCGAGTTTAGTCAGTGCGATAGACTTCTCTCGAGATTCTATACAGTAAATATCAATAGTATCAGCAATGTTGGCTATATCATCTCGAATCTTATCAGACTTCATCTTGGTTTCACCATCCATCTGATAGGTCTTAAATCGAGATGAGATTTCTTCAAGCGGCATTAGTATCACTCCTTCTTTGAAATATCACGATCTACCACCATAATAATTGCTAAAATTGTAGTACCGATTAAGAAATGCATTAGCCACGATCGAAAGTCATCGTTATTCATCAAACCCACTAAGACTTGTATGGCTATGAAAATATAATAGACCCTATACCAATTCACACCACTTTTACTCATTAACAACCTTCTTCTCGAATTCATGGCGTAATATTATACTTTGATTGACTAGCTCGATATAAAGATGTGATAAGGCTGCCAAGATCGTAATCCATAGAATTCAAAAATATAATAGAGAATACTACTCCTTGAGTCAGTGACTGAATTGACTCCATAAAATGTGCTTCAGCATCTTTCCATGCTGCATAGTTCTTAGTAGATCGATCTTGAATATAACGATTGTATAGACGTTGTATCCACTGATCCATAAGAGTATAATGAGGACAAATCACCACGACCGTATACTTATCCTCGGGGTCGTATTTTCGAAGTTCCGATCTGACGCACTCGTGTGATGAAATTAGAACAATATAACCTTGACGAGCAAGCGATACAGCTATACGACAATATATAATGTACCAGTTTTCATTGCGTTCACCATCTACTTTAAAACTGCTCGATTCAAGATCAACAATACCATCTCGTTTTGATGCCACAGTACTTTTACCAATTCCTTGATAACCGATCACAATCATACCCTTGCTATTGTAAATTAGACTCATAATAGACTCTCCTGGTTTGACTTCTTATTGAACTGATGGAATATAGTTAATCATGTTGAACGTTTCTTAATTTGTTTCAAAATATGACGACGAACAGTTTCTGGAGCTACGTGATGCTTCTCAGCAATTTTTATCTGAGTAAGTCCATCATCCATGAACTCTCTATAAATATCAACACTTTCTTCTTCCGATAACCGTCTATAAGTCTGTCTTTGCTTAGGAAAGATTTCTCGATGATTCGAGAAGTAACAATATAAACTAGTCGGATAAATATGTAGTTTCTTAGCTATTTCCATTGTAGTATAGCCACGTTGTTGAAGTATTTTTATCTGATCGATATACTGTTCTATCATAGAGAATCATTCTTTCAACGCATACGGCCAATTCATTAGAATAAACTTCCTAAATTGCATCATACTTATTATAGACCCCCTCATTGTTGCTAATACAATGTTTTGTTCTATGTCATACCAAATATCAATTTGAATGTTGTATAGTTTTAAGCGCATGTACATCAAAGCATCTTCTGGAATTTCTATATTCGGGTAAAATTCTAATAAACCACTTGCAGTATTATTTTGTATCTCGATTTTCATGGTTTTCTTTTCTAAATTGCATACAATTTAATTGTGTTAGTCGAGAAAGCTTTGATATGGGAATATCATACTTTTTTTGAATGTTTGGTCGTAAATACTAAACTTTTTCATACTTCTCCAATCAAACTTTTAATTTTGGATATAATTGATTTAAGTTTTTCGTTTTCATTCCTTAAAATTTCTAATTCTGTTTCATAATCTGGTTCTATTAAAAAGTCTTCTATATCTAAAATATCAGATAATTTATCTAAAGTTTTTTTAGAAAACCATCCGTTTTTTACTCCCCTAAAAATAGTTTTATCACTTAATCCGATAAAATATATAGAATCTGGATTTCCTAAACTTCGAATACTTATTTCTCTGTCAGCCAATGCTTCTTTAAACCATTCCGGATTTATTGGATATTGTATTCTGCAATTTGACATTCAAATCTCCAAATATAAATAGCACATAATGTATCGTTTTTAATAAAATATTGGATGTATAGATACTATGCAATGACTAAAAATATAATAATCATTCTTGCATGGTATTTCGATAGGATTTTGTGCATTTGCTATTCTATTAGTTTCTTTTATTCGCTGAACGGCATCATTTACAGATGGAAATTCTTCTAGCAATTGGTATCGTTTACCATCTGTTGTACTTACGCCAATTTTCATAACTTCTCCAAAATATAAATGGTGCCCCTGACAGGATTCGAACCTGCGACCTTAGGTTTAGAAGACCTCTGCTCTATCCACTGAGCTACAGGGGCTTTTTAACAAATGTTATGTCATTATGTACCAAATATTCATCATAATCTTGCTCAATATGAACGCGATCAGTTATTCCAAGAAGCCAATCCGATGAAACACTATATAATTTACTAAGAGAATATATAATGCTTGCTTTAATCGGTGTTCGATTATTTTCGTAGTTCGATAAAGTTTGTCTGGTAATATTAAGTTTATCGGCTACATCTTCAAGTGAAATATTTAACAAATTACGAATGTATCGTATTCTATCACTGATTATTTTATTACATTCTTCCTCAGTCATTGCAAAGTTTGCTCCTTTATCGAATAATCTAGAAAAGTACTAGCACGTTGAAATTGTTCGCTATAAACCATAAGATCTTTTGAAAGTTGTTTAATTACTTCAGTAAGTGTTTCCACTTTTTCACTATCTCGCTCTTCCATATAAGCTACTTGTCTTTTTAAAATATCATTCTTTTGTTGTAATTCTATAAAGCTTATAAGAGTTGGTTTTCTTAATTTGGAATTGCTTAAATATTTAATAAGCTCGTTAATCTTTGCCAATAATTGTGGATGAATCTCACCCGTTCTAAATGCTTTACTAATTACTGGATTGGAATATCCGACATAGTAAATGGAAGTTTGATTACCCAAATAAGATCGTTTAACTCCAAGATTTGATAATTGTTCTAAAATATCATCTGGATTAAATTTTACTGTTTTCTTAACAGTCATTGGTATCGCTTTCTCAAAGGTGGGCCCGCAGAGACTCGAATTCTTTTCTTGGTATAGTTTATTAGCTCGTCTAGCAAATATAAGCGAAACACGTCCAAAGTTTTTAATACTCAATAAAGTTTCATCGGAATATGTATCTAAAGTATCATGATTCGATTCAATTTCATTTATTATGCCTGCTCGGTTAAGACATCTAAATATCCTAGTCGATTGCATTTCTGTTTCGCATACTTCTTTAAGTGCATCCCAGAAGGTAAAAGGTATTTTACCATTAACTGCATCCATGTGGAATTTCTCATCGTTTACTCGATTTTGCTCTTTTTTATAAATTTGCATAATACGTGTTGGTGATAGACCAAATTGTATACCTAATTGAGAATATGATTGTCCACATTCATGTAATGCAAATATTTCTTGATTTCGTTTTTCATTATTCATATTACTTTGCTTTCTTTCGAGCTTAAAAATATAATGCGCTTCTTCCCGCCAAGAAACTCGCTGTTAGTCACCCTTACCATTGAACGATCAATTGCTATTGACTAACTCCTCACTTAAATATAATGGTGCCCCCGGTGGGATTCGAACCCACACGTCTTTCGACATCGGATTTTAAGTCCGCTGCGTCTGCCATTCCGCCACGAGGGCAAATATAATGTTGACCAGCACGAATTATGCTAACGTAGGAACTCGCCACCTATAAACATCAGTCATTTTCATACTTAGCCTGTAATTCTTCTAAATATTTAGCGAGCATGTTACCCACTCGAGTAATATCAGATTCGTATTTACTTTTATTAAACATTTGTGTAACAATTTGCCAATTCTTTGGCCTATCTAGATCTCTTACCATAAGGCGTCCACGACTACTCACACTCATTTCAAAAGACTTACATAGTTTAAATGGTAATGGGATTCGACCTTGCTTTACATCATCCATAAGTGTAAATGCTGCATTACAAAATCTAATAGATTCTGCTTTGTAATTAATTTTACTCATTCTATCGCCCAATTCCGAAAATATAATGTTAATAGATCGAGTGCATTTTGCCGTTTATTACATAAATAATATACTCTGCTCCATCATATTCAATAATGCGCCAGTCAGTAGCTTCATCTGGAATATCAACTACTTTTAAATTACAACAGGAGTCATTACAATTTATACCCGATTCTATCAGGTTAATCAAAGTAGCACTGGTTCGTTCTATTTCGTAGTATTCTCCATCAAAATATTTCTTAGCGATTTCAGGGTTAATGGAAAAACCACCGAAACAATCATTGATTACAACTTTCATTACTTCCGCTTTCTCTTGAGCTTTTAGAAATATAATAGGTGCGCCCTATGGGTCTCGAACCCATGACCTTGAGATTAAAAGTCTCCTGCTCTGCCAACTGAGCTAAGGACGCATAAATATAAGTGATCGGATCCCCGCCTTATCTGATCATACCGTACAAACCCATACAGCCGGACACATTTTACGAATCCCTTCTTTGATTCAACCATCCACCCATATCTATACGGCTCCAAAATATCCAGTTGCCCCTAAGGTACTAGCAGCTCACTATAGCCTAGGTTCTATAGTGTCTCGATCGAGTAGTACCAAAATCACGCTTTCTGGATTTTATGTCAGTCTCCTGTGTAAATTCTGACACCCACTAAATATAAACTTATTTTACTGCAATAATGCAATCCGGATTAAGAACCAATAAAGAATCACAATCCCATCCATAGAGATCCATATAGATAGTATCTTGAATATAAACCTCTATTACATCATAACCCAGATCGAGAAGTTTCTCAAAATTCGGATAGAAGTCATTCATAGCAGAAGGATAATAAGAACTAAAATCTAAACATAAACCATCATGCTTAAGTCGAACAAGATCGTTATGACTTTTGATAGTTAGAATTTGAGCGTTGTCCTTAATAGTAAATATAAAATAATCTTTTAAATGATCTATGTGAAAACCATTACTCATACACCATTCATACCAATTATACTCCGAGTCACAAGGACTTGCCCATAATCCACCATCTGGTTTGTTAAAACATATACGATTGACAATAGGCTCAAACCAATCAGGTTTGAATTCAGTGTCGCCATAATGGATATACTTCTTAGACATTTTAGTTCTCGCTTTCTATTGAGCTAAATATAAATGGCATGCTCCCACCCAACCCCATGCATGCCGTCGTGATTGTTTTTATTAATATGTAAGTAGACGTTGCAAAAGACGAAGCAGCTGAACCAAACGACAGAAAGGAAGCATAGATGACAGTATTAATATAAACAACCACCCAACAAGTTAATGCTATTTAAGGGAATACGTACTGAAAAATATAGGACCTCCATGACGGATGTGATCCATACAAGTTTTGCAAAATCGCATCTCATCAGGAGTTCCTTTAGCATATGCACCAACTGCTAGAAAATAACGAGTACTTGTTATACCCGAAATATCTTTACCACAACCGGTACATTTCTTTTTCCAAGACTTTTTCTCACGTATCCACTCGGGAATTTTTGCCTTCATGATATTAGTGCGTCATGCGATAAACGGTCTTAAGGGTTTTCATATTACCCATATGTACACCACGAGAAATAACATGTTCGGTAAGTTTAATTCCACCAAGCATCAAAACTCCTGAGATGAGTCCAATAGTGACAAACGGATGTTTAGTAGACGCGTCCCAGAGAATATCAGCAAGATGCTCGCGATTAAATGGATTAACAATCTTCTTGGTGGCACCATCTGTCTTTACGCGGTCAGTAGTCTGCTCAGTGGTCTTAGTCTCGTCGGCCATGTCGGTCTCCTCCTTCTTACTGGAAATATCAGCATTATTTATAACGTTATGAACTTCATTAACACTACCAGAAACTTTAGACTTTGGTTCATCGGAATGATTCTTAATGTATTCATTGTGCTTCTTATCATACTCAGGATCATTTAGAATATCATCAATCTGTTTAATTACCTCGGAATCATTCTTGTAGTACTCTGACAATACCTTTCGAATATCATCTTTAGTGTTGTCATCAATACGGTAGTTCTGCGAACCCATGTAATTCTCCCTTCAAGCGACTTATAGAATGGTGAAAAATATAAAGGAGAGCTTCTCGTCTTTTTCACCGTACTTCACTCTCCTCTCTTCATTATAGAAAGAGTAATTTTTGCGAGGCAATAATTCTACACTAATAAAACACTACCACACAAAAATATAAGCACCAACGATAGCAACTTCATAAGAAATAAACTCTGAATAATTACAGCCATCATAAAACCAATTAATAGGCATACTATAAGTATGCCAAATATGTAGCCCGATTCCATCACTCCTCCGCTTGATGGTAGACTCTATACCATTTCAAATATTCTTCCGTTGTTAAACCTTCAGATTCGATTTCTCGAATTCGCACAGTGTTTTGTGCTTGTAACACAGCAATCTCTCGATCAGCAGCTGCTTGTGCTTTTTGCACTTGAATATTAAGCAAATGCTGTCCAGCAGTAAAGTATAAAACTAGAAATATAATTAGTCCAACAACCCATCGAACAATAGATCTGATTTGTCGATTATCGTCAGCATCTTTCTTTATTTTATTATAGAGTTCTTCGTCAAGTTGAACCATTATATATCACCATTGACCTCTTTGTTTTGTAGAGAAATCCACTCTGGGGATTTTTCGATAATTGTAGGAGCTGGTGTAGACCATGGCGTAGAACCTTCAATAACATACATATAGTCATGAATTTCAGAAATATCAAACCACTGTTGAGCATATACATCCGCTTGTTCTTTGGTCAAATGTCCTAACTTATAGAGAGTGTCGTTATCGGGTATGATCCATAAATATAAGTCAAGAAAATGTTCATTAGCCATAATCTACCATCCTTTAGTGTTTAGCGTTTGAGACAACTCGTCTAGATCAGAAGGGTCGCCTTCCACATAATAATATTCATTGTCTTCGTCGATTAGCCGACAATTATATAAGAATAACACATTCTCAAAATTGTCATCGTCGACCTCGTTCTTAGCTATTGCTATCGAATCCATGGTCTTCGCTTTCTTTGATAGAAATATCAGCAGCTTTAAGAAGTTTCTTGGAGTTCCTATATGTTTTTCGCGCAGCAGTCTTAGCAGTTTGATCGTGTGCGTTATTAACCATGCGCTTAAATCCAGCACGTGGATTCTTAAGACCCATGCACTCGCAGTATTTACGAGACATGGCCATCGCAAGACCAAACTCCTTATTGAACTCTTCATTGTTAGTTGCAGCAACAGTAGTGGTGGTTCCATCAGACCACTTAACTGTAGTATGGGGAGCATTGTAGTAAATATCAGTAATCGCTGGCATAGCTACGATAGAAACTCCACAAGCAGCATGGCGTAAAACAACAAACTTATCATTCATATTGTCACTCTCATTCGGTAGTTCATCTATTGTTATGGTATCAATGTTATTGCCGCGTAACTTATTGACTTTAATCTTGAAGCGATCGTTTAAAATATCAACAACCATCTTTTCGTCTGGTGTTAGAACAAAATTTACTGCACATCTATACCTATATGGTATAGGCGTTGAAGTATTAGTACAGTAGCATGTTGAATAATCAAACGAAAACACACGCAAGACTTCGGTATCAATTTTCTTATCGAATATATTGTACTTATAAAGAATCAAGAAATTGGATCTATCAGAATATAATGTGTTGCTAATATCCTGTAGCCATTCGATGACGTATTCCTTACCAAGTTTAGCATAGTTCATTTCATATCGTATCGATAATGGTCGAGGTAATGCAACAATATCATAGCCATCATCTACTTTGATAGCTACAAATATTTTAAAATCTTTCACATCGTGAAGACTGTGTATCACGATTCCACCTCTTTTAACAAATGTTCAATTAATTTATTCTGATACCACTGTGCTTTTTTCAAATCTTCTATCGGCGCATTCTTATTACGATATCGCCATAAGTATTTGAGTACGTTGCCTTTGAGGTATCCTTCAAATCCCGCATAAGACATAGAACTTTCGATAGCATCAATACATTCAATGCCTCCCGAAGTATAATGAGCGGGATGATTAACACTATCGCAAATATCAGCATGGTCATCACCGCCTTCCGATTCGGTTGAGGATTTCATAGAGTTGTAAATACCAAAAATCCAAGAAGCTAATCTATGTGATGCCTCATACCCAATTGGACTATCATCGCAAAGACATAATGCCATCTCATATAAGTCAGCAATGTCTTTTGGAATACCATGATCAACTTCCCAATCTTTAAACCAACTCTCGTCTTTAATGTATTCAGTCATAAAATATCAACAACCTTTAATATACTGGTTTACGTACTCGAACAGAACCAGCACCAGTATTGTGCATGTCATTTCGATAATATTGAGAAACTGGTTTGTGACGTTTAATTTTATCATACCGTCGATGCTTATTTTTCTCATAGTCAGTGCCATACTTAAAACCCATTTTAAATACTTGGGCAAACATAATACCTACAACTGCTACGAGTACGGCAAGAGCAGCAATAACAAGGTATAGTTGAACTGGCCCCATGGTAACCATCGTCTTTCTCCAAAATATAAGTATTAGAACAGACAGGAATCAATCAAATCTTTATCTCTAAGCGTATCAATCCATTCTTGTGGAATATCATCGTATCCATAATACGTACCAGCAAGTGCTCCAGCAACTGAAGCAGTAGTATCTGAATCTCCACCAAGATTGACTGCTTTAATAATACAATCTTTAAAATTATCAGTAAATGTGAAACACCAAAGAGCAGCAAAGAATGTATCTTTTACAAACACTCCACTGTCGACCTCGCTCTCAAGTACGTCGAGCTCTGGGAGGATGTTTAGAATATAATCAGTATGGTGTCCATCAAGATGATTGTGGATGACATCATTAAGTAGGAAGACAAACTCTTTACAAATATCAGTCGAGATCTTGTGCGCATGAGTAATGGCTGAAACATCCTCTATTACTTCTTCATATGTCCAACCACTGAACTGATTAACATTACAAAACGCAAGAGGGGCAATACGCATGAGGGAGCCATTACCATTACTCTTCTCATAATCTTGTCCAGAACCGGTTATAAGCGCAGTACGTGTTGTATGACCAGATCCAAAAAACTCTCCACCACATGCATACTTTCCTTCATTTAGCCAACTAAGGAATTTCTTACGCATGTCAACAGTAGATATAAAACCAAGCTCGCGAATAGAATCACACGTAGCTAGAAGCATAGCAGTGTCATCTGACCATGTACCAGCAGGCTTGTTATGTGCAAGTCCACCAACCATAGTACCATCGCATGTGAATGTTCCGCGCTTAGCCATCTCGTATGGAACACCCATTGCGTCACCAACCGCTGCTCCATAAATACACGCCTTGAGTGTGTGTTTTGTTTCCATAAAAATCCTTCCCCTAGAAAAAATATAAAGACAAAAAGAAAAGGGCCTGTAAACTTCACATCTACAGGCCTCTTCAAACCTACTTAAGTCGATACACGTTTCCGCGTCGAATTTCTCGTTTGATCCTACGCTTATCACGTAGCCCCTCATGGTAGCCGCGATCATATTGCCATCGACCATATGCATATATACCCACATACATACCGATCAACACCAGTATCATCACAATATCCATAAGCCTCTCGTGAGTAACATCGTAAGCTATCATTGTGTTTCCTTTCTACTACGTTTGTGTTACCTACCTATAATAGCACGAGTTTTTTCTGCGAAGGCGTTTATGAAATATCAGCACTTTTCCAACCATGATCAGCCGGCTTAACCATGTACTCAAAGCGCTCATAACATGTACATTGTATTTCACCTGTGATTTTGTTCACAGTAACTTCAAAAAAGTTGTTCTTGTAAATATCAGTTGACAACATACATTTAAAACCATTAGGAAGGTACGCGAACCAAACCACAAATATGGTCTTCGGATCCATAAGTAAGTTACGATTCTTATACCACTCTAGCACTACTTCTCTTGCTTCGTTTTCACATTTTCTCTGTAGAGGATCGCTATCCGCTTTCTTTCGAGCCATAAAATATCAGTCCTTTTAATCGTCTATCGTATTATACAAAGCAGCACAATCTGCATCCAATTGCTCCAATGCACATTGTATATATTGTATTGTTTCAGCCGCTTTAGATTTTTGATCAGTACTTATTTGTAAATCGATTTTAGATATAAGTTGCTGAACAAGATTTCCATCTTCAACAATTCGTTTCGTGCATGATTGTTGAATAGCATTACGTAATTCCCAATTGGCCATTATTCTGCCTCATAATTCAATTCCCATGAAATATCATCAAAGACGCAAGGGAGTACACCGTTTACTTCCTCAAATAGCGGACGCATCACTTCGCGCATTTGATAGTGTGCGGCATTATCACAGCGAAGCTTAAATATAGATCGCCACTCTCGGAAGTTGGTTGTCACTAGAAGTCGAGTAGCAAGATCATTTGGTAGTCCACCACGAGCTTGCTCGGGAGTATCGCCAAATTCTAGACGATCGAAGTACTCTTTCTCGTCAAGTGCTCGATTGGCCAACCACTTCTCATAAGCTTTTGAATCTTTGGCAATAGTAATATCATCGATGAATGTCAGATTACTTCCAAAGCGACCATTAGAGAAATTACAATACCGTGTGCTTTGCTGAGAATAAGCAGTATGCCTATGCCGAACTATTTCATGGGACACACCGCGATTAATATCGAAAAGAACAGTAAGTCGCGAATGCTCAAGGGGAGATTCATGATGCCTATAACGTCTTACAAAATTACATTGCTCTTCAAAAGTCTTTGGAAGTTGTGTTCCATAACAAAGACAATAACCAAGAGCAATATCATGAATATCAACTTCTGGTTGAAATGTAACTATTTCATAGTGAGCATCTATAATGTTCATGTTGCTCCGTTTCTTTCTTAGTATTAGTCAATGAACTTTCAAAAACTTGTTCATAAGTTATTTTTTATCATTCTCCAGCTCCAGTATTACGTTTAATCCATCGATTTAACTTATTGGTAACAACCAACGGGTTTTCACCAAGATTCAAAACCATAGCACAAAGTCGTACATCATTGTATTCTTCTAAAATATCAGCATCGATCTCGTCCATAGACTTTGGTGTGTAATTCTCATTACGTAATTTACGAGCTTTCTTAAGAGCCGCTTGAGCTAATTCGCTACATTCCTCGGCAAGCTGTTCGTATAGTGCAGGTTCCGGAATAATATCAGTAATGATCAAAAGTCTGGTTTCTATATCAGTCATACTACTCCTAAGCTTTTACTATTACATCAAAATCCTCAAATATCGTTGGCGGATGTTTACGAAGAGAGAAATACATATTCTCGATTATTTTTTCAGGAACCGCCTGATCACGATCACGATTTCGTTCAAGACAGTCACCGATGGGAGTAGTCATACAAATACAAATAATTTTATTACAATTAGCTTTACGAGCTACATCGACAATTTTATGACGATATACAGATCGGCAATTTGTAGCATCGTATATAATGTTGTAGCCCTCGTTAAGATACATAGAAATTCTTCTATAAACTTTAGTAAAGACTTCAGTATTGTGGTCTTGGTTAGTTGCATCTCCTGTCAATTCTTTACGAATATCATCAGGACATACAATTTCAAAATTCATCTGTTTAGTTCGAATCTGCTCTGCAAGTGTTGATTTTCCAGATCCAGGAGGTCCAACAAGCATAAGTAAGTTTCCCCCATTGAAGATTTCTTCATTTGTAAGAATATCAAAATTCATTCTTATCCCTTTTCTGTTTTAAGACTCCATTGACTTGGGCCAGATACTGTAAATATAAGAGGCGATCTATCATTTATGTAAATATAAATAGTATTTTTTGTTTTTGTAGAACTAAAACTACTAACTTTCTGTGCTAACTCTGGAAGCCATGATTGAAAACATTTCCATACTTGTTCTGATGTCATTGCATAATCCTTTGAAAGTGTTTTAAAACTTGAGTACTGTCAACGTCTTCGATATATAATCCTCCACTAAGAGGATCACGCCAAATAGTTTCTGGGAAAATATTACCAAGTTTTTTCTTAATACTATGTTCTGGATCAGCAGTATGAATACATTCTCCGCCATACTTATAACAAAGTTCTGGGTGCTTTAGAACGCAACCTTGTCCATCACACAAATATAATCTTGTTTCCTTTTTAACATGCTCCTCGATAATCATCATAACCTCCTAAATAGCTCGAATATTACGGAGAATATCATACACGTCTTCACCATTACGAATACGCCTAGAAATTTCAAGACGATCGTTATTGGTAAGTTTGCGTTTTAAATCCCATGTAAATCCAGTATGTGGATCGTACCAACGATAATCTTTTTGGTATGTAATCTTATTAATTCGATTAGAAACTGTATAGCCTCTAATGGCGCGAATGATGCTTGCCGCTGCACTTAGAATTGCTACAGTTGCATGCGGATTGTTAATAACAAACTCTTTGACATCCCTAGTAATGTCATGAAAATCTTCAGAAATATCAGCAACAGTGTCCCTAGTATACTCAATGGTGTTATGAAAATTCGGGAAAAGCATAAGTATAAACCTCCGTAAAATATAAAAAGAGCATGCATAACTTTCGCTATACATGCTCCTTAAATTTATGGACCAACTATTTACTCGTCGCTACCAAGATCGATGGTAACAACATTACCTTCTTTATGGACACGGCTCTTCTTTGAAGTCTCAGATTCACCATTGTATTTCTGCTCCGTAATCTTGACGCCATATTCGACGCCGAAATTCCAGATCATATACAATCCGAAAACTGCTCCAACAATATTACCGGCCTTCTTGAGATAATGCCACATAACTTTCTCCTTTCATTTCGTATGTGGTTAGTCCTATATAAAGACTAGAAAAATTTGCGATTAACTAAATATCAGCACCGTTGTCCCTAAGAAATTTTCGATAATCTTCAAGTAATTGATCGAGTTCTTTAAGCTTATCACCGAGCTGTTTTAGTTTTTCAGAAATTTCGTCTGGGGTTTTTTCAGCATCAGCAAAAGCATTAGTAAGCTTATCATGTGCTTCTCGTAAAGACATGTATGCTTCTTCTTTTTCTTCTAAATACTTTAGAGCTACTGATTCTGGTTTAACCGATAAATGCGGACAATCATTTACTCGCATTCTTGCTCCTTTGGTTTATCTGGAATATGATATGCTAATCCAGCAAGTATCGAAGCAGTTAATTGTATACGTCTAGCAAGCGCTTGCATTCGTCTGCTAAAATATAAACATTTACTTCGATCCAGATTCTCTAAAGCCATAAAAAACGCTTGGCTTTGCGCTATACCGCTAAGCTGTGTCGCATCATCTGTCAAGTTTCTTTTTTTACTTCGAAGTGCGACTCTATACTCGTCACATGCAAAGTCGTACATCGCTTTAGCTAAGTCTTCTTTTGGAATTTTAGACGTATCTAATATTCTTCGTGAATACATAGGATCGTCTATTTCAAATATATACTCTCTATAATCCATTAAAGATCCTTACTGATGTGCGAATCAATTTCTTGAGGAATATCATCAGAATGTTTACTATAATATTTATAGCGAGTGTATGAGTTTGTAGTAAGGTGATCAACTTTTTCTTGTAACTTATCGGCGCGCTCAGATTCTATAACGGTTGTATAAACCATGCACATAAATATAAGCAGCATCCAAATAGAATTAGCCACTTTAAAACCTCTAAACCAATACTTAAACATGATTGCTCCTTAGTAAAAACCTATAGGATACTCTACGCCATCTTTATCAACGATCTTGCCACTTCGACGTGATTTAAAATTCGATCTCCTCTTGAGTTCTCTTTCAGCACGTTCTAGTTTATCATTTAAATCTCTACATTGTCTGTAGAGTCTAACATTGTCTGCTAGTAGCGGAACAATCGAACCTGTTATTACACCAGCTATGAATACTTTAATCATATTATTGATTCGCAATCTCTTGTGCTCTTTCCAAAATATCAGCAAGCTTATTACCGATATTGTTTAGTTTAAGAACCTCGGCTCGGCTAATATGCTTCCACTTATGGTTATGGGTTAATCCAGCATTATACAACGCATGAACTATCTGTGTATATAGTCTAGAAGGAGCATTAAATTCTTGACAAGCCTGATAAATCTCGGGAATATCACGGCGACCAAGTTTCTGTCGAGCTCTTGTTTTCTCACAGATTTGGCGAACCCTGGAATCTGAAAGACCAAACTCTTGTGCTAAATGCTTGTAAGACATGCCATCTCGTCTTAGCCTAAGAATTTCTTCATTTCTACCAAGTTTAATATCGCTCATGCCTCTTCCGTTTCTTTTGATTCTTCAACGAATCCCCATATCTTTTTGATGTTGAGAACTGTAAGTTCGGCAGCTTCGAAAGTGATTGAACGGTCAATAGACTCATCTGCGAAAGTGAGATGAAAGTAATGGTTTTGCTTATTTTTATACCAATTCGTATAGACCGGTCCGATGATGATATCATTTTCGATAAATGCCTTAGAACCTTTAAAAAATCCACAGACCATCTTGTTAAATTTTTCAGCATCTTTCTTTTCTGGAAAACGAAAGTTAATCTCAAGCATCGCACATCATCCTCATTAAACATCAGTAGGTTTGCAGAGTGCCTTGGCCGCTTCAAGAACTTGTAGACCTTGACCATGAGGAACTCCAACCAAATCGTACGCAACACCAAGACGCTTGTCTGTCATAGAGGCAATGTGATAGTTACCGCGATAGATACTCTCAGCAATAGTTCCAAATAGAATATCATCATTGGCTATCTGCATCTTACGACCAAGATAGTAACCGCCAATAAGACCAGCTGCTCCACCAATTACACAACCTGCTGCAAAGTAGTTAATCTTGTGCTTACGGGGAATACCAGTACTACTCATTACTTTCTCCTTTCAAGAGATTAAAAATATAAGTATGAAGATGCTGAACGAAACCAGCATCCTCATACTTTAGAACCATATTTTTTAGATGCTCAGATCAAACCCAAACATCTCGTTGTCACGCTCGATGACGCTCATTTCCTCGTAGTACTGCTGTTGAGCATCGAGAAGATTGATGTAGGCCTTAAGCTTATCGATCAGCATATGACAACGAGACGATTCCATTGCCGAAATATAAGCAAGATCTTCATAGGTCTTGTAGGCTGGTTTGACCGATTTCTTAGGCTTATTGGTTTTCTTAGAAGGTTTGAACTCGAAGTCGGGAGCAGACTCTCGATCTAATCCGAGTGACTCGAAAATATCAGCAGCCGTAATGGTATCGCCTTTTTTGAGTTGCTCATTGAACTTCTTGATACTCTCATCCTCCATAATACCTGCAAGAACTTCTGCTCCGATTGTCCATGAGTAAAACTCATCTTGATCATCAAATGCGCTACGGATTTTATCTGCAATCTCCGTTGCCGTCTTCTTCATTCTGTAAAACTCCTCTCTTGGCACTCCTAGCCATAAAAATTTTTGAGTAGTAATAAAAAAAATATAATAGGTGCTGTTTACCTATTACATTTCCACGCTACTCCTTCTCATTATAGGAAGAGTATTTTTTGCGAGAAAATATAAGTATCTGTTTTCCCACGGATTTACCGCTCGACCTATTTGTCGATTCCTCTTCGCCTAGTCTCCCTCATACCACCTAGGTCCGCTATATACTTTCTCGTATAACAACTGGTAAACTTTGCGATATTGGAGTTTTAATAACCAATTCTATAGGAATTTTTGTACCATTGCGAAACAATGCGGAAAAATAATGGTCTTCGTAATATTTTGGTTTCTGTGCTTGCCTAACGTATTTTTTAACCCAATCGCGATACATCATGAAATTTTCTCCTTAAAAAATATAAGCACTGCTATTTCTAGCAATGCTCATATCAATGCTTGGCAGATTTGTCTTACGCCCTCTGGTTAAGTCCAGTTATCGCAAAGACATACTCCAAATACTTGTCGACCTTCTGCTTCAGCCATTCAACTGAAGCGAAGCCCATGAAAGCATGTACGATCAGATGCACAGTCCACGTCTCTCCAGCAACATTCTCGTTCTGAATATCAACGCAAATGTAGTGCCCTGTCTCAAGCTTCTCTTGAGCCTCCTCTTCAGTTATCGGCTGATAACCGAGAAAGCCTTCATCAACCCATACATCTTGCATTTCTAACTCCTCTCATTTTAGGCCAATCTACCTATATAAGTACGAGTTAAAATTGCGAAAAAATATAAACAATGGTAAAAAGCTAAGAGGTTCTTCACCTCCTTTCTACTTAGCTTTTTAATCAATAATCGAAAACCAAAAATCTTCCAGCAATATTACTTCTCGAACTGTAAGTTGATCCTTCAAATACCTCAATTGCTCATGGCGCATCATATATACAGCACCTTCAAAATATCCAATGGCCTTCTCCATTTCGCTATCGTTTTTTGAAGTGTTGATCATGTAACGCCACTTATGAAGAAAATCATCGATCAGCTTCATTTCGTTATCCATAAAACTCCAATCTTTGGTATCAATCCTATATTAGAGCAAGTTAAAATTGCGAAAAATAAAAAGGAAGTTCCAGGCTTCGAACCTGGGTCTCCGTCATCATCGATCGGTGTTCTACCATTGAACTATTTGTCCGACCTAACTTAGGGCTCCGCGCAGTGGTAAGACACCTAAGCCTGCCGGGGTTTATACTCCATCTTCCTTCTATTATAAGAATGGTTTTTATGACGAGGAAAAAGCATAAGAGCGGTTAAACTCTTATACTTTAGGATTCCTTATAGATACCATGCATTTGCTTTACCAAATTCCAATTGACTATACCAGCAATTTAATTCGTATTCCAGATCAGCTTTCTCCTTAGAGTAATCATCAAATCTCATAGAATCTTTATGATCCTCTAAGCGTTGAAGTTCTTTCTTACAAATTCGAATACTTTCTAGTGCAACATTATCCGATTCGTAACCCATGTAATTCTCCTTTCTAGAATCCTATATAAACAAAGGTTAAAAATGCGAAAAAATATAAGCAATGGTAAAAAGCTAAGAGGTTCTTCACCTCCTTTCTACTTAGCTTTCTAGTTTTACTTACGCTTATTGCGCTTGTTACGGTTCCGCTGTTCCTTATTGCGCTGCTTAGCAAAGTCGTTGATGTCGCATCCACACCAAACCACGACCATCGTTGCGCCTGCAGCCGTAGCTGCCGTAGCGGCTGGTCCACCAACAGTTGTTGCTGCTACGTGTCCAACTACCATAGCTGGCTCGCCTACTAGACGTAGTATGTCGTGCTTCTTAAACCTCGACTTCTTGTGCTTCTTTGCCATTCTAACCTCCTAAAAATCGGCTTTACCGTCCTATTATAGGAGTGGTAAATTCAGCGAGGCAAAAATATAAGCAATGGTAAAAAGCTAAGAGGTTCTTCACCTCCTTTCTACTTAGCTTTTCTTGTCTAGGCCATCTTGGAATGGTTCAGGATATAAACCATTACATCAGGCTTGACGGTCTTCACGAACTCTGTCCGATACTCGTCGGATTCATTGTCCCAAATCACCCAGAAGATCTTCATCTCCTTCTTGAGCGAATCGACATTCATCCGATTCATTATCTTCGCATACTCGCTACCGTTATTCCCCATTGTTCCTTCCTTTCATCCAATAACCTACCTTTCTATATAAGTACGGGTATTTTTAACGAGTAAAAAATATAAGCAATGATAAAAACATCAGCTCTAGCAAACCTTTCGATCTGCTAGAGCCTTCTAACTAATCTAAAATACTCCCACATGTCTACGTCTAAATCAGATTCCTTGGTCTTCTAGAAAGTAATAAAATAATCAAAACTTTAGATATGATGACCATACACAGACCAGTCATTAGAACTTTTATCTACTTCATATTGAAAACCAGCTCGTTCAGCTACTTTATGAGATGCATTATTATCGGCATATGCGCCGTATCCTAAATAAGTAGCATTATATTTATGTGCGTTTTTATCAAACCAATCTTTTCCCTGTCTAACCAGTTTAGATGCTCTGCCTTGATTTCTATATTTTGGATCTGTACCCACAGCCACTGTAAGATGCCCAGGTTTAGTAGTCGTCATAATGTCAAGCCATGCTACTGGAATATCACCATCTTTATCGAGAATTCGTTTTACAACATATTCTCCTTCTTGCAATGATAAAAATTCTTTAGATGTAGGATTATCGTTGCCCATTCGTTTTTTATCATCTTCGGACATAGCTTGCCAAATACGGTCGACATCTTTTTTTGTTTTAGCAGCATTAATTGCTCGACGTCTATATATACCCTCTTGCGTCAAACTACCATTAGAATTTTGATAGCGTCTGACGCCCCATTTTTGTCCTTTAATTCCATGATGATATAGTTCCATTTTGAAACCTACTTAATATTAACAATCTTAATATAATCTTTGCCTCTATCCACAATCACCCACTCATCTTTTGGATGCTGCTTTTTATACAACATACTTCCAAGTCCAGCACCTATAATACTTCCCAATACAACAAGTGTTTTAGTACTTTTAAAAATATTCAAAGTATTCCCCAATTGAAAAATATAAAGAGTTGCAGAATCTTTCAACTCCGCAACTCCATCCAAGTCTTACTTCTTGCTATAGAGATCCGCATACTTGCTGAGAATCATCCAAATATCCATGGCACAGGACCAGTCCACATAGCGATGCGCCTGCTCCTTATAGAACTCAGGAACAGGACGAGGCTGCATCATCTTGGCTTCCTTATCGAATTCGTAGAAAACCACTTGCGTCTTGTTAATCGCTTCGTGATCGTCCTCGCGCTCGATGAGAGCCGTCTGAATTGCCTCGAAATCTTCCTTCGTCATTTCGTGAGCCAACACATGCCAGATGAACCAGTGATTATGGTCATCATGGTTGTAATCTGGTTTTATCTTACTCATACAACTTCTCCTCCCAATAGTCAAGTCCCTTTTGGACTCTTGCTATATGAGAAAAAGTTTTTCTTGCGAGAATATCAATAAGATTTGTTTTTTCTATTGTTAGATTGCAAATCTTTAAGTTTAACATTGCGTTCACGTTTTATAGATTCTAAAACTGCTTTGCGATTTCGTTTATGTTGCGCTAATACAGCAACTTGTGCACTCATAAGTGGTATAGGATTTTCAGTAATTATAGTAGCAACCATTCCCGCTCCTACTGCTACTGAATTTGCTATTCTTTCTTTTTTAGTTAAAGCCATCTTATTGGATGATAGATCATAACCTTCTGCTCGAAGTTTATCACCTTTATTTGCCAACCTCGTATTATAATGTTGTTTTCCGGCATTTGTTAAACTACCATCAGGATTCTGATAACGCCTTATTCCCCAATGCATTCCTTTAATACCATGATGAACTAAAGAATCCTTATAAGAAGGCTGAATATCGGCATAAAGACTATTGTAAAATGAAGGCTTGTGTTCCAAATTTATAACCTCCTTTTTATCGGTCGAATTCGTTTTAAATCATGAAAACCATCAACTGTTGGAATATAAGCAGATACTCGTCCAGTACGTCCATCAACTTTAAACATTGCATCCAGTAGTGGACCATCTGTACGAATATCATAGTCTAAAGGACCAAGTTCGATATAGTAATTACCATCATATGAATATCCACGTCCTGTAAATTTCATATCAGGGTATTTACGTCTAGCACATTCTAGTGCTTGACTTACAGTTATCATGTCTAAACACCTACTTTGAAAGTTCTTTTAACAATTGATGGATTTCGTACAATTTTATGCTCATGCAGATAATCTAAATCTATTTCAGCATTATCGGTTCGACGAACTCGGCATTGCATAGAAGGGTCAATTCGTTTTCTAAGAAGTTTATCGTAGCCACTACCTCTACCACCATGAAACTGTGTATCAGTCTCATGTATGGTTCTTCTAGAAAGTAATTTTCTACCAGTTGCTCTATCAAATGCTCTAACAATTTTTCTATTAGCTTTACCATATGATGCTGGCTGTGCATCCATGAAATTTACTCGACCTCGAGAATCATTTTCAAAAGCGAATATGTGTCCACCACCTTGGGAAAAATAAACTTCGATATTCCCACGAGCATTAGGTCCAAATTGAGAAGCTTGTTTGAGAATAGCATCTACACATTTGCTTTGAGCTTTCTTATATCTAGGAGTGTTGGCGTCATTACTAAGTTGAGGAAGTAGTAAATCGAATATCGTTTTGCCGCCATTATATGTTGGCTCAATGTAATGGACTTCAGCATTCTTATACATTAGATCGACTTCATTAGGTGACATACCACGAGGGGTTCCACCAGCTCGAACGTCAAAACCACGTCTACGCATTTCATAAGCCATAGAAACATATGGACAATTCATTTTAAAGTCATTACCCGGAACCATAAATAATGGATTCGCACCATTATAGTCATCCATATAATCGTGATGACCAGATTGTTTCATGAATCCCGTAGATTTATCAAAGTTTGGATCAGCAGTTAGATCAGCATTCTGAGCAAGTTGGTATCCGCCATAAGCGACCAATGCCGTTCCTGCTACACCAGCACCAATTGCTGCGGCTTTCTTAAACTCATCGCTTGTGACGACATCTTTTGCTTTGGCTCCAGTATTTTTAATAGATTCAAGCCGATGTTTCTTACCACGTGATGTATAGCTTCCATCTTGGTTTTGAAAGCGCCTTACACCCCACTTTTGACCTTTGATACCATGGTGCGTAATAGAATCAGTATAGGATGAAAGAATATCGGCATATAAATCGGCTTCATATGATTTCAAATCGTAGCACCTCCTTTAGTTGGATATAGTAGTTATAGGCTCCATGTTTTGTGCAAGCCATATAACACAAGCTTGTGACGGTCCCAATAATGGTATAGCGCAAATATCATCATATGTAAGCTTTCGCCACGCATCGTCATATGCCGTATAACCATTCTTATGAAGTGTTGATTGAAGTTTGCCGCGTTCGTTCTCTCGCCAACCAAGCGTTCGACACATAACATCTATTTCTAAAATATCGGGATTTCCATGACGAAGTTTATGCTGATACTCGTTAAAAATTTGTCGAACTCTAACAACACCTATACCAAAGTATTTGGCAATTTTAGAAATATCAACTTTAGCTTTTACAAGCTTATAGATAATATCGTCTCTATCATGAATTACGTTATTCATATAACAAATATCAGTCACCTCCATGATTGGGAGTCGTTAGATTCCGAGTAGACATTAACAAATGATCATAGGCATTAAATAGCGTTTGAGATAAATCTCGCATTTCTTCGATCGAACGAATCGCACCATAAATATCAGTTTTTTGTGTTTGCTCTTGGATACGCTCTATCAGATTAGACATACCTTTAAGCGACTCAGTAATGTGATGACTATGGTGCAATACTTCAAATTGAAGTTTTTTATCTTTTGGATAGTTGTCAAATGTTTGGTAACCGTAATTCGACATAAATATCATCAAACCTTTCTGAAATTTTTAATAATTCAATAGGTAATTAGCCATTTATTGAATTTAAAGCCGTTAATCTGCTTCTCAACGCCTCATCTACCTGCGGTTTTAGAATAGTGCTTATAATGCCAGAAAATACTCACCAAGTTTGTATAATCCGGTCATAGTCCATGAAATACCAGCCAATAAGTTACTAATGTAGCCTAAACTCTGTTTATTTTTTCGACAAGCATAAGCAGCCACATAGTTTACAGCAGATATCAGCATTTGTATAACAAAGACTATTAGAAAGAATATTGGTTCTCCGACGATTTGTTCCAATAGACATCATCTCCATGACGTTTTAAATACGATTAATTTTATTAAAATCGTGAAAACCGTTAATAACCGGATTATATTTAGTAACAGATGCAGTAGTACCATCAACTTTAAAATAAGCGTCATTAAGTAGTCCATCTTTACTAGCATCATATGATTTAGGCGCTAGTTCTAAATAATAATCGCCATCGTATTCGTATCCATTCCCAGTAAATTTTATACCTGGGTATTTTCGCAATGCTATTTTAATCGCTCTAGTAGCATTCATATTAGAACCTCTTTCTAATATAATACTTTATCAGCGTCATCTGTAACCACATTAGTTTGTCTCAAATAATCATAATCTATTTCAGCAGTATCAGTTCGTATAATATCTATAGGAACAAATGGATCGACTTCATTTCTTAAAACCTTATTAACATACCTTGAACCTCTATCTCGTCGATTAAGCAATTGCGTATCGAGTATTATAGGATTACCTCGAGAATCATTCTCAAATGAGATAGAATGTCCACCACCATTAGCCCAGTTTAATTGTATAATACCTCTAGCATTAGGGCCATGCTTTTTACACACATCTAACATTTGATCAACGGTTCTTTGTTGAAATGCATAATAAGCTTTTGGATCATCTTCGCGAATAAAGAATCCCAAATCTTGAAAATCTTTAAGACGCATCTCTCTAGATTTAGTATCTGCCAAACGATCTTTTGGTAGATGTTTCCAAGATGAATTATTCTTTTCGTTATCATCTAACCACTTTTTGAAATCGTTATACTCTGGTACTCCAACAGTTTGTATATCAGCATCCTTAAACCATTTTCTAAGCTCTTTTGCAGATTTTCCAAACAAATTACCAGTAGGATGGACATCAAAGCCTCGTCTACGAAGTTCGTATGACATAGCACATTCTGTGCAGTTACTTTCATATTCTGGTCCATTACCATATCCGATATTATTGTTTAGAAAATCATCTTCTAAGGTATGTGGACTATTTATTGTTTTAAATCCAGATTGCATGGATTTTTGTTTTTTATCCTGATTTAAAAAATTAGGATCTATATTTGTTTTAAAGTTACCATCAGCAGATTTACTATTTTTATAAACAGCATATGCTCCAGCACCAACTAGAGCTGTGGCTCCAACAGCACCGGCAACTTTAGCAGCTGTTTTTAAATTATCACTATTTAATATTTTTCTGTTTTGTCTATGTCTAACAAGACCTCTTTTTGTATAACTACCATCAGGATTTTGATAACGCCTTATTCCCCAATGCATTCCTTTAATACCATGATGTGCCAAATACGAATGTTGTAAATATTTTTTAAAACGATTATCGTCACCAACGTTAATGTCATTAGGGTTGATGCCGTAATCATCCATTCGAGCCAGAATAGCATTAGCCAACGCTCGTTCTTGAGATGGCTTAGCATAGTTGAAAAATCTAATAGCAGATCGTACATGCTTTGCATCGGGCATTGGAAATTTCTTTACTTTAGGTAATCCGTACATCATTTTAGCATCATGTTCATCTCTAAATGAATGAGCAATAAACGACGGCTTAATATCCGCATGTAGATCATCTCTAAAAGATGGAAGATACTCCAATTTTATCCTCCTCCCCATTCTTAAAAAACTAAAAATATAATCAATAGTAAAAAGTAAAGGAGCTGTAAAATCTTTCAACTTCACAGCTCCTCGTGACTAACTCATTTGTCTACTGATAGATCGGATATTTCATGATAATTTTACGATCATGCTTGTTGAGCTTGCCGAGCAGGTAGTTTGCCTGCTTATCGGACATCGCTGACCAAGCGCCCATGAAGTAAGCCTCAGCATAGTACCTAATATGCTTATAGCTGAGACCTGACTCGCTAGGCGTCCAAGTCAGCATGTCACGCCAGTTATACAAAACCCGCTTGACAGCCTTCTTCTGCTTCTTGCTCATCATAACTCCTCTCGTTCGTAGAACCCCCAATGAGTTCTTCCTATTATAGAAAGAGTTATTTATGCGAAAAGAGAAAAGAATAGTAAAATAGACGGGACTCGAACCCGTAATTCTGTCCGGTGATAGTGGTTTCCCTTTTAGCCTACCATCTTACTATTCTTCTCATATTAAGAATAGGAATTTTAGCGAGAATATCAAAACTAAAAACCCATATTAGTTTTTAACAATATTTATCAATATTATTGATTACTATTTTAAAGAATACTATTCGAAATTTTTATACCATTCGACAACTTGCTCTCTCATATTTTCCCAATTGCCATAACACATTTGCGAATGACTATAACTATTGTAGAATACTGTTTCGTATGGAACTGAACTTCCTAAATTATATGCTTTTGCAAGAAGTTCTTCAAATTTTGTATCTCCGACACGATCATTCCAAGAATTCCAAGCTTTATATGGAATTTTTCGTACACCAATACACGTTGGGAGTTCATCGTTTTTACCAAAAGTTTCTAAATCGCCATAATATTTTTGCCAAGCTAAATAATTTGTTTTTCTATCTGGCGGTAGATCAAAACCGTTATTGCTTATCTTAATTAAACCAGTTGATGGATAATATCCAATACATTTAGAAAAACCATCATCGAGCAATTCTTCCATATCAGCATAGCCAAAAGCTCTAGCAACTCTTAATTGATTCGTTTCATCATAATGAACATCCGAGTCCGGATCATTACGATGTAAATATAAACAAAAGTCTCGACCTGCAAAGGAAGATTCAGCTAAGCATATTTCAGGATGCATATGAGTGAAACCAGTAGCTCCAACACCACCCATCGAACATCCATGTACAAAAATTTCAGGATACACGTTATATTTTTCAACTATGTATTTGTACAAATCATGGCAATTATGTATATAAATTGGCGATCCATTAGCTTCGCCTACAGTAGTTGTTGTTACAAAATCATCCAAGTCCCATGGGTATAAATTACAATCGAATACGCCATAACCAGCATCGGTCATCCCAGTAACATATGCAGGCCAAGCACCCTCTGTTGAAGACCACCAATAATTAGTATTAGCGTCTATATATCCGCCAGAACCATGACAGGCTAATATCATTCGAGTTGGGGTTCCAACTGAATTATAACTAGAGGGCAATGCTATAGCACAATCTAATTCATACTCATAATATTCGCCAGCATGTTCGCCAAAAGAATAATTTCTAATTATAGGTATTTTAAAAGTTTCCCAAGAAGAACTCGCTCTTGGCTTTTTTAATTCTGGAATAAAGAATCTACAATAATAATCTACTGCTGTTTTTCCAGATGGAATATGAAGTGCCGTATCACCTTCCATAACAGAAAAACTATAAAGACACTGATCAAAATTAGAACCTTTTGAAATATGTAACAACAAATTAGCATTATCGTCAAAAACTTTAGATGTTTCTGGCATATTCCATGTAGTTCTAGACGAGTGGCTAGCATCTTTATATTGAAAATACGGATTGTTACCAGATACCAATTGCCCACTAAGCAATTGTCTATTAAAAGTATATGGCGTATTACTTTTTAAATTCGGATTTACAAAATCACCATCAAAAAGCTCATAGCTTATTGCTGCACTAGCGACGCCATCAAATAAGATGGTATTTGAATCTATACACGTTATAGTAACTCCGCTAGTAGTTCTACTCTCTTCATTACTTAATTTAAAAATATTTTTACTATCTTCTGTTACTTTGTTAAAAATAGTACCAATACTATACGAATCGGCCGGGGTGTTTTCCATAGTAAACGCTGTATCAATAGCATAAGCATATGTTACTTCTAAAAAAGCATCAGGATCATCAACAGCTAAAGCTCGATCATCGCTTGCACCAATCACAAAACGATAATAGTAATTTGGATTTATAAAGAAATATTGCGTTTCATTGGGATACCAAAAACTATATGATTTTACAAAATCGTTTTGAGAAGTTGATGAATATTCGAAAATACGAAGTTTAAAATCTACAGGAATTTGTATTTTTATTCCGGAAAAACCAGAAACCCCCAAATGAAAAGATGCACTATCTTGTCCGGGTATTGTACCATTTCTTAGCCTATTATTAACATTATAATTCTTGCCGGTATTAACATTTAAACCGCCCGATATCCACCCGGTACTTCCTGAAAAACGAATGGTAGTAGACTCATGACATGCTAAATAACTATCAATATAATAATCGTTTTTTGAAGAGCCATCGACATATTCTAAATTTTTAATACGAGTTTCATATTGATTTACATTATCCGTATTTATAGTTATCTCGTCGTTTACTTTATTCGCCAGTGATACCATGGCATCTCTGACATCTTCTCCATAAGCAGCATTCTTAAACGCAGCAATTTCCGATGAAATATCAGCCATTTAAATCATGTCTGGAAAAGACAAAGGCTGATAATTTATCGAAGCCCCCTCCATAATAAGAAGTAAATAGACTCATAAAAGTCTCCCTTCTTGTTTTAAAAATTGAAAAAATAAAACAATAGTAAAAAGAAAGAGAAAGGCAGCCGATTATCTCAACCACCTTTCTCAAGTTCCTTGATCGTATTACAATCCTCTCGGAATTGTCAGATCACTCGTCATCTTTACCAGACGAGTTGGCACAGGAGTACCCTGCTCCAAGCAAATCCAAAATATGGTAACTATACCAGTCACTGCGACACCTGCAACCTTCGGTATGATCGTGTCCCAATTAACCCACTGCCGCCTACGTGAATCAGCTATAGCTAACTCAACCTTTAGTCGTTCGGCTTCGGCTTTTTCCACGCTAGCGTATGCCTTGGCTAGTGTTTCCACGTTCTTACTTCCGACTGTGGAATCCTCAGAATCAATCTGGTTACCACCATTTTCAGCTATTGCCCAACTAAGATGCTCCTCCAACTCTCTGGATACATGAGAGCGTTGTCTATATTCCTCATATTGATGTCTCTTACGATTTTGAGACCTTGAAAAACGTCTTGGAAATATCATAAAACCTTTCTCCTTTCAATTACTATGAGACATACTATTAGTCTCATCCTATTTTAGGAACAGTAATTTATGCGGAAATTCCATTTTTGAAAATTTTCCAGTATTTTCTACTTAATTAGACCCCTAATCAAGAGAAATCACAACTTTAGTCTGCTTATGATAGACATCAAGATAGCAACGATTCATTTTAGCATGGAACGTAAACTCGAAATATAAGCCATCTCCTTCGCGAGGAACACCAAAAAGACCCTTAAAGTTCTCAATAGCCTTACACTTCCACGTCGTATAAACCTCGTCTGGAGAAATCTGACCAAACTTAGTAACAAGCTCTTCTTGCTCATTCCACCAATTAGCAATAGCAGTAGTAGCAAGTTTGTCAAACTTTTGATCGGTCATCTCACCGTATAAATCTGCCATGTATATCTCCTTTCAATAAAACATAAGCACCATGTTAACCACGCATAGCCTTTACCGCTTTCTTAGCAGTCCTAAGCTGGTTAGCTTTTTTAATAGCTCTAACTCCAGTTCTACCCCACGTTAAAGGATCTTCTGGATCGAAATCTTTTCCAAGAGCAACATCCCTTGCTCGATTCTTTATAGCTTTACCGGCTTGATCTTTAATAGCACGGGTTGCTTGCTGAGCTCGAGCATTTCTCGCTACTTTACGTTCTTCACGTTGACGCTGTTTACGGAATTGCTCATTAGCTTGAATAATACGACGAGTTGCTTCACTAGGTCTTCGTATAGTAGAACTACCAACATTTCTACTAGGCTGCGTAGTAGAAGCCGAAGTAGAACGTGGTCGCCCTCCAACTCCAGTAACACCTCTGGCAATATCAGCAATGCCACGTCCAGTACGAGCGGCAGCATTCTTAGTCTTACGCGCAACGTTTTTTGTTTTATCAGATGCAACAACCCGTTTAACCGTAGCAGCTCCGCGCTTGATAGTGGCATGTGTATTAGGATCAGTGGCAAAGTTATACGCTTTTTTAGCTCCAGTACTAGCAGCATTAAGACCACTCTTAGCAGCATTACGAATAGCAACGCCTTGATTATAATGACGCTCCGCATCCATAGCAGCGCGAGTCTCAGCATCAGCATTTCTATAAGCCCGGTTATAGTCTTGATGTTCTCCAACTTTCTTAGCTGTGTAACCAGCCAATGCTACTCCACCACCAATTAATGCAGCAGTTCCGGCAACCTTTGCGGCTTTCTTAAGAGCACGCTGTGCTTTTGTAGTGCCTTGCTTGGTAGAACCGGGCTGATTAACCTGCTTATACCTACGATCTTCCATTTTATAATATGGAACTTTACCGGCTGCTTTAGCAGTTACAGCAGCTCCACCGGCAGCAACAAGAGGTGCAGCCCAACGAGTATTGGGATTAGCATATAGCATAGCAGTTGCAGCAGCGGTAGAAGCACCTGCAGCAGCACTCGCGGCTATATGCATGTTCTTACGATTTTTAGCTACTATCTCACGTCCAATATTAATATCATTCTGAGATAAGTCAGCATGCTTGCGATCAGAACGAGTTTGAACTCTACGAATACGTGTATCAAGCTCAGCTTTTTTATCAGGATCGCTAGTTTTCTCTCGTTTACGTTCAAGTCGATTAATTTTATAATACTTTCGAGCATCCTGAATACCATAGCGTCTTTTACCAGCAGGCGTCAAGTGTCCACTAGAATCTTCAAAACGACGAACACCCCACTTCATGCCTTTAAGACCATAATGCATCAAGTATAAATCATGAGAGTCCAAATCCATACCTCCTTTCCGAATTTGAAACTTCCATTTTGATTAAGCTTGAGCATACTTACCACTTACAGATCGAGCAGCATCTCGTACTGAAGCAGAAACGATGTCTCTAACTCTAGTTTGTTTAACGTGATCTGGAATTAATTTGCTTTGATCTAAAACAATAATTGGTGCATTAGCTCTCATACCACCATAAAGACTGTCATTGATATCAAGAACTCCAGCATAGCCAGCATCAATAAGCGCATTGGTAAACTTTTTACGCTGACGAGTAACATCTTCAGCCATCTTTGGATCCATAGTCGAATCGCTTAAAGGCATTGCATAGTTAAATAATCTATACAAATGTCGCGCTTGTTCAGCCGTTGGCTTCTTACCAGTACGTTGAAGTTCTTCAAGAGTACGATTAGCCTCTCTAAAACCTTTCCAACGCTCATGTCTTTTACCAGCATATGGATGGGCAGCCATGCGAGAAGGATCCATGATAAACCCTCTAAAATCATCGTCGCTATCCATGAGCTTTGACATAATATCAGTACCAGATTGCTCACCGGCAAAATCGCAATCTTCAATAAGCTTATTACCAATACTAAGTTTAGTATGCAAACCATTTTTAATATCTTTGATATTAACTTTGTTAAAGCGATGCATGTATCGGTCAACATCTTCGGGTTTATATGTGGCAAAGAAAACATCAGCATCTTTTGTTCGATTTGGATCCATAGATAGAGTACTAATTACCGTACCTTTTGCGATTGTTTTATCGCCAAATTTTTTCGAATAATCAGCAAACTCTTGAGCATATCGACCCTTTTTAGTCCAAGTTTGACCCTGTATTCCAGCATCGTACGCTTCATGAAGACCGTATGCAGCTAGTGCACCACCTGCTACAGCAGCGCCAATTGCTATCTCACGTTTATGATCCGATACAAATTGCCCAGCTTTTTGTAAAGCTTCCGAAGATTTAGAAGATGAACTGGTACCATTAGTACTTTTTGAAGTTGGTCCATCAGGTCGATGTTTTGCATCTGAACCATAATATCGTTTAAGACCTTTATTTGTTAGGCTACCATCAGAATTCTGATAGCGTCTAACACCCCATTTTTGCCCTTTAATTCCATGATGGGCAAGATATAAGTCATTAATAATAATCACCCCATCATTAGGCTTGCTGATAGGTGCCAGCTAGCTGACGTTTTCTATCGCGGAATGTAGCACCGACAATATCACGAACTTTTGTTTGCTTAGCGCCTTGCGGAATAAGAGCATCCATATCGAAAAATATAACTGGAGCATTTGATTGATAACTACCATGAAGACCATCGTGAAAATCAAGAACTGCACCATAGCCATTTTTTCTAAGCTGGTCAAAGAACTTAGTTCGTTGTCGATCAATATCAGCAGCCATTTCTTTACTCATTTTATCGCCAGAACTAATAGGCGCAGCAAAGTTAAAAAGAAGATGCAACTTTCGCATGTCTTCTTTTGTCGGCTGACGTCCAGTTTTCTGAAGCTCCCGAAGCGTTTTATTAGCATCGCGATAACCCTTGTATAATAATCCAGGCTTTCGTGCATCTGGATGCGCGGCTAATCGCGACTGATCCATAACGAAACCTCTAAAGTCATCATCGGATTCAAATAGCTTAGTAAAAGCATCTACTGCACTATCTTCCGATGCGACTTTAACGTCATGAGCAAGAGCATTTTGTACATCCAATTTACAATGAATCCCACCCTTTGGCGATCGCATTGGCCAATTAAAACGAGACACGTACCTGTCAACATCTTCAGGCTTATAATTCGCAAAGAACGAATCAACCCCTTTGGTTCTGTCAGGATTAAATGAGAGTGTATGTAATGTAGTACCCGCAGATATAGTCTTATCGACATGTCGTTTACTATAATCAGCAAACTTTTGAGCATACGCGCCTTGTCGAGTCAACGAAGGATTAGACAAACCCATATCGTGAACTTGATAGGCGCCATATGCCAATAATGCCCCGCCAGCAACACCGGCTCCTATAGCTAATTCTTTCTTATGATTAGCTAAGAATTGTCCAACATGTCCACCGTTTCTCGAACTATTTGATTCTTCTCCAGAACCCTTATGCTTTGCTCCAGCCCCATAATAACGCTTAAGTCCTTGATTTGTGAGACTACCATCTGTATTCTGATAACGACGAACGCCCCACTTCTGACCCTTAATGCCATGGTGGGCGAGATACGTATCGCTAGCCATATCTCTCCCTCCGAAAGCTTAGGCCTTATAATCAATAGTTTTATTGTAATTATTAGTACTTACACCAAGAAGTGCACCAAGAAACGTGTCGACAACAGTGATAGTACCAACAATCTCCTCACCAAAAGGAAGACCCCAAATTTTAGCAAGTCCAAAATAAAGAGTGCCAAGAGCAGGAAGCACAATTAGCGCAACCCACTTAAGAACATCATAAATCTTGTTGTCGAGAACCATACTTACCTCCAATACTTGTAATAGTTTTATGAAAATTCCAACTGGGGAAATTTTCCATTTTGAATTTTCTAATAATCTTTATATACTGCCCAAATAAAACAGCATACAATTATGATAATTCCGACTATACGACAAAATTCAATAATTATTTCATTAGACATTAGTTCCACTTACCATCATTAAGCGATTGCTGCAATGCCTTAACCGATTCGTAACCAAAGTAACCATCAATGGAAATATTATAGCCCTGATTAACAAGCCATTGCTGAAGTTTAGTAGATGTATCAGGACCCCACTGACCATCAACATCTGCATCAATCTTCTTTTGAAGAGCTTGAACAACGGCTGACCCAGCATGATCATAGTCAACGTTTGACATGGCCCAATGGTAACAATTGTTGCCTGGATACTGACCACTAATTCGCCCATCCTCAGTAGTTCCAAGAACATGTTGAAGATCAATAATGGTGTTCCAACCGCCAATACCATCGACATCTAATTTTCCGCCATCGCGATTGTTCTTAGGATCATTAGAAATGGATGGGGTATTATTACTTACAACGCCATAACCCTCATAAGGTGGACGAAGGACATAAGCAACGTTTCCCATCTGGCGATACTTTTCTTGAACGGCATTTCCGACATTGCCCTCAATAGTCGTAAAACCAGCACCATCAAACTCACCAGTAGCAAAGCCAATATGGTCGGTTGTATTATCCCAATCCCAATTAAATATAATAATATCGCCGTACTTAACCGAATACTTATCAACGACATACTTTTTAGCACCATTGCTAAGAGCAACATCTGTATTATAAGTAGGAAATCCATCCATCTTGACGCCACCATGATCAAGACACCAAGATATAAACATGCAACACCACCAAATCTCATTTGATGGTCCAGCAAGCCAGTCTTCGTCAAATAGTTCAGCCATCCAACGACCATACTTCGATCCTCGCTCCGGATCATTTGGTGCGTAATAACCGAGTTCACCATAAGCAGCATTAATCACGTCGGAAGCACGCCCCATATAGCCAACCTCGCTTCCATTTTGATTTTCTTTAGCAGGTTCGGAATCAACGTTTTTCTGCTTAGTCCATCCATTACCTATTCTAGATGGGTAATCAATACAACACCAATCGACATCGCGATAACCAGCTTTACCATTATCAGCATACTCAATGTCGCCATCAATATTACCGCAACCCTGCTGCCACATACCAATATCGCCAGCTTCAGTAGGCCAAGTACCACGCCACCATGCAATCCAATTTGCATAATCACAAAGTTCATCAGCATGCATGTTATTCAGCCATGCATTACCTCCTGTATACAGACCTGCATATAAACCGCGCTGAATTAGAGTATTACAAAACGACTTGATAATATCAGTGAGATTTCGAGCACTTAAATTAAATTGTCGAGGATCCTCAACATCCATATAACATGGTAAATCACAATATCCATCACCAACAATATCAGTAACAAGCTTTGCAAAATGATTAGCATCAGCATTTGCTGTTGCGACATCACGAACATCGGTATAATAGTAAAAGCCAATGTGCAATCCTAAAGTTTTAGCAGAATTGTAATGTTTCTTAGCAAGTTTGTCTGTGTATCTACCGCCAACGACATCTTCGTGACCACCAGCTTTAATAATTACACCCCAAAGACCTCGCTTATTTTTCCAAGCTGAAAGGTCGATATCTTCATCATACTTTGAAATATCAATGACCAATTCATTCATAGTGCTTCCTTAGTAGACTTTTATTTCATAGCATACCAATATTTACGCGGTTCATCAGGAAGTTTTTCTCCTGCAAAATATCCATAAGAAATGTCGGAGATTGCCCACGTCTCATTGGTTTTTCTATAAGCATTCCCTGACGGAAAATCCAAATCTTTTTTACGACGAAACCGCCTATTAAAAATAGTTTTAAAAGATGTTGAACCAGCCATTTTGCGTATAGGATTCTTTTTGTAACTATGAGACATAAGAAACTCCTAAAAAGTAATTATTAAAAATAAATAATTAACATATAATTACTTTGATATAGTTAAAACGCTAATAGACATATCTACCACCATTAGGCATTTTTATAGAATGCTGACGCTTCTGAAGAGAGCTATTGTATTTTCTAGCAGCATCACCAGCAGTTTTTCCATAAGTGAAGGCCTTATACGGATTATAACCTTTACCCCTAATGTATGCTGTATTGTCCTCAGCCCGATATACCTTCTGACCACCAAATCTTACAAAATCACCAGAATCAGGACGAACATTCTTGAATTTTTTCTTACGTTTTTCTCCCGGAAAGCCATCACCATAATCGTAGATCCACTTACCATTAGGACCACGCTTACGATCGATCCACTTGTGACGCTTATTCATACGTTCTTCATGGACTAAAAAATCATTCGTTCTTTTAACAAAACATATACATTTCATAATAACCACCAAATCTATTCTTCAGTCTTTTTACGTTTCTTGATCTTCTTTCTTTTCATAGCCCCAGAATCAAGAATAGCCTGAACCTTCGCTTTAGCTTCTTCAATACTTTTCGAATTATTTGAAATATCATCAATACGCATCTTCTTATGTCGAGGATAACCCACATTACCTCTTTGCGATTTAATGAAATCTCCAAAATTAATCATGACTACCCCTTTTTACAATTTTATTAAATCTTATCAATCCATATAGCGTCGATAGTAGATCCAGCAATAGCCTGAGCCTCACCTTCAACCTCGCTGGTAATAACAGAAGGAAGCCAACTACCACCTTTAGCATGAATCGATAAGATAAACTTATTACCAAGAATTTCAATACCGGTAATTGGCGTATCATCACCAAGAGCCTCAGCCTTGTTCATACCAAAACCGGTCTTAAAAGGAAGCCACTTACCACGCTTATTACGAACACGTGCCTTAAGAATATCAGCAGCTTCGATGGTAAAATTGATGATAGGCAGCCCAAAAGTACCAGTATGATCCATCGCACTGCCATCTACAGCCTCGAGACCGGACATCTCAACGCCCCAACCATCAGCATTCTTAGCTACATAATGGGGATCTTGTGGAAGCTTAGACTCGATTTTCTTTTCAGTGTCGCTCACAGTATAGCTCCTTTCATTAAATATAAGCAAACTATATACGAACTCTCTTGTTGAGAGAGTAGAACAGCCAATAGAAAGGCGGACAACTCCGAAGAATCATCCGCCTATAAAAGTTAAATCTCTCGAATCGACAGCGAATTTACACGATCCACGTACCCATTAATGAATCCATTGTTATCATTAAGAGCCGTATACTTTGCATGTAAATCTGTTAGTGATGATAATTCTTCTGAAGTCACCCAGCCTCTACTAAGATACTTTTCGCAATAGTGAAGAATATTGGTACGCATGTTGGCTTGAACAGCATCGTTGATGTCATCAAGTTTATCATCCATGTTCATGCGCCAAGTTTTACTTTCTTCACGATAAGCTTTAAGCTGATCAAGAATTACCTTGACCGCCCAACCTATAGTGGCAGTAAGTATCGTTTGTATAAGCATCTCTAATGGAATATCAACGTGCATCATTCCCCGCTCTCTAGGCAAGCCGCCTAATGAAGAGCGAAGGATCTTCAACAACCACTGTGGTTTCGCCCGTATTGACAATTGTAACAGACTCGGGGCCACAGCAACAAGTCTTAATGGCCGTATGCTTGGCCACATTATTAAGATCGCCTACTGCCGCAGTAGTAGATATCATAGTTGTCTCAACCAGAGGAGATCCATTAGATACGATAGCAAGCTGTGCAGCACCAGCAGCTACAGTAGCCCCAATGTTTGCACTAAAATAAACATCATAAATGGCATTGCGCTGTCCAAGTACAACCGCTCCAGAACCCTCTCTGAAACACTCACACTTTCCAGTATGCAATACCTTTAAATTAAAAGTAAGTGACTGACCTGGAGCAAGCTCCTGGCTAACTGTATTAGTAAGAATAATCACTTCCATCATCTCCAACTAACTTAAAAATTCCATTTTGAATTAGTCAGAGTTACATGCAGCAATTATTCTGACCGCAACCACAGAAAGGATATGGACCAGCATTATAAGTAGCTGTTAGCGGCATACGAGCAACGCCAGCCATCTGAACCTGAAGATTCAGATCATTAACCTTCTGCTGAAGAGCCTCTATCTTATTCTCCTGCATGAGCTGACGAGTAGCAGCTCCATCCTGCTGAATAGCCTGCTGAATAGCAGCAGTATTCATAGCAGCGTCATAGCGATTCTGAGCAAGACCAGCATTAATAGCAGCAACATTCATTGCCGACTCATAGCGATTCTGAGCAAGACCAGCATTGATGGCAGCTGTATTATCCTGAATCAGCATCTTAGTAGAACAGCAGCAATCGTTCTGATTAGCAATTGCCTGCTGCTGCATCATACCAACGTTGGCAATATCGCGCTGAAGCTCATTATACTTATCATTAAGCATGCCAGTCATATACTGAGTATTCTGATTAGCATTTTGCATACCCTGAAGAGAGTTAGCATTGATGGAAGCAAGAATCTCACGCTCGTTAGCCATAGAATTCTGATTGTCAAATCCACGCTGAACCTCATTAGAAGTAGCAAGATTCTCATAGCCAATGGCATTCTGGAAACCATTGTTGCCCCAGCCGCCAAAGCCATTTCCACCCCACATCATAGCGAGGAATAGAATTACAATCCAGAAAGAATTATTTCCACCCCAGCCATCATTATATCCATAATTCCCACGCATAACAGCTGCAACATCAGCAGGACCCATGCCGCCGCCACCGAGAACACCATTTTCACCCATTACAAGTCCTCCTTAACTAAAAACCCAACATGTTTTTTATTTGAGCTGGATTAATATTTTGGAATTGTGAATAGTCCAAACCTTGTTCTTGAAATGCTTGCTCTGGCGTTTTACCTTGCATGCTATCAGCAAATTGTCGAAATTGTGGATTAGATTGATACATTTTATTAAATATCATTCTTTGCATTAGATTCATAGGACCACTATTAATTGGTCCTGGCACTGAGGCGCCCGCCATTTGATTGTTGACCGGAGCGAGACCCATTGGATTCATTTGAGGATTTAGTGGACTTGTCATTACCGAGCATCTCCTTCAATTCATTGAATTCTTCTCGAGTAATGTAATCACCTTGTGGCATCATTCCATTTTGATTATTCATCGATGGATTTTGTCCCTTCATAAGAGGAGACAGATGCTGAGGCATTTCTTCCGAACATTCCTCGAACCTATATACATTAATGTTATTAACATTGCCAGACTGATCAAAACTGACAATGTACATAATTGGCTTATCCTCATCAAATACTGCTTTGCGAGTATTAGGAGTACCATGAATATTCTTAGCACCCTCAATACCCATAACAAAACACAAATCGTCAGACATGCCTTGAGGATAGCCTTGTTGGTATCCCTGAGAACCCATAGCCTGAGGATAACCCTGCATACCAGATTGAGGATAACTGCCTGCATTTGCACTAGAATATCCATTCATCTGTCCAAGATTTCCTTGAGGATAGGATCTGTTTGACCATTGTGTTCCCTGCGGAGATCCATTATTTCCGGGAGCATATTGCATTGGATTGGAATACTGAGGCCAAGTCGTTGGACTATACATTCCGTTTAGCCCTTGTCCTGGTTGATTATACATTGGCATGTCATCATCACCTTCTTCATAACAATCACTGTCCTCATCCTCTTTAGGAGGTCTAAGAACATAATCCCAATCTTTATCGAAGGTGACTACAGGATGCTTGTCTATTTCATGACCGGTCTGATCACCGCTTTCTCCAACGTACCCACCATCTTCTGCTGAATTAGCACCTACTGTCTCTCCATTACCAACATAAACTTCAGCATGAAGAGCTAAATTAAGTAGAATATCACCAATTTTAAGATCGCTAATGCCAACATTCGCAAATGGTAGTATTTGGAAACCAGCTTTTTCAAAATCTTTAAGCATAGTTCCTGTAAACCTCACCTTATCGCTACCAATATCAACATTGTATCCGGCTTGGTTTGCGATAAAATATATAAAAGAAGAACAATCAAAATCGGGTCCCCATCTACCAGAAGGAGATTTTTGAGAATATCCATAGCGATCGTCTTCTGCTAGCCGGAGTGCTTCATTTACCATTTTTTGGCATCTAGAAATATTCGGCGGACCACGCATCATAAATATAAGACCTTTCTTTATTCATCCGCAGGACTGTCCAAATCTTCAAGCATCCAGTCTATCTCGAGAATTTCAGAACCGGTTAATTTTCCAATAACTTCAGAATATGGAATTTTCATAATAGTGACTTCGTGTTCTAATATCGAATACGGTGTAATAGCAGCTTTGAATTTATGAAAATTTTCAGATCCAATTTGAATAACTATTCGACCTGTAGGATTACCATCAATGTCTAACTCATTATCACCATATAGATTCATTATTTCTTGCTGTTTTTTAGAATATTCCAAACTAGCATCCATCAAACGCCTAGAATTTCTTGCTGCACAATAACCAATCATGTCATTTCTATCGAGAAAAGGATGAAGACTGTCAATCTTATTAAGTATGTCAGCATTCGATAAAAGCATATTATACTCCAAGTCTATTATAATGGAATAATATTGTCACTGGCGTTTATTAAGTCAATTTCACTATATGGATCATCTATTTTAATCATTGTCTTAGTAAAAATATCATAACCTCTATTATAAAAATCGCCTATTCTAAATGGTTGAATTTGAAAAACAACACCATTTTTACGAGCATAATATTCCCGCAACGAAGCCGCATTAGCATCGTGTTCTATAATGATAAGTTCGTTTTCAATATCATCAATAAATTGTTCGGCTTCTTTATAAAGATCGAAACCACTACGAACATATGTTTCTACATCAAACGGCATGACATAAAAACCACGATTTTCTTTTACAACTTTATACATTTTTATACAGACCATCCTGTACAAATACCTTTAGTAAACATCAAATTAGTATACACAGATCCATCGCCATTATATATCGGTAAATAACCAGAAATACCACTATCAGCATAAAGATGCGAATCTTTACCATACCAACTAGTTGTAACACCAAACCACGATCCAGCATCTATGGCCACATATCCTCTACCACCGAGACGAAGACCATATACACCTGTACTTTCCTCAGGGGATGAAAACTCAATATATCCATAATTACCATTATTATAGCCTATAATTTCGCCATCTTTAAAAGCCATGTATAATGAATCAGAAGATAACGATATTCCATCCGTACCAACATATACACCATAATTATTGCTACCAATAGTAGATTTACTATTAGTATATAATGCCGTACCTTTAACAGTAAAACCAGCAATATGGACTGTATCAGTATCAAAATCCGCGCTAAATAAATTTCCGCCACCAGATGACGCAACAATAAGCTGACCAGTAGTAATACGGTTAGCAACTATCTGACCATCCATCGTAATGGCAACATTAGGATTAACCGTGTCCCACGAGCTACTAGTAGAACTTCGCTCTTGGTACATCAAACCGCCCATAGACCAAAGCCATCGTTGAGTCGATGTCTCTTGAGTAGACCGATTAGTAATAGTTAAATTTTCAACATGATCGCCATTACTATCCATGTTAAGTGACACATAACCATGAGTATTTGCTAGAATCATATTTCTAGCATTTTCTTTAGCAGCAACCAATACGCTAGCTTTTGAAAACGTGTTAACATTAAAAGCTACGCCAGAAACTGTGCCCCTGCCAAAACCTTGAGTCGGACGATCAGATGTATAATATCCCATTGTACAACGTGAAAAACTAAAAGTAGTGTTCTCGGGTTTGTCGAAAGGAATATCCATCTTATCGATAATGAACTCATCGTTAAGATTATGCGGAGTAGATTTACAAAGTATTTTGCTAAGTAATTTAAACCCTTCAGTGGAAGTGTTTAAATAGTGAAGATCGACAACCTTAACGGTTAATTTAATATTATAATATTGATAATCTGACAAATACATCTCTGCTAATTTTATTAAAGTTTCAGCATCTTCAACTTCGCTCCACTCAACAGTTTCTTCAATTCTTCCAAATTTATTAACCGCTGCTTTATTATAAAGATACTCATTGTTCCATACACCAAAAGTAGTAGTATCGGTTGGAGTTTTGCCTTGAATGGTTAGTTTGTCAGGATATTCTTCATCGCCAGTCTTAGTCCACGATTCGAGATCTTTACCCAACGGATGTACCACTGTAATCAAATCGGTCCAATCCGTCTCATCTATATAATCAAGAAGATTCTTACCAAAATCAATATTTTGACTACTTGTAGGAAGTCTAGTATCGGTTTCCATAGATAAACGAAGCTGTCCATCAGATGCTCGTTCGTCTATAATAAGATGTAAACCCCAATCTTCAGCTAAAGTAGACAAATGTTTAAGGATCGATTCTCCTTGACTTATATAATCACGAAGACCTATTGGACTACCACCAGAAGTAGATGTGCTAATATAATTAACTACTATTTGTCTTGTTGTTGGAGCATGAGAATTATAAATAGACAACAACTCTTGAACAAACACATCAATCTGCGTACTAGTCCACTTACGTTGAGGTAAAGAAACATCATTGAAATACGCGAGAGCGCCCTCAGTAGTAATCTCTTTCTGAAGCCAGAAATCTTTCTTAATGGTTAAAACTCTACCAGTCCAAAGCCATTGATCATCTCTAGTAATACGAATATAAGTAATCATTGGTTCTATGTTATCATAAATAGCATTGCCTTGAGGGATTTTACAAGTAAAAGAGCCAGCAGCATTATCTTGCATAGTAAGTTTTGGATCTATTAATTTTGTAGTTGTTAACTCTGGAGTAACATCATTATAGATAAGGGTTGTGGTAGAGCCCTTAATCGCATAAATTTTATACATTAAAGACTCCCTGCTCTGAACGTAACATCAACTGTTCCAACGCCTTTAAAATATAAATTATAACCATTACCCAGATAATCATAAAGAATACACTCGGGATCGGTCTTAGTTCCAGCAGTGTCCCAAATCTTTTCATATGTATAACCAAGTTCTGGATTTACTATTCGAACACCCATATTAGCTGCTGAAAATATAAATGTTGGAGATACTGGCATCCAACCTGACATATCGCGATTCATCGCACTATAGCTAGTAGCAGTAGGCTTTTTGGTCGTATACTGAACCCAAGAAGAAGAGGAATTAACAGTTATACCTTTCCATAAACCATTATTAGAAAGACTAGCATCTACGCCATGATATACTTCGCCATCGATGGTTTCACTTCTTGGAATCACGCCATAAATAAAACTAAATGGATTCCAAAGCCATCTATTTGTACTAGCTTCGGCAGATGTATAAGTGCTTAATTTATATGGTGCAAGATCGTAGTTAAACGTTATAAGAGGCCACTTACCATCAGTACTAGATTTCCACTGGTTTAAAGCAATACGACCTTCATAATACCAATCGGGATCATCTTCTAGTATGATTTGGCATTTACGACCATGCAGTTTGTTAGCAATATCGGAATAGATAACTGTCCAAAGTCTAGAATCATCTTTACCAAATCTGGAAGTAACACTATGTGGAGCTTGATTATAACGAGTATAATACTCAAAACGATCTTGAAGAAGGGCAAACTCCAATGAACCGGTACGGTTTTTATAAAGAGGATAAGGTGTCAACGACTCGGTTAAGTCGAGAGCCCCATTTGCCCCCGGAATATCAACAGTTTTGGTTTTAATACCCGGAGTCGCAATAACCGGTAAACCAGTCGGAACTAAATACCAATCCATATAAGTGTTAAAGGTTAAAGAACCACTACCCCGACTGGGGAGGGTTTTAATAGTTATTGAATGATACACTATATAACTCCTCTCGCAGTCAGGGCAGCTGCTCTACCTAAAGACCTATCCATACCACTAGAAATCTCACCAACAAGTGTTCCGCTATCCATAATTATTTGCATGCGGCTCATTTGTTCGCCAAGTTCACCAATACCTTGACGAAGGTCGCTCATACCACCAAGAATACTTGAGTAATCGTTACCCATAGCAGCAATTTCTGCTATTTGATGTTTGAGTTGATTATTAGCTTCTATTGTACCGGTTATAGATGCGGTACCATTAATAGTGTTATCTACTTCTCCAATATATCCGCTAATTCCATTTTGAACGCCAGAGTCATCAAACACTGGAGCAACCGTTGGAGTAAAACTAGCAGCCTTAGAATTGATGCCATCATTGAATGCACTAAGTATTCCATAAGCCATAGAAGCGCTCGAATCGGCAGCCATGGAAGCAAAATCGTTAATGCCATTAATGAGACCAAGTACAAAGTTCCGACCGCCGCCATAAGTAAGTCTCGATGGCGAATGCTCGTCAAGTGTGCCAGTAATAGCATTCCATGCATCTGTTGCAAGACTACATGCAGCGTTCCAAACGCTGGTTCCTAGACTTAAAATACCATCGATAAAACCTTGTACAAGATTCACACCAGCATTAAAAATACCATCGATAACATCTTGAGCATTTAATCCAGATGTAAAATCAGAAAGCATCTGTCCACCAGCATTGACAACCTTGCTAATACCATCAAGGATAGCATCAACAATCGACTGAATAAGATGGCCGATAGCATCCCATAATGCATCATGGTTGTTATCGATGGCTGTAGCAAGACCATCGATCCATTTAATGATAAGATTGAATGCCGAATCAACAAGCTCTGGCATCTTAACGGCTATGCCATCCATAAACGCAATAGCAATATTAATGGCTGATTCTGTAATTTGACCAATATTGTCAGCTATAGTATTTAGAAAACCCAACAAAATATTCATGGCTGATTGAGCCATCTGTGGAACAAACGTCTCTAATTGCTGTAATAAAGACATTATCAGCATCATCAACGTTCCAGTAATTTGCGGAATTGCAGTCTGAATGACGTTTAATAATGTCTGAAGCAGAACCAGTATCGTTTCACCAATACGAGGTGCTTCTGTAATAATAGCTTGAAGAACCGTGTCTATAAGAAGTCGAATTGTCTCGATGATCAATGGGCCTTCTGTTTGTAAGAAATTAACTAACTCGGTAAACAATGTTGTCAACCAGTTAAAGAAATTAGGTATCTGCCCAGTCAAGAATACCCATAACTGATCAAAGAACAGAGTAAGAGCATCAAAGAATCTTGGACTTTCTTGTGTAACAAAATTGACAAATATTTCAGCAATCTCTACTAAGAAATCTAATATTGTAGCCCCAATATCAGGAAGAAGTTCTCTAATTCCTTGAAGAATGGTTTTTCCAAGATTAACTAATGCACCAACCATTTTGGCGGCACCATTACCAAGTGTAACAACCATCTCTATAAGTGCAGAAGCAAGAGCGATGGCTAACTGAGGCAGTAACAAGATAGCATCTTTCAAAAATTGTAAAAAAGCTTGCGCAGCAGCGTGGTGCGCAAAAGACTCCAACGAATTCGCAATGCCTTGCAATCCTGCCCCTATTCCCATACAAATAGGACCAAGAACTTGAGCAGTCATTAATACGCCAACAAGCAATGCAATGGCCTGAGCTACCATTAAAACGCCAGACCCAATCAAGAATAAGTTTGGTCCATTAATAACAGCTGCTGCAATACCAAGAGCAACTAATGCACCGGCGAGAACCGCTGCTAATTTACCAAGATCCTCCCATGATATACCAGCAAGCCCCTTGGCAGAAGCAGTAAGCATCATCATTGCTGCACCAAGCATAAGAAGACTTGTTCCAAGCATCATCATGTCGTCACCAAGATGTGCTTTTGCTATAATTGCAGTTGCTCCTACCATGCCGATTAATGCTGCGGCCATCACAACAAGTCCTTTGGCAAGATCTGGCCACGGAACGTCTTTAACTATTAATACAGCACTAGCAAGAATCTTAATCGATTCAGCCATCATAATCAGACCAAATGCGGTACTAGCCTTAAAGTTTTTACCCCATTTTGAAAGAGCTATAGCTGCTCCAACTAACCCGGCCATCATTAAAGCTACTGCACCAAGACCCTTAGCCAAAGATGGAAGATCCATGCCACCAAGAATCTTAATGGGAATAATTAAAAGATTCAACGCGATGGCCAAACCAATAAGTGTTCCGGCAACCTTAGGAAGACTACCTTCGACTTTGGCCAATTCTTGAACAACTTTTACCATCATTTGCATCATGATGGCTATAGCAACGAGGCCTTGAACCGCATTACCTATTTCCATATTACCTATGATAGCAATTGCTCCGGCCATCATAAGAACAGCATTACCAACGGTTTGAATAACACCAGCAATAGCACCAAGCATTGCTGCGTCCGACTTATTGAAATTCTTTAAACTCAACAATAGCGTATCAATAAGATCAAACATTCCAGCAACCGTAGCAACGGCCATAGTCAATACAATTGGATCGATCATAGCAATAATAAATAAAGCTGCTGCAATTTCAAGAATCGCATTAGCAATCACTTTAATTGTTTCTGCTTTGAATTTCTCGCCAAGTGATTCAGATAGTTCTTCAAATGCGTCTCCGATTTGCGAAAACACACCTAAGAAACCCTTAAAATCGCCGGTACCGTCTTTTAGTTCTTTAAATAAATCAACAAGCTTCTTTATTACAAGACCAATTCCGCCTGCTTCGAGAACTTTAACGAAATCAAGTTCTCCATTTTCATCTGATAAAATATCCCTAAGACGCTGTAAAAAACCCTTAATCCCATTAAGAATAGTATCAAGCAACGTCATATCTTCAGATCCACCAAGAGCATGCTTAATACCGTCGCCAATCGCTTTAAATAAATTCGATACTTTTTCTAAAAGATTAATGTCTTTAATCGATCCAAAGAATCCGATAAACTTATCAGTAATGCGACCGATAATATCGGAAAGTTTAGGAACTCCATCTTCCCCACTAACTAATGTTTTTATTATTTCTGAAACATCGGTTAGTTTATCGCCCCAATCATTCAAAGTATCGGCAAATGTTTTTCCATCGGGTAAGAAATTGCTAATAATTTCTTTAAGACCGTCCCATGCCGCAAGTAAAACATTATAAACAACTTCTGCAAGAGAAGTGGCAACTTTAAAAACACCCTCAAACAAATGCTGAAGACCAGACATTACTTCCGCATTAGGTATTAAAGATTCCGTAAATTCCTTAAAACGAGATGCTAATTCTTTAATAATATCAACACAAGTAAACAGCCAATCACTACCAAACACGTTGGCAAATGCCGCTGCAACAGGTGAGGCTATACCGATAAAAGCTTTTAAAATATTAAAAAGCCCCTCAATAACATCTCCAAATATTTGAAACGGCTTTATTTTGTCCGAAGACATTATTTCAATAATATTATCGAAGAACTTTGTAAAACCGCTAAAGTCGACAGAATCTTTAATAGTATCTATAAATTTATTAAAACTGTCAGCAATACCTTTAAACAACTCTTCAATCTCGAAAACATCTTCGTCAGCAAGCATTTCGCCAAATGCATTTGCAAAAGCACTAAGTTTTTCACCAACAATACCTAGTAAATCAGAAAACGTGCCAAATGGCGCAATAAGATGGTCTATAACCGAGCCAAATGAGTCAAATGCAAAAACAAATAAATCAAATTTTGAAAGTATCAGCTCTGTAAATACATCTTTTAAACCATTAAAAAACTTAATAATTCCATTTAAATTTGACTCGCCACCGAAATGTTTCTGAATAGCTTGTCCAAATTTTTCTATTCTACCAGAAATACCAGAAAACATTGTTAAGATAAAATTTAAAGTATCGATACTAAAAATATCAGATTTAAAAAAGCCTTTTAAAATGTTGCCTATGCCCGAAAAAACATCTTTAATGCCAAGAAAACTACGTCTAGCAGACTCAGCAAACCATTCGAACGCCCTTCGTAGTTCTCCAAGAACTCCGGTAGCATTTCCAGCCTCATCAAAAGTAAGGCTATTTTTAAATTTTTCAGTAAAAGCAAGCAGGTCTTTGCTCATAGCAATGAGTTTTTGACCATTCATGGAAATATCAGCTAAAGGATTGTTATCGCCATCAGTATCTTTTCCCCAGAAATACCAATCCCAAGCATCTCTAAATTGAACACCAATCTCGAGCAGTCCTTGAAACGTGTTTCGAAGACTCTGAATTACAGCTTCTCGACCACCCATCTCGTCGGCAACCATTTTTCCGCCTTCGACGACTTTGCCGTCAGCAGCATAAATAAGTTCGCCAGCCTCATTATACGAATAAGCAGCCTTAGACCATTCGGCAAGCATTGCATTTCGAGAATCAGCAGACTTTCCAATATACATATTGAGAATATCAGAAATTTCTGTCCACAAACGCTTGGCTTGCTCAAAATCGCCAATTATGTATTCCCAAGATTGAGTCCATCCAGACTGTAGAGCTTCCTTTAGTGTATCAATAAGCTGGGTAAAAGTCTTAACCTTAGTAGCAGCATCTGTTGCGGCCGTACCCATACTAAGAATATGATCAATCTGTTCTTCACTAAAACCTTTTTCAGCCCATTTAGTTCTAAGATTTTTCTCTTCTTCATCTGTTAAGACTTTTAGTGAGCTCGTCATTTCGTCAATCATAGTCTTCGAATATCCACGAGCTTCCCACATTTTTTGCATCTGCTCAACCTGTGATTTAGTATATCCCTCAGATCCAGCAGTAAATTTTTCAAGAGTATTAGTTAGAACTTCTGCACTAATCCATCCAGAACTTAATGATTCTCTAAATGTTGTAGCACCTTCTGTGAGGGCTATAAATTGTTCATCAGCAACACCCATGGCTTTAGCAGTATCAATAAGCTCGTTCTGGAAAAGCTTACCACCCATGCCAGCATTAACTACTGAATTCCAGTCCTGAAGCTTTACTGAACCAGCCGCAATAGCCTGAGAAAGCTGATACATTGCAGTAGATGCTTGCTGAGAATTCGAACCGGACATGGCTGCCAAGTTCGCAATACCTTTAATAGAGGTGGCGGCCGTATCAAGCTCAACACCGGCTGCAGTAAATGTACCGATGTTTCTAGTCATTTCAGTAAAATTATAAATAGTCATATCAGCATATTGGTTTAACTCATCCAACACACTATTGACTTTTTCAATACGATCATGTTCTGTAGTTAGACCTTGCTCAATAAGAGCATCATTGGTATTAGCAAGAATTGTCTGAACAGAATTAATCTGAGTTTCGTATTCCTCAAGACCAGATTTCAAGGGAGCTATTGTAATTTCTTTTACAAGATTTTCAGCAACACCTTGAATTTTATCAGTAATATTCTGAAGAACACGAGTTGCTACTACATCAAGAGCATTGAAACCATCTTGCACTTTACTAACGCCATTATAAAGTGCATCCATGCTAGTGTTCTTAATTGAACCATTAAGATTCTCAAGACCTCTAGCAGCTCCTTCAAAATTTAAAGCCTCTTTAAGTTTTGTTAAAGTCTGTAGAGTAACGCCAGCATTTTGTTCAAACGAGCCGTTATCGAAGACCATCTGTACAACATTTTTAACTACTTCAACACTCACAGACGACCAACCTCCCTAGTTAGCTCGTTTGCCATCTCGTCGAATGTCTGTTTTAATGCAGGATTAATATAATCCTGACCTTGAACATAGCCTCCATTACGAGTACCATGACCATATTGAAGAATTATAGCAATATTAACTCCATTGTTAACATTAGAATTATCAAATTGTATAGTGTAATCGCCATGATCAACGACTATTTCATAACTCCAACTTCTAGCAGTTTCACTACTATCAACCGGTGTAGCAGCAGACAATAATTCAACACCACGTTTTCCATACTTATTAAGTATAGACATAACGTCTTTACTATCTTTAGCTCGTTTTAGGTATTTTTCAACTTTTGAAAAATCGCCTTTAGTTTTCACACTTATCATATTACCCCTTAGTATTAAGGGCTTTCTTTCTAGCAGCATTCAATGCTCTGTTTTGAGTAAGAACTTCTCGCTTACTCATCTTCTTAGGATTATTTTTAGCATTACAAACTTTTATGAGCATAATCAAGCGATGAATATGCCATTTTTCACACTCAAAAGGTATCTGATAAGCAACCATCCAATAATAGATTAATTCTGAAGTTACTATTTCTTTCTTAAAGGGATTATTAGAATTATCAGTAACCGTTGTTGCTGTCATTGGATGATTAATATAGTTAGTAATAGCCGTCATATTGTCTGGTGTCAAAGCATTGTAAACATCTTTCGGCACATTAGAATTCAAAGTCATGCACCGAATATAATCTAGAAATTCAGCTGGAGTAAGCTTATCTTTCTTATCTGTCGCCAAAAAAGGTTTACACCACCTTGACTCCCATTTTGAAATGGAGAGAAGGGAATGCTCCAATTTTAGCTGAGTATCCTTAGTTTGGATAAAAGTTTCGGTAGCCTCATCAAATAATTCAGTACCGGGAACTGTAATTTGGAGCATTCCCCACCCCCATTCACTAGTTAATCATTAATTAGACCCATTAAGAGCCTTCATACGAGTGAGAAGTTCCTGTTTTGGATCTGCTCCCAAATTCTCACGTACTGCAGAAGGAACTATACCGGCAATAAACTCGGAAGCCTTATCAGCATCCGTAACAAGCTCCCAATAAATCTGCTCAAACGCAGGTGATTGTTCGAATGTTTCACGAACTTCATCGTTCTTAATAAAACGCTTACCATCCGGTGACTTAATACCATACGCATTAAGAAGAATTTTCTTAATTGTAGATATAACAGTGCTCATATCTTTTGCGTTTATAAGTGTCTGAATAGAACCACTAAGCGATTCACCGGGACCAAATCCATACTCAAGCTCAAGACATTCAACCTTAGTTAGATTAAAATAAAAATCCTCAGTCTGAGTATCGCCATTATAATCCTCGTAAATTACAGTTTTCTTAAACATCTGCTACGTCTCCTTTCAAGAGCTTAAATTTAAGTAAGAGCTGTAATAACCGCCGCAGGAAGCGGAAGCTTAGCAGCAACTGTCGACTGTCCACTAGTACCATACAAGATGGATTCAAGAGCGGAAAGCTTAGCAGCTGTAGTCTTAGTACTATCAACAGTAATGATAGAAGTAGGTTTAAAACCAGTAACATCAACTGGTGTAGTAGTAACGGCCCAGCTAAAGCTAATTGCCTCGGGTGAGTCATTAACAGTTGCATAACTACGATCAGACGGTGATGCAAGACAACCATAAACAAGATGCAACTTATAACCAAAGTCAGATTGCTTCTGATCATTACCAATTAGAGTACGGTAAGAAAGACCAAACATCTTACGTGGTTGCTGACCAATAATAGCACCCGTAATAATTTCTCGAGAACCATCGCACTCTTCAAATTCTTCGGGGTAAGTATAAGCCTCAATAGAAAGGCTAGCTTCCTCAGCAGAAATAAGATTGAGATACTTAATATTGTCTGCCCACAGAGGAGAAGGCTCTCCACCAGAAGCAGACTGACTAATACCAGTAACACCATTCCAAGCAACGCCAGCATCATATGGATCAGTCTGATCGACAATAGTGTCCTTAATAGGATAGAGAACAACACGGTCTACGCCAGTCTCATACAAGCGCTCGCCAGTTTTGTCCCATTCCAGAGCAAAACCTAAAGCAGAAGGCATATTAACTCCTTAATAGAATAATGTAAATGTATCATGGTTTAAACCATCAGCAGTATAGAATCGATCATACGAACAATAAGGCAACTCAAGAATTTTGCTAACCAAATCATTCTCTGAAGAACGACCAATAAGTATTACAGAATATCGAACCATAGAGTTATAAGTTCGATTATCTGCATACTTCTGTTCTATATCGCTTCTTTGATATATAATACATGGATAAGAAAGCTTTATAGTAGCAGGAGGTTGAAAATAAACATTATTGGATCCTAGGATGTTCGTCAGAATCTCCTGAAGTTTCAACCGTCGGTCCATTATACACACCCCCTATGCTAAGTGTTAAACGCGGATACGCAACATCAACACTACTTACTTCCCAATATCCTCCAAGCCATTTTATATATCGAATAGAGTTAAGATGATTTGAAATATAGGGGTCAGCAACTATTGAAATTGTATTGCTTATATTAAGATTCTTATTAAGATACTCGCTATTATCCCAGCGTCGAGTGTTTCTAGAAATCTCGCCTCTATATTTACGCTCTATCGGAATCTCAACCCATATACCAGAATCTGGTGGATCTTCTATAGTATCAACAAATCCAATAGGACCATAAAATCTAGCCAATTTGCTGACCCCCTCTCAAATCATTCCATTTTGAATTAGTTCTTCGCTAACTCAAGCTGCGACAAATCGTAAGACTGAGTCTTAGTATTCGTACCATCAGTCTGAGTAATCACGAATTTCTGATTAAACTTGTTACTAACCTTGAAGACGCCATTCTTATCGGGATCATCGATAATCTCAATAAGTCCACTACCAGCTGACGGATTCATACCAACCTTAACGCTGGTAAGATCTGTGAAATCATTAGCAGACAAATCAAGAGCCATGAAATATCCATTACCCCACTGAGACGCAATTGCCCCACTGTCAAGATACTTCAGCTTACCCTTAATAGCATTCCCACTAATAGTAACATCTTCCTGAATGTCAGTCACATCTGTTTCAAATAAAGTCTCCTCGCTCGAGACTGGGTTAAGAACGAGGGGGCTTAAGGGTTTACGGTAGAAGCATCGACCTCGAGAGCAATTGCAGAATACGGAAGTGTAAGAGCACCCGAGCAACGAGTCTCAATTAGATACTTCATCTGGTTGTAGTCGATATCAAAATCGTCAAAGAGCGAAACAGCTCCACCCTTATCAGCACCAACGCTATAGTCAGCAGGATTAACGATGATAGCAAGAAGGTTCATTGTAGCAGCAGTAATGCCAGCCTCGACATCAGCAGCGCGATTACGAGTAATGCCCTCCATGATAGGAACTTCAACGATCTCAGACACACGCATAGCAGTAGCAAGCTCATTCATGTCCTTATACAGACGGCGACCAATGCTATCCTTAGCAAGCAGCATATCAGAGATAACCTCATTTGTGGCAAACATCTTGGGATTACCAGTACCCTTATAATCCTTACGAGCACGAACGGCAGCATCAACGACACGAGATGCCTTCTGATCCTCAGTGTCGTTATCACCATATGTAACCTCATAGTAAATGGTGTAGACATCATCATCGCCATAGATCGGACGGACCTTGTCTTCCTTAATCTTATCGCGATCGTTAACGCCACGACCATCACCAACCAGAATGGCGCGACAAAGTTCCTCATTAAGCATAAGACGAAGCTCCTGCTTAAGCCATGCGATAACGTCAATATCGACAATGTCAATAACGTCATCCCTATCAAGGGTCTGCTTCTTATAAATCGTCTGAGGAGTAGTCTCACGGCTAAGCAGCGAAATAACCTGATCGACCTTCTGGTTCGTCTTCACATAACCCTTGGCGCGAGCAGCATCAGGAGTTAGATCGGCAGCAACAGACTTAATACGAGAGAAAGGCGTGCGCTTAATTGAGCCCCACAGAATATCAACCCAACCCATATTGCGGGTGATCATATCGGGCTCGGGGCGGACCATCCGTGCTTCAGGGAAGAGAACGTCAAGATTCTCGATACCATGCTCAAGGAAGACATCCTTAAGAGAAGTAGCATTACCAGCATCAGCCATAATGGCATCAAACTCATCGTGAGTCAAGACATCGTCCTCCTCATAGTAAGAATCATCGAAAACATTGTGCTTCATGTCAAAACCTCCATCAAAACTGTGTTTAACAGCATCGGAACCATTAGCAGAATCTTGGGCAACCTGAGAAAGCAGATAGTATACAACGTTCTTCTGCTCCTCATTAAGAGTATTAAAGACGTCCTCTACAGTAGCATCATCGTCTGCATGCTGCATGTCCTCATCTTCGTCTTCATCCTCTTCATCATAATCTTCGTCATCTTCCGGATCATAATCATCTTCATCATCCGCATGCTCAAGGGCATCATTAATAGCACCCTCAATAACTGCTTGAACAGCATCAACCTGCTCATCAGTAAGATCATCAAGAGCATCGTTATCGTCGATATCATCAAGCTCATCGTTAATAGCAGCGCTAATAATAGCTTCGATAGCATCGATCTGCTCATCGCTTAACTCATCAATAATATCCTCAATAGATTTGCGTCCGTTAGCCACATCATCCTCCTTATCATCAGCGTGACTAAAATACTCAATAGAATTGAGGCCAGTATAAATAACTGCGTCATCCTCAGATTCCGTATAAGTACCATCCATATGTGCAAAACTAACATTTTCGATTAGTGCACCCGGGTTGGCGCCAGCGAGGACAAGGCTAACCTCTCGAATAATACCGTGCACAACATCACTGCCATGTTGCTTAAGACGGTTTGCGTAAATGGACATGGAAACCACGTCTCCATGCTTTACCATCTCTTTGGCATGCTGCCCTGACAGCGTATCATTAAACGTCGCATATGCATACACACCATCATCACGATTTTCAAGAAGAGCATGACCAAGTACATTTGTCGGATCGGTATGAACATGCTGCCATACCAATGGAACAGTCTGACCGTCGTTCTCTTTAAACGCATCGTGACGGATTACGCGACCGTCTGCACAACGCAGATCGTTCTTAGTGGCATAGCCACAAAAATCGTAATCCATTTATTCTCCTTAAACAGAACATTACCATCAAGTCATCAATAGACGTTTTGCTTTCTACTGAAGTCGGGTTTTCATATCTTCAACCAGAATTAAAACCACTATCTTAGACTTGATACTAACACTAAAAGAATTAAAAACTTCCATTTTGAATTCTAAAACTTTAAATTCTTTATTGCTAAACTTTTCTATCCCAATACGTATACATGGATCTATCGCCTCTAAGCTTATCGATTTCATCTTTATATTTTTGTTTGTAATCAGATGTATGTTTTCGCTTAGATTTTGCTTTAGCTTTCTTTGTTTCGCCAAGAAGTGCTTTAATCTTAGATTTAAACTGCTGATGACTAAAACCACGTCCGCTTTCTCGCATAGCTTTTATATCGGCAGCAAGCGATTTAACCTTTTCGAGCATTTGTTTATCAGCATCTTTGTTGGATTTCTTAATAACCGAATCCCGCTCTTGCTCAATCTGATCTTTAATGTATGCAGCAGCTTCTATGCCCTTCTGATTAAATCCGGAAGTAGATCCGCCTTTTATTTGTTCTCTAAGAGTTTGTATCTCATCTTGTATACGTTCACGATTTGTTTTACGATCTTCTTTACTCATGTTTTTAAGCTGATCGCGCAAACCCTGAATTTTTTCTTTAATAGCTTGATTATGTTTTTGAGTAGGCGTAAGATCTTTATTGGAACTACTATTTTTTCCAGTTGCACTAGAAGGATTCATTACATTATTGATAACAGATCCAGTACTAGCAGCACTTGTGCCATCACCACGAGATCCACCGTAACGATCGGCATATCCTTTTAAAACTTTTGTACGTTCATAATATTCATGAGCTTTTACTGGATCATAGTATTTACTAGCATAAGCCATACTACGCTCCTAACTCAGAATCCAACTGTTTAAGTAACTTTTCGCTTTCGCTATCCTCATCAACGTCTTCGTCTTCATCCAACATTCGCTGAAGCTCATCTAACTCGTTGTTAAAGTTTTGATTCGCAGTATCTTCAGCAGCATTCGGATCAACTGCACTAATAGGCATGTTCTTATTAATAAGCTGATCAGAACGAGGTTCATCATTTGGTTTGTAACCAAGAATGGATCTAAATTCATTTGCAGAAAGAATCTCGTTACGACTGAGCGAATTGGCCATATCACCAACCTCACCAGGAGTAACCATATCGAATGCGTCTATAAAATATCCGATTTTCTGCCCTTGAGTTCGTGCAGTAGGTGTCAGGAATTTTCTAGTGAACTCCAATTCAATAAGATCAAGTATTGGTTTCAACACTTTCTTATTATAAACAAGAGTTTGTTCTTGATTAGCAGTTCCTTGAAATACTGTAGAACTTATTCCTATCTGATTATATAATTGATCAGTAAGAGTTTGGATCTGAGCAGGAAGATCGTTCTCAAGAGGTCGACTAAGCTGAGTAACTTTTTCTGTAGAATCGATATACGCTACACCATATTTCGACTCTTCCAACTGATTCTCTAGAACTTTTCGACGCTCTTCAGCTTGAGCAATTCTAGTAGGAGATTTTAATGGGTATGGAAGTTGAACAAGCATGTTCAATTTTGTAGATACTTTTTGACCATCGATCTGGTCAAGAAGATTCATTTTATACACAAGACGCTTCAAAGTTGAATTAGGCTCATTCATGACCGAATAAAACGGATTCTCGAGAATGGCCACCTTTTCTTTTGGAAGTGTAATAATTTCTTGACCACCAGTTCGTTCATTATAAACTTCCATAGTCACATGCGCTGGTTTCCAGTTTGTAATACGACCAACACGCATCGACAAAATATCAAACGACTTACTACGATCCAAATTAGTATTTGTATCAACCGGTACTGCCGCAACTACTCCTTCATCAAGCATGGATAGAATCAAATCCATCCAAAAATCTCGAGAGGTTTGATCAAGATTAGCAGATAGTGTCATACATTCATTTAGACCAGATTTAATCGTTTCGATATATCTACCATTTTCATCCGTTCGAATGTGCTGAATCTGAATAGAAGCAATATCATTTGCAATCCTATTATAAATAGAATTTAGAATTGAATGCTCATTACTAAAACGCATTCGACGCCTATCGCCTCTATAATAACCAGGAGAGCCAAAACTACCAAATAACGGCTGAGAATAAGTTTCGCTATTCTCTTCTTTTCGTTTTGGTTCTGTCTGAAAAGCATTCCAAGCACTAGACAAACGATCTTTTAAAGACATTACTCACCCCCTAACTTTTACTAGTTTTATATAGTAATTACTGTATCGTCATCGTCCAGTAATTTTACGCAATGCTTTGTATGATCTCGAATTTATTCTATCTCGATAAGGGTCACCAGTTTTAGATCTCTTAACTCGTTTAGCATATGTCTTTTTAGATGTATAGTATTTATTAAAGAACTGATCATCGTCCATAGTTCGATAATCTTGTTTCACACGCTTTGTAACAGAACTATCGCTTTTGTTGGTTTTTATATTAGCCGGCTTTCTTTGCATTTTAGATTTAATAGCTCGCTTCATACCAATCCAACCAGATTCACCCGGTTTATTATACTTATACCCTATAGCATCTTCACGAGCTCCATATTTCTTAGTATTTAGCGCTTTTTTTGATCCGCCAGAACGTTGCGACCTTTGAGCCTTGCTATTGCGACGAACACCCCACTTCATACCTTTGATACCATGATGATAAAGAGCGTCGTCATACCAGCCATCATAAAAATCTCCATGATATAAAGAATCCCGCCATGAAGGATCGATCACCGCTCCATGATATAAAGAATCATAGAACGAAGGATGATATTCCATTATCCCTCCAATCTATAAAGACTTATCCGAACATTTCACGATTAAGTTTATACGCAACATAAGCATCCATCATAGCGGCAACACTATCGATTTTCTTATCGTTACGCTTTTTCAGAAGTTTACGATTTCCATTTGTATCTTCAAGCGTTATACAATTTCCCATACAAAAAGACATTAACTCTTCGTCAAATAAAAGCAATCTCTCTTCAGCTAGCTTTTTGAGCTCACCAAGAGGAACGGATTCTGTACGAGCACCCTGTATCACTTTCTCTATTCCATATGGACCATTTTCAGTTTGCCACTTAGCAACAAAATCTTTAGCATTGTATGGATCGAATCCAAAACACACTACGTCATAATCAGAATTTACGATGAAGTTGTCAAGATCTTCGTAAACTTCCATCATATCAAGAACAGCTCCATCTAATACTACGAGACTTGTCTCTTTAATAAATTCTTCATACTTTTGTCGCATAGCAAGTGGTAACTTTTTAACAGTTAACTCAGACACGTAACATCTGGTCTTAACTCCAAATGCACCATCACGTAATGGGAATAAGAATGTAAAAGCACAGAAGTCATCACCTTGCGATAGGTCTGCACCCATAGCACATTGCATAGACCAGAAATCCTGTTTACGATGTGGTATAGTTTCTTCATATGTAAAGAAGTATGTATAACCCTCCATTGGAATACCAAAGCGCTTAGCAAGAATATCATTACGAGATGAAGGATTCTTTTCGGCACGCTCGACATCTAATTGGTAGACTTCGTAACTAACTGTCTTGCCAATATTCGGCTGAGCTTTCATCCACATAGCAGGGTCGGCAACTTCTTTTACATCATCAAGTTTATAATACCAAATAGATACGTGAGGATTTATGTACTCACCTTTAAGAATTGACATGAGTTCCATTTTGATTGTATCGCCAGCACTATTACGAACAGTACCCTCTGAAGAAGTAGCGATAATCAGATAATCATCATTCTTAGAAGCACCTTGTTCAATAGCACCGATAACGTCTTCACGAATGTCTCCTGAAAGCCACTCATCAATGGTGGCTATCCTACAACGAGATCCCTGAAGTTTATCAATCGACATTGGGCGAGATTCTATAATAGAATTTGTAAGAAAGTTTTCAATACCCTTTTTAGTAGACGCCATCTTTGGCCGATTCAGCTTAGACCCAGTAGTATTGTTTAGCGATCCTTCTGTTAAAAACTTAAATAAAGGACCACGTGATCTGGCCAACGCAGTCCTTATTGGCGAAAGCGTTTCTTCAGATTGTCTAATTGTTGGAGCAGTGACTATTTGATTCGTAGTTGTCGAATCTACTGCTGCAAAGTATGCTTGAATAGAGGCAGCATACATTGATTTAGCAGCGCCACGAGCAACTATGAGATACTGTTTATTAATCAGTCGCTTTTTAATCGACCGTCTAACGTAATGACCACCATGACCGTCTTCATATGGAACATAAACAGAACCTTCTACAAAATAATACCAGCCGAAAACCTGTTCACCCCATAATTTAAAAGTATCAAGAAGATTAAGATCAGCACCATCCGTTAAAGTAAGTTCATTATTACAAAACCTAATCCAACCCTCAACCGCTTGATCATCATAATAAATTCCGGGATTTGCTATGAGATCATCGATACGATTCATCTCCATAGAAACCTCTTCATTTACTGGAATTTCTCCTCGAATGACCGCGTCACGAAAAAGGCCATAATATTTCGGCACGGCCGTATTGGATAGGCTCATGCCAACCTCTTTCTACATAAAATTATGAATGTTTCTTTCCACCACCAGACGATTTCGGCTTTACATTACCCCTTTCGTCATAGTGTTTCGAGTAATAACCCTTACGAGCCAATATACGATCTGCAGATTCGCGTTCGAACATTTGCTCATATGTACTCTTAGGTGGATTAATTTTCTTAGTAATATAAACAGTTGCGGCAGCAGATGCAGCTGCACCAACAGCTGTTGCAACGGCTTGATTACCATATCGATCTAACAAATCTCTAGCCATCTTTCTACCAGGATGTACCACCTGATCTGTAAGATCCTTAAGTTGCTTTTCTTTTTGAAGACGACTAATGCGTTTGTTTAGATCATCATCAGAAAGCTGAGAAGAATTCTTTGCTGCCCAATCGCGGTCAGAATCAGCTCGACGCCTTTTTCCAGCATCAGTATAAGAACCATCACTATTTTGAAAACGTCGAAGTCCCCATTTCTGACCTTTAATTCCATGGTGATAGAGTTCATTAGTATACAATACTATCACCTCTTTCGCCCTTTAGTTACATCTTCACCCATCATCCATCTATCAAATTCATCCTGCGTAAAATTATCAGGAAGTCCTTCAAATGTAGATTTTTTAGACGTTCCGCCACTTGATTTAGATGAAGAAGCATTAGCTAATTTTTCAGATCTTTTTCGAAGATCTTCCCATTTATCTGATTGTTTTTTCTGAGCAGCAACTAACGCATCAGTAGTACTTTTTGGTTTACTTGAAGATTTAGCAGCTGCATTTTTTGTAGCTTTTGTAGAAGTAGCAGAACCTGCTTTCTCTCTAGCAGTCTTAGCAGCTCCAGAAAGTCTTTCACGAGCATTTGAAGTAGCAGAACCTGCTTTCTCTCTAGCAGTCTTAGCAGCTCCAGAAAGTCTTTCACGAGCATT
>JAEIGA010000226.1_pt1 | contig 79541 bp, 68 predicted proteins | sample 9270691 | NCBI WGS metagenome assembly JAEIGA01 (sample SAMN17057246, study PRJNA624740) | gut metagenome | biome: biome; isolation source: fecal sample | host: Bos grunniens | place: China: Xizang | collected 2019 | reverse complement strand
GTATATGTTGAAGCCACGCATTATGCCACCCCTGAACGGGGTTCCAATATATTTTTCATCTTTCCCGGGGTTTCGCTGCTGCGCAGCTCCACCACCGGGCTACCATATGTCGCCCCTGGCCGGGGCTCACGAATTCCGTTCCTCCAATAGCCTACAAATTGCTATTTGTGGGGCCAACAACTAAAAACTTAAACAGAGCCTTTTGTAAAGTGATTTATGGTCAATTGTCCTTATCGTCGGGAGATTTGGAGTCATCTTTGTGCAATTCCTCTTCAAATTCCTTCTTAGCTTTCTTAAACTCTGCAAGCCCCTTGCCTAAGTTGCGGGCAATTTCCGGTAATCTTTTAGCACCGAAAACAATCAGAACCAAAACAAAAAGGATAAACCAGTGCGAAGGCGACCCTAAATTTGCAAGAGCTGTTATCATGTGGCTATGATAGATTACCGAGCCGCGGATTGCAAGAAAAAAGGGATAGAGGCGGCAATTTATAGCGCAAGAGCAGTGCCGATTTTGTTTGCATTATGCGCGCAAAAATGTATAATAACGCGCGTGAAGTTAACGCCATTCAAAATCTATGCACTCAAACTCGCCTTATACACAGGCGGGCTTCTTTATATCGCTTTGGATTTATTTGTAATGGAAGGCCCCCTCTGGGGCATGATGCACAGCAAAAAAGACAGCGTCTTGACTTCCTCTCCGGTAGCTCTCAGAGTGTACGGAGATAAAACAACAGCGGCCCAACTGCAACGCCGCAGTGCTGAGCTGACCTCCGTTATGGGAGAGCAACCCGGAGCATCGTATGTGTACGATGATATCATCCACAGCAGCTTGCTGCGCATGCGTGCCAGATATAACGATGGCAGGATTCCGGATTTCTCTCAAATGGCGAAGGAGGAAGTAGAGCGCTTAAGCAGTCGCGCCACGAATGCAGAGGCATTCGGTAAATGGTTACAATCTCAAGGGATGGACATCTCCACCTTTGAGAATAAGCTTCAGGCTACCATGCGCATGCAGTATTACTTGGAAAACACCATCAGCGATTCCGTTCAAGTAACGGATGAAGAGGTTGCTTCCCTTATCAGCCAAATGTCCTATTATCTGGCTATGCCGGAATCCAGACGTGTTAAACATATCTTTTTTGACACACTCAACAAGGACGAAAACAAGGTAAAAGAAAAAGCTGAGGCTGTGCTTAACCAATTAACCGCCGCAACCGGGGAGGAGCAAACCGAGCTGTTTACACGATTGGCCGATACGCATAGCGCTGATGCCCGCACCGCAACCCGGGGTGGCGATTTAGGCGTGGTGACATCTTACCCGGCACCGGTATTAAAAGAGCTCAATCTCTTTGGAGAGAATGCCATAGCAGCCAATGTTCCCACGCTGCAACGCAGCAAATGGGGCTGGCATATTATCCTTGCAGATGAAATCAACGAAGCGCGCGAGTTAACACCGGAGGAATGCGCGGAAAGCATCCGCACTGCCATCAAATCGTTCCGCCAAAAGAATGCTGTTGATTCATGGATAGAGGCCAACGTAAACGAAGGTGAAAAGAAAAACCGTATCATCACTCATGAGCAATAAATCCATTACTGTTCAAAAAGCTCTCCATCCTTTGCGCGGCAGCATTACTGTTCCCGGCGATAAAAGCATATCTCACCGTGTTGCTATTTTAGGAGCCTTGGCTTCGGGCTCCATGCAAGTGAAAAATTACTTGTGCAGTGAGGACTGCATCAACACCCTGCGCGCCATGCAACAACTGGGAGCAAAAGTTGAGGTGACAGACTCTCAGCAAAACTTCACGCTTACCGGCACCGGCATGCACCCAGTTGCCCCGGCTCATGATATTGATTGCGGCAACTCCGGCACCGGCATGCGACTGATGGCGGGTGTAATGGCTGCATTGCCATTCAGCACACGCATGTATGGTGATGAGTCCCTCAGTAAGCGTCCCATGAAGCGCATTATGGACCCGCTTACCGCCATGGGGGCTAAGATAACCGCTTGCGGAGAAAAGCCCGGCTGTGCTCCCTTGGAGATTCAAGGCACTAAACTGCAAGCCATACATTACGATTTGCCTATGGCAAGTGCCCAAGTAAAAAGCGCAGTTCTGCTTGCCGGTATGCTGACCGAGGGAACAACCTCCGTACATCAGCCTGCCATCACACGCGACCACACCGAACGCCTGTTTGCGCACTTTGGTATCCCCTGCTCAATTTCTGCCGATTCTCTGGACATCGCGGTCTCCGGGCCGGTTGCTATTCAAGCTAAAGACATCACCGTTCCCGGGGATATTTCCTCTGCGGCGTTCTGGATGGTTGCGGCAGCGATTGTTCCCGGCAGTGAGATTACGCTCAAAAACGTGGGGCTCAACCCCACACGCGATGCTATTATCACCGTGCTCAAGCGCATGGGGGCAGATATCTCTATCACCACCATCAACACCACGGGCGAGCCCTATGGCGACATTGTAGTACGGTACAGCCCCAATATGAAAGGAACGGATGTTCTGCCGCATGAGATTCCCAATCTTATCGATGAAATCCCGGTGCTCTCCATAGCTGCAGCCTTTGCTGAAGGCACAACCACCATTCGCAACGCCGCAGAACTGCGCGTGAAAGAAAGCGACCGCATCTCCACCACAGTGGGCAACCTGCGTGCCATGGGCGCCCATGTGGAGGAATACGAGGACGGCTTCGCCGTTACCGGTGGCTATGCGCTGCACGGAGCCACCATGGACAGCTACGGCGACCACCGCATTGCCATGTCCTTCCTCATGGCCGGATTAATGGCAGAAGGTGAAACGACCCTGCTTCAGTGCGAAAACATCAACACGTCCTATCCTTCATTCGAAGAGCATTTAAGACAACTGACCCATTGCTAACCAAGACATGGCAAGAATTACGGAAGAATGTGTGGCAAGAATCAAGGACTCCGCTGATATCGTGGATATCGTCGGGGGCTGTATTCAATTGCGCCGTGCCGGTAATTCTTGGAAAGCATGTTGCCCTTTTCATAACGAAAAAACACCATCGTTTCACGTCAACCCTGCTAGGCAAACGTTCCATTGCTTTGGCTGTGGCGTAGGTGGTGATGCGATTAAGTTTCTCATGATGTTTGAGAACCTTGATTATCCCACCGCACTACGCCGTGTTGCAGATAAAAACGGTATAGCTATCATAGAGGAAGACGAAAACCCGGAGCAACAACGCAGACGCCGACTTCGTAGTCGCGTCATTGAAGCTAATCAATTAGCCGCAGATTACTTTCACCGTCAGCTGTGCAGAAACCGAGAGGCCGACCATGTGCGCGCTTATCTCAAACAACGCGAATTCAACATCGAAGTGGCCAAATCCTGGCAATTAGGATGGGCCCCGCCGGATTTTCGTGCATTCAGGCAGTTAGCTAGGGAAAACCGTATGGATGATACCTTGCTGACAGAAGCCTATATTCTGCAGAACAGCAGCCGTGGCAGTTATCCCGTTTTCCGTGATAGATTGATGTTCCCTATCCACAATGTGCGCGGGGAAATTGTAGGATTCTCCGGCCGTGTGATGGCAGACGGCCAAGACCCACGCAAATACGTTAACACCGGCGAAACCGTTGCCTTCCATAAAGGTGAATTGCTGTTTGGGCTCTACAAAGCGACCTCTCATATTGCAAGAGCCGGAATGACGGTTGTTATTTGCGAAGGCCAGTTAGATGTGATTGCCTGCCACGAAAAGGCAGACGTGCGCAACGCTGTGGCCGGTTTAGGGACTGCCTTTACCGACGACCATGCCTCCACCCTACGCAAGTATGCCAAGAGGGGAATTCTGTGCTACGATGCTGATAACGCCGGCATTAAGGCAAGCGAAAAGACATTCAGAAAGCTCTCTGCCGCGGGTATGGAAGTGCTTATGGCATCGTTGCCGCAAGGTGAAGACCCGGATTCACTCATCAAACACCAAGGGGCCGAGGCTCTGCGCCAAGTGATTGAAGCAGCGCGCCCGTATCTGGAAGTGCGCACCGAAATAGAAATTGCAGCCGCCGGCAATAATGCCAATGCCCGTGCTGCCATTGTGCCGAAAATGGCTGATTTAGCAGCAGAAATTATTGACCCTATTCGCCGCGATATTCTGATTGCAGATTTAGCTGTTCGATTGAACACCGGACTGGAGGAATTCCGTAGCACTGTCAACGAAATCCTTCAACATCGTAAAGAAGAACCCAAAGCTCCCGAAACGGAATACAACGACGATGCGCCCTACGCAGAGGATGAAGAAAGCGAGTTCTCTGAAGGCCCTGCTCGCCCGATACGCACCAATGTCCCGCCCGTACGTCTTCATCCGACTATCAGGAATCTCATTTCCTATGCAGCGCAGAATATCGGCGCCCAGCATGCACTTGTAGAACGCATTGAGGAGTTACAAGAACCCATCACCGCCTTATCCGGCGGGATGATTTTGCAGCGCATTCTGGAGGTGCTCCCCAAACCGGGAGACCCTCAATCGTGGGCGAGTTTCTTAGAGCTGTTACCCCCGGAACAAGCGCTGGCACTCAAGCATATACAAAACGATATCATTGAGTTGCCGGATATCGACAGCTTTATGGAACAAGCATGTGCTCACGCTGCTGTCGATGCAGTCAAGGCTCGAATCGACGGAATTAAGACAAAAATCCGCGTCGGGAACATTGCACAGGAAGAAGTCAGCCGCCTCTTTGCTGAGCTCACCGAGTTGCAGCGCTTGTTAAACGGAAACTGTTAATCCAAGCAAGAGCAGTCGAGCTCATCCCCCTGAATCAAGGAAGCCAGAATGGGGAGCCCGGTTGTGCGCTCTATCAAATCAGCATTCGTAACGGCGGCGGTGTCCCACTCCTCAGAAGCATGATTCAGGATAACTCCCGCGCACTCTAGTCCTGCAGCCTGAATAGCTTGATAGGTTAGCGCCACCTGTCCTGCTGCGCCATGAGAATTATCTGCAACCAAAATAACGGGGCTACCCATGCGCTTGGCGACGTCTGCCATCGTCAGGCCGGGAGCAATGGGCGTAAGCCATCCATACACCCCTTCTGTTAACACAAGCTCGTATGCAGCAGTAAGCTCAGCCCAAGCACGGCAAATTTCTTCAACATCAATACTCTTACGCTCCAAGTCAGCTGCCATGAGCGGATCCGTAGCAGCACGAAGATAAACGGGATTGAGTAGTTCCAGGCTCAGCGTAGGCTCTTTCATAGCCTCGCGCATATTGCGCACTTCCGTTCTGTCACCGCAAGTGATGGGCTTAAATCCGGCAGCCTTGACACCGGACGCCTGACAACTACGCAACAGAGCATTAATAACATAGCTCTTACCTACACCGGCACCGGTGCCTGCAATAAAATAATGCTGATTCATAGGTCTCGATTATTCCGGTATAACAATACGTGTATCATCCTCGTCCCATTGAGTTTCATCTCCGGCCGTGCTGTACTGCACCAAAGTCCACACCAAGATGGCAAGCCCCAAGCATATCAACTTAGGCTTCCAATTACGTGTTAATTTGTTATACGTTCGATTAAGCTTACGACGCATCAGACTTTGAATCTTGCTCATGGGAAGCGTAATGGTAAATGAGTTCAGTTAAGCGGGAGGAAAGCACGGAGACGGAAACATCTCGCTGCATCATGTTACCCACAACAAGGGAAACTGTGCCTGTTTCTTCGGAAACAACAATAACCACGGCATCGGATAACTCTGCCACACCAATACCGGCACGATGGCGAAGACCAAGAGAGCGGTCTTTCAACTCCTTAGCCGTAACAGGTAAAATACAGCCGGCGGCCACAATGCGCTCGTCGTTGATAATGACAGCACCGTCATGCAACAATGTTTTCGGGTGAAAGATAGTACCCAAGAGCTCACGGGAGCAAATGCCATCTATCTTAGTACCGGTTTTGGCATATTCCGAAAGGCGATTGCTTCGTGCAATAGCGATGAGGGCCCCCAATCTCTTGCTGACCAGATAAGCCACAGAATCGCAAAGACGTGCCACAAAGTCCTGGTTTTCTTCTTTTTGCCAAAGTTTGCCAAAAAAACGGTGCGACCCCAATTTAGCCAAAGCTGTTCTCAACTCCGGTTGAAAGAGAATGACCAACAATGTACCGGGGCCAAGGATGGCTCCGGCTATCTTTTGCAGCACGGTAGCACCCGTTAATTCAAGAACAATACCCCCCAAGCACACAATAGCCACCAAACCGGCAAGGATGGCTGCGGCACGGGAATCCTTAAATGCTCGATACAGTTGGTAGAACACCAACCAAAGGACGGCTATCTCAAAGCAACCACGGCAAACCTGTAAAAATTCCATCGTCTAATGCCTCCGTTAGTTTGCAGTTGAATCCTCAGCGAGCCAAAGAGCCACCTGAGGGGCGGCGTAAGTTAAAATCATATCCGCCCCGGCTCGGCGAATGGACAGCAAGGCTTCCATCATACAGCTGCGCTCATCCAGCCAACCGGAGGCAGCAGCAGCCTTAATCATAAGATACTCGCCGCTAACATGATATGCAGCAATGGGCAATGTAGTATTGGCTCGCAAATCGGCTATCACATCCAAATACATGGTTGCCGGTTTTACCATAAGCATGTCGGCTCCTTCTGCCACATCGGCAGCAGCCTCGCGTAGAGCTTCGCGACGGTTGGCCGGATCCATCTGGTACGTCTTCTTATCGCCGAACTTCGGAGCACTGCCAAGAGCTCCACGGAAGGGACCATAGAAGGCAGAAGCGTATTTAGCCGTGTAGCTCAAGATGGACACATGCGTAAATCCCTCAGCATCCAAGGCTGCACGAATGGCAGATACTCGGCCATCCATCATATCGCTGGGAGAAATGACATCTACCCCGGCGCGTGCATGGCACAGTGCTTGGCGGCACAGCGCTTCTACCGTTTCATCATTGAGAATTTCATAAGAGCCATCCTCATATTCACGCACAAGCCCGTCTTGACCATAGGTATTGAACGGGTCCAACGCCACATCGGTCATCACCAGCATTTGGGGAACGGCTTTCTTAATGGCGCGAATGGCACGAGGGACAACTCCCTCAGGGTTCCAAGCCTCAGTGCCCTGGGCATCTTTTTTATGCTCGGGCACTACCGCAAACAAATCGACACAGGGAATGCCTAATTGATAGAGGAGGCAACACTCCGCAGCAATATCTGCCACGCACCAACGTGTGCATCCCGGCAAAGATTCGATGGGGCTATTTGTTTCCCCTTCCTGCACAAACATGGGATAAATCAAATTCGCAGCAGAGAGCGAGGTTTCTCGCATTAAACCTCTCATGGCAGCGGATTTGCGATTGCGGCGCGGACGATTGGAAAGATTCATCATGATTACTGGTCAAAATGGGAAAAATATTCAATAGCAGAGGCATGCACCATATCCACAACCTTGAGCACATCCATCGTACTGGTTTCAATACGAATATGAGATGCCTCCTCATAGAGCGGGATTCTGCGGTTGCAAAGGTCTGTAATAACGCTGAAGCGCTCAGGTGTATTAAGCAAGGGTCTGTTGGCGGAGCGAGAGGTGCGCTCTATCAAAACGTCAACAGTAACATCCAACCAAGCAACATAGCCCAAACGACGCAAAATGGCGCGGTTCTGCGCACTCAATACAACTCCGCCGCCGGTGGATATAATTGCGGGGCCTCGAGAAGCGATAGAGCTGTTCTCCAAATATTTGAGCAACGCCGTTTCTAAAGCACGAAAATGCCCTTCTCCGTATTCCTTAAAAATATCAGGAATCGATTTACCAATCTGTTCCTCAATCACAGAGTCCATATCCAACACCGGCAACCCGGTCAATCGGCTCAACTCTTTGCCGACAGTCGTTTTGCCACTGCCCATCATACCAACCAGAATGATGGAACGTCCGTGCGTGTTTATGGGGCGGCAAAATGACATTGCTCTATACGATGAATCAGATTGATACACAGAGCATCCTACACGGCATTGGCGGTAATGACCATAAAAGATGCTTCTTAACGCAGTTATACTAGCACATTTGAGTTACTTTGACAAGAGCAAGAGCTGCATGCATACACTTTTATCCGACAGTACCCTGCCCGTCAGCATGAGCAACCAACTCCCACAATGCTGCATGGCGTGGTTGCTCGAGTGCAGGGTCTGCATCCAAAATGGCAGCAGCATCTCGGTTCGCTCGATGAATCAGGCGCATATCACTCAACCATTCTGTAAATTGCACACTGCCAAGACCACTCTGCGCCGTGCCCAAAACATCCCCGGGGCCTCGCAGACGGAAATCCTCCTCGGCTATTTCAAATCCGTTGAGCGTGCGGCACAACACCTGCAATTTTTCTCTACCGGGTTCACCCTCTTTTGCTTTCGACAACAGAATACAATAACTCTTATGGCAACCACGGCCAATGCGCCCTCGCAACTGATGCAGCTGAGATAAACCAAACGCATCCGCATCGTTGATGAGCATGATAGTGGCATTCGGCACGTCCACGCCCACCTCAACAACCGTGGTAGCAACAAGAATCTTTGTTTCGCCTGAGCGGAATTGAGTCATCACGCTCTCTTTCTCTTCCGCAGATAATCGGCCATGCAATAACCCTATAGACTCATGCGGAAAAATCTCTTTCCATTTTTCGAGCTCACTAAGAGCAGAAGCCTGAGCTCGCGTTTCACTTTCCTCAATAAGCGGAGATACAATGTATATCTGCCTACCGGCCTCCAACTCCGTCTTCATGAAAGCAATAATGCGCTTCATTTGCCCGGGTGAACGCAAAGCCGTAACAATTTCACCGCGATTGGCCGGCAATTCATCAATCACAGATACATCTAAATCACCGTAAAGGGTGAGAGTAAGCGTACGAGGAATGGGAGTAGCCGTCATCACCAACACATCCGGATTCTCCCCGCTATTAATGAACTTCTCACGTTGTGCCACGCCGAATTTATGTTGTTCATCTATAACAGCTAATCCGAGATTGTGAGGCCGATTTTTTTTATACAACAGAGCGTGAGTACCAACAATGATGCGGGGTAAGTGATTTGCATATCCCGGCTCTGCTATCATGTCAGAATCATCCGCGCGGTCGGAGGTTCTCAGAGATAAGCGAACATCCATCTGCTGCAACAAGCGGCGAAAGTTTTTGTAATGTTGCTCTGCCAATATCTGTGTGGGGGCTATCATGGCAGCTGTTTTCCCGCTTTCCACAGCCAGCAACATAGCGCAAAGAGCTACAAGCGTTTTGCCACTTCCCACATCTCCTTGTAACAAACGATTCATTTGACAGGAGCTTTCCATGTCTGCCCGTATCTCTGCCACACAACGCTGCTGTGCATGAGTTAACGAGAAAGGCAAACTTTGCAACAACTCTTGCAAATAACCATCACTCGTAGCGGTAACTTGGCCGGGGCGTCCTTGAGTTTGGCGTCGCTTCCACGCTACGGTGAATTGCTGGCGAAAACACTCAGCCAAAGCAAAACGCATGCGTGCTTTTTTTGCAGCCTCGTGCTCACGGGGAAAATGGACATCCCACAACGCTTCTCTGAACGGGTAAGCAGGCGCTACATCGTAGCCCGGTGCAGTAACCGTTGGTGCCATGCGATTTAAGAGTCTCCATACCAAGGAACGGAAGGAGCGAGCCGTAACACCGGAAATACCACGATAAATGGGCACGATTCTCGCTGTGTGAATGCAATCCGTATTCTCGTTTTCCTCAGTAGGCTCCGAAGGAATACCGCCCATGGCTGCTTCAACCAAACGGTGCCCTGTATCTTCATCCTCGATAATCTCGAAATCCGGATTACTGATAGTCAACTTGCCGGCATACTCCTTTACCTTGCCGTACACGGAAATATTCATTCCCGTTGCTAACATCTTGGCCACGTACGGCATATTAAACCAACGAAGATACACGCGCGCGCCGTAAGGCTCCCCCTCAGCTCCGGCGCTGACTTCAAAATATCGCTTGTAGGAGAACCGCCACCCCGCACTATACACGTGCAGCATGAGACTTACGGTTTCTCCGTTGACTAAGGATGCAACAGGCTTAGTAAAACGTCGGTCTTCATACCGACGCGGCACACGCAACAACACATCTGCCACGGTCGTAAACGAGGAAGCCGATAGTGCCTTGAGTTCTCGCGCGGTAATGAAATCGAGTCGGCTGAGCTCATCGGCCAGCTGCAATGTTGCATCCGGTGCCATTAGCGATTAGACATCCCTTGATTGATACAACGGTAGTAATAATCAATGCGAGAAAGGAACCACATCCACTTAGGGCCGGGTCGACCATCTGACAGCAAGGGCGCAGGACAATTCTTGCGGGTCCAGTGATAATGCGGCACTACATTGCGCAAACGAATGTTGTATCGCTTCATCAGCAAGGCGGTTAATTTGGCGGCACGATCCCACGTGCGCCAATGGTTGTGCCCTTTGCTTTCGCACTCACACATCTCAATGCCGATAGAATGATTGTTACCCACATCATTACCGGCATGCCAGGCGGTTTCATCCAGAGGCAGATTTTGCACAACCATAAATTGGTCTACGGTAAAATGCCAGCTGCGATCACGCAACACGCCACGGCACAAGGCGCGGGAGTGCTGCATAGCGGTGGAGGTAGGTGAGTGATTAGCTGTACTGTGGATAGTGATGAACGTGGGGCGCATTTTACGAGCAGCACGGCGCGGTTTCGACGATTTCAACATCATGCGAACCTTAATATTAGCTTCTTTTGCCATGCGCACTAATGAGCGCTGTACCAAGGGGGTAGAATCTTTTTTGAAATTATAAACAGGTGGTCTACGGTAGCTGTTTACCCACCCCTGCTGGCAACCGAGCATGCATGCCAGAGCGAGGATAAAAAAACACAAAATTGAACGATAAACCATACACCTTTATTTTGCCATTTTCGCTATACTTTAGCAAGCGCAATTTGTGAAATGTTATGGATAATATTCCGAATGATAGAACGACACACGCGATTTTTGCTTGCTTTTGCATGAGCAATATAGTAGATTGTGCGCCGCAATTATGTCGTATCGCGCCTTCATTCTTTTCAGTCTGCTTGCTATGCCATGCGTAGCGGGCACACCGGTAGCTATGAAGGAACAGGCACTTCTCATTTCAGTAGCACCGTATAAGCATATTCAAGAGGAGTTTTTGAATCTCCACCGTTCACTTGCTGCCTGTTTATCAGAGGTGCACGACAAAGAATCAGCAGATTCTGCAGTTGTCACAGTACGTGGCATTCGTGACAATTTTCACACACTGAAAGAAGAAGAAAAAAAGCTGCCCGCACCTTCTACGGCGGTTCAAAAGGCTTTGCACAAACAGAATCAGGATAAAGAAATCTCCGAGCTTAACCTTGCCTCCACCGGTAAAATACTGGAATTAACGCTAGAAATGCCCTCTCCCTGCTATGGCTCCACGGCTCTGGCCTCAGAGCTTACAAAACTACTTGCCCAATTTGGGGGCTCCTTCTGAAATTAGGCACTGCTCACCTTCCGGAATGGAACGCACAGGAGCTTGCACCGGGAGAGAGTCCTGACCATAGCCCATCGCTGAGGGCAATAAAACAATTTCTGCACGAGGGGATAATTGTTCCACCAAGCTAGGCTCGACCGGCATTGCAGGATTTTTACCACAAATAACCGTATCAACATCAAGATATTCCGCCGGGATACGCTCATAGGTATCACGAGAAGCATCGCCCACATACAACACGCTGCGCTCCGAATGTTGCCACAAAATAATCGGAGACGAGTTTTGAATGGGCGACTCTCTCAGCTCGCTACGAGCCGGTATGATAGTTACAGTAGCGTTCTCAAGGCGATAGGAGATAATATCATCGCGCAACTCGTACCCATGAACCACCTGAAGATGCGGGTACTTCTTACACAGATACTCGGCACCCCCGGCAGCAGACGCCCTGCGCTGCGTGAGAATAAGCATGGATGGCTGAAATCCGCCAAAGAAAAGGGCCGGCTCCGTTGTCAGTTGAGCTGTCACCTCACTGCCACAATTAATCATGACACCGGGATTCCCCAAAACGGTAAAGGAGCTGCCATACCCGGTATCATATACAAGGAAAGATGACGCGCTTCTTTCTTGTTGTGCCGGTAAATACGCCGCAGGAATCTCGGCCACAGTGCCCACCATCGATAACAAGACGCTCGTGCAGCACAAAGCTATTTTGAGAAAAACTGTTCCGATATAAGGAAGAAAAGCAAGCAAACCGCTTAACATGGTAGGCAACAACAAGGGTGTTATAGCCAAATTAATAAGCACGCCATACAAATTGAAGGTTTTGAAATAATACATGGTAATGGGCAACGACGCCAACCATGCACTGAGCGACATCACGACCAAGCTTCTAATACTAAAATCACAGTGCAGCAATCTACGTTCTCCTTTGGTATAGATTTTAGACGGTATAAAGGAATCAGGATGAAACCAGGGGGAAGCTTTCATGCCAATGAATATACCGATGACAATCGCTGCATACACGGCAAAGGAAAGCAAAAAGCCCGCATTATAGATTTGCCACGGATATAAGAGAAGAATCAGCAAGGCCGCAGCAGACCAAATGTTGGCCATGCTAACAGAGCGTTTCAGCTCCTTGCCCACTAAAAACAAAGCCAGCATAAGAAACGCACGAAGCGCCGGAACCGCCAAACCTGTTATAAAAACATACACGCCGGTTATGAGAATAAGGGCACAAGTTCTTCCTCGCGAGCGTTGAAAAAATCGCCCCAATATCAAGAGCACAATGCAGGATATGACACCGACATGCAGACCACTAACGGCAAAAATGTGAAGACAACCGCCTTTCTTAAAGATTTCTACCGTTTCAGGCTCAGAATATGTTTTATCACCCAAAACCAAGGCGCACAACACCTGAGCCCGCTTGTCGTTTTCGCTCCCGGCCGGCATCAGCTTGCGAGCTAAAGCAGCACGTAAATCATCAGCCGTTCCGCGAATGGACGACAAAGATAGCGGATGCCCAAGAAAATCGGCAGAAAGACATGTAGCACACGCGGTCACACCTTGGCTTTGCAGCCAAGCTTCTTGGTCAAACATGCCGGGAATAGCTGCCTTAGAAACTGCCTGTAGAGCTACGGTTGCCCGCAGACAATCACCGGCTTTCCAATGTGCTAATTCACCTTTCAACATTAATGTAGCGCCGGTATCCTTCTCTTTAAATAGGCAACCATTCTTCAGAGAGCGCTGTACGGTTCCGATGAGGGAGGCACCCGGCTTGGAAGAAAGATAGTCAAGCAAGCGATTACTACTACTTTCTCGCTCCGCAAGATGCAGAAGAATAACTGCACTACATAACACACAAGCGATTAAGATGCGCCACACTCGGCATATACCGGCAAGCAGCACCGCGGCTACCGTTACAGTGCAAGCATAGCCTCCCCACAAGATGCCTAGAACGGCAAACAAGGGCAACAGCAAAGGAGCAGACAAAAAACGACGACGCAGCATAGCCGTCACAGCGTGTCGCCCTGCGTTCATAAATCGTTAACGATACACCATAACCGGACCGGTTACGGAAGATTGAACCGATTTAACCTTGCGTACTGCCTTAATGAAAATCTGAGCAGCTCTATCCACCTCATCTTCAGTGGCATAACGACTCATAGAAAAACGCAGGCTTTCACGTATATGAGAATCGGGCACGCCCATGGCCGATAATACATGACTGGGGTTCGGCTCGGCGCTGGTACAGGCAGAACCGGTGGAGCAAATAAGCCCCATAGGCTCCAGAAGAAGGAACAATGATTCCGCAGTAATACCGGGGATGCGCATGTTGAGAACATGAGGCAAACGCGGGGCGGTTCCGCCATTCTGTACTACCTCGAGTCCTTCTTGCCGCAAAGCTGTAACGAAACGCTCTCGCAGCGCGGCCAGAGAGCTATACACCTCTAAAGAACTCATGGCAAGTTCCGCAGCACAGCCAAAGCCAATAATTCCGGGAACATTCTCCGTGCCGGCACGGCGATAATCTTCCTGGGCACCACCGGTAATTGCCGCGCTAAAAGCAGTACCTCGGCGCACATACAAGGCCCCTACTCCTTTAGGCCCGTGCAATTTGTGAGCAGAAAGCGACGCAAAATCGATGGGGTAATCATGCAAATTAATGGCAACTTTACCGGCGGCCTGCACCAAATCAACATGCACACGCGCACCGACATCTGCGGCAGAGCTGCTCAAAGAGCGTATGGGTTGAATAACGCCGGTTTCATGATTAGCCCAAGCAAAACTAACACTATCGTACTCAGGTACAAGGTTTTTCCAGACCAGTAAATCGGCCAAGCCGTTGCTCAATACCATAGCGGCCTCACCTTTAACCGTACGCAACGTAGCAGGATGCTCTGTTGGCAAGGTTAAGGTGTGCTTAAACTGGGACAAGGCGGTATTGGAAGCTTCTGTACCGCCGGAGGTAAAAATGATTTCATCGGGATAAGCACCTACAAGAGCCGCCACTTGCTCGCGCGCCCTCTCTATGGCTTGGCGCACTCTTTTGGCAGAGGTATAGGCGGCTGAAGGATTAAAAAACTGCTCCTTCAGGTAAGGCTGCATAGCATCCCACACCTCTGTTGCAAGAGGTGTGGTGGCGTTGTTATCCCAATAAATCATTAGTATGTGTTCACTGCGTCAATAGCTTCGTCGAGCTCAGGGCACTCAATCCCCAACTCGCCGATACGCTCAATTTCAGAGTTCAACTGCTCCTGCAGCTTCTCCAACTGCTTCTCGTACTTAGTGGCCATATCGTCCATGGCATCGGTTTCAGGAACTTCAGCGGCAGCTGTTGTACCCATAGCTGTTTTTTCGCCACCTACAAGCTTGCCATAATGCTTCATGATAGCATCGGCAGCCTTTTTAGCAGTCTTCTCGTTCTTTACTTTCTTAAGAGCAGCAATGGCTTTCTTCTGGCGAGCCAGCTTCTTTTTGTACCAATCAGCGGCCTCTTTCTTCTCCATTCTCGTTTCAGCAGAAGACTTAGGAGCAAGGTCCTCAGCAGCCATGGTAACGGGGGCGGCCATCAGTAGGCCAAAAGCAAGAAAATAAACGAGATTCTTCATAATGCGCAGATAGTGCCATGACACAGCGATGATGTCAAGCGCTTTTTATGTTACGGCGTTTCTTCTGTCAGAAGCTTAAAAACGCAATCCGGTACAATAGGCTTAACCCATCGTTCCCAATGTGGCTGGCCTATGAAGCCTCGAACCAAGGAGGAACTCACGTTTTCCAATTCAGGTGGTGGCGTCAAAAAGACGGTCTGCACACCGGGCTGCATGCTCGCATTGATTCTGGCCATCGATTTTTCGTATTCAAAATCTGCAGCATTGCGAATTCCACGCAGCAAATAACGTGCCCCATTCTCCACGGCAAAGTCAGCCACAAATCCCTTGCTTAACTCAACAAAGCGCACATTGGCAGGCAGCTCTGCCTCTAAGGAGCTAAACAACTTCTGACGCTGAGCCGTTGTTAAGAATCCTTTTTTATCAGGATTAACAGCAAAAACAACAATCAGTTCATCAAAAAGCATGGCACCTTGACGCATCATCCACAGATGCCCCAAGGTGGGGGGCTCGAAGCTTCCTGCATAAATAGCTATCTTTTTCATTGCTATATCAATGCAACAACCGCCCGACTACTGCCGGGCGGTTGAAATAAAATACCGATTAAGCACCACCGGCATTGGCCAGGATGGAATCCTCCGGCGGCAGGAAGTTCTTGAATCGGGCCTTATCAATAGCCTTCATGTAGGCCTCCTGCGGAGATACCAAACCTTGCTGCAGCTTCTGCCAAATGGCGTCATCCATGAACTGCATGCCCAAGGATTTACCGCCGATAATAACGTCGGCCAACTTCTGGGTTGCACCTTCGCGGATAATAGCACTTACAGCCGGGGTGGCAAACAGAATTTCATTTACAGCCACGCGGCCGGGCTTATCTGCACGCTTCATCAGCAACTGAGCTACTACACCGCGCAAGGAACCGGCAAGCATGGTGCGGGCCTGAGCCTGCTGCTCTGCGGGGAATACGTCGATAATACGGTCGATTGTCTTACGAGCGTTGTTGGTATGAAGGGTACCGAACACAAGCAAACCGGTCTCTGCTGCGGTGAGTGCAAGAGAGATGGTTTCCAAGTCACGCATTTCGCCCACCAGTACAATATCGGAGTCTTCACGAAGAGAGGCACGCAAGCCGTCCGCGAAGGTCGGACAGTTCTCCGGCACCTCACGCTGGGTGATGATACTTCTCTTAGAAGGGTGTACGAATTCGATAGGTTCTTCCACCGTGATAATATGGCGAGCAAAGTTCGTATTGATGTAATCAATCAATGCAGCCAAGGTTGTAGATTTACCGGAACCGGTGGGGCCGGTTACCAGCACCAAGCCGGAGCGCATCTCGCCAAAGCGCTTAATCTGCTCGGGCACATTAAGCTGCTCCATAGTGAGAATCTTGGTGGGAATAAGACGGAACACGCAGCAATAACCACGCTGTTGCTTCATGTAGTTGCAACGGAAGCGGGACTCTGCATTCATTTCATAAGCAAAGTCAGCATCACCACCTTTCTCAAAGATTTTCCAAAGCTTGGGCGGGCAAATGGGCTCCATAAGCTCCACCATATCCTCATGGGTCAGGATTCCCTCTTCAATCGGCACAATGTCGCCGTGTACGCGAATCTTGGGGGGCTGGCCTTCGGAGAGGTGCAAGTCAGAGCCGCCGTTATCCACAAGCGCCTGAAAATACGTATCAATTCTGTGTTTCATTTATGTAAAGGAGAGATTGGGGTTATATCAGGCAACAGGGTGTTCTTTGATGAATTTTTCCATCATGACGGGGTCTGTGGCACGCTGCATACATTCCTCTGCGGCAATCACACCATTAATATACAGCTCCTGCAGAGAGTCATCCATCAAACGCATACCTTGGCTCTTACCGGTCTGAATCAGGCCGGGTATCATGAAGGTCTTACCTTCGCGAATACAGTTAGCTACAGCAGAGGTGTTAACGAGCATCTCCAAAGCCATGACTCGGCCGGTACCATCCTTCTTGGGGATCAACTGCTGAGACAGCACGCCGCGCAGTGACTCGGACACCATGATTCGGATGTGATCACGTTCTTCCAGCGGGAAGGCATCAAGAATACGGTCAATGGTACGAGAGGCGGAACCGGTGTGCAAGGTTCCCAATACCAAGTGACCCGTTTCTGCTGCGGTAAGGGCAAGAGAAATGGTTTCCAAGTTACGCATTTCACCCACCATGATAATATCCGGGTCTTCACGAAGTGCGGCACGCAGCGCACGCTCGAAAGATTCCGTATGACGGCGCACCTCGCGCTGGTTTACCTGGCAGCCCTTGGGCTCGAACACGGATTCGATCGGGTCTTCCAGTGTAATGATGTGGTCGTGGCGGTCTGCATTAATGAAATCAATAATCGAGGCCAGTGTTGTGGATTTACCGGAACCCACAGAACCGGTTACGAGAATAAGGCCGTTGGTGAAACGTGTTAAGGGCACAACGTATTCAGAGGGCAAACCGATTTGATCCATTGTGAGCACGTTGCTGTTAATGATACGGAAGCAAATATTGTACCCTAAACGCTGGGAAACAACAGATGCACGGTAACGGCCCAAATCGTTGGCATAGGCAAAGTCTACGTCGCCAATCTCCTTCAGGCGCGTCCATTCCTTCTCCGTCAGGAAGCTGGCAGTGAGCAGCTCGGCATCCTCGGCGGTTAAAGTAGGAGCACCCTCCCAAATGGGCTGGAGCGAACCGAAACGGCGCCATGAGGGCGGACAAACGGAAGGCAAGTGAATATCGGAGCAATGGCAGTCAATACCTTGTTTCAGGTATGCGTCTACATGCAGTGTCAGTGTTACTATCATGTAGCCCGTTTCCTGCGCATAAATATAGATATGGTATTTGCCGGAGGGGGTATCTGTAATGAAATCGACGGTTCCCGTTTCAGCCAGATGAGCCTGCTGCTCAGGAGAGGCGCAGGAGGCCACCAGTGTAGCCATGTTCTCGGCTGTAAGCACGGCAGCGTCCGGAGACACCGGCACATAGTGCGCAGCTTCCATCATGAAAGGCTGATACCCGGGAGCGAGGTAAAGAGTCGGAGAGAGAATCTCCTTCCCCAATTCCAGATATTGGTTGATGTGGTCAAAAATGTATGTATGGCTCATGTTTACTATGCTAATCTACCATGTTTACCACCGTCTTTCCAGCTCAAAATACACTCTTATGCCAATTTTTGCATGTGCGCCCAATAAAGTAACAAGAGTATGACAACGATGAGAGAAGGAATACCCGGGTATTTTTTAAGTGTGCTCTAACCTTTTTTGCCACATACAGCAGGATACAACTTGCAATGCCCATGAGAATATGCTAGAATGCTTGCAGTTAGTAACCTTTCCGCATAAGTTTAATATGGCACACGAAACCGCCTTCTTGGGAGCCAGCACGGTGCTTGGACGTTATTGGACCAAGCGTCGCCCTTTTGATTACCTGATTAACAAGGACAACTTCCACCAAACCTTTGGTAAAAGTTTCCGCATGATGGTGTATCTGGACAGCGCCATCGCTAATGGCCCGGAAAATGTAAAGAAAGACATAGCCGCGGATACTCGTGCCACTAACTATCTTATTCAGCATTTGGCAGACATTAAGCCGGAATTAACCATCTTTGTTACAACCTGCGATATGCTGACAGATAAGGCAGATGAAAACAGCCCTGTTTTGGAAAGCAGCGAGGATCCTTACGTACAAAACCGCATCAACCTGTACCGAGAGCTCAATCGCCAGTACGGCAGAGTTCTTAATGTACACCTGACAGAGATTGCCTCTGTAACCCATCGTGGCTTTAGCCATGTGATAGACACGCTCTTAGATCCGCCGGCTACGGGCACCCTGCCCCTGAATCCGCAAGAAATGCACCAGTTGTATTTCTCACAGCGTATTTTAGGTGACGTAGAGCGCTGCATACCGCTGGGCATTTCGTCGATTATACCAGCCATGCCCCCGCTGACCACGGTGGAAATTGCAGAAATTGTAGCTCCGGAGTTGTTGGACAGATTGCCCGCCTATGATCCGGAAGCTGCTAAGGGCTCTAACCGCACCTCCATCCATTCCTTCCAATGGCTGGACCCGAAGGATGGATATCTGGTAACAAAAGAAGACCAGCAAGAGCTGCTGAAGTTCTATTTCCGCCCTGATTTGCTGGCATGATTCGAACCCTGTGGGATAAGTTCGGGCCACAATTTGTGCGCTTCTTTGTCGTCGGTGTCGGCGCAACGATAGTGCATTGGGGAGTTTATGTGCTACTGAATTACCTTTTTGAGTTAAAAGAGGAGCAAAAGGTAGCACTAACGATTACATACACGCTTGGCTACATCATTAGTTTTGTAGGCAATTACATAGCCTCGCTTAAATGGACATTTAAGACAAGCGGAAGCGTTAGCAAGGGAGCCGGATTCATGTTCAGCCACCTTGTCAACTACGGCATGCATGTGGGGCTCCTTAATCTTTTCCTTCTACTGGGTGTGGGAGAGTTTCTGGTAAGCGCACTGCAATTTTGCGCACCGTGGCTGGTGGAATTAGTGCCGGCCATGGGTAATGCAGCCAATTTACTTCCCTTGCCGGTATTTGCGATTGTAGTGCCCATCAATTTCTTACTGGTGCGATTCTTTTTAACAAGAGGCGATACCGTAACTCAATAACACAAAGGAACCGTACGGGCATACACGGCTCTTGACAGCTGAGTAGCCTTGCATTATCATAATCAGCAACAGATATATTCCATCTATGCAGCTTATCGTCCAATCTGTCAGTAAATACCTCAACGCGGTTGTGTCGCCTCTGATCAAGTATACAGAAAAAGCGCAGCTGCGTGTGGCCACCTTTGAGGAAGAGGCCCTGGTACGATTTAAGCTTATCTTGGAAGCGTCCGATGTTGCACGCGTTATAGGACGCAACGGCATGACGGCATCGGCCATTCGTTCTATGGCCAAAGCTGCCGGAGAGAAACACGGCATCAAAGTTATAGTTCATATCCTTTCGGCAGATGAGCTGACAAAAGAACCGGTCGCTTGACCATGCACGATTTATTCGGAATAGAGCACGATGCCCCTGCCGCCAGAGTGTTGCTGGACGGGCTTAACGATATGGTGTTGGATTACGCCATTCCGGAAAGCATGCAAAACGTGCGACGAGGCTCCCGCGTAGAGGTACCCTTACGCAATCGAGCCACCACGGGAACAGTTATCTCCTTAGCACCGCCTGCTCCTGAGTGGAAGAACAGATTAAAGAAAATCACCAGACTCATTGATGATACACCGGCAGTTAGCGAGAAGCTCATGGACTTAGCAGAGTGGGCCGCCCGTTACTATGCCGTACCGGTTGAGCAATTAATTCGTTGCATTGTTCCGGAGCCGGTACGCCGCGAGAAGCACGAAGAGAAAACGCGGAAAGTCGTCGTCTTGGTACAGAGACCGGATGATGACGAAATGAACAAAATTAATGCTCGTGCACCGCGACAAGCGGCTATACTGCGTTATTTGTTCAACGGGGAAACAAAACGTGAACCCTTGGCAGACTTAGGGGGCAGCCCGGCTTTAGCGGCATGCCGTGCGTTGGAGAAACGCGGCTTTGTGCGTATTGAAGATGAAGCCGTACACCGCGACCCGGCCGGCAACGAAGTCTTTGCTCCCTCTTCTCCTCTTACTCTGAATGAAGAGCAAAACACCGCATTGAACAAGATTATCGAGGCTTGCGGCAAAGAGAGCTCTGCCCCCATCCTGCTCCAAGGTGTGACGGGCTCGGGTAAGACAGAAGTCTATTTGCAGGCTGCAGCCCATGTGCTGGCACAAGGAAAAGGCGTGTTGATTTTGGTACCGGAGATTTCGCTCACCCCGCAAACGATGGCCCGATTTAAGAGTCGTTTTGCTGATAGCAATACCAAAGTAGCCATTTTGCACAGTGCCATGAGTGACGGAGAGCGTTTTGACGAGTGGCACGCCATCCACAAGGGTAAAGCCCGTATTGCCATCGGCCCCCGCTCCGCTCTTTTTGCCCCGGTGCAAGAGCTGGGCCTCATTATTGTGGATGAGGAGCATGATTCTTCCTACAAACAAGAAAACGCCCCACGTTACCACGGACGCGATCTTGCCGTGTTGCGCGCCCATTTGGAAAAAGCCACCATTGTGTTAGGCTCTGCCACGCCCTCCCTGGAATCGCTTTACAACGTACAGAACGGCAAATACACCTTGCTGAGAATGGATAAGCGAGCTGACGGCCAGCGTCTTCCCCTCACCCGCGTGCTGGATATGCGCACCGAGGCAAAGGACAAACGCTACTTAGGTATTCTATCAGAAAGACTACGCATGGCTATCGAATCGCGCCTCACGAAAGGGGAACAAACGATTCTTTTGCTGAACCGCCGTGGCTTTGCACGAGCGCTGCAATGCCCGGACTGCGGGCATATTGTGAGCTGCGAGCACTGCTCCCTGCCGCTGACGTACCACGCCACAGAGAACAGACTGATTTGCCATATTTGCGGGTTCCGTGCTGTAGTGCCCCGTCAATGCCCGGAGTGCAAATCCGGCAACATCCTGCTGGAAGGATACGGGACACAAAAAGTGGAGAAAGTGCTGCGCAACTGTTTTCCCCAAGCCAGATTGCAACGTGTAGATGCCGATATTGCCACCCGCAAGAACGCCTTGCGTGATATTTTGGCAGATTTCCGTGCACACCGCATTGATATTTTGCTGGGCACGCAAATGATATCCAAAGGTCTGGATTTCCCCGGGGTAACGCTGGTGGGCGTGTTGAATGCAGATATTGGCTTAAGTATGCCGGACCCACGCGCTGCCGAGCGCACCTTCCAACTACTTACTCAAGTAGCAGGGCGTGCCGGGCGCGGAGATATTGATGGCGAGGTGATTATTCAAACGCATACACCGCATGCAGCGGCTATTCAATATGCCAGAAGACACGATACGGATGGCTTTGCAGAATCAGAGCTGGAACTCCGCCGCGAGCTGGAGTTCCCGCCGTATGTACACATGGCCGTTTTAACGGTTCGCTCACCGCAAGAAGACTTAGCCGACTACACAATACAAACACTGCACAAAAGGTTGTTAAAAGTCTTACCCCAAAATGTTTGTATTAGCGACCCCCTGCCCGCGCCTATCGCCAAAGCATACGGACAATTCCGTTACCAATGCACCTTAAAATCGACTTCTGCCAGAACAGTGGCTGATATCGTATCGCAGGAAATCAAAAACCTTAACGCAGGTGAGGATATCACCGTTACACTGGATATTGACGCTTACTCTTTTATGTAAGGCGCCAAGCGTGTTTTCCAATCGCGCATCATAATGGCAAACGGATCATTGCTGAACTCATCTGCCGCGTAGGGATTTGCGGCAAAGGCTGCGACATAATCTTGCTTCAACAGCATTAAAAGGGCAGCAAACTCCTTGGAACGGATTTCTCCTATAAACTTATCTTGTGCATTAATTTCCAGGAATCTCTCTGCACTCATGCCCTTCTCGTACTTGCCCTTCATGACACGGGATAAGGTGCTGCAAAGCGTGGTTCCGCAGGTGCAAACCTCGGCCAGCACCTTCAATTCTTCCGCATTCTCCGGATTAGCCTTCAATTGCTCGGTCAAACGGTGCTGAGCCTCGTTAAAATCGTGCTGCGCCAGCAATTGAAGCGCCTCATTATAGGTAGCTACAGCAAATGCAGGCGCGTACCCGGCCTCTAGACCATTCACAAGCGAGAGCAATTGTGTTGCATAAGGTGATGATTTTGAGAGGCGGAATTCTTCTGCGGCTGATGCAAGCGCTTCTTTCGCCTCGCCAACCTTACTCTGTGCAAGGTGGTGGCGCACTAAAAGGCAATGCACCAACCCTAGAACGCGGCGGTCAGAGATTTCCGCTATTTTTTCGGGAGAATCCAAAGCTGCTGCTGCCTGACTCAACATGTGACGCATCTCTGTTGCGGGAGAATCCTCTGCCACAGCTGCTAACGAACTACGGAAGGACTCAAGGCAAGCTTCGACATCATTATCACTCTTACAGCAGAGGTATGACAAGGCGGCTCCATGCAGCATAGCCCACGAAGTGACAATCGGCTCCTGCCCATTCTCCTTAAGAGCGATAAAGTTTTGCAACGCTAAATCCCAGTCAGCCTTGTCCATGGCTGCAAAAGCGGCTGCCAAGGCAGGATTGCCCTGCGCACCCATATTAAAACTTTCTTCTGCAATCTCGGGAATCACATAACGCTCTGCTGCCGGGATAGAGAGGAAGTATGCGCTAAAGAAAGACACTAAACAAGCAGTAGCCAATGATGCGCCATAAACAAAGCGTTGCTTCATACGAGCTCGACGCCTGTGCGGAGAATGCTTGCCTAAATGAGCCTCGGAAAGCGCATCATGCACCTCTTTCAATTCCGCCAGCAAATCGGCATAGTTATCATGGCGTTCCTCCGGTGCAAAAGCAGTCATGCGATTCACCAAATCGCACAATGTTTCGTCTGCACCGGGCATCAGTTTTTCAAAGGGCGCCAGATGATATTTTGCTTCCAGTAACGAGGAAACAGAAGACGGAGAACCGGGCAAGGTATCATTGCCGGTGAGCAGGTAGCGCAGCGTCATGCCCAAGGAGTATATGTCCGTGCGGGCATCCTCTGCGTTTCGTTGCAGGGTTTCCGGGGCTACATAAAACGGTGTGGCCCAAATAACCTCCTCAGAATCTTCGGCACTAGCGGCTTGAGCTAAGCCAAAGTCCAACACCTTGGCGACACCATCGGAGGAAATAATAACATTGCCGGGTTTCATGTCGCGGTGCAACATGCCGGCAATGTGTGCAGCCTCAAGGCCACGAGCTATTTGAGTTGTGATATCGATAGCTCGTAAGGGCTTAAGCGGCTCTTGGGGGGTTACGATAGTTTCCAAATTTTTACCCTCCAAAAGCTCCATGGCAATATAAAACTGCTCCTTTGCCCAACCGGCTGAGTACACCGAAACAACATTCGGATGATGCACCTTCGCCATCATCGAGCACTCGTTTTCAAAACGAGCAATACGCTCGGGCTGGTCGCGATAGGTTTCATTGAGCAGTTTGATAGCTACGGGACGATTCAGCAGTACATCGCGCCCGCGCAACACGACACTCATGCCACCAATTCCTTGGATGGCCTCCAAGCGAAAGTTAGCTAACAGTGTGTGTACATAATCCGTATGGCTGCAATGAGTACACGTCACCGGGGCAAAGAAGCCCAGTGATGAGATATCTGCCCTGTGCCCGCATTGCGGACATTGCCAGATTTCCGTTTGAAAAGCCATACGTTTTGTAGTAAAAATCTAATAACTTAAAAAGGGCCGAACAGGTTGTCCCTGCCGGCCCTTTCTGAAATGATTGCTTAACCAATCTTGGGAAGAGAGGCAGCGGCAACAGCCTGGCCGTGACGCTTGGTCTTCTCATCGGGTACGCAGAGCGTGATGGCAAGCTCGGGGAATTCACCGGCAAGTACCTCGTTGGCCTTGTCGATGATGAGCTGACCACCGTCGCCGGTAGCTACGCGGCCCAAGAACAGGAGGTTACGCAGTGCGTAGAACTTGGAGAAATAGGCGATGGTGTAGCCGAATTCAACACCGATGGTCTCGTAAATCTTGCGAGCACGCTCGTCGCCCTCTGCCATAGCGGCCTGCACCTTCTTAAGCTGCTCCGGATAGGGCATTGCGCCGAACTCAAAACCGGCACGGGGGGCCAAACGAGCAACAGCCTGCTGGGAGAAGTACATAGCACCTACACCCTTATCGCGGGACCACTCATCTACACCGCCGTCCTCCTGGTAGTCAACCGGAACGAAGGCAAGCTCATTGAGCCAAGGCATAATGTGACCCTCGGGGTCCACATAACCGGCAGCCAGAGAGGTACCCATGGCGATACCGAGAACAGCATCGTCGTTCATGCCCATAGCACCGGCAAGAGCGGTAACTTCACCGTCATTCACCACCTCAAAGGGAACTTCCTTACCCTGAATCTGGCTCCAGCGGTCCTTGAGGTTCTTGAACATCGGGCGAATCACATTCACGAAGTCATCCTGAGCAATGCCACGGAAGAGGGAGCCTACACGGGGCTCGCTGTTCACGTATACACCGGCAGCAGAACCACCGATGGCGTCTACCTGCGGCAGATGCTTGGCAGCGCGCTCAAGGGAATCATGTACGCCTTCTACCTGATAGTTGGGGTCGGTCTGGTGGTAGGGATCCCAAACAACTTCTTCGGAGTATACAACCTCACCGTTAATCACGGCAGCGCACTTGCGGTCGGAACCACCGAGGTCGAAACCAATGCGGTAGCCATCCAAGTTACGGCCAAGAGATACGGAAGTGGAGTTCTCAGCAGGAAGCTCACAGTGGCAAGCCACCTTCACAACCTCGATGGGCTGATCGTAAATCTTCTTACCAATGAAATCCCAGTCAAACTCGCGAGCACCACCGGCGCAGTAGGTGGAGGCAAGCATATCAGCAATCTTGTCGTCGCCGGCAACCATAATGGTGCAACCGCCCTTCATCCAGAGAAGGAACTTAACGATACGCTCAATGTACTGGTTGTTCAGAGCATCATTCTCCTCAGAGGAAGGAAGAACCTTGCCGCTCCAGCGGAAGCAGGTGCCATCCATACGAGTGAGAGCAATGTCAATGCTATGAGAATCGGGTGTAGCAGCCACCTTATCCTCAAAAGCCTTGTTCCAGAGTACCGGGGCTACGAAGTCCGGGTCGAGTACGGGTGTGAATTTCGGTTGGATATTCATAATGTTACGAGAGTGTTATAGCATTAAAAGTACGTCAAGACAAGCTAAAAGCAAGAATTGGAGGTATTTTATCAGAATTCGCAATTTCTGGGAGTACGCGGATACGGCAAGACGTCGCGAATATTCTGCACGCCGGTTACAAACATAATCAAGCGCTCAAAGCCCACACCGAAACCGGCATGAGGCACAGTGCCGTAGCGGCGCAGGTCATTGTACCAATAGTAGGCTTCGGCATCCATTCCAAGGCGCTCGATGTTGCCTTCCAGCACATCCAAACGCTCCTCGCGCTGGCTGCCGCCGATAATCTCGCCGATACCGGGCACAAGCACGTCCATCGCTGTCACCGTCTTACCATCCTCATTAAGGCGCATGTAGAAGGGCTTGATTTCCTTCGGATAATTGTAGACAATGACCGGGCACTTAAAGTGACGCTCGGTAAGGAAGCGCTCGTGCTCACTCTGAAGATCCATACCCCAGTAGGGAGGATATTCAAACTTCTCACCACTGGCAAGCATAATGTCGATAGCCTCGGTGTAAGAGCAGCGTACAAAGGGTTTCTGGCTCACCTCTTCAAGGCGTGCCTTCAGACCCTTATCAACAAAACGGCAGAAGAAATCAAAGTCGCCGCTTTCATCAGCAAGCATCGTGTTGGCTATATGCTTAATGAAAGACTCCGCAACATCCATATCGCCATAAATATCGCAGAAGGCGATTTCCGGCTCAATCATCCAGAACTCGGCAGCGTGGCGAGAAGTGTTACTGTTCTCCGCGCGGAAGGTGGGGCCGAAGGTATAAATGTTGCTCAAAGCACAAGCAAATGTTTCACCCTCCAGCTGACCGGAAACGGTAAGGCTGGCAGCCTTGCCGAAGAAGTCCTTCTCATAGCTCTTGTTTTCAGCTAAGGGGTCCAGTGTGGTGACATGGAACATCTCACCTGCACCTTCGCAGTCGGAAGCTGTAATAATGGGCGTGTGCACCCACACGAAATCACGGTCCAAGAAGAACTTGTGAACGGCAGCTGCAATACGGGAACGTGTGCGGAACACGGCACCGAACAGATTGGTGCGCGGACGCAAGTGCGCAATGGTTCTCAAGAATTCAGGAGAGTGGCCCTTCTTCTGCAGCGGATAGCTCTCAGGGGATGTACCAACCAACTCAATAGCAGTGGCCTGAATTTCCCACTTCTGCTTTCCGGGGCTTTCTACCAGCTTGCCCTGCACAGACACGGAAGCGCCGGTTGTCATTTTGCCGATGTTCTCATAACCGGGAATACCGGCATCTGCAATCACCTGAATAGAAGCAAGGCTGGTGCCATCATTAATCTCCAGGAAAGAGAAAGCCTTAGAATCACGGCGGGTGCGTACCCAGCCCTCAACAAGAATAGAATCCTGCGCTGTTACACTATCAAGCGCATGTTTTACCAGAGTTCTTCTCATGTCCTAACTATACCACCTATGCCCTAGGTTGGCGAGTTTTTTTTGAGACTTCAGCAATCATGTGGGCATTTTTTAGGTCTAAACTCCCGGAGAATCGGGCTTTTCATATTCCTGCACCAGATTTTCAAGACTCTGCGCCATGATGGAAGCAATCACATAGTCGCGGTACCATTTCTTATCTGAGGGCACGACATACCAAGGAAACGCCTCCGCAGAGGCTGCCAATTGCTCCTGCGCCGCTCGGGTATAATCCTCATAAGTACCCTCAGCACCGCTTTTATCCCATTGCTCGGGTGTAATGTGCAAGAAAAACTTAAAGACACACATGCCATCCTGTAGCATCAGTTTCTCAAACGAAGCGATGCTCTCTGTCGCCGACACAAAGCGAGATGAGGTATACGGAGAATCGGCAAGTATCAGCGTTTCGCCTTCGGCCGGCACCATGCGGGTTAAATCCGGCAACAAGGTTCCATCCCCCTGCTCTTGATTGCCGACATACCGCGGTACACGAGTCAATATGGTATCGAATTGAGAGGCCAAACGACGCAGCGCGTTCACTCGGCGCTTCTCATTCTGCACAGGCAATGCATGCAGAAGCACCAAAATGCGCAGATTCGGCGCAAGCTCTGCCAAGGTCAATTGTGCCTGCGTTATGCGCATCTGCAAGTCAAGCATCTGATTTTTGGCATCGGCCTTATCCCCTAAAAAGAGCGCTCTGTCATTAGGTGTAAAATCCGACATGGAGCTGTCAGCTAAAAAACAATAACGCATTTCTGTATCAAGTGATGCTATGTGAGCCTGTAAATCTTTGATACCGACCGGGAAGAATGTACGCAACACATCTTCTGTCACTTCTCGCTTAAAGGGAACAAATATCTCCGGGGTTAATTGAGAGTAATGCACCCATTCAAACACAGAGAACTCTGTAGAAGACGGAGCAAAGTGTACTTCCGGCTCCCCCGTATATTCAATCAGATAGTAGGTCTGTTCCTGCCCCTCCCACTTGAGCCGTTTCTTATTTTTACGCCTATATTTATAGCTTAGCCCGGCTAAACGGGCAAGAATGCGCAGTTGAGCACGGTGGAGCCCCGTTTCTTCAAAAATCTCACGCCATAGAGCTTCCTCAAAAGACTCCTTACGGCCAACACCACCCTGAGGAAAATGATAATAGCGGCTATCTTCTTTCTTGCGCCCGAGCAACACCCTACCCTCGACATCCATGATAACGGCTGCCACATTTTTACGGTAGGCGTGCTGCTCTTTTGTCATGATTTGCCGGGTTTACGACGGCCATGCGATTCATCGTTCCACTCTGCGGAATAATACTTCGTACGGCACAATTCATCCAATTCTTCGTTGAAGCCTGCATACGGCTCTTCGCCGAAGACTTCCTCAACCTGTGGCACAAGAGCCTGAGCCAATAAATGCTCCCAGCCCTCGGCAGGCTCGCACTCCTGAATCAGGCCTTGGTGTAACACAGCGCCACGATAACGGCGCTGCCCGGCACCGGCTAATTTATGACCGGCAGGGTCAACAATATCACTGGCTACAGGGCTTGCCCAGCAAGCGCGGCCACCGTCAGGAGCATCTTCCACAAGCAACGTGCAGTCAACGCCACTAGCCTTCAAGGCTTCTGCAAGTGCTCCGTGAATCCATTTATAAAGCTTATCAGCCGGCGGATAAATAACACCCTCAACAGCAGGCAGCGTTACAGTATACGTATACCCCTTCCGGTGATCCACAATACCACCCCCCGTCCAACGGCGAATATACTCTACCCCTTCGCCCGGAAAAATCTCTGCAGCCACAGTTGAGGTATCAAAGTAACCGAAGCTAACACAAGGACGCGCCCAAGTATAGATGCGCAACCAAGCCTCGGAACGACGGCTCAGCAATTCATCGGCAGCCATATTTTCATAGCCACCACGGGGAACGGGGTCAATCCAAAGCCTGACGACCTGCGGAAGCAGGCCCTCAGGCAAGGTTTGAGTCATATCAAAGCTCATACGGCACCCTTTAGTAAGGTTGGGGCAATGAAACAGATGTAGAGAACTGGCGCGTATAGCGTGTAAAGAAGTCGACAGGCTTCGGAGCACGTGCTTTACCCTGGCGCATGCGCTCCACAATAGCAGCACCTTCCTCCGTAAGCACGGTAACACTCATGCTGGCAGAAACGATACGTGCGTTCGGGTAGGCCTTACCGCCTACGATAATGGAATCACCCAGCACAGAGAACTTCTCACCCTTACCGTTGGAAGAGATGATAGTTACCGTCTCCATTCTCTTTTGAGCAGCGCGCTTGCCCTTAGCTTCAGATACCAAATATTCAAAGTTAAGAGACAGGTTCATTTCCACCACGTTATCGCAGATAATATCCTGCTCTTCATCAGTACTCTCACTGCGGAAGGCTTGATACAAATCGGTCTGGCAGAGCACGGAATCATAAGTGCGGCGCTGAGACACAATGTGGCGGTACAAGGCAAACACAGGGAACACACCGCCATCAATCTCAGAGGCATCCTTGTTCTGAATATGGTCCTTGTACTCCAAACGATAACCTACAGCATTCACGTCTCCAAGGTAGGGATCACCCTCGCGGTCGGTGGCACTGGCCAAATCCAAACGGTAACCACTACGAGAAGACTGATCGCTTGATACAGCAGGGTTACGATCCGGAGCGCAGGTAAAGAAAATGAAACGAGCCGACTCGGGAACATAGGACAAACGATCGGGCTTCTTGGCACGCTTGTTGTTCTTACCCTTGCGGTCAGCTTTCTTCTTCAAATCATCCGTATCAGCCTCCTCATCCTTACGGGCATGGAACCACTCGTAGTTATTGGCACCGGGCTTCATCTGGTACGACTCCAAGTCCTTTGACATGGTCTGCAAAGCAATGCGAGCTGTAGATGTCGTGTTCACATCATCATTCACATTCTTCCACAGAGAAATACCCTGCGTAGTCAACTGCATAATAGACACTACAAGCATAGCCGTAATGGCCATGGCTGTAAGCAATTCAATCAGAGTGAAACCACCGCGACGCGTTTTAATTCTCAAAGATTTCATATCAGAAAGTAATTAGAGGGAGCTATCAGGAAGCAAGACCGAAGGACATGACAGAGGAGAAAATCGGGCGTCCCAACTTGTTCCACTTCTTGTTTTTTACAATGTTCGGGTTCGGCGTATTGAGCATGTAGAAATCAGCTCGATAAAAGATGCAAGGGCCACCGGCCTCAAGGGTGGAGCACTTCTGCAAGTATTCTTCGGGTGAACCGGCCGTGGCAATGGTGCCGGGCTTGTTAGCAGCCTTCCACTCGCCGTTACGGAACTCGAGGTGAGTCATGCTAACAACGTAAACGGGCCCTACAGCATCGCGGATATGCTTGCGATGCAGCTTGTCATCAATCGGGCAAGCAATGGTGACCAAGTTGGAAGTTTCGCCGGGCACACTCTTGTTAGCTGCAATGGGGGGGCGAGTGCCGTCCTCAGACGGCTTCTTGCTCAAATCTTCACGATAAGAGAAAATAACGATGGCTGAATCGGGTTCCTTTGTCTTGCGCAGCCAATAAAAACCTTTATCAAAGCCATTGGTGTACTTCTCGGAAGAGGCTTTGGTGAATGAGCGCTCATTATTGCGCACCGTCTTCATCTCGGCTTTCAGCACGCCGACCAAACGGTCAGCATCCTGCTGAGCCAGAGATTTTTGCACCATACCACGAGCAGGCACAAAAACAACCAAGAATATAGACACCAAGGTTGCCACTAAAGCCATAGCCAAGAGCGTCTCCATCAAAGTGAAGCCACCCAGGCTCCTTCCATTCACTTTTCGTTTCATATTCCGCAAGCTTAAAATGTTAAATCAGAGAGAAAGAGGATTACTTCTTATCCTTATCCTTTGCCTTTTTATCTTTCTTGTTGTTTTTCTTTCCCTTTTTGGAGTTCTTGCCTTTATTGCGTTTTTCAGCGGCAAAAATCTCCGGGTCGTATACCTGTTCCTTGGTCTTCATCATGCTGATGTTACCGGAGGGCCACAGTACAAGGCCGGACACCTCGGCGGGGCGGCCTTCTTTATCAAGCTTGGTGGGGATAATACCATCAACACTGTTGGCACGCGCACTGCGATGACCGGCAAAAACAACCAAACGGCGAGCGCGGCTCGGTTCACCCGGCTTTGTATCAGGTGTTACAAAGCGCCCCTTTTCATCAAACTCAATGTAATAAACAGTAGCAAGGCCATGGCCGGCAAGGCGAGCTTCATCATCCTGTTCCAAAGGAGTATCGCGAGCGTTATCCATCCACATCAATTCCTTACTATATGTGGGGCAGAAATAAACACCATTCGGCAGGAAGTTACCGGAAGACGTGGAAACCCACTCGCCACGACGCACAACATCGGTACCGTCATACTTCCTGTTTTCCGCGGCATCACGCACGTACATCTGTACAGTCATGTAACGCAGGTGGATTGAATCACGAGACGTATCATTTTCATCACAAGCAATGATAACACGTGCGCAGGTATCATTACCAATAGCAGTTGCGCGGGCCTCTTGAATCATATTGTGTACCATTTGTACACCGGATGTCACATTCCGTCCCTTTCCCGGGTCCTGCAATACGGAAGCAGCCAGCGACATCATAAGACCAATAATTGCAATCACAACCAAAAGTTCCACCAGTGTGAACCCTCGGGCGGCTTTATTTCTGAAATGTTTCATAAATGGAGAAAGGTGTGCGTACACTAAAATTACTCCACTATCTTTACCATATTCCCCCGGTGCGTTCAATCCTTTTTTTCACTTTTTCTGTATGCCACACTAATTTTTATGTTTTATGATTGACCTTTTTTCTAAAATACTGTACAGATTCTGCGCATGACCATTTTTGAAGCAATCATACTCGGAATAGTGGAAGGATTAACGGAGTATCTTCCCGTCAGCTCCACCGGCCACCTCATCATCACCCGATACCTGCTTCAGCTCGGAGAGTCCGACGCACTCAAGGCCTTTGAAATTTGTATTCAAGGCGGAGCAATTCTTGCGGTGCTCGGAATTTACTTCAGCAGAGTTAAAGGAATGGTCACAGATACCCTGTCTTGGTTAAAGAATCGCAAGAATCACCCGCAATTACCTGCCGGCATGCGTCTGATGCTTAACATGGTGATAGGGTTCCTTCCCGCAGCGGTAATCGGCCTGATTTGCAGCAAATACATTAAAGAATACCTGTTTAATGCCACTGTAGTAACAACCACTTGGGCCTTGGGTGGTGTCGTTATTCTTCTTTATGTTCGCGCCCGCAAAAAGAGCGGACAAGGTTTTGCCGGAAAAAACTTGGAGGAACTGAGCTACCTTGGCGCGCTCAAAGTAGGTTTTATGCAGTGCATTGCCATGTGCCCGGGAGTTAGCCGAAGTCTGATGACAATGCTTGGGGGTCTTTTCGCAGGATTGAGTGTTGCCGCCGCTGTAGAATTTAGTTTCCTTTTGGGACTCATTACCTTGGGAGCCGCCACCGTGCACGATGCCTATGAGCATGGCCACGCCATGATTACCGAGATTGGCTGGGGTCCCATCATTGCCGGCACCATCACCGCTTGGATTAGTGCCGTGGTAGCCGTTAAATGGATGGTCGGTTATCTCAATCGTCATAGTCTGAACATTTTCGGCTGGTACCGTATCGGTGCTGCCCTCGTCATGCTCGCATTGATTCTCTTTGCCGGCTTGAGCGTATAAACGAACGTAGGCCGCAATTCCCGAAACAAAACAGGAATTATCTACGCACAGAAGAAACTCATAACAAGCACGCAGGAAGATTCTGCGAGGAGATGGCAAATTTTTGTCTTTCAATTCTGCGCATTTTGTGTAGAATGTATGAAGCATGCGATATCTCCTCAAGACTCTCAACGCTATCATTGATTCCTGTTTTTCCTGGTTTACCCCCGGTTGGCGACGCCGTGGTCATGAAGCACGCGTAGCCCTCACGCGCTACTATAATTATAACAAACACACGCTCAGCGATGAACGCCAGGAACAAATTCAAGCTCTCCTTAAAGAGCTGAATGAGGGTCTTATTTTCTGGAAAAAAGATATCGTACTGGAGCAAGCCGCAAAAATCAAAGGCATGGGTGACGGAATCGACGGATTTAACCGCCCTGTTGTGCTAGAGATAGTTGAGTCCTTCTTTGTGATTATGGTGGTATTTTTGGGAATACGCACCTATTATCTGCAACCCTTCCGCATTCCCACCGGGTCGATGCAACCCACGCTCAACGGCATCACCGTTCATTCCGTCGATAAGGAGGAGATACCCCCTGCTCCTGTGCGCTGGCTTGAGGCTATCACCAACGGTAGCCAATATGTGAATATTAAAATAGACCACCCGAAGACCATTCAGAGTCTGCGCACAGAACAGCAGTGGTTGATTTTTACCAGAACCGTCATTACTTTCAGCGATGGCTCCACGGAAAGCGTGCCTTGCGCCGAAGGTGCCTTGCGCGATTACTTTATGCAAACCGGGGTCATGAGCGAAAATTATCAATTCCGCCCTCTCAAGGCCGGAGAAACGCTTATCAGCGCCCGTTTTGATGCCGGCGATATGGTCGTCGTTAATCGCATGGCCTACCACTTCCGCAAACCGGAGCGAGGTGAAACATTCGTTTTCGACACACGCGGCATTAACACCAACGTGCCTGCCGCCATGCCCGACCAAAGCAACGCCAGCCACTTCATTAAACGCCTTTGCGGCCTCCCCGGCGATACACTTGAAATACGCACGCCGGAGCTCTATGTCAACGGCAAGCCTGCTGAAGAGCCCTATATCAAGCGCGTAGCTGCCTGCAAGGCACCGTACAATGACGTCGGCTACAACCGCGCAGCTGAGCCCAGACTGCAACTGACGCCCGGCATGAGCTTCGAGCAGCAAATGAGTTTCCGCGAAAAAGTCGGGCGCATGCTCTTTGAATACGAGCAATTGTGCATGTCCGAATCCAAACCCGTTCTTGCCCTGAACGCAGCACCCGATGCCCCGAATGAGCGCGAATACGCCGCTCTGGGCGACAACACTCTCAATTCTAAAGACACACGCTATTGGGGCCCCGTACGCCAATTCAACGTACTCGGACCTGCTGTCTTTACCATTTGGCCCTTTGCTCCGCACTGGGGTTCTATTGAATAATATTTCAACGACCACAGCACTATGTCTGAGTCCGATAAAATCACTAAAAACGCGAAATCCAACTTAGCTTTCACCCTGCTGGATTTACCACCCGAAAAGCGAATCCACATGGCTCAATTCTATGCATTCTGCCGCATTGTGGATGACATTGTAGATGAACCCGGCATGACGCCGCAAGACAGGCACACGGCGCTGGACCGCTGGGCAGACATCATTACCGGAAAGGCAAAAGACACCCTCACCGGCATCGAAAAAGAAGTATATCAATTAGTCTCCGAGCTAAATTTAGATACCGCCCCGATGCTTGAGTTGATTGAGGGATGCCGTGGCGATATTTGCCCCCGCCAACCCGAGACACGCGACGAGCTGCTGGCCTACGCTTACAAAGTAGCAAGTTGTGTTGGCATTACCAGTGCTACAGTCATGGGGGCATCCCCGGATGCAAAAGACTATGCTATCGCGCTGGGCTATGCCCTGCAGTTGGTAAACATTCTGCGCGATGTTGCAGAGGATTGCCGAAAATACGAGCGCTTTTACTTGCCCAAGGCAGACATGGAGCTCTTTGGAGTCACGCACGACGACATTCGCAACCAGCGCTACAACTATCGATTCCGTCAATTACTCGCCTATGAAGCTGCTCTTGCTGAAAAATTCTTCTGCGAGGCTGAAGAGTTGTACCAGAACCTCAGTGTGGACGACCGCAATTCGCTCATCCCTGCTCAGGCCATGAGCCTCATCTACCACAATATTCTGGATAAAATGGCAGACGACGAATACCGTGTATTCGAGCGCCGCTACAGCGTTAACAATTTCCGTAAGCTGTGGTTCTTGCTGCGTGCCCGACTCGGCACTGTTGAAATCCCCTCCATTCCCGGCATTTCCGATTGGAGCTTCCTCAAAAACCTCCCTGCAATCGGAAAGAAAGAAGACGAGTAAGCCAACCGAAGTAAGCTTTTTTGACGGCGAGGACCTTAAGTGTCCTCGCCTTCTTTATTTCATACGCTTAGCACACAAAAACGCCTTGGTGATGCTTATGAGGCGAATCACCAAGGCGGTTGGAAAAAATGTAAGGTATATTATTGCTGTTCGGCCGGTGCTACCGGGCTGAAGTTCAGTTCAAAATTGCGCTTCGGATTCTCCAACCAAGAAGCACAGGTCATAATACCCTTCAGATTGCCGTTCTTATCAAAGGTAAGCAATAAACGGCCATCGGCAGCATCATACACTTCTGCTGTAGGCTCGTCGGGGTCGTAAGCGCCTTCATAAAGCGTTACATTCACCTTGCAGGTGCCATCCTCATCGCGGGTTAAAGCCGTGCGACCGGAAATCTTCACATGAGCCTGAGGAAGCTTGGTATCGTGCATCACACCGTAGAAGTGAATAGCATTCTCAAACAAGGTGGCATTATCAATGCGAATAGTCAGCTCACCAAAGCGCGTATCGCGGCGCCACTCACCACGGAACTGGCAGCCGGTACCGAAGTGGCGTATGCAGAAATCACTCAATTCCTTACGGGCAGCGGCCTCAGCAGCTTCCTTCTCTGCGGCTTCCTGTGCCTTATGCTCAGCTTCCTTCTGCACAGCCTGGCGCTCGGTCAACACAACGCGCAGAGCATCTTGGCGGGATTTATGGAAGGATTCGGCCTCAGTCTTGAAAGCATCTGCCTTAGTGGCAATCTCGGCCAAGCGAGCCGTTACAAACTCCGGCGTAATCACAGGGGCATTCTCCTCCAGAGAAGAAGCAGGCACCAAGAAGGCCAGCGGGGACAATAAATCCTCAGTCTCCACAATATTGGAAATCTGCCACTTGTTGTCTACCCAAGCAGCATCCATCGTGAGGTCAAGCACGATTTGAGTATCCTTGCTGCGGTCCTGTTTATAGCAATAGCTTTCAGACAAGTTTACCAGCTCGGCATACATCTGACGCATGTTGTCGGGCAACTGCTTCACCTTGCGCTCTTCATCAGTGATTTGAGTGGTATCTGCACCCATATCCAACAAATAGGAAGAATCCGGGCGCTCCACATCCTGATGCAAGGCCGTAATCATCTTAACAGCCTCATGGAACTCCGCCGGGCGCTCACTGCGATTGTAAAGATCTTCTGTAATGCTGAGGGTGATTTTTGCCTTGATTTGGCGGTCACCATTGGCTTTATCCGTGCTCTGCAACTCTGTGCTAACATGTGCAAGATAATTGCGATTGGCAATGCGCGGCAGGAAAACAGCCGTAACTTCCTCAGGCGTTACATCCGGCTTTACGGCTTCTTCCTCCAGAGTTGTAGCCTCAGTAGTAGCAGAGGCTTCATCCGTTGCGGCTACATTGCCGACAGATGTGGCGGCGTTGTCGTCACAGGAAGACAAAAAGGCTACAGCAGAAGCTGTCAGGGCAAAATGGATAAGCGGCTTTTTCATAACAATACTGAAAGATAGCTATCCGGCAATACCGGGGCACTTATTGTGCCCCATAACGCCGGCTTTGTCAAGTAGAACAAACGGTTTTGATTATATCACATACGTTTTATAAACATAGCACGGTTCATTCTTCGTGCGTCGCCAACGGCGGAAGGCTGATATGAGGCCATACAAGAAGTAAAGCTCAACTGCTGCACAGATTCCGCTGGAAAGAAGAATGGACTTATCATTACCACGCATGGCTCGTGTTGGCTTGTCAGGGTCATACATCATATCCACCATATCGCCGACCTGCCAATCGTAGTTTTCATCTCCATGAAGGTCAAGGGCCTGCATAATTACCGGATTGGTCTTACCCACCGGGTAAGCAAGGATGGGATATCGCTTCTCCACTTCTCGGTTGCCGCGGCGCCCTGCTTTCTCTACAGTATCCTGATAGCCTACGATGTAGGCTTTGGCTGGTTGTCCTCTCCAGAACAAATCGATACCGTTGCTTTCAATAGCAAGAAGGACGATGTGAGCAAAAAGTGCAACACCCAGCATATACCCCACCATAGCAGATAAAGGCGCATACTCATGGCGCACAGTCGTCATTTTGTCAGCATGCTTTGCACCAAGCTCGGGCAATTGCACTCCCAACTCTTTGAATGCAGCCTCCAGACCATCCGTATCCCGCACCTTCATGAAACCGGTAAACTTCTGGCTGCGTTGTACCAATAACTTAAACAATACGTAGTCCTTGCAACCGCTACGGTGCATCTTGCAAGACTTCACTATCATGGGCGACAACGGCACCTCACATACAAAGGGCTTGGCCTTCCCGGAGATGCTTTCCACCACCATAGCACGTTGATTTGTCAACAGGTAATAGGTGTTGGCATTAAACTTACGTTGAGAATAGAAAGCCACAAACAGCACCAAGGCAAGCAGCCCGAAAAGCACCTTTGTTGCTTCCGCAGAAAAGCCTAAAACGCCTTCTTCTATAGGAAGTAACGCGGTAATACCCAGCATGACAACACCCAAGAACAAGAATGTACCCGGTGTTCTCAAACCAACGGTAGATTTCTCCTGCCAAAGAACCTTTTCTTCATCGTGAAGAACTTTTTGTAACATGTCCGCATTCATCATCTTATCGTATTTTTGCTAACAGTTGGGGAAACAAAGCGGAGTAATTATACTTCACCCCCGCATCAGAGTCAAGCTGTATACCGCGTTGAGTCCGTTCTCTCAGTTGTTGTTCATATTGCTGCAACTCTTCGTCCGGTGCGCTCATGCTGAACAAATGAGAGAGTGCCGGTTGAATATAATGAGTAAGCAAATGCGACAACAATCTATCATTATAGCGGTGCATATACATCAGGGCTTTAAAGCTCCCTTCTTTACCGCTATCAAACATCCAGTAAATCGGCCGCTTTTTATACACACGACAATGGTCTGCATAAAACTCTTTTTGGAAATACCGACGCAACACAATGCGAGGGTTCTTGGATTTTTTCCCTAATGCTTTAGCGATAAAACTAAGATTATCTTCCAGCGATTCTGCGCCGTATACGGCTACAAGAAAATCTTCCACCCATGCTACAATATCCCTCACCCCGGGTACAGGTGTGCAAATGGGTATAATGTTATCCACGCAAGGGGTAAATCGACTATATTTCCGGGGTGTCCACGCACCACCGGCATAAACAAGCCCCACTTCATCCAAAGAATAACGGCCAAACATACATCCTACCGCAAACGAAAGCAAACTCCGCACATCGCGCCCGGGTTCAGCACGAGAAACGGTTACCTCTTCATCCTGAACGGCAGGAGAAACAGTACCATGTAGCTGGTAGAGCTTGATTATATGCCGATTAATCTCTTCTTCATGATGCTTCAGTAATGAAAACCTTTCTTGCGCTTCCTTTTCCCATTCGCTATAAGCGGCTCTAAGGCTAGCGCCCGGTCTCACCAAGGGATGCCGCTTAAAATCGGGCGATGTTTCATGCAAATCCCAATCGTCACGAGACAATCGTATACACTCCGATACCAAATTCGACACACATGACACATCCGGCGGTATTAAAACAGGCAAGGAAGCAACATGGCCGGTTTCGCAATTTACGGTAGGAGAAAGACATTGTAGCACATGACGAGCATACGAAGAATTTAACAAGCCCAGAAGGTAAAGAGTGTTCTCTGTTGTATGCGGAAACAGACTTAAACCGCCAACATCAAACATGGAACCGGCTCCCTTAATGCGAAACGAGGGAGACGTTGAAGCAATTTTACTCCAAGTGATGGATGGCAGAAACTGGTACCGCATGCCGCGAGACACCATACGGCCATGTTCTTTCACTTCTCGCCCATTATCATACCAATTGATAACAAAGTCGTTATTCCCATACCATTTGCAATATCCGCCTCCTTTATTGTAGGGGAACCATTTTCTCCTGCGGTTCACACTCTCCTCAACAGATACGGCGCCATAGTCAATTGTGTCAAAACAAACCTCATGCCATAAGCGCACAAACTTACCATTATCACCTGTTGTTAATCCGTTGATAGTCACCCCAACAGATGATAACGTGGGTAACGAAAATGTGCGTAACAAGGCCGGATGCAACCAATAAAGGACGGGCGACCCTGCTACTTGAGAAAATTGTGCCTGATTCACCACATATTCCCGCGTGTGTGCATGGAACAACGACTCTTTCTCCTTAGGTAACAAAACATCCGTTAAACGGCAATACACACCACGATAATCGGCATCATACTGCTTACGAATGACAAATGCAGCAGTTTGCACCACCTCACCGGGTATTTCATCGAATGCGCGAGCACCTAAGTGCAACAAAGAAATGATACACTCTTGCAACATTCGGCGCCTCAGGGGCTGAAATCCCGCCAGGAACATCCATGTATGCTGAGTCACCATCGCCATATATTTGCCGCGCCTCGTCATACTCATGCACCGTTCCATAAAGACGGCATATAAATCCGCCTTTGAATCCGGATAATGTTGCTTAACGAAAGCGCTCAGCTTATCGCTCATCCCTGCGGCGCCCAAATAAGGAGGATTCGTAACGACTACATCGTATTGTCGGCACAATAGCTCAGCCGTATCAGCAAGCACCCCTATAGTTGAGGCGCGGCCATAAGTGTTTCGTAACCGTTCAAGCGTCTCTGGCGAACATGCCGGCCGCAGCAGCGAACCATATTCGCTCGCATCTTTCATGTCCTGGAACAGCTTGAACAATGATACATCATCAACGTTTTGATGGAAATGCGTGCTTTCCTTCACGGCGTATACCCGTGGCACAATGCAGTGCGATAACCAATCGGCATCATACTCGCGAGCCTTCATTGTCACAGTAAAGGCTGCAAGCTGCGCAGCTCTCTCATCTATGTCCAAACCGTGTATATTGTTGCGAATGATGGATGCAACTGCTGCCGTATCGTCGTACCCTGCTGTTCTATATATTTGCATGAGCACATCGAAAACATAAGCTAAGATGTGCCCGCTCCCCATGCATGGATCCATACAGGTAATATCTTGCGGCGACACATCTACAAGAGCATCACAACGCGGGGAGCTCTGCACGGGCTCCTGCAAATAATACTTCCACCCGGACTGTAATTCAGAGTTGGGATGCGCTGATAACCACAAACGTCCTAAGGAGTTTTCCACCAGATAACGTACAATCCACTCCGGTGTAAATAATTGCGTGGCTGCCGGCAGGAGATGATAACTGATATACCCCGCGTCATTCAAGGCCGCGATGGCGGCGTCCCGTTTGTCTGCATGGTAATATTGGAAAAGCCAACCTAATATCTGCACGCCCTCTTTCCATTCTGCTCGAGGTATTTGCAGCATGAGAGACAAAAGCTTAGCATCGCCCCCTATGAGCGATTCCGAGAAAAGCGCCTCTTCCAAGGCGGAAACAGGAGAAAATAGTGAGATACCGAGCGCTCCCAACTCCCGACATTGAGCAATGATACAGTTCTTGTATAGAGGCGGGTCGCTTATCTCCGCACAGGTATTATCGTTATTGGTAAAAATGGGGGTACTCAGATATCCGTTCACCTCCATATAACGGAGAGCACAGAGGCGTATAAACCACGTATAAGACACCTCTTCAATGACTTGTTTTGCATCGTAGATAGGCATGGACATAACACAATCCGCCACAGCAGACTGCAAGGTCGTACGTGCTTGTACGGCAAAATGTGTTAATCTTCTTTTATCCATACCTTATCTTATTTTTGCCAATAACTGAGGGAACATCTGCGCATAATTGTATTTAATCCCCTTGTCATCATCCATAGGCGCACGGCGCAAGGATTCAATCCTTACGGCCTCTGCAAAATCTCTGTGAGGAGATTCCGCATTAATATCAGAAAAATAAGTTGAATACAAGTGGGCAAGCGTATCCGGCGTATAACGGTGCACATACATCAGCGCCTTAAAACCACTCTTACCACCACTATCAAAAAGCCAGTATAGAGGGCGTTTTCTATAGGTACGACAATGGTCCGCATAAAATTCCGCGACAAAATAGCGCAGCAAAGACTCACGGGGAGAAGCAACATCATACCCCAGCATGCGAACCACACTGCGCAAGTTCTCCTCCAAGCGTTCTGCTCCAAATACAACACCTAAGAATTCGAGAAACTTGTTTACAATATCATCGTTTAAGGCGATTATGTTATTCTCAACCGGCCTCATTCTTTTATACCGAGAAGCATCCCAAGTGCCCCCGGCATAGACTAATCCATCCTCGTCTAAGGAATATCGACCAAACATGCACCCCACAGCATACGATATAAAGCTTCGTATATCACGAGCCTCATCGGCAAGGCTTGCCGTTATCTCACTATCAGCAACCTCAGGGTTTATTTCACTCTGTAACTCATATTGATTAATAAAATAAGAATTTAGCTGAGTTTCGTGGAATTGCAGACTCAAGAATCGCTCTCTTGTAACGCAAGCCCACCGACGATAGGCATCGTCAATGCTTGTATAATTTCCCACAAACGGATGGCGCTTAAAATCCCACGAGGTTTCAAAGCTATCCCAATCCGCCTTGGCGCAACTCAGGCAAGCATGGATATGCTCAAGAAGCGAGGCCTCATTTTCAAAATGTCGGATAGGCAGGGAGGCGATATGGCCAACCTCATAATTCATGGTTGGCGAGGTAAGCCCCAACAATTGCTGCGCTACCTTAGAGTTAAGAAAAGCCAAATCTAAGAGTTTGGCTGTTTCATCCTCATAGAAAATCGCACATCCCGCAACATCAAAAATAAAGCCGTGCGGGCACAGGCGAACACCCAACCGACCGTTCGTCACTTTCGACCACGTGATACAGGGCTGGAAATACCGCGATTCGCTCTTAATAGAACGTGAATACGTCTTATACAGCCCGGCAGCATAAGCCTTGATTTCCTCGCCGTTATTTTCGTAGTTCACCACATATTCCGCATTCCCATACCATTTACGGAACTCACCGCCTTTATTGTACGGGAACCACTTTCTGCCACTCTGCACAGCCTCTTCTGCATGTTGACAGCCGAGGGCCAGTCGTTGATAGTCTACCTCGAACCAATGTCTTAAAAAACGCGCGTTGTCGGATGTTGCCATCCCCTGCCTTGCCTCTCCTCGTTCTTTAAGCTTACCCCCCTGGTCAAAAGCATGGCGAAGTGCCTTACTTGCCCAATAAGCTAACGGTTTCCCCGGAATAACAGAGAAGCTATCTGTCGAAGCAACGAATCTACCCTCACCCTGCAAGAACGCCTGCTCTTTGGCTGCCGGCCCTAAGGGCTCCACCAGCCTGCAAAATACACTCCGATATGAAGGCAACACCCGCTTTTGCTGCACAAAACAACAGGTTTGTACCACGTCGCCATCAATCTCCTCGAAAGCCTGTGGTCCAAGGTGCAGCAAATGAATCAGCGGATATCGCAGCCAGGTTGACCTGAAGGCCTCGTAACTCGAAAGAAACATCCAGGCCTGCTGGGTTAGCATGGAAATAAAGCCGCCTTCTGCCGCCAGTTCCTGACACCGCACCATAAAAGCTGAAAATAGGTCCGCTTTGGCCTCGCGATAATTCTCTTGCAAGAATCGGTTTAATTCGGGATTCATGCCACGCCCACCCATATAGGGAGGATTGGTGATAACGATATTGTATTGCTGCGTTAATAAAGCTGCATCCGGCGGCAGCTGGGAGCTCGGCTCCGGGCGCAGCAGCGCACCGAAATGCGTAGCCCCCTGCAATGCTTCAGACTCACGCAACGCATATACATGGGGACGGCACCCGTTTTGCAGCCAATCGGAAACATATTGCCGCGCTTTCATGCTCAGAGCAAAAGAGCACAGTTGCTCCGCATGCTCATCAATATCTACCCCATAGATATTGTGTTGTATAATATGCTCTACAGATGTTCTGATGCTATAACCTGAGGCCAAGTACAACTGCAACAGATGGTCAAATAGGCAACACAGAATATGGCCACTCCCCATGCATGGGTCGATACAACGGATATCCGGCAACTCATGTGGCGTTTCCGAACAAGAAGATACAACACTCGGCTCTTGTGGCGCATCGGGCAAGTAATGCTGCCATGCCTCCATCCACGTTTTCGTTGAAGGAACATTCAGATTGAGTCGCCCCAAGGAATTTTGAACCATGTACCGCACAAGCCATTCAGGGGTAAATAGCTGCGTGGCTGCCGGTATATTTTCTTTCTCAATTTTTATGTTCTTCTTTAACGCAGCAAAAACAGCATTCTTCTTTTCGAGATTATAATACTGATAAAGCCACCCGACAATCAAAACATCATCCCAAACACGGCGAGGAAGCAGCGTGCGAATTCGATGCATCAAACCGTTGGAATGCAGTAGTTGAGGCGGCATTAACTGTTCTGTCTCTACATTGCTCCCGAAAAGGCGGGGTAAGAGACCGGCAAACGCGGAACATTGGTCGATAAGAGCCGCCGGTGTTGTATAATCGCGCTCAGAAATGTAACCCTTTACCTCCATATAGCGCAGGCAACAAAGGCGTATATACCATGTGGCAGCAGCGCGCTCTGCCTGATAGCGAGAAAATCCACGCTGCCGGGCATGATGCCATACGGCATCAAGCAAATCGAGACGCGCAGCTACGGCAAAGCGTTCTAACAGACGTTTTTCCATGTTGGCTGAACCAAATCGCCGGAGCTGCAATGTAAACGCATTCAGAGGGAATCACTCCACTGAGGCTGCGGCTGGGGGTCAGAAAGCGCACAAATGCGGTCAATCATCTTATCCCAATGCTCTTGTCCCTGTTCAATATCAATCTGAATACGCAGGAAATAAATCGGCACTTCCATTTCTCCCGGCTTCAGGAAGCGCACAGCATCCTTTTCCGTGGTCACAATCATATCCATGGCGCGGTCTGCGCAGCGCTCTACAAAGGTTTCCAAATCTTTCTGGTCAAACCAATAATGGTCCGGATATCGGCGGCGAATTTCCACATGGGCACCCAACCCCTCTACCAAGCCTTCGAAGCTTTCCGGGCGTGCAATACCACTCATGCAAGCAACGTATTTATCCTTCAGGAAACTGAGGGGGCGACGCTCGCCGGTAAAGATGTTTTCCAAGTGGGCCGGGGCATGGTTAGTGACAATAATATCGGCCACACTGTTATACTTGCGAATCGTGGCAATAAGAGAATCCTGGGGTTTTCCTCCACTCTTCGTCAGAATAATGTAACTGGCTCTCGCCAAGCTCGTGCGAGGCTCACGCATGGTACCACGCGGCAAAAGAGAGCCCGTACCGAAGGGGAAGCCGCAATCCACAAGTACAATATCAATCTCGTGTTTGAGCTTCAGATACTGCATACCGTCGTCCAGTATAAGCGTATTGCAACCTAACTGTTCGATTGCGAAAATACCGGACTTCACACGATCCTTGTCCACCAGCACAGCTACGCCGTCAAGATTGCGAGCCAACATAAAAGGCTCGTCACCGGCATACAACGGGCTAAGGTAGCGGGTTACACCATCGCTGGCAATTTTAGGAAGATGGGGCACATCATGCCCGTCCTTATCCTTCCATTCCTGCGGCTCATCCAGCGGTTCGCTCTTGTAGCCACGCGTAAGAATGGCACACTTTCTACCTCGCGCAGAAAGCGCCTTTGACAAAAACTCAACCACAGGAGTCTTGCCTGTACCACCGGCCGTAATATTGCCGACACTGACAACAAATGTGCCTAAGTAACGGACCGTTTTAATACGGCGAGTAAACAAGAACAATCGGGTTTTAACCAACAAATAGAAAAAGAACGAGGCGAAACGCAAAACGCAGCGCATCATCCACGCACGAAAACCGTGAGCACGACCGAATACGACCTCGGTTCCCCACTCAGCAAACTCATCCATGCGCGATTTCATGCCCGCCATTCTACCCCGCAGGAGGTACCATGTCAAGCATTCTTTAGCACGAACTTGCCCTTTTAACCGATAGAAACAGAGATTACGCCAAGGTAGCACCGGGGTCAAAGGCGTAGCCCTCGCCACGCTCCGTAACAATGCAGCCGGCATGCACACCTAATTTTTGGCGCAAACGCTTAATGTGGGTATCCAGTGTGCGTGATTGTGTCGAATCCGCATAGCCAAAAATCGCAGTTTGTAAATCGTAACGGTTCTGCACTTTACCGGCGCGCTCAACAAGGTAGGCAAGCAAGCGGAACTCAGCTGTTGTTAAATCAAGAGTCTGCCCGTCTAGCGAGGCACTGAGTGTGTTCTTATCGAGTACAATCGGACCGCCACGTACTATCAATTGTTGAGACGCAGCCGCATCAGCCCGAGTCAGAATATTTTTCACCCGCAGCACAAGCTCTTTCGGGCTGAAAGGCTTAGTTACATAGTCATCAGCCCCCAACTCTAAACCGGCAAGCTTGTCTTCCATTTGAGCCTTAGCTGTTAAAAACAAGGTAGGAATCGAGGCCGTCATGGGTGCTTCTTTCATGCAGCGGAAGACACTCAAGCCATCCATGCCGGGCATCATGATATCAAGAATCACCATATCAGGCAGCAGCGTGCGCACAAGCTCCCATGCCTGCGTGCCGTTGTTAGCCAACGTTGTTTTCCAGCCCTGCCTCTCCAAGTTGAAGGCAATCAGCTCGGCTATATCTTCCTCGTCTTCAGCAACTAATATATGAAAGCTCATAGTCTTAGAAAAAGCACCTCGATTCATACGAACCGAGGTGCGAAACATTAATCACCGGTCTTCAGCACGTTAATGAAGGCCTCTTGCGGGATATTCACGCGACCGATGGACTTCATGCGCTTCTTACCTTCCTTCTGCTTCTCGAGCAACTTGCGCTTACGCGTTACGTCACCGCCATAACACTTAGCCGTCACGTTCTTACGCATAGCAGAGATGCTCTCGCGGGCGATAATCTTACCGCCAATGCAGGCCTGAATGGCCACAGTGAACAACTGTCTTGGGATAACATCCTTAAGTTTGAGAGCAAGCTCGCGCCCCTGAGACTCCGCACGCTCACGGTGTACAATCATGGAGAAAGCATCCACCGGCTCACCGGCAATCATCATATCCATCTTCACGAGCTTAGCGGCTTGGTAACCATCCTGCTCGTAGTCCATGGAACCATAGCCACGAGTGGCAGACTTAAGCTTATCATTGAAATCAACTAGGATTTCAGCCATGGGAATACGGCAGGTCAGCATCACACGCGTGTCATCAATGGTCTCCGTGTGTACCACTTCACCACGCTTCTCCATCACAATGCGCATGATGTCGCCGATGTATTCAGCCGGAATCATCACGAAGACCTTAACAATAGGCTCACGGATTTCCTGAATTTCCTGCGGGTCGGGCAAGATGCTCGGATTGTCCACCAGCACCTCCGTGCCGTCTGTCTTGGTTACTTCATAAATTACGGAAGGATAGGTGGAAATCACATCCATGTTGAACTCACGGCGCAAACGCTCTTGGATAATCTCCATGTGGAGCAAACCAAGGAAACCGCAACGGAAACCGAAACCAAGGGCTACAGAGCTCTCACCCATGTAGGTAAAGGCAGCGTCATTAATCTGCAACTTAGCCATAGCGGCCTTCAGTGCTTCGTAATCAGAGGAATCCACGGGATAAATACCGGAGAACACCATAGGACGAATCTCCTTGAAGCCCGGCAGCGGTGAATCACTGGGATTCTGGAGGTTGGTGTAGGTATCGCCAATCTTTACGTCCGCAGCTGTCTTCATGTTGGCAATAATGTAACCCACATCACCGGTCTCGAGCTGGTCGGTAGCCTGCATCTTCGGGGTGAAAATGCCTACCTCCTTCACTTCATACGTTTCGTCGGTAGCGAACAGCTTCACTTTCATGCCACGGGAAACAGTGCCGCTGACCAATCGAACGTAGGAGACCACACCGCGATAGGAGTCGTATACGGAGTCGAATACAAGAGCGCGCAATTTATCATCCTCTGCGGGCTGCGGATGCGGCACACGCGTTACAATAGCCTCCAGCACTTCTTCAATACCGATACCTGCCTTAGCAGAACAAAGGATAGCTTCCTCATGGGGAATGCAAACAACATCCTCAAGCTGCTTGTACACCTTCGGCAAATTGGCACTGGGAAGGTCAATCTTGTTGACAACGGGAATAATCTCAAGCTTTTGGTCGAGAGCCAAGTGCATGTTGGCGAGGGTCTGAGCTTCCACACCCTGAGCAGCATCTACAATAAGCACGGCACCATCGCATGCAGCTAAGGAACGAGAAACCTCATAGGAAAAGTCTACGTGGCCGGGCGTATCCAAAAGATTCAACTCATATACCTGGCCGTCCTTGGCCTTGTACTGCATTGTTACGGGGTGAGATTTAATGGTAATACCCTTCTCACGTTCCAAATCCATGGCATCCAACAACTGGTCCTGTCTGTCGCGCTCGCCAATGGTATTGGTAAACTCAAGCAAGCGGTCGGACAAGGTTGTCTTACCGTGGTCAATGTGTGCAATAATGGAAAAGTTTCTTTTGTGTCGGATGTCCGTAGCCATGCGCGCGAAACTATACGCACCTTTTAACAATTTGTCAAGCCAATTCCATTAACCGAACCGGGTTAATGCGATTTTGCGGCGATATCAATCCGAGAATGTACAATAAATGGTGCCGGGTAGCCCGTCATCAATAGCAATGGAACTCAATTGGAACGAGCCGACATAGCGCACAGCATCATTGACTCGGCGATAAATGGCGGCATCGGAGCGCAAGGTGCGCAGCTCATCCACCACAACCGTCAGATTCCAATCGTGCCCTTGCCGATTACCGGAGGCCCACGTCAGCAAATCGCGCACAGTGGAAAAATGGTAGCCTCGATAGAAAGGATAATAAAGCTTATCGGCATTCGCCGTCGGCACCTCCAAGCGATTCCACGAATGATTATTGGCAATCAACGAATCCGGTATACCGAAATATGAATGTAACACTCGACCATTCTTATCCGGTTTGGGGTCGTCATACGTCACATCAACATGCACCCATTGGTTATCCAGCTTCACCAGATTCCAAATATGCTCAATACCATCGCCCTTGCCTATGACAAAGCGGTTCTCAATACCGGCCATGCTCAACAGCATACCATAGGCGTGTGCATAGCCATCGCAAACAGCTCGCCCCTCAAGCAGGAGTTTTGAGGTTGCATCCGCCTGTGCAGCCGCTCCCAAATCGGCATCATATCGGCAATGGAGAGCCAGATAATCGTGCAACGCCACAGCACGCTCATAATCGGACCGGTAGCGCTCACACACCTGATTTACAATATCAACAGCTTTGTTTAAAGCCTGTTGATAAGCAGGCGGTAGGGTGCGGCGGAATGAAGGCTCATGGAAGGCCCGCAACATGAGCATGCAATCCGAATATACCGGAGTAAACGTAATTTTTTTGCCACGGCTTTCCATGGATACCGCAACGGCTAATCCGCTCTCCAGCATATCCTCTGCTAACGCAGACATGTGCTGCGACACACTGCCGCGGCAGGAATCCCCGTAATCCATGATAATGGAAAAGGAGGGAGCTAAACATTCCAACTGACGGCGGCACACGGAAGCCGCATGAGAAGGAGAAACAACACGCTGATTCTCCGAAACCTCCGCCGACTTGGGTACACGATAAGCAACGGACGGCAATGCTTCATCAGGAGGGCTTGCATGCTGCATATCGACAGATGAGCAGCTCGCCAAAATAACCGAGCAGCTCACCATGAAAGCAGTTCCGGGCAGTCCCTTCTTCATGAAATCAATGTATCACGCGCCTTCTGAGGTGTAAAGAGAAATTAGAGAAGAAGACACAATGAAAACAAAGCACCGGGACAGCCACGCCTACTTGAGCTCTTTGTTTGCCTCTGCTCGCTGGTCAATAATGTGCGGGTATTCACCTGATTGATAGGACGACTTTACCTGATCAATGTAGTCCTCTAAAATACGTTGATTTTCCTGAGGATCAGGGGTAAAGACCAACGTGCGGGTTCCCATATCACAATCTACCTGCTTCACCTCTGACGGCGCAGTCGGCTCTTCCTCCTCGGGTTCAGGCTCCGGTTCTTCTTCCGGCTCAGGAGCTTGCTCCGGAGTCTCTTCTTCCGGAACAACTGTTGCAGGTTCCGGCTCGGGCTCCACCTCCGGCTCAGCCGGCGTTTCTTCCGCAGGAGCTACCACTTCGGGCTCCGGCTCCGGCAAAGGTTCTGCAACCGGCTCAGGTTTAGGATTCTGCTTCTTTTTAGGCTTTGGTGTCGCCTTTTTAATGGTTGTTGGGGCAGCCGGCTTTTCCTCTGCGCGAGGCAGCACACATAAGACCAAACCGAACAATGCAGCAATACAAAGCAACCAAACAAATGGCGTATGGCGCTTTACCTTGCGTATACGTGTAGCTTTTCTGCGTCCTTTTCGAGCCATAACCTCAGTTTATTTAGTGGGCACCAACGTGTAGAGAGAAAAAGAAATCTTTGCGGCATCGCGAACAGACATTCTCTTGAGCTCATGACCGGCCCCCCATGAATCTGTGTACAGAATTTCCTTCGTGTGATTGTTATAGCCGATAATCAGGCGCATGTGCCCGCTATCTTCTCCATAACCATTCGGGATACCGGCTTCCTTCACAATGCCAAGCTGCACACCCCAAATTAAGGGGAGTCCATCGTCAATACTACGGCGAATAATAGGCAACCAATCGTTATTGGTCTGGTTGCTGCCAACACAAGGATGCGAAACCAAACGGAAGTTAAACCTTTTGCTGATACCCGTTAAGCCCTCGTACATCATCGCCTCGTAGGTACCTTTCTGCGCATCAGTTTTAAACAACTGAGCCAAGGCGTGCTGATCCACAGCATCCATTCCGTAATAGGCAAAAACACGGGCTACCGTAGCAGGCAGGCAATAGCCTTTTGTCCCTTGGTCCACCATCTGCACGGAAGGAATACAAACATCATTCGTGTTACGATTGCGAACAACATTGTTCTTGAGCACCTTTTTTGTGGCAATATTATCGCCGTCACCGGTGGCAATAGCTTGCACATTGGCACCCATTTTAAGGCGAATAAACTCGGGGCGAACAGAGCCGTCCGGCAGCTCGGAGGCAGAGGCCTCTAACAGCATGGCGCCGTTATCCCACACCCATGTCCAATCATTCAACCCGGTAACCGCAACATGATTCACATCCCCCATGCCGCGGAAAGCTATGACATGCTCCTCATCGCCCGTCATCTTGCTCAATTCTACGATGGCGTTAAAGAGGATATTATTAAACATGGCTTGGGTAATTTCACCATCATCTCCACGGTTATAAATCCAAGCTTCCATGTTGTGGGTATTCATCTGCTCATCCCATTGCACGAGCGTTTCTCCAAACTCAAGTGTGTTGATGGTTAAACGGCTTTTCTTGAGCAACGTGCGTGTCACCTCACCTTCAGCTTGGGTTATTTCCAGACGCGGCAAGAGGCGTACGGAATAATTATCAATAGGAGCATAACGAATGCCAACAAAATCTGTTGAACAAATCGTATCTCTGTCTTTTTGCCACAAGGCACCGGATGCCACGGCATCTGTCAGGTCATTTGCAATAAGCGGGGGGCAGACCAAAGAAAACGTAAGGCAGGTTGCTATAGGATGGAACTTCATGAAAATAGACATCTAACGCTTGTATTATGCCAAATGATAGAGCAGACTGCAAGATTATTTGCAGCGCTGACGATATAAAAAGCCCTCTCCCTTCTCATCATCAAAGGAAGAGGGCTTTACATATCATGAAAAAAAATCAGTGTTTCTTCCAACCGGGATTGTGGCGAGAAGCCAGTTCTTCTATGACTTGCTCAATACGAAGCCCCTTGGAGGTCAACAGAACTATCAGGTGGTAGAGCATATCAGAAGCCTCATAGACCAGACGCTCATTCGTGCCATTGCAGGCTTCGATACAAGCCTCCAATGCCTCTTCACCCACTTTTTGAGCCATGCGGTTCACGCCATCCTTAAAGAGAGATGTGGTATAGGAGCCCTCGGGCATTTCCTCATGGCGTTTGTTGATAAAATCCTGCAACTCAGTCAGGAAATGCAGTACATTGGGTTGATTTTCCTCACCCCAGCATGTATCCGTACCGGTATGGCAGACGGGGCCGCAGGGTTTCACCTGAATCAACAGCGTATCTTGGTCGCAATCAGCTTTAATGCTTACCACATTAAGATAATTTCCACTGGTTTCGCCTTTGGTCCACAGGCATTGACGGGTGCGACTATAGAAACAGACGCGACCACTCTCTTGCGTTTTCGCAAAAGATTCCTCATTCATGTAACCCAGCATCAGCACCTTACCGGTGACAGAATCCTGAATGATTGCCGGAACAAGGCCTCCGCATTTTTCAAAATTAATATTCATGCAAACTTAAAGTGTAGTGGTTACATAATCATCTTCTCAATCGGCAGCACCAAAATACCTTGTGCTCCGGCCTCTTTGAGCTTACCGATAATTTCCCAGAAGCACTGCTCATCCAACACAGTGTGGATGCTGCACCAATCCTCCTGAGCCAAAGGCATGATGGTAGGGCTCTTGATACCGGGCAATACAGCAATGATATTCTCCACACAAGCCTTCGGCGCATTCATGAGTACGTAGCGCTTATCAGCTGCCGTCATAACGGCATCCATGCGGAACAACAATTGCTCAAGAATGGCGCGTTTCTCCTCCGGCAGATTCTTGTGCGCAATGAGAACGGCTTCACTCTCCAATACTACTTCCACCTCCTTCAGATTATTGCTAACCAGCGTTGCACCGCTGCTCACAATATCGAAAATGGCATCCGCCAAACCAATGCCGGTAGAAATTTCTACCGAACCGGTAATCACGTGAATATGAGCAGATACGCCCTGCTCTTTGAGCCAACGGCGTAAAATGACGGGGTAAGATGTAGCAATACGGCGTCCCTCTAACCATTGCGGGCCGGTATATTCATGTTCTTTGGGGATTGCAATGCTCAAACGGCAACCACCAAAACCGAGATTCTTCACAATATCGGCATCGCCTTCGCGCTCCAAATATTCGTTAAGCCCCACAACGCCAATATCTGCAACGCCATCGGTCACCGTTTCCGGAATATCATCATCGCGCAGATATAATACCTCCATCGGGAACTTGCGTGCAGATACCAATAAGGTGCGCTTTGTGCCGGGTACGCCAATACCGGCCTCGTTCAGGATACTCATGGTGTCTTCATTCAGACGTCCTTTTGACTGTACTGCTATTCTCAGTTTCATTTTATATCAATTGTCGATTTGAATTACCACCCGTTTAGGCGCGCGTATTCTAGGCTATTTCACTTGTTTTGTCTCGCTTTTTCTGCGTCAACACACAAATATACCGGGCATATAGGCCGTTGTTTATTCTTGACAATGCCAAGTGCTAGGCCTAGAATCGCTGTAGACAATCATGATTCTTCCCATTACACAATACGGTAATCCGGTACTCCGCGTTCAATGTGCCCCCGTGGAGCAAGTAGACGATTCATTAAAGCAGCTCGTTGCCGATATGCTTGAGACCATGTATGAAGCCAACGGTATCGGTCTTGCTGCACCCCAGGTTGGTCATAATATTCGTCTGGTTGTTATTGACATCCCTGAAGACGAAGAAGAAGAGGATGCAGAACCTGAAATGGCTACCGTTAATGGCGAGGTGAAGCCTATCCGCGATATCATGCCGCTGGTATTTATTAATCCTACCATTGAACCCTACGGCAAGCAGTTCCTTTTCACTGAGGGTTGCCTTAGTGTACGTAACATTCGCGCTAATGTTGCTCGCCCTGACCATGTGAAGGCCACCCTGCCCCAGCTTGACGGTTCTGTTCTCGAGGTGGATTGCGGGGGCTTGCTTGCCCGTTGCCTGCAACATGAATGCGACCACCTCAATGGCTACCTTTTCGTAGACCGCGTTTCCTCTGCCGCTAAAATTACGCTTAAAAAGAAGCTTAAGAGACTCGCTGAGGGCTATTAATTGTTTTTTAAGGCCGGTTTTTCAATAATCGGCCTTTTTTATAGAAAAAAAGTTAGTCGTAGCTAATATTTTTCTTGCATTTTTTAATTTTGGAGATATAATCTCCGCAACAAAGTTAGTCTTTCCTAATTTCAACAACAAAACAACACGTACGATGAAAACAGCAATCAACAAAATCGTAGCCCGCGAGGTGCTGGACTCCCGAGGGAACCCGACCGTAGAAGCAGAAGTATGGCTTGAAGGAGGAGCTGTAGGGTTAGCCAGCGTACCCAGCGGCGCATCCACCGGAGAACACGAAGCCTGCGAACTGCGCGACGGCGACAAAGCACGCTACCGTGGTAAAGGTGTACAAAAGGCTGTTACCTTTGCCAACACCGAGTTGGCCGCGGGGCTTGTAGGCTTGGATGCAACCGAGCAAATAACCGTAGACAACCGCATGCGCGAGATTGATGGCACAGTCAATAAGTCTCGCGTGGGGGCCAACGCAGTTCTTGCCATCTCCCTGGCAACGGCACGAGCCGCAGCCCAAGCCGTAGGGCAGCCGCTTTATCGTTACCTCGGCGGACCGAATGCCCACATTCTGCCGGTACCGATGATGAACGTACTGAACGCCGGTGCACACTCGGATGCTCCGATTGACTTCCAGGAGTTCATGATTATCCCCAAGGGGATTCCTACCTACAGAGAAGCACTGCGCTGCGGTGCAGAGGTGTTCCACGCCTTGGCAAACGTCTTGCGTAAGTCCGGCCTCAGCACAGCCGTGGGAGACGAAGGCGGTTATGCACCCAACCTGAAGAGTGCCGATGCTGCGCTGGATGCTATCGTGACTGCCATTACGGATGCCGGATATGAACCCGGAAAAGATGTATTCCTTGCTCTGGACGTAGCCTCCTCAGAGTTCTATGACCCGGAAAGCGGCTTGTATGTCTTCAAGAAGAGCACAGGTGACAAGCTGACAGCAACAGAACTCACCGCCTACTATTCGGATTTGATTAATCGTTACCCGATTATTTCGATTGAGGATGGCTGCGCAGAAAATGACTGGGACGGCTGGAAGCACCTGACTGACAGCATCGGCAATCGCTGCCAGCTCGTAGGCGATGACCTCTTCGTCACCAACACAGACTTCCTCAAGCAAGGTATTGAGCGAGGCGTGGCCAACTCAATCCTTGTCAAGCTCAACCAAATCGGCAGCCTCAGTGAGACCTTTGAAGCCGTGCGCTTAGCTACCACCAATGGCTATACAGCGGTCATCTCACACCGAAGCGGAGAAACCGAAGACTCCTTCATTGCCGACTTGGCTGTGGCAACGAACGCAGGCCAAATCAAGACCGGTTCCCTTTCGCGCGCAGACCGATTGGCAAAATACAATCGACTGTTGCGAATCGAAGAGCAGCTCGGCAACGCGGCTGTATACGGCTGCTAATAAGGCGCAAAACTTACACGGGAGCTATGGCGGCTCGCCATAGCTCTCTTTTCTTCCTCATATTCCTCTCAATAACATTTGGCGTTACGTAATAATTGTGTTATCATAATTATTTTACTGGACAAGACAGTAAAGAAACACTATACTTGCCGCATGGAATCTCTCCCGACACAACCGCACGACACCATTATGAAGTTCCTGAACTTCACAGACGACGTGCGCCGCGACACATTCAAACAGACACCTGCCGAACACCTTGAAAAAATGCTGGGCCTGACACTGCGCCAAGGTACAGCCATTGCTCAGATTCGCATTCTGACCAAGGATTGCCCACAAGGTATCTCGCTTAAAACTCTCGCCGCCCACCTCAACATGACGGTACCTGCCACCTCCTTGCTGGTGGAAACCATGGTGAATAAGGGCTTTTTTGAGAGAAACCCCAACCCGGAAGACAGACGCGCTATTTGCATTCGACTTTCCGATAAGGGTGAAGAGGTGTGCCACAACGTCAATGCCCGCATGGAGGCGGAGTTAGACCGCCTTGCCGTGAACATTACAGAAGAAGAAATGGCCGCATTTGAGTCTATCACCAATAAGATGACTCAACTGTATTATGCCAAGTAAATTGCTCAGGATTTAATTTTCCTGACACATTTTCTTGACTATACTCGAACTTCTGTGTAATATAATACTCAGCAGAGGGCTGCAGCGTGTTCCGTGAGCCCGTAAACTTTTCTCAATCATTATGTCTGAAAAAATTAATTTACTGGCACTGGTGCGTCAGCATTTGCTCAGCCGCAATGAGGATTACCAATGGGTAACCATGGGGCCTGCGGCTGAGAAAATCGGCTTGGCCTACTTGCCCATCGATGCAACCGGCATGCCCTGCACATTTATGTTCACAGAGCTGCAAGAGCCTAGCAGCTTGGTATTCGACGTACATTTCTGCTCTCGCATCGCTAAGGAGCATCAACAGGAACTCGGTCTCCTGCTGTTGACTCTGAATGCAAACCTTCAGGAGGGGCAGTTATTGCTTGATCCGGATGGCGGGTACGTATACTACCGCCTCAAGTATGTTCCTACAGACATGTCTGTACCGCACGAGGAGATACTCAAGCGCATTGCCCACATGGAAAAGGTTGGTATCTGCATCACGCAGACGTACGCTCGTATCATCACCCAAGAATTCCCTCTTCTGTAAACCACTAACACAAACATCATACTATGTCACTTGATAAACCGTTAGCAGGCAAGGTCGGTATCGTAACAGGTGTTGCCAACAAGCGCAGCATTGCCTATGGTATCGCAAAAGCATGGCACGAAGCCGGCGCAAAGCTCATCTTCAATTATCAGGGTGAACGCCTTAAGGATGGCGTAACCAAGCTCGTAAAAGAATCCTTTGGCGAAGACACCCCGGTTTGCGATTTGGACGTAACAGACGATAACTCCATCGCCAACTTCTTTAGCTTTGTAGCAGAGCACACAGACCGTGTAGACATGCTGCTGCACGCCATTGCCTTTGCACCGAAGGCTCCGGGCACCTTGGAAGGCCATTTCTCTGATATTCCTCGCGATGCTTGGGATTTGTCCCTTCAGGTTTCAGCCTACTCGCTGATTGCGCTTTCCCGTGCCGTTGCCCCCATGATGACGAACGGTGGCTCCATCACAGCCCTTTCCTACTACGCCAGCCAGAAGGTAGTACCGAACTACAATCTCATGGCCGTATCTAAGGCAGCTTTGGAGACGAGCGCTAAGTACCTTGCCTTTGACCTTGGTCGTCGCGAAGCTCCGATTCGTGTCAACTGCATCTCCGCAGGCCCCGTACAAACCTTGGCAGCTCGTGGCGTTTCCGGCTTCACCGGCATGTTCAAGGTATATGAGGAGAAGAGCCCGTTGCAGCGCTCCTGCACACTGGAGGAATTGGGCGCAACAGCCACCTTCTTGGCCAGCGATGGTGCTGCCAGCATCACCGGTCAGGTGATTTACGTGGACGGCGGTTACGAAATCGTCGGCATGTAACTTTGCACGAACTCATTTATTAGAGAAAACCCCCGAATGTTTTGGCATTCGGGGGGTTTCTATTAAAAGAAGCGGAAAAAGAGAAGTATTGCTTAACGGCGGCGGCGTTTACCACCAAAAAGCCCACCTAAGAAACCGCCACCACCTAAGGGCGATTTTTTACCGGAAGCCGCCTTGGCAAGTTCAGACATATCGGGCATGCCACCGGGACCAAACATACCGGAAAGGTCGGGCATGTTGCCGGATTGCATCATGGAGTTTAAATCAGGCATACCGCCGGCGGGCGGCGTGGGCATACCGGCAGGCATACCGCCACCTTGCATAGCTTTCATCAGGCCACCCATGGCACCTTTCTTACCACCCATCATTTCCTTCATTTCCTTGAAGTTCTTAATAAAGCGGTTTACTTCAATTTCAGACACGCCGGAACCCTTTGCAATGCGACGACGGCGAGAAGGAATGAGCAACTTGTAATTAGCACGCTCTGCCGGAGTCATGGACAGAACGATGGCTTCCATGCGCTTCAAGCGCTTAGGATCAAGAGCGCCATCGGGCAACTGCTTACGCAGCTTACCAAAACCGGGCAGAAGCTTCAACAAGCCCTCCAACGGGCCCAACTTCTGCATCATGCGCATCTGGTTGAGGAAGTCGTTGAAATTAAACTCACCGCTCATCATGCGGCTCATGGAGTTCATGGCAGACTGCTCATCAAGGTTCTCTGCAGCCTTTTCCACCAACCCCACAATGTCGCCCATGCCGAGAATGCGGTCGGCCATACGCACCGGCACGAAATGCCCGAACATATCCAGCTTTTCACCTTCACCAACAAACTTAATCGGTTTGCCGGTTACGGCACGCATGGAAAGAGCAGCACCACCGCGGGCATCGCCATCCAATTTGGTGAGGATAATACCGGTAAGGCCTACGGCGTTATCGAATGTTTGCGCCACGCGCACAGCTTGCTGACCAGTAGCAGCATCGGCAACCAAGAGAGCTTCCTGGGGAGCAAGGAATTTGGCAAGCTTACGCAACTCAGCCACCAATTCCTCATCAACCTCTTGGCGACCGGCGGTATCAAAGATAATCACGTCGTGCTCCTGAGTCTTAGCCCAAGCCAGGGCATCCTTGGCTACACGGATAACATCTTTTTCTGTAGCAGACGGCGTGTAAACGGGCACTTCAATCTGAGCAGCCAGCGTAGCGAGCTGATCAATAGCGGCGGGACGAATCAAATCGCATGCCACCAACAGGGGCTTTTTGCCTTCCAGTTTAAGACGACGAGCCAATTTAGCACTGGTAGTGGTCTTACCGGCACCGTTCAAACCAACCACCAAAATGTGCCCCGGAGTGGCAAGATTCAACTCAGCCTCTTCACCACCAAGCAAAGCGGCCAACTCATCGCGGAAAATCTTAACGATTTGCTCACCCGGCTTAACCGTTTTAAGCACCTTTTCACCCATGGCCTGCTCCTTAACGGAGGCAATAAACTCACGAGCAACGGAGTATTCTACGTCTGCATCAAGCAAAGCCATGCGAATATCGCGCATGGCTTCAGAAATGTTGGACTCTGAGATTTTGCTCAGACCACGCAGTTTACGAAAGGCATCATCCAGTTTATCGGAAAGCAAGGAAAACATGCCTGTGAAACTAGCAGATTTGCAGCGCTCTGTCAAGCGATTCGCGTGGCATACTCAATCCCTTATCGCAAAAGCAGCAAAACCCGCGCACCACCGCAAGCAGCACCAGCATGGTACTATCAGGAAAGCATGTTCAAAATTCCTCTTTGTGCTCAGAAACAATAACAATGATAATGCTACAGATTGAACTTGACTCCGGGCGCAATAAAGATAAGAATAGTGAGAACTTATGGACAGCTTTTCTTATTACAACCAAACGCGCTATGTATTCGGGCACGGAGAGTACCGAAATATCGGAAATCTTTTGAAAGGAAAGACAGAAAAGTTGTTACTACATTATGGCGGTGGCAGCATCAAACGCAGCGGTTTGTATGAATCTGTTGTTAATGCACTAACAACAGCCGGCATTTCCTTTGTAGAGCTGGGTGGCGTCAAGCCCAACCCGGAGATTGACTTAGTGCGCCAGGGTGTGGCCTTATGCCGCGAAGAAGGCGTGGATTATATTCTCGCAGTAGGCGGCGGCAGTGTTATCGATTCCGCGAAAGCCATTGCCCTCAGCGTCACTCACGAAGGTGATGTATGGAAGCTCTATACAAAGGAAGAAACATTACAAACCACGCCCCTTCCCGTTGCCACCATCCTGACCCTTCCTGCAGCCGGTAGCGAAAACAGCCCCAATACGGTGATATCCGACAGAGCGAGCAACAGAAAGCTCGGCTACGGCCATGAGCAGCTGCGCCCTGCCCTCAGCATTGTTAGCCCGGAGCTCTTCCTGACCCTTCCTCCGGAGCAAATGGCTTACGGTGCATGCGATATGCTTTGCCATATTTTCGAGCGTTACTTTACCAACACGCAAGGCACAGAGCTTACAGATGCCCTCAGCGAGGCCACCATGCGCACCATTATGCAGCAAGCCTCCATTTTGCGCAATGAGCCCCAAAATGAAGCAGCTTGGGCACAACTCGCCTTCAGCGGCACGATTGCTCACAACAATATTTTAGGCTTAGGCAGAGAACAGAGTTGGACATGCCATGCCTTGGAGCACGAGTTGAGCGCCGTATACGATGTTCCGCACGGTGCCGGCTTGGCCGTACTTGTACCCGCCTACTTTGATGCGGTATGGCAAGCGAATCCCGGAATCTTTGCTCAATGGGCCGTGAACGTGATGGGCGTTGCTGCCTCTCGCGATACAGAGAGAGTTGTAAAAGAAGGCATCATGCGTCTTCGTGCATGGTACAAATCACTCGGACTCCCTCAAACAATGGAAGAGCTTGGAATTCCGCGCGATGCCGACTTTAAGGCTATGGCTGAGGGCGCGTGCTCTGTGAGACCCGGCGGCTTATTACCCGGAGTTCGGGTTCTGGACGTCACATCCGCCGAAGAAGTTTACAAAAACTGTCTGTAACACATTTTTAACCTGAAGAATTATGAAGAACTCCACCGCAATCATTCTTGGTATCGCCTTGGCCGTCGCGGCTCTCAGCAGCTGCGTGCAGAAAAAACGCATCTTCCACGCAGATGGCTACGAAGTAGCTACCCCCATGAGCGACGAGCGCTAAAGCATGAGCTTTTGGCTTGACTCCCTCCCGCAATCCGGATAGACTTTAGACGTTATGAATATTACTCGCACACTGGCTACTACAACAGCACTGTTTATGGGAGCCATGGCTGCCATGGCGGCAGAAGACACCCGCCCTAATATTCTGTTCATCATTTCCGACGACCACTCGGTTAACGCTATGGGCACCAATGACAAGGACACGCCCGTACCGCTGCCCGGTTTTCGACGTATGGCAGAAGAAGGCATGGTGTTTGATCGCGCCTATTGCGCCAACTCCCTGTGTGGCCCCTCCCGCGCATGCATGCTGACGGGCAGACATTCCCACAACAACGGTTTCCTGTACAATTATGGCGGACCGGCCTTTGACGGCAACCAACCCACGTATCCTAAGATGCTGCAAGCAGCCGGCTACCAGACAGGTATCGTCGGCAAATGGCACCTTATCTCTCAACCCACCGGGTTTGACTCATGGCAAGTCTTCCCCAGCCAAGGTGACTATCTTAACTCCACCTTCCATACAGCTGATAACAAGGGCAATACCAAGACCATTCGCCACCGCGGTTATGTAACGGACGTTGTTACCAACATGGCCATTACATGGATGGAGAGCCGAGACAAGACGAAACCCTTTGCGCTTATCGTAGGCCACAAGGCCCCGCACCGCAACTGGCTCCCCGCCCCTCGCCACTTGGATGTCATTAAGAAGCATGTAGCTAAGATGACCCCGCCTGCCACCTTGCATGATAACTGGGAGAACCGCCCGGAGTTCATGAAGCACAACCGACAATCCGTGGCATGGGACCTCTGCAACTGGAATGATAATCACTTGGTGTACAACGAAATTCCCTTCGATGTCATGAAGGAGATTATTCCCAAGCACCAGCTGCGCAACAAGATTAAAAACGGCGAGTTTAAGGGCCAGATTCCGGCAGATTTCAACATTGAAAAACACCAACCGAAGTTTGCTCCTAAGACTAACCTCGGCTGGAGCATGGACTGGATTGAACCCGGCCTGCAGGAGGTATACCGCAACTTTTACACCACGCGTACTCGTGAGTTTGTAGAAGCTATGCGTGCCGGCAAGATTAAAACACAGGAAGACATGACCGTGCAGCGCTGGCGCTGGTACATGGAAGACTACTTGGGTTGCATTCTTTCCTTGGATGAATCCATTGCTTCTCTGCTGGACTATTTGGATACAAGCGGCCTCTCTGAAAACACACTCGTTATTTATGTAGGCGACCAAAGCTTCTACCTCGGCGAACACGGTTTGTACGATAAGCGTTGGATTTTTGAAGAATCCATGCGTATGCCCCTCATTATGCGATGGAAGGGCAAAATCCCTGCAAAAACCCGCAGCAACGCTATGGTGCAGAACATTGACTATGCTCCCACCCTGCTGGAAGTAACCGGCACCAACACACCGGAAAACACCCGCACGATGGAGGGTCAATCCATGGTTCCCCTCTTTGCTAACGGAGAGGCTCCGCAATTTACGGATCGCCCGCTGTACTACGCCTTCTACGAGCAGCCGGGCGAACACAATGCACCCCGCCACGACGGAATTCGCACAGACCGCTATACCTTCGCTCGCATTTGGACACCCCTTGACTACGAGCGCAAGAGCGGTGTTCGCAAGCCCGAAAACGAGTGGTTGCTCATTGATAACGAAACAGACCCGCAGCAGATGCGCAACGTCTCTCAAGACCCCGCTTATGCCGAGGTTATGAAAGACCTGACGCAAAAGTACCATGCCGCACGCGCTCTTTACCGCGTGCCTGAGACCTGCCCGGGCAGTGGCCATAAGATTCCGGACTACCTCCCCTCTTGGGGCCCCGGTGAGAATGACCGCATCAAGAAGTAATCCACTTTCCCACACTTTACACACAAGCCTGGCTCAACTATGAGTCAGGCTTCTTTTTTACAGAAACACGCCAATGACTCACTTTAGACTTGACAAAACAGGGCTGAATAAGGCTATCTATAGAGATACAGAAAGCACCCTCACACGAGGATTGCGCCAAACCTTTTCGTTGTAACATGTCAAAGACACTCATCATTGCAGAGAAACCCAGCGTAGCAGCAGATCTTGCCCGTGTTCTTGGCAAGAAACTGGGTAAATTTAAGAAAGATGAATCTACCGGCAGTTTCGCTAATGATACCACCATCATCACCTCAGCAGTAGGCCACTTAGTTGAACAAAAAAAGCCCCAGACTGAGGATGGCAAAAGCCTGCCGTGGAAAATGGATTACCTACCGGTCATGCCCCGATGCATGGAGTTGGAGCCTATTTCCAAATCTTCTGAGCGACTCAAGAAGGTACTGAAATTGGCACGCGGTAAAGACGTAACGCTACTGGTAAACGCATGCGATGCCGGGCGCGAGGGTGAACTTATCTTCCGCAACATCATTCGCTACGGCAAGATTAAAAAGCCGCTCCGCCGCCTTTGGATGCAGAGCATGACGGATGATGCCATTTTGGAAGCATGGGAAACCCTGAAAACAGATGAAGAAATGGCAAACTTGGCAGATGCTGCCGTATGCCGCTCTGAATCGGACTGGTTGGTAGGGCTCAATAGCACACGCGCCATCACGGTTCTGCAATCTGCCTCCGGCGGATTCAACGTAACGACCACAGGCCGCGTACAAACACCCACATTAGCATTGCTGACGGCTCGCCAAATTGACATTCTTAACTTTGTGCCCGAAGAATATTGCGAGGTTCATGCTACCTTCAAGACCGAGTCCGGCCACTACGAAGGCAAGTGGTTTGATACAGAGTGGAAGAAGGACGAAAAAGCACCACAGCGCACGCGTGAACGCATTTGGGACGCAGCCACTGCCGAAGCTATTGCAGCACGCTGCAAGGGGCAACCTGCCGATGTGAAGGAAGTAAAGAAACCGGTTTCCATGCCGGCACCACTGCTGTTCGACCTCACCTCACTTCAAAAGGAAGCCAGCAATCGTTATGGTTTTTCAGCCAGTCGCACCCTTCAAATTGCACAGGAATGCTACGAAAAGCATAAAGTTTTGACATATCCGCGTACGGATTCCAAGTATCTTCCGCAAGACTACATTGGCATTGCCACCAAAACGGTAGCAGCCATTGCGCAGAACATGCAAAACCTTGCGCCGTTTGCTGAGGAGATTCTTGCTGAAAAACGCGTGCGCCCCTCCAAGCGAGTATTCGATAGCAGCAAAGTAAGCGACCACTTTGCCATTATTCCTACCGGCAAGTTTGTATCACTTAGTGGCGATGCTGCCAAAATCTTTAATCTGGTAGTGCAGCGCTTCTTAGGTGTCTTTATGCCCAACGCAGAGTACGAGGACACGGAACGCACCACCATCGTTAAGACTCCCGGCGCCACAGACCATTTCCATACCCATGGACGCATTATGCTCAAGGCCGGCTGGAAAGCACTGTACAGCTCACCCGAACGCCGCAAAAAGGACGAGCTTTGCCAAGTAAAAGCCAAGGAAAAGGTATTAACAGAAAACACGCAGGCGATTCACGACCGCACGAAGGCACCGGCTCCCTATACGGAAGCCACCCTGCTTACAGCCATGGAAACAGCCGGCAAGCTGGTTGAGGATGAAGAATTGGCCTACGCCATGAAAGAGCGAGGCTTAGGCACCCCGGCCACACGAGCTTCTATCATTGAAGGCCTTATCACGCAAGAGTACATCGTGCGCGACGGCAAGGACCTCGTAGCCACACGCCGTGGTATGGACTTAATTGATTTGCTGAGCAAGATTGGATTAAGCACACTCTCCAGCCCGGAGTTAACCGGTGAATGGGAGTACCGGCTCAAGCAGATGGAATCCGGTAAGCTGGGGCGCGAATCCTTCATGAAAGACATTCGCACCTACACGACAGAAATCGTGGAAGCCGTGCGAAGCTACATGTACAACGGCACCAACGAGCAGCTGCATGTTGTGTGCCCTGCATGCGGAGCCGGTGAGCTGACCTCTCGCATTGATGCCGTCTCTTGCACTGCCTGCAAGTTCAGAATCCGCCGCGTGCATGCCGGCTTGAGCTTAACGGATGACCAATTGACGCAGTTGATAACGAAGAAAGAGCTCCCCATCATGGACGGTTTCCGCTCCAAGTTCGGCAAGCCCTTCAAAGCAGGTCTGCGCCTACTGGCGCCGGAAAGTGCAAAAGCCACATGGAAGGCAGAGTTCTACTTTGATGACGATAAAGCTACGGCAGAGGATGAACAATCACCGCAATCTTCTATCGGCACCACCCCTGTCAAGGGCCAAGGCGAGCTGGAGGTATTTGAGAATGACCGCCAATGGAGTATTCCGGCCTTTAAGCAAAGTTCCGGCAAAACCGGCTTCACCATGTCGCGCACCATTTTAGGCAAAGCGATTGAGCCCGAGCAAATGTTCCGCGTACTGGCAGAGGGTAAGAGCGAGCTCATTACCGGATTCATCTCGCAGCGCACCAATCGTCCCTTCGATGCCTTCTTGGTTCTCGATGAAAAGAAAGGCAACGTCGGATTTGAATTCCCGCCCCGTGAGCCTCGCAAAAAGGGAGCCGAGAAAAGTGCTGCGGGCAGCAAGTTTACCGCAGCAGATGCCACAACGGAAGACTTGTCCAAAGCTGTCCGCCACGGCATGATTAAAATTAAAGGCAAAGGCGAGCATGCCTTGCTGGAAACGGAGAATGCTTGGCATGTGGAAGGCTACACCACCGGCAAGACTCGCAAGCCGTTGGCAATTCCCCACGTCATGTGCGGCATTTCCCTCACGGTTGAGATGGTAAGCAAACTTTTGACCAAGGGCAAGACCGACCTTATCACCGGTTTTGTCAGCCACAAGAGCGGCAAGAACTTTGATGCCTACCTCGTCTTTAATACCGGCTCCGGTAGAATCACTTACGAGTTTCCTCCGAGAAAGTAACAGCAAGATGTTCTCATCATGAACCGATGGCGCCATCTCCTCTCTAAAGCTGACCGATTCACCACAGGAATCATCATCAGCGTTATATTGGGCTTGGCGTTGCCGTGCAGTGGCGGCGTTGCAGAAGCCTTCGATTGGCTTACCAACGCCGCCATTGTTCTGTTATTTTACCTCTATGGCGTTAAACTGTCTCGTGAAAGCGTCATTGCGGGCTTACTGAACTGGCGACTGCAAAGCATGGTGCTTCTGTTCACGTTTGCCTTTTTCCCCATCGTCACCCCCCTGCTTCGCCCGATATTTGAGCCACTTGTAGGGGCAGCATTATACAGCGGATTAATCTATGTAGCCTGCTTACCCTCGACGGTACAAAGCAGTATTGCCTTTACCTCTGTTGCCGGCGGCAATGTTCCGGCAGCTGTTTGTTCCGCCTCCGTTTCCAGCCTTTTGGGTGTTTTCCTCACCCCCATGTTGGTGGGTATACTTTTCTCTCACAGTGGTACCGACAGCGCAGATATTGGGCTAGATACCATTCTGAAAATCTGCTACCAGATTCTCATACCCTTTGTTCTCGGTCAATTAAGCCGCCGCTGGTTAAAAAATTGGGTTGCCGGGCATAAGAGCCTCATCCGTTGGAATGACCAGACAACGATTTGGCTTGTTATCTACACCTCCTTCTCGGGTGCTACGGTAAGCGGTTATTGGCAGCATTTGGATGCCCTGCACTTGGGCGGGCTCATTCTGATATGCACCATCATCCTTTCTCTGACATGTGCTGTCTCGTACTATAGCAGTAAGGCATTAGGCTTCTGTAGAGAGGATAGAATCACCATCGTTTTTTGCGGTTCTAAAAAGAGTTTAGCCGTCGGCGCCCCTATGATGATGGCCATTTTCGGGCATCTCGACAACAACCTCCTGCTTCCGCTCATGATTTTCCACCAGGTGCAGTTGATGATATGTGCCCAACTGGCACGAATATGGCATAAGCAAGGAGCCGACACCGGTGGTTACTAATTTTAAGCCTCTCAAACTTACTCACCATGTTTGAATATTCACGTTTTGTCATGTGGTCGCCGACCCATCTCTACACTCTACTCGTTATCGCGCTCATAACGACGGCGTTGATATGGGGTGGGCGATGCCTGAGTGCGCACGGACAAAACAAATTGTGTAAAGGACTGGCGCTGGTTGTTCTGTTTTTTTACATAGCAGAATACACATGGAAATTCTGCACGAATTCCCCCACGCACATCATCAAAGAAGACTTGCCGCTTCACTTCTGCTCCGTTATGGCCCTTCTGTGCTTTATTGCGCTATGGTGGGAACCTCGCTGGGCACGCTCGCTGGTATACTTCGGCGTATTAAGCGCCAGTATTCAAGGGCTGCTCACACCGGCCATCTCCTACGGTTTTCCGAGGCTGGATTTCTTTGTGTTCTTCATTTCTCACAGCTTGCTATTAATTTCCGCCTTGGCCATACCTTTTCTGACAGAGTGGAAAGCCAAAGCAAAAGATCCGCTGCGGAGTGTCATATTAATGAATGTGTATCTTATTGTCATACACCCCATCAATCTTTGCTTAGGCAGCAATTACGGATACACAGTTCATGCGCCCGCCGGTACTATTTTAGAAAACCTTGGCACAGCCCCGTGGTACTATTTGTGGTTAGAATTACCTGCTTTGGCTCTCTTCTATCTCATGTATCTGCCTGTTCGCCGCAGTAGCCCCAAACAAGCCATACCGGAACAACATGATGAATGAGCCATATTACCCCTTTATTCGTTGGTCGACAGAGCACTGCGTTGCTTTAGCCATCACCTTGCTGGCAACAGCCGTGCTGCTGCTCATTGCTCGCAGATTGAGCGAAAAAGCACGCTTCATCACCTGTCGCGGCATTGCGCTCATTGTTGCCGCACAATTTATTAGTGAGTATGTGTGGCGCACATGCACAGACACCTACGGCAGCTGGCAGTATAACTTACCCCTGCATTTTTGCTCCTTCATGAGCATCTTTGCCTTCATTGCCCTTTGGTGGCGTTGGCGCCCGGCTTGTACTCTGGTCTATTTCGGTGTGTTGGTGGGCAGTATTCAGGGGCTCATCACCCCGGCCATGGCTAACGGCTACCCCAGCATGGCATTTTACGTATTCTTTACGGCACATGGGCTCCTGCTGCTGGTAGCGCTAGCCATTCCGGTTCTTATCGGGTGGCGAGCACGCGGGTACGATGATGTGAAGGCTTTGTTAATGATGGATGCTTACCTTGTGTTAATCATACCTATCAATCTGTACCTCAACACCAATTACGGTTATACACGCGCTATACCCATCGAAGGCACCCTGCTCGATTACCTGGGTTCTGCCCCTTGGTATTACCTCTGGGCCCAGCTTCCTGTGTTGGCAGTATTCCGCCTTCTTATGTTGCCGGTTCACGATAAATCAGAAGATTAAACACGGCTTTTATTTGTTGCGGCATGAGCTAGGAATTTGCTTGCATGAGCGAATGTAGAATGCTAGAATATGCTTTAGCATGAAAGTTATTACCATTTACGGCAGCAAGAGTGACCTTCCTTTCATGGAACCGGCACGCGAGTATCTTAAAGAGAACAATGTAGAGCACGAGGAAGTGGTCTATTCCGCTCATCGTGATTTGCCTGAATTGATTGAATACCTCAAAAAGCTGGAGGCTGACGGCACGAAGGCCGTTCTGCTGTGCGTAGCAGGTCTTTCCGCAGCCCTTCCCGGTGTTGTTGTCATGAACACGGAACTGCCTGTTATCGGTGTACCTGTACCGTGCGGTCCCCTCAACGGTGTTGATGCTTTGCTGGCTATTTCTCAGCTTCCGGGTGGTGTACCTGCCACAACGGTTGGTCTGCACAAGAAGACCCCCATTAATGCTGCTATGGCAGCACACCGCATTATTAAACTCGCTCAATAATCAACCTTTTATTCTTATGCCCACCATCAAACAGGCCGAAATTGAACAGGCACTTGATGCCTGGGTCAATCACCTGCTTACGGTAACTGTGCCGCAAGCAACCGGAAAGCTGGCCATCGTCGGTCTCATCAGCCATGGCGATGTGCTGGCTCGCCGTTTAGTCCAAAAGCTTAAGGAAGCAGATATTGAAGCCGAATACGGCGCGCTCGATATCACGCTGTACCGCGATGACTTAGCCATTACCGGCATTCGTCCGGCGCTCCATTCCTCCTACTTGCCGTTCTCCCCGGACGACATGACACTTGTTCTGGTGGACGATGTGTGCTTTACCGGCAGAACAGCCCGCGCCGCCATGGATGTCATTTTTGAATACGGGCGTCCCGCAAAGGTGGAATTGCATTGCCTTGCAGACAAAGGCGGCAGACAGCTCCCGATTCATCCTGATTACGCCGCATTCAAGCTCGACAGCGAAGCCACTGATAAGGTGCGCGTGCGTTTACAGGAGATTGACGGCAAGGAAGACATCAGTTACTGATTGGCTATAAACTTTTTCCTCTCTGAACCATGAATCCGAGAAAAGATTTAATCACCATTGAATCCCTGACGGATGAGGATATTCGGACAATTCTGGATAGCACCTCAGCCATGAAGGAGATTTTCACCAAAAGTGTAAAAAAGGTGCCTGCTCTCAAAGGCAAGTCTGTGTTAACCTTGTTCTATGAACCCAGCACACGCACCCGTTCATCCTTCGAAGTAGCAGCCAATCGTCTTTCTGCAGATGTCACCACCTTCACCGTTTCCACCTCATCCGTAGTGAAGGGTGAGAGCGTACACGACACCATTGATACGCTCATGAGCATGAAGATGGATTACATCATTGTAAGACACAAGCACAGCGGCATCCCGGCCGTTATTGCGCGTCATTGCAAGGCTGCTGTTATTAACGCGGGCGATGGTGCACATGCACACCCCAGCCAAGCGTTCTTGGATGCCTTTACTATTAAAGAAAAATATGGCGATGTAGCAGGCAAGCGCGTGGTCATTATCGGCGATATTCTGCACAGCCGAGTTGCCCGCTCCACCAGCACCATTCTGCGACGACTTGGCGCTGAGGTGGCCTACATGGGCCCCGGCCCTCTGGTACCTCAGGAAAAATTCACCGGTATTCCCCGTTTCACCAACTGGGATCAGGTCTTTACTTGGAAGCCCGATGTTATTTATCTGCTGCGCGTGCAAAATGAGCGCATGGATACCCCCTTCTTCCCCCGTGGTGATTATCACCAAGCATTCGGTGTCACAGAGGAACGCTTGCGCCGTATAGACGACCTTAACCTCAGCATTATGCACCCGGGCCCGGTTAACCGTGGCGTAGAAATTTGCGACGCCGCTATGGACTACCGCAACTGCCTTATCAATAATCAGGTAGAAAACGGCATTGCCGCTCGCATGAGCATTTTGTACCACCTTACCCCCCAAACGCAAAACAATGACTAACACCTACATCACCAACGCCACTTGGGCTCTCACAGGGCAAAAATTGGATTTGCGCATGGGGCAAAGCGGCGATGAATCCACCAGCATTTTTTTGGATGACATCCCCCTCTACGGCGTCAACGGAGTAACCGATGCCGGTGAGATGAAGATTCCTGAGGGCGCCCGCGTTATCGATGCCACCGGTAAGCTGCTGCTTCCGGCCCTCTTTGATATGCACGCCAAAATTGAGATTCCCGGCTGCAGTAAGAGAGAAAGCATTTATCGCACAGGCCAGGCAGCTATTCAAGGCGGCGTATGGGGTATGCTCGTCATGCCAACCAAGGGCTTCTGCTTTGATAACGCCTCTACACTCGATAGCTTTGCAGATGCTGTTACCCAGCGTTCTGCCGCTACCATGGTACCGGCAGGCTGCATCACGGAAGGAATGGAAGGCAACCAGCAGACGCCTTACAACACCTTAGCAGCACGCGGTGTGAGCATTTTGAGCGATGCAGAAAATGTAACGGAAAACATTCTGATGCTGCACCGTGCAATGAAGTATGCGGCTGAGCTTGGGCTCACCTTTGCCATTCGTGGTGATGTGCCTGCACTGACGCGCAACACCTTCATGCACCCCGGCACCACCTCCTACAAGCTTGGCTTGCACGGCACTCCCGCCTGCGCTGAGGAAATCGGCATTGAGACACTGATTCGTCTTGCCCAAGATGCCGGTGCAAAACTGCACATTCAGACGGTAAGCACAGCGGAAGGCGTAGCTATTATTCGCCGTGCAAAACAGGCCGGCATGAAGAACCTTACGGCAGAAGTAGCATTGCACCACCTGCTTTACACTCACGAATCCGTAGGAGATTACGATACTAACTTCAAGACCCTCCCCCCGCTGCGTGAACAATCAGACTGCGATGCTCTCTTGGATGGCGTCAAAGACGGCACGATTGATTGCATTGTGACGGACCACACGCCCTGCCTTCCCTTTGCCAAGAAGCAGGATTTTGTCTCTGCTCCGCAAGGTATGGTTGCGTTGGATACCTTCTTACCCGCTATCTACACCCAACTTGTAAAGCCGGGTAAATTAAAGTGGGCGGAGGTAGTGCAGGCCTGTTGCGTAAGGCCTACAGAAATTGTCATGCCTTATGACCAAGAAGAAGGCACCCCCATGATTGCACCGCTCATGCTTTTCGACCCGACCACAGAAGTGGCCGTATCTGAAAGCATCATGAACTGCGGCACATTAAATACGCCGTTACTGGGTTCCACCATCAACGGCAGTGTTACTCTCCCGATTTACTAAACTCTCTCTCCCATGATTATCTACATCATCAGCGATGAAAAGAAAGGCCACCTCTCTCAAACGAGAGGTTTGGCCGGGGAGCTGTTGGTACGCGCGATGCAAAAGGCGCCCAACGCTACTCATGCCATCCACGAAGTTTCCATCGTTGGCAAATCTTGGCTGGCTAAATACTTTTACAAAGGCAAAGATTTGAATCTGCCGCGCCCGGATTTGATTCTGTGCGCCGGTCATAGCACCCACTTAGCCGCACGCAGCTTAGCCAAGCACTATCACTGCACGCTCATCGTGTGCATGAAGCCCAGCTTGCCCCTGCGCATGTTCAATCTCTGCGTTATCCCTCGCCACGATATTCCGGAGGGTAAGCCGGTGCCCGAGAATGTGTTCCTGACCAACGGTGCTATCAACAACATTAAGCCTGAGCCGACAGCCGAAAAGAAAGACACACTCATCCTCATCGGTGGCCCCAGCAAGGAGTTCAAATGGGATGCAGAGACCGTGCTCAACCAGCTTTCTACCATTGTGCGCCACAGCACCAATAACATTGTGCTGACCACATCCCGCCGCACGCCGAAGGACTTTGTACAAGATGTAACTGCAGCATGTCCGAGTGTTCGAGTTGAGCCGGTAGAACAAACCGGTCCCACTTGGGTGGCAGACCACTTGGCAACAGCACGCGAAGTATGGGTAACGCAAGACAGCGTTTCTATGGTATACGAAGCTTTGAGCAGCGGCGCCCCTGTGGGCGTCATTGAAATGCAACGCCAAGATGCCAAGAAAGACAAGATTTCTCGCGTGGCTCGTGGTTTAGGCATGCTTGTGCAAGATGGTTTTGTATCCACCTTCACCACTTGGGCTACGGAACATAAACTGCCGGAGGGCTGCAAGGTGCTCAACGAAGCAGGCCGCACAGCAGATTATATCCTCGAGAAGTTTCCGCATTTAATTTCCTAAACTCATTTCCTCCTTTTATCGATATGAAAGTTATGCATCTGCTTCCCTCCCTCGCCTCCGGTGGCGTTGAGCAGGTAGTTCTTGAGCTTTGCCAAGGGCTCACAGAACAAGGAATTGAGAATATTGTCGTATCAGCCGGGGGAGCTATGGTTCCGGCCATTGAAGAAGCCGGGGCCAAACACCATTTACGACCTATCGGCAAGAAAAGCTTGTTCACGCTATTACAAATCGGCAAGCTTGCTAAGTTGATAAAAACGGAAAAACCGGACATTCTTCATCTGCATTCGCGTGTACCGGCATGGGTAGGATTTTTGGCAGCCAAGCGCTTACCCAAAAATCAGAGACCTCGCATTGTCACCTCCTTCCACGGCTTCCATTCCGTCAACTTCTATTCCGGAATTATGGCTCGAGGGGAACGTGTTATCGCGGTTTCTCAATGTATGAAAGAACACATACTCGAGAATTACCCGCGCACCAAGGAAAATGACATCACCGTGATTCCGAATTCTGTTGATACAGAACAGAATTTTCCGGAATATCGACCCTCAGCCGAATGGTTGGAAAAATGGTATACTGATTATCCTGAACTTAAAAACAAGTTTACCATCTGTTTACCCGGGCGTATCACTCGCATTAAAGGAGGCCTGCACCTTCCTCCTATCATCAAAGCTCTTAAGGAACAGGGAATTCCTGCACATGCTGTTATTGTCGGTGAAACGAAAAAAGGCAAAGAAGCCTTAAGAGAAGAAATTGCACAGGCTTTTGCAGAGGCCGGCTTGAGTGCAGATGTAACATGGACCGGGCACCGCCGCGATTTGCGCGATGTTCTGTGCGTATGCGATGTTACGGTATCACTCACACTTCAGCCCGAATCCTTTGGCAAAACAACACTGGAAGCCTTAGCCTTGGGACGCCCTGTTGCAGGTTACGAACATGGAGGGGTTGGTGAGCAGCTTGACATTTTCTTACCGGCAGGCAAAGTACCTACCGGCAACACGGATGCCATGGCTGCTCTGTTGAGTCAATGGTACCACCAAAGACCTACACCAAAATTACCCGTTGCCGCCCCCTTCCGCAGAGAAGACATGATACAGTCGCACATAGCGCTGTATAAGGAGCTGTGCCAATAAACCATGATGACCGTTCTGCATATCGCGCCAAACCTGCGGCCGGGCGGCACAGCTGCCATGGCTGCAGAGTTAGCGTGCGAATTGCAGCAACGAGGAGATTGTACCAACATCGTTGTATCTCCGGCCTGTGAGCTGGTAAGCCGATTGCGAACAGCCGGAGTAGAACACAGATTATGCCGCAAGGTTACGCCGTTAAACTTCATCTCCGAGTTTCGCAAATTGCGAGAGCTGATTAATCGTGCTCAACCGCATATCATCCAAGTGTACAGTCCGGAGGCGGCTCTGCTCACCTCTGTAGCATGCCGTAGATTGCTCACTAAGCACAGGCCTATGTTGGTGGCAGCCATAACAGCCTACCCGCGCCCCGGTATTGCGCGCTATTTTTGGCTTAAATGCGATGCATTTGTCACAGCTTCGCAACACCTCCGCCAGGTGTTATCCAATGGACTGCTTAAATTAAGACGCAAGGATTTGCGACGGATTCCCTATGGAGTCAACGACAAACAATGTTATCCGGCATTCCGCATATCTGCAGAGCGTTTTAATCAATGGAAAAACGCCCATCCCGAATCCGATTCACGCCTTACCCTCTGCCTTCCGGGTGCCATTTCCCCGCTGCACGGGCTAGAGGATTTGATTCCTATCTTAACCTCCTTGCTGCATTGGGGAATTCCCGTGCATGCCTATATAGCCGGAGATTCTCGCAAAGCAGATTCCTCCTATACAGAAGAGCTTAAACGAAAGTTTGCAGCAGCCAATCTTTCGGAACACATTAGCTGGATTGGAGCACGCCCGGATTTGCGTGATGTGATGTGTGCTTGTGATATTACACTCACTCTTACCCGCGAACCTGCTACCTACAATCGCCCTGTATTAGAGGCATTGGCGCTGGGTCGCCCTGTTGTCGGCTACGACCACGGTGTTGTCGGGGAATTGCTGGAAGCATTTCTGCCGGAGGGCCGCGTAGCTCCCGGAGATGCAGCAGCCGTGGCAGATACCATCTCACAATGGCATACATACCGCCCTGCCACTATCACAGAGCTGCCTTTGTCTTATCGTCTCAGCAGCACAGCAGAATCCCTCTTCTCTTTGTATCAGCAACTCTCTTCTCCCTGTAAATCTTAACCATTCAACAAACCATGCGCATTCAATCTTGCTTACTCGCCTGTTCCAGCTTCATCCTGCCCTTAAACGCTGTGGCTGCAGAACAAGAAGCTCCCCTTTGTCTTGAGGATAACGCTCCTAAATATCAACGCTGGGAGCAATTACCTGCCGAGGTTCGCTCTGCCGTGCTCTTCATTATGGCTGCTAATTTTGAGGGGCTGGCCTCAGCCAAGGAACGCCATTTATCCTGCGACTCTGCAGAAGCTCAAATCCTGCTCATTCAGGAAGTTCTGAAACTTGACACTTCCTTTATTAAGGGAGCTGACCGCGAGTATTTCGACACCATGCTGGCCATCAATAAGTCTCGCATGAAGGCATTGCAGGCCCTTACCCCTCCTGTCGCCGCTGAGGATGTAAAGAAGATTCGTGCAGAGCATGCCGCCCAGCTGGATCTTGTAAAAGAATTGTACGGGTACAAGCTTGTAGACGAAATCATCATGCAGCAGCTTAATGTGATGCAGCAAAAACACATGCAGGCCTGTATTGTTGCCAACCCGCATTCTCCCTTCGCAGTGCTCCGTATGTTTGCAGAAAAACTGAGGGAAGAAAGCATCATGCAACATTAATTCACTTTTTTTCGCGGATTCCTCACGGAACTGCATTATCTGTTATAGAAAGGGTTCTGAATAATGAAAATCTCTCCTTCCACTGTAACAAAGAAAATAGCATACCCCACCATGGCCGCCGTTGCTGCCACCGTGGCTGTTACCTCATGCTCACAGCAACAGCAAGACTACGTTTCTGATGCTTTTCTTGTCTGTACCCAGCAGCAAAACCAAGGCGGAGTTCTTCCACCGAGCGATTACATTCCCGTTTACGAGGTCAAATCTTCCGGGGAACACGTTTATAAAGGAGTAGTGCCTAGGGATAAAGCAGAAACACAATTAATCCCGGGGCGTCAGAAATTTATGCCCCAAGCTTTGCCCCAACAAATCAGCGGAGCACAAATTGCACCGATGAGTGACTCCGCTTCCCCTCAACAGGCTCAATAGTTGGGGGCTCTCATGCCCCACCAGCACGGCTTCATACACATGATTCGCACTCTTACCTGCACTTTATGCCTAACGCATGATTGCACCCTGCGCTGCAACTATTGCTACGCAGGGCGCAAATATGCCCATGCCATGAGCCGTGAGACTGCCCAAAAAGCTATTGATATATGTGCAGATGAGGCTATTCGGACCGGGCGCGGATTGGACCTCTCCTTTTTCGGAGGAGAACCGCTCCTAGAGTGGGAATTGCTGCAATGGTGCTATGAGTATGTGCAGGGGCTTAATAGAAAGTTTGTGGTACCGCCTCGCTTCGGCATTACCACTAATGGCACCCTGCTGTCGGAAAGATACCTTCAATGGATGGAGGAAAGGGATTTTCTCATAGGCCTTTCTATCGACGGGAACGCCGCTATGCATAACGCAAACCGTTGTTACGCAAATGGGAAAGGCAGCCACAACGACGTTGCAAAAGCTCTTGCTCTGCTAAACACTCATCTGTCTGTTCGCTCAAAAGCTATTTGTGTTGTTACACCCAATAATGTTCAGCATCTGGCGGACGGGGTGGAGTGGATTGCACAACATTTTCATAAGGAAATAGGCCTTAATATTGATTATTGGAGCGAGTGGACAGACGAGCAATTTAATCTGTTATGTGCAGAATATGCTAAAGTAGCAGACTTAGTGCTGCAATCCTATCGCGCCGGCACCCCCATTAAGCTCAGCAATATTGAGCACAAAATTCTGTCGCATATTCACGCCACAGACAATGCGGAAAACTGCGTTCATTGCACCATAGGAGAGCGAGAAATCGCCGTATCTGTTGATGGTAACTTCTTCCCCTGTTCACGCTTGGTCGGTATTGGCGACCAAGCAGAACTCAACTTCGGCAATGTAAACGACGGGATTGACCGCGCTCGCCAACATTGGATTATTGCTAACAGAGGCAACGCCACACCGGCATGCCGCCTTTGCGAACATAGGAATCGATGTTTGAATTCCTGCGGTTGCACCAACCACGCAGCCTCCGGTTTCATTAATCAGGTTTCTCCCTTCCTCTGCTGCTCTGAAAAAATGTTCATCGAGACAGCTGATTCCCTTGCCGGTACTCTCTACCAAGAACAAAACCCGGCGTTTATGCAAAAGTTTTATTCTGTATAAAACAGCACGATGAAATCGGAAGCTAAGCGAAGCCCGATTAACGAAATAAGAGGAGGTGCTTGATAAAATCCCGGTAGAAAATTGACTCGCTGACGCATAGCGGTTGGCACCCACACAGCGTAGAGAAACAAACTTTTATCATCGTAGCGAAATTATTTGCATTTTTCCTATTGACTATCTGCTATATTTTCATTAAAATAAACCCACATTCATTTAACACAACTTATACCCACCGCAATCGCACCTAACTTTTAGCGAAAAAACGCAACCGATACCCCCAACCTACTCCGTCTACACTCAATATGTCAACACAAATACTGAATGACTTTAATACCTATCTTGCCAACTATTATACCACGCCCGGTTCGGTAGAAAAATATATTACAATCATCCAAAATCTTCAACAGATTCTTTCACCGGACGCCCCCGAGGACTTCTACTATGACGAAAGTCTGGCAAATTGGGAACGAAAGCTGCAAACTATAGAGCAGACGAAAGAGCAACAGAAAGCATTAATATACTACCGCTCCTTTGTTTTATTGAATGCAATCAATCAAGACAAATGGGGAGCGGATTATGAAAAAGAGCTGGAGTTGAATAAAGACGTCTTCTTCAACGTGCTGTTGCGGCGCTATCAATTCTCAATCGGAACCGGTAAAAAACACCTTAAAGCTCTCAATTCCATAAATGAAAAATTAAAGGAAGCAAACCTCGCCTTACTCACCGGCCCGTGCACGCTCAGCAACTTGCGAGCACGACTGCAGCACATACAAATCGGGATGAATCTTAACAAAGACGAACAAGATCTCATTCCCTATTACGCCTCTTACGCTGTCAGTTCGTTGATACAGGATACCGCCGCAACGGTGAGCGAGCCGACACCGCAGGTGTCAGCCTATGAATACTGGTGCATACAAAACGAGCTCGCCAAGCCACCCACCATCCAAAAAATAGTGAATTTCGTTGATACGCTTTCAGAGAAAGCGGTTTCATACGGGTATAAAGATTTTAACAACGGAACTCCGGAGGAAAATCTTGCAGCCATTCTGCATCTGCAAACCACTATTGAAGAATATGAAAGCTTTTTTGTCAGCCTGGACAGCTGCAAATATACGGAGTACTACGGTCATTTCCTGATGGAGCAACTGGGAGAGGTCGATGTACTAAGTCTACCTTACCGACCCGCGCCTGATACAGAGCGCCCCGTTTTATTCATGGGCGAGGGAAAGAAGCTGGCTGCAACATTCAAGGATTGGCTCAGCGAAAATTTCAGCCACACACCACAAAGTCTGCGCACCTTTGTCTCCAGCCTTAACTCCGCCGATCAGATTTCCACTAAAGAACTAGATTTCGGTCTGTATGATTTAACATCCGCTCGACAAGCAGCCTATGCCCGCTTGCACATTATCAAGGATGATGACAACCGAAAACTGTATGGTCGTGTATTAACGAATTATATTCTCTTCCTCTGTCATTATCGTTTGGTGGATAAAGAAACCTGCGAGCAGGATACGGAAAAGATACTGGAAATTATTGACGCAACGGAAAACGGGCATTGGAGAACGGAGGACAACGCACAATACACAAGGTTAACGGAGGCTTGGCAACAATGGTATGGCTCGAAATTGCTCTATGACAAAGCAGCAGTTGATACCATGCTGAGCAAGGTTATGGTACCCTCTGACACCGACAGTGGTTTACTCATCAGCCCGGGACAGCTGCTGCCGGAGGAGCGACTCAGCCTCATCAATCAGTTCATTGCCGATGGTTTTGCCTGTGGTTGCCCAGCCATTGACTATGTGCAAATTCTGGGGCATATCGAACAAGAGGAGCACTCTGTTATTCCGCAACTGAATAAAGAAACCCTTGCGACCGGGCTTCGCTTACGCGAACACAATCGATACAAATTCACCCGAGAATATCTGTACTCAGCCTCGGAAGAATCTAAGGTTACAACGGAGAACATTCTGGATTACGTTATCGCCACCTTAAAGCGTCTAAATAAACCGGTCAACATTGAAGAATGGGCAGACGCCTTACCTTATCTTGAAAAAGACAGAATTAAAGACGCTCTGAATCGCTATGGTTGGAAGAGAGGCATCATTAACCCGCGTCTCGAAAAGATTTTCCATGCGGATTACGCCGGAATTACGGAAGCAGAGATGATTAAAGTGGCGCTCATTATCCATGAGTACCTGCAAGAAACGCCGTATCTGTCATCAAGCATTCTATATGAATTGCTGAAAGATAAAATGCCCGAGTTCTATGAGAACCGCGAGTTCCTCAGCGTTTCTTCGCTCTACGCTATTCTCCGCTACCGTCTCAGCAGCATCTTCCAAATGGATAAATCGTTCATTTGTAAGGAGGATACAACCAATACGCCCGATCGATTCTCTCAGTTCTGCAAGGAAAATCCGTATTGCACCATCGAACAATTGAAGAATTTGGAGGCGGAGTTGGGTAAAACAACCATTCCGTTCTACACAATCTGGCAGATCTGCATTCGCATTACGGATGAAGACTTTATCCCAAAAGAAAACATCACATTTGATGTAGATTCGATTGACGCGGCTTTAGAGAAGCTCGTCACCTCTGAATTCACACTACTGAGCGATGTTATGCAGCACTGGCCCTTCGATTCCATTTGCGGCTACCCGTGGACCGACCATATCATGCTGCATTATCTCCATTTCATCAGCAAGCGTTACACTATCATTATTCGCAATTTCAAGAAAGAAAATTGTGCCAATGGCTATATTGTGAAAAAATCGGATGAGCTCAAATCATTTGATGAAATGACAGCCGCCTATTTGTCCAAATTACCACAATTGTCGGAATCACGCGAAGAAATCCTGGATTTATTACTCCGGACCGGACTCATCAGCACACGCCGATATGATAGTCTGGATTCCATACTCTGTGCCGCCCGCTTGCTTCGCGGGTAAATATCGACTCCGGCCCATATTTCACACCGAGCTAAAAATTACCATTATAAAAATTACCATTAGCTCTGTTAAAGTTTTTAGTTGATAGCCCCACAAATAGCAATTTGTGGGGCCAGTTAATGTGAGCGCAGCGAACGGAATTCAAGAGCCCCGGTTGAGGGGCGGAATATGGTAGCCCGGGGTGGAGCTGCGCAGCAGCGTAACCCCGGGAAAGAGGAAAATATATATTGGAACCCCGTTAGGGGTGGCATAATGCGTGGCTTCAATATTTACTCATGTTTTCCTTGCAATACCATAGATAATAAACGAACTACAACATGACGCAACCCTTTATGCCACCCCTCCGGGGTTCCAATTGATGGGTGGATAACCCGGGGTTTCCGTCTTCGTCTACGCCTACGCCGTGACGGGCCGCCGCTAACGCGGCTCCACCACCGGGCTATTTTATGGCGCCCCTCCAGGGCTCACAAATTCGGCTCGCCGCAGGCGAGCGGAACTCACAAATTCGTATGTCGGAATTCGTCCTTCGTACTTCTACAAACTCTCATTTAT